>Ga0247727_10017352_pt1 | contig 11476 bp, 10 predicted proteins | sample WisWelCaveWW1625_FD_202498 | JGI IMG/M metagenome (GOLD analysis project Ga0247727, IMG submission 202498) | Biofilm microbial communities from Wishing Well Cave, Virginia, United States - WW16-25 | ecosystem: Environmental > Aquatic > Deep subsurface > Groundwater > Cave microbial mat | place... | reverse complement strand
CTTGCCGTCGTGCCACTTCACCCCCTGGCGAAGCTTGAAGGTGAGCTTGGTGCGGCTCGCATCCCAGGCCCAGCTCTCTGCCAGGTCCGGGACGATGGTGTCCATGCTGTTGCGCGGCTTGCTCTGGTCGAACAGCACGAGGTTGTTGAAGACGGCCATGAAGGGCGCCACCGCCGCAATCGTCAGCTCCTCATGGATCGATGCGCTCGGCGGGTTTGTGCTGACATAGAGGCGGAGCGTACCGCCGGATTTCTGGGCCAGGGCGGGGCCGCTGGAGAGCACTGTCGCAAAAACCAGCAACACCGCTGCGCTGGTCGTACGTACATTCATGGGTTCCTCCCGTTGCCGAGTGATGTGTCTCAGCGGTCAGCTGTCCTTTCGAAGCTCACGCACACGTCTTGTGCCAGCGTCTGGCGAGACAGCCCTCGGCGCTGAAGCTCCGCATCGGAGAGCCCGCGGAGATGTTCATAGAGGGCCGCTGCTGCGTAGTAGTCGGCGCAGGCGTTCACCCACCTCACAATACTTGGCCCCAATAACTGTAGCGAAGCAGATGCCCATCCGATTGATCCACCGACAGATTCGTGCGTCAGAAGCTGCTTTTGGGTGCAAGCGCCGGTAAACATTGTTGCCCTCCTTGGTCCTCCGCTATGGCGTCTCCTCGACAATGCCAGGCCGGTGCGCTCTGTGCTTTGCGGTGACCTTTATTTCTCTTTGCCGTATCATTGATTTTAGGGAAGCACCGGTTGTCCAAGCCGGCGCCGGATGAAGGGGAGGCGCACTCTTGGCGTTCATGTTCGGTGACCTGGTCCTCGATGCCGAGCGGCGCGAGCTGCGCTCGGGACCGAAACTGTTTGCAGTCGAGCCGCAGGTGTTCGACCTGCTGGAATTCCTGATCCGCAATCGCGACCGCGTCGTCAGCAGGGACGATCTCCTGGCTGGGGTCTGGAGCGGGCGAATCGTTTCGGATTCTGCCATTGCCGCCCGGATCAACGCCGCGCGGCGCGCGGTCGGCGACGACGGCGAGCACCAGCGCTGGATCCGCACCATCGCGCGCAAGGGCTTCCGCTTCGTTGGCGATGTCCGAGACGAAGCGGAATCGGGAATGCCGAGTTCACCAGCCGATGCTGCTGATCCCCCTTTCGCGCGCGGTCCTCCCCGCGCTCAGGAGGTCATGTTTTGCCGGACCAAGGACGGTGTCAATCTTGCCGTCGCGAGCGTCGGCCAGGGCCTGCCCGTTGTGAGAACCTCCCATTGGATGACCCATATCGAATATGAATGGCAAAGCCCCTTGCGCACGTCGCTGTTGTACTTCCTCGCCGATCGCTTCCGCCTCATTCGCTATGATAGTCGCGACAAAGGCCTCTCCGACTGGGATGTGCCAAACGTCTCGTTCGAGGCCTTTCAGGATGATCTGCAGACCGTTCTCGATGCTCTGGGCCTGCGTTCATACGCACTTCTCGGCATCTCCCAGGGCTCCACGATATCCATCGCTCATGCTGCGCGCTATCCGGAGCGCGTTTCGAAAATGATCATTCATGGCGGCTACGCACTTGGCCGCGCCAAGCGAAGTTCCCCAAAGGGGCTGGATCTGTTGACCTTCATCACCCTGATGCGTGAGGGGTGGGGGGACGAGCATTCGGCCTTCCAGAGGATGCTCGCGACGTCCCTCCTTCCCAACGCGTCGGCCGAACAGATCAAATGGATGGCCAATCTGCAGCGGGTGGGGTCGTCGCCTGAGAACAGTATCAGATCACGGCGCGTCAACGACGAGATCGATATCGTCGATTTATTGCCAAATATCTCAGTGCCGACCCTCGTCATGCACTGCCGCTACGACAATGCCGTGCCCTTCGAGGAAGGCCGCCGGATTGCAACGTTGATTCCGAACGCCAAATTCCTCGCTCTGGAATCTGAGAACCACGTTCCACAACTGGGCGAACCCGCGTGGCCGATATTCCTCAACGCGATTGAGACATTTCTGTCCGAGGCTTAGCGCCGGTTGTCCAGGCCGGCGCCGGATGGGAGGGAGGTGTACACTTGGCATTCCTTTTCGGCGACCTGGCTATCGATCCCGAGCGGCGCGAGCTGCGCTCGGGACCGAAACTGTTTGCGATCGAACCGCAGGTGTTCGACCTGCTGGAATTCCTGATCCGCAATCGCGACCGCGTGGTCAGCAGGGACGATCTCCTGGCTGGGGTCTGGGGCGGGCGCATTGTTTCGGTGTCCGCCATTGCCGCCCGGATCAACGCCGCCCGGCGCGCCATCGGTGACGATGGCGAGCAGCAGCGCTGGATCCGCACCATCGCCCGCAAGGGATTCCGCTTTGTCGGCGATGTCCGTGAAGTGGCAGGATCTGGGACGCTGCGTTCACATCCTGATGCCCCTGCCCGGGAGGCCCCGAATCTTGCCCCGCGTGGCCAGGAAGTTACGTTCTGTCAGGCCAGGGACGGCGTCAACCTTGCAGTGGCGTGTGTCGGGCAGGGCATGCCACTGGTGAAAACCCCGCACTGGATGACCCACGTCTTTTACGAATGGCGGAACCCGCTCAGGCGGCCGCTTTTGGATTTTCTCGCCGATCGCTACCGTCTCATTCGCTATGACTGCCGAAGCAACGGCCTTTCCGACAGGAATGTTGCGGACGTTTCCTTCGAGGCGCACCTGCATGACCTGGAAACGGTTGTCGATTCCTTGGGCCTCCGCTCTTACGCCCTTCTGGGCATATCCGGGGGGGCTTCAACCGCCATCGCTCATGCTGCACGTTATCCGGAACGCGTGTCGAAAATCGTCCTGGTCGGCGGCTATGCCCTTCCCCCCAAAGGATCGCGCGAAAGGTCCGATGCCTTCGTTACCCTCATGCGTGAGGGGTGGGGCAACGAGCATTCGCCCTTTCAGAAGATGCTCAGCGCCGTTTTCCTCCCCAACGCCACGCCCGAGCACATCGCATGGATCGCGGACCTCCAGCGCATGGGTTCGTCGGCTGAAGATGCGGTCAGACTGCGCACCTCTTTCGTTCATGTCGACGTGGTCGACCCTTGTTCTGCACTCCCGTTACGACAAGATGGTGCCCGTCGAGGAGGGGCGTCGCATTGCAGCGCTGATCCCGAATGCCAGCCTTGTGGCTCTCGAATCGGACATACATGTGCCACGCTCGTTCGAGCCAGCGTGGCCGATTTTTCTCGAGGCAATCGAGACTTTCCTGTCCGAGCCCTGACGCCCGTCCGATCCGCCATCAAGCTCATGGAGGGACGCAATTGCCGTATCTCTTCGGCGATCTGGTTCTCGATCCCGAGCGGCGCGAGCTGCGGTCGGGCTCTCAATTGTTTGCAATCGAGTCGCAGGTGTTCGATCTCGTCGAATTTCTGATTCGGCATCGCGACCGCGTCGTCAGCAGGGACGATCTCCTGGCGGGGGTCTGGGGCGGGCGCATCGTTTCGGAGTCCGCCATCGGCGCCCGGATCAACGCCGCCCGGCGCGCTGTCGGCGACGACGGCGAGCAGCAGCGCTGGATCCGCACCATCGCGCGCAAGGGCTTCCGCTTTGTCGGCGATGTCCGTGAGGAAGCGGAATCAGGCACGGCAGCTGATGGAGCCGATCCCCCTGCCGCCCACGGTCCTCCGCGCGCTCAAGAGGTCATGTTTTGCCGGACCAAGGATGGCGTCAATCTTGCTGTGGCCAGTGTCGGCCAGGGCATGACCGTGGTGAAGACGCCACATTGGATGACCCACATCGAGTACGACTGGCAAAGCCCGCACCGGGCGCCGCTCTTGCATTTCCTCGCCGACCGCTCCCGCCTCGTTCGCTACGACGGCCGCAACCTCGGGCTTTCGGACTGGGGCGTTGCGGACGTGTCGTTCGGGGCCTATCAGCACGATCTGGAGACCGTTGTCGAGGCCCTGGGCCTGCGTTCCTACATGCTTCTCGGAATCTCCCAGGGCGCCCCGATTTCCATCGCGCATGCTGCGCGCTTTCCGGAGCGCGTCTCGAAATTGATCCTGCATGGCGGCTTTGCACTCGGCCGCGGGAAGCGAGAAGAAGGTTCCCGAAAGGGGTTGGACCTGACGACCCTCATTACCCTGATGCGTGAGGGGTGGGGGGACGAGCATTCGGCCTTCCAAAGGATGCTCGCGACGTCCCTCCTTCCCAACGCGTCGGCCGAACAGATCAGGTGGCTGGCCGACCTGCAGCGGGTGTCGGCGTCGCCTGAGAACACGGTCAGAGCGCGGGGTGTCTTCGGGCAGATCGATGTCGTCGATCTGCTGCCAAAGTTGTCGATGCCGACCCTCGTCATGCACTGCCGTCACGACAATCTCCTTCCCTTCGAGGAGGGCCGCCGGATTGCAACGCTGATCCCGAACGCGAAGTTCGTCGCTCTGGAATCGGAGAACCATGTTCCAGTGCCGGGCGACCCCGCGTGGCCGATATTCCTGAACGCCATAGAGACTTTTCTGTCCGAGCCCTAAACGTCCCGTCCATGCGGAAGAAAGGATTCCGCCGAGCGATTGGCAACCAGTGGCGAACGGCTGCTTTCGCGCGGCGTGTCTTGGCGGCCGGAGTTTGGCTCTGGGTCGGATTCGACTGTAGCTTCCATGCGCCGTCCGTCTGAAGGAGACCGACAACAGACGCCGGCAGCGCTGCACTCGGCCGTCCCGGCCCGGAAGGTCGAGCCAAGGTGTCAGACCCGCAGGGTCTGACACCTGACACCTCAAGTCTGCGGATAGGGCTCCAGCCCGCCCCGGCCGGGATCGGTGCGCGGCGGGCGGGACTTGCCGGCGGCGGGAACGGCGGGGCCGGCAGGGCCCTTGGTCTCCTCGTCGTCGACCGCGCGCACGATCTTCTCGCCGCGCATCAAGGCGTTCACCTCCTCGCCGGTGAGGGTCTCGTATTCCATCAGCGCCTGCGTGATCGCCTCCAGCTTGTCGCGATTGACGCCGAGCACCTCGCGCGCCTTCTTCTCGCCGGCGGTGACGACGCGGCGGACCTCCTCGTCGATCTGCCGGGCGGTGTCCTCCGACATGTTCTGGCGCTGGGTGATGGCATGCCCCAGGAAGATCTCCTGCTGGTTCTCGTTGTAGCGCAGCGGGCCCAGCTTCTCGCTCATGCCCCACTCGGTGACCATGCGGCGCGCCAGCTCGGTGGCCTGCAGGATGTCGTTGGAGGCGCCGGTATTCAGGTGGTCCTCGCCGTAGACGAGCTGCTCGGCGACGCGGCCGCCGAACATGGTGGCGACGCGCGCCTCGCACCACTGCTTGGAGTAGCTGAGCTTGTCGCGCTCAGGCAGGCTCATGGTGACGCCCAGCGCGCGTCCACGCGGGATGATGGTGACCTTGTGCAGGGGATCGTTGCCCGGTGTCAGGACGTTGACCAGCGCATGGCCGGCCTCGTGGTAGGCGGTGGCGAGCTTCTCCTCCTCGGTCATGATCATGGAGCGGCGCTCGGCGCCCATCATGACTTTGTCCTTGGAGTCCTCGAACTCCTGCTGCGTGACGAGGCGCTTGTTGCGCCGCGCCGCCAGCAGCGCCGCCTCGTTGACCAGGTTGGCGAGATCGGCGCCGGAGAAGCCGGGCGTGCCGCGGGCGATAATCTTGGGGTCGACATCGGGCGCCAGCGGCACCTTGCGCATGTGAACTTTCAGGATCTTCTCGCGCCCGCCGACATCCGGGTTGGGCACGACGATCTGGCGGTCGAAGCGGCCCGGGCGCAGGAGCGCCGGGTCGAGCACGTCGGGCCGGTTGGTCGCGGCGATGATGATGATGCCCTCGTTGGCCTCGAATCCATCCATCTCGACGAGCAGCTGGTTCAAGGTCTGCTCACGCTCGTCGTTGCCGCCGCCGAGGCCCGCGCCGCGGTGGCGGCCGACGGCGTCGATCTCGTCGATGAAGATGATGCAGGGTGCGTTCTTCTTGGCCTGCTCGAACATGTCGCGCACGCGCGAGGCGCCGACACCGACGAACATCTCGACGAAGTCGGACCCCGAAATGGTGAAGAACGGCACATTGGCCTCGCCGGCCACGGCGCGGGCAATCAGGGTCTTGCCGGTGCCCGGCGGCCCCACCAGCAGACAGCCGCGCGGGATGCGCCCGCCGAGCCGCTGGAACTTCTGCGGGTCGCGCAGGAACTCCACGATCTCCTGCAGGTCGGACTTCGCCTCGTCGACGCCGGCCACGTCCTCGAACGTGATGCGGCCCTGCCGCTCGGTCAGGAGCTTGGCCTTGGACTTGCCGAAGCCCATGGCGCGCCCGCCGCCCGACTGCATCTGGCGCATGAAAAAGATCCATACGCCGATCAACAGCAGCATCGGGAACCAGTTGACCAGCACCCCAAGTATCGAAGGCACGTCGTCCTCGGGTAGCCGCGCGGTGATCTTGACGCCCTTCTTTTTCAACGTCTCGACGAGACCAGGGTCCTCCGGAGGGGTAATCGTCGTGAACCTGCCGCTCTTGTCCCGGTAAGTGCCCTCAATCCGGTGTTTCTGAATGGTGACCTCAGTGACGCTGCCCGACTCCACGCCGGCCAGGAAATCGGAATAACTGATCACGTCGCCGCGCCCCCGCTGTCCCACCCCCCCTTGGAACAAGTTGAAGAGGGCGACCAGGAGAAGGGCAATAACGACCCAGATGGCAAGGTTCCGGAAGTTCGAATTCATTGGGGTTCCTCTATGCCCCGAGGGACGCAAGACGCCGCCGCCGTCCCAGGGTATAAGCGAACCGGTGCGCCGCTTCCGGTCCAAGCCGCTGCTGATAACATAGGAGTGTGCAGGGTCTTTGCCAAGTTTTGGCCTCCCGGGGAGCGAGTAGCAGCGGTTGTAGCCCAAATTGTTGCGGCACTCGCGGGCCGCGCGTGCAATTTCGGGACTGTTCCCGCTCGGTGAGCGTGGCCTAGAGCGAGATCGTTCTCTGATGGAAGCGGAGCCGCTTCCATCAGAGAACGTGAATCTCGCTCTAGACTCAAGTGATAGAGCAGGATTCACGCATACGATGGAAGCGAATCAGCGCTTCCATCTCATGCGATCCTGCTCTAGGCCCGCCTGCACTTGGCAATCCCGCAAAAGGTTGCGCCGATCGCTCCGCAACCGTGCGGCGCCTTCCAATAACATAGCGACGGAACCGCAATGAGTTCCCCCTTATGCCAGACTGATGGTACCATCGCTGCCGCGCGAGCGGCGGGGCTCGTGGCAACAGCGCCGCGCCGCCGCAAGTCTCGCAAAGCCGCTTCGCCCAGAGCGCGTACCTGGACGGGGCCGGCGGAAAAGTCGGGTCCGACGCTCACCCGGAAGCGGCCATCCCAGAGCACAGTCGTTCCGGGCGCCACGGTCAGCTCCGGCGGCGGCTCACGGCCCGGTTCGCGCTCGATCACTGCTGTCTGCGCCTTTATTGCGATGAGCGCGCGCGCCAAGGTCCACCTACGCTGTATCGACAAGTTGTCATGGCAAATAGCGGCAACGATCGCTTCGAGCCTGCCAAGTGGCACCGGTTCCTCGGAACCTCCGGCGGCAACAATCGCCCGTTGCAACACCCGCAGCACAATTTCCTCGCCGGCCTGCCGCAACCGATTGCGATCGATGGTAAATATTCCGCACGCATCGACGCTGACCGCGCCGGCGTCCGGGTCGCAGAATTGCGCCACGATCCGGTCGAGCGTCCGCCGAGCCCGCAGGAGCCGTGCTGCGCTGAGCGCCAGCATGGCGTCCGTCAACCCGAGGGCATCGAGTTGCGCGCGCTGGGCGCGCAGGCGCGATCGCTCGAACTCGGGAGCCCGGTTGGCAGGGTCCTCGATCCACGCGATGCCCTGTGCCCGCAGCGTGGCGCGCAGCCGGGCCTTCGGCACATCCAGCAGCGGACGCGCGATCATGCGCACGCCACATGGCTCGGTTTCACCGCGGTCGTGATCGCGCAAAGGGGCCATCGGCGCCATCGCAGAGAGGCCGTCGAGCCCGCTGCCGCGCGCCAGCCGCATGAGCAGTGTTTCAGCCTGGTCGTCCCGGGTGTGGGCGGTGAGCAGCAAGCCGATCCCATGCGCGCGCATGTAGTCGCCCATGAGGCGGTACCGCGCGTGACGTGCCGCGACCTGGATGCCGGTCAGTGGCTTTGGGCCCTTCCACACGAGTGTGGCGTGACGGTAGCCGAGCCGTGCTGCGGCGACCGCGACGGAACGAGCCTCGCTCGCCGAATCTGCCCTCAATCCGTGATCCACCGTCAGGACGGTTCGATGGGCTGTATCCTGCCCCAGGCGACGCAGCCAGTCGGCAAACAGCACCATGAGCGCCGTGCTGTCGCTGCCCCCGGAAACCGCCAATGCGCAGGGCGTATCAGGTTCCAAGGGCGCAAACAGCCCGTCAAGGTCGTCCGGCTGGATTGGATCGTCGCTGGCGTCCATTGGGGCAGCGGATGCTACACTCGTCCCTCCCGTAACCCGGCGCACCTTGCCCCGGCAAGTCTGCGGGAGCGCGCCAGAGGGCCTGAGAGCACCTTCCCGCTCGCGCAGGGGGCTGACGTGGATGGCGGACCGCGGCAGGCGTCAGAGATCTTCAGGCACCCTCACCACCACCACCGTCGTGTTGTCCTGGTAGGCATCGCCAGCGGCTTCGACCGCGGCAAGGAGGGCTTCGGCAGCGGCATCGGAGGTATTGGCGCCGGCCACCACCCGTGCAATGTCGGCGCGGGAGATGCTGTGGATGCCGTCGCTGGCCAGGATCACCGCATCGCCCGGCTGCAGCGCCAGCGGCCGCTGCGAGCGGTCAACCATATCGATCTCCGCACCGGTCAAGGCAGAGCGCAGGACGTGCCGGCGCGGGTCCGCTCGGGCTTCATCCCAGCTGATCTTGCCCCTCTCCGCGAGCTTGTCGATCTCTGGCGCCAGCGAATGGTCTTCATTCAAGAGCACGATCTCGCCCTTGCGCACCAGAAAAAGCGGACTGTCGCCCACGCTGACCCACTCCAGGCCGCTCGGCCCGAAGGTAGCCCCGACAAGGGTGCAGCCCATGCCGGTAAGCGAGGGGTCTTTGTCCGTCTCCTGCGCAATCGCTTCGTTGGCGACGTCCAGCGCCTCGCCCAGACGTGGCCGCACGTCCCGTGCCGACGACATCGCAAAGGCCTGGAGAAAGAACATGCAGGCGAGCCTGCTCGCCATTGCCCCGCCGACGTGTCCTCCCATGCCGTCGGCCAGCACGGCCGTTAGCTCGCCCGCATCCTCCCGCACTTCGGCGGCGTCTTCCTGGTAGCTCCGCGCACCCTTGGCCGCGCGGGTGGCGTGCTCGAAGCCCACGGCTACTCCTTGAGCTCGGCCAGCTCCGACCAATCGAAATCCTCTCCGCAGAAGGGCACGAAGGCGAGCTGGGTATGCCCCATTGTGATCATGTCCATCGGCTCCAGCTTGATCGCGCTGGTCGGCTTCTTGTTGTTGACGGCAACAACGTTGGTCTTGGCCAGGTTCGGCACGAACAGGAAAGAACGATCCATGGAATCGTAACGGATGTACGCCTGCTCCTCTGACGAGATCGAGTTATCACCGAAATCGATCGCAATGCGCTGTGTAGCGCCCCGGCCGATGGCATTGTTGCCCTCAAAGATAGACCGGAACGCACCCAGGCCCGGGCCGCCAACGACGACCAGCCAACCCACCACCGGGTCCTGATGGAAGTCGCCGTGCGCCACCCTCGGTTTGCCCCGCACAACCTGTGTCTTCCCAACTTCGCCAGCCCGCGCCGCCGACGCATCCTTGGTCCCGCCGCGCACTACCCGAGTGGTCGGCTCCGCGACCTCGTGGTGATGGCGCGAAGGGGCCTTGGCAGCGCGCAGCGCCTCGGCGGCGCTTTGGCTTTGCGGCGCGGCCGAAGGGATGTTCGCCGCATTGGCCGAAGGGGGGTGGGCGGTCGTCTGCCTGTCGGCGGCGTGTGGGTCCCTCGGCAGCAGCTCCGTCCGTTCGCCAGCGGCAACCTCGCCGGTGGCATCGCGGCTCGCCGCTGCCAGCGCTTCACGCAGCGAGCCCAGGATGCGGTTCGGTATCGACGCGCCGGACGCCGGCTGCCCGGCCTGTCCGCGCTTGCCACCCTTCATATCAACCTCCTCCCTCGCCACAGCCCTCAAATTGGTGCATTCTCAAACCTCAACTTCGCTCGGCCAAGCTCGATCACATCTCCGTCAGCGAGCCGGGCCCTCGCAGCTCGCTCTCCATTGACGCGTACGCCGTTGCCATCCTTGCCGCTGACGTCGGTAATAACGAATGCCTCATCGGGAGTGCGCTCGATTACAGCGTGATAGCGATGTACCGACCTGTCGGCGAGGCGAATGTCGTTATCCTCATGCCGGCCGATGCGAATCACCTGGCCGGCTAGCGCCACCGTACTGCCGGACCGGCCCTCGATGGTCAGCCATGCCTGCGACGGCCACGCCGGAATACCGGCAGGCACCTCCTTGATCAAGTCGCCGGATTGGGCTCGGCGCTGAGCTGCCCGCAATGCGGCTCGGCTACTCCTGCGCCGCATCCTGGCGTGGGCGGCAAACGAGATCAGTGCAACCACCGGTAGGACAAGGAGGGCCGACAGGACCAGCACCAGAGCTGGTGCCCGCTGGTAGGCGCCCCCGATGAGAGCTGAACCTTGCCCGAGCAGGGAATAGAGGGTCTCCAGAGGACCACCCGAAGCCAGAACGTGGGCCCGCGCCACCCAAGCTAAAGCGGCGAACGGCAGGGCCGGGTTTGGCACGTCAATAAGTCCCCACTCCAACCCAGAAACGGTGCCGGAGCATGAGGGCAGGAACATGGCCGCCAGGGCCGGCAACCTTTGGGACAGGGCTGCGTCACAAGTTGGGCTTCCCGCAAGGCCCGCTTTGAGGGTAGCGTCCTGCACGAGCCAATTGGTTGGTCACAGGGTTGCCGATGAAGATTGTTGCCTTGACGTTCGTTTCCCTTGTCGCCGCGTCAGTTGTGTTGAAAAATCAGGCACATGCGGTTCCTGTCGGGGAAGTTTGCGGCGCCTCTACGGGTGCGGTGTGTGACAAGGGTCTCTGGTGTGAGCCGCCACCTGGCATGTGCGCTTCCACTGCCGGCGTGTGTGTCGCCCTTCCGCGACTTTGTGTTGCACGCAAGAAGAGCAAAAGCTTTCGGCCGGTTTGCGGATGCAACAGTAAGACGTATTCGAGCGATTGCTTCCGGCGCGCCTACAAGGTGGCCAAATATCGTGACGGCAAATGTTGACAGGCGGGTTGGCTCGATGAGCTGCGAGCTCATCAGGGTTTAGCGGCTTGGAGCCCGGCGAGCAAACTGCGGCCCCCTGTTCCGCCACATTGCTGCCCGCGGCTTCCCACAACATGCTTGCAGCAGGAGAAGCAACTGGCCGCCAGGCCGCTGGTGCGATATGGGAGTGGCCGCTGTGCGAGTCGCGCCTGTGCCCGCCGGGGCCATGAGCCTGAGAGGGAAGGTGATGGAAGCCAAGCCGGCGCCATCAGCAAGCCTGCTCGCCCTGCCAGATGGGACCGAGCTA
>Ga0247727_10017351_pt1 | contig 11476 bp, 12 predicted proteins | sample WisWelCaveWW1625_FD_202498 | JGI IMG/M metagenome (GOLD analysis project Ga0247727, IMG submission 202498) | Biofilm microbial communities from Wishing Well Cave, Virginia, United States - WW16-25 | ecosystem: Environmental > Aquatic > Deep subsurface > Groundwater > Cave microbial mat | place... | reverse complement strand
GTCAGCGGCGGCGGTGGGCGGCTGGACGGCGTAGGAGCCCCGCTGCCGGTCGTCGAGGGGGGCGATTTTTCGGCGAACCTGCGATAGGCGCTGGCTCGGGGTTAGCGCCTAGCCCGCGTCCACGCGCCCGCGCGGCGTGAGCACGCAGCGCGAGATCTCCCCGCGAGCTACCGCCCCGGGCCACAAGACCGCGTCGTGCACTCGCGCGCCGGCCTCGACCACTGCGTCACGGCCGACCACACAACGCCGCAGCCACGCCCCTGGACCCACCCGCGCTCCAGCGCCCACGCGCACTGGCTCGTCCAGTACCGCCGTGCCATCGACCACCGCCGTGGCGCTCACGCCGGTCGTAGGCCAAGGCGCGCGCCAGGCGCCGTCGAGCAACGCCAGGTTGGCCTGTAAGTACCGCTGCGGCGTCGAGTTCTCGGCGAAAAACGCACCCTCGGCAAGGGCGTGGGCGAACAGCGGCCCACGCGCCGCCACCATCTCGGCATAGGCCGTGCGCACGATGTCGCATGGGCCTTGGGGGATGCGCGCCACCAGCGCCCGCTCGATCACGTGGATGCCCGTGAACATGTGCCGCCCCTCGGCGAGCATCCCCCGCACGCGCCCCGTGGCGTCGACGTCGATTGCCCCCCAGCGTTTGGAATCCGGGTCCGGCCGCACCACCATCGTCGCCAGCGCGCCACGCCGCTCGTGTCCGTCGATCACCGCCGGCAGATCCAGATCGACGGCGACCTTGGCGTTGATCACCACGAAACGCTCCCCGCCCAGGAGCTCCGCCATCCTCTTGATCCCGCCGCCCGTTCCCAGGATCTCGGACTCCTCGGAATAGATCGCCTCGTCGCCGATCTCCTCGCGGATCTGCTCGCCCATGTGGTGCAGGTTGATCGCGATACGCGTGATGCCCGAGGCGCGCAGCAGATCCAGGCCGTAGCGGATGACCGGCACGTCGACGAGCGGAAGCAGCGGTTTGGGACGCTCCTGCGAGAGCGGGCCCAGACGCGTCCCGAGCCCGGCGGCGAGCAGCATGCCGTGGGGGATCATCAGGGGGGACCCGGACCCTCCATCACGAAGCTACAGGGTCTTGACGAGCACGCGGTAGCGACCGCTCTCGACGGCGCCGAGCTGCGCGTAGAGCGTCGTTTCCGAGACCCACGGGATGGTGGCCTGCGCGTGTCCCGCCCTGGCGATGTCATGAAGGCAGGCGCGGAGCAGCGCCTGCCCGAGCCCGTGGGCCCGATGCGCGGGCAGCGTGGCGGCCGGCCCGAACGCACCGCTGCCGCGGTTGTTGCCGTCGTGGGCGGCGAAAGCCACGGCATGTCCGCGATGGAACGCGACGTGGACGGCGGGCTGGTCTCGATCCAATGCGCGCCCGACTTCGTAGGCCCAGGCGGGCGAGGACTCGCGCGCCAGCGCGGCGAGCACGCCGGCGTCCGGGTGGCGCGCACGCCGCATCTCGTAACCAGGAGTGCTCGTCCTCGTCGGCGGCGGCGCGGGAAGGGGCAGCGTCAGGTTGCGGTTCTCGCCCGAGACCGAGAAGCCGCGGCGGGCGAGAAACTCGATGGCTTCGGCGTAGCGCACGTCCATCCCGGGGGTCAGGTAGTTCCCGGGGTGGTCCATCAGGCGCAGCGTGCGCGCGCCCGTGGCGCGCGCCCAGGCCTCCGCCTGCGCGAGCAAGGCGGTGGACACTCCATGGCGTCGTCGCGCCGGATCCGCGGCGGCCAACTTGATCCACGCCGTCGTCCCCTGCGCGCAAAGAGCCACCAGTCCGAGCAGCGATGCATCCTCCCGGACCGCGAACGCGGCGCTCGCCTCCTCGGGAACGTCCTCGAACAGCTTCTCGTGGACCAGGGCCTGGGTGAGGTGGTCATAGGCCCAGGCGCGGACGCAGAGGTCCGTCGCGGCCTTCAGATCCTCGCGCGAGAGCGCCCCGGTGCGCATCCGTGTCAAGGATAGCACCGGGGCAGGCCGCCCCAAGATATTTGCCAAGGCCTCGTTGGCCCCCGCGCGCGCGCTCGGTTAGACTGCCGCCGCCATGAGCGAACGCCGGCAGCGTGGGGACTCGTGAGGGTCGCCGTCGTCGGGACCGGCTATGTGGGCCTGGTGGCGGGCGCCGGCTTCGCCGAGTTCGGCAACGACGTGGTCTGCGCCGACACCGACGCGGACCGGATCGCCTCGCTCCTGCGCGGTGAGGTGCCTTTCTTCGAGCCCGGGCTCCCCGAGCTGCTTTCGCGCAACGCCCGCGAGGCCCGCCTCACCTTCACCGCGGAGGTGAGCGAGGCCGCCGGAAAAAGCGATGTCGTCTTCCTGGCGGTGGGCACGCCGGCCATGGCCGACGGCGGCGCCGATACCACGCAGGTCGAGTCCGCCGCCGCCGCCGTGGGACGCGGCGCGCGCGGCCCGCTGGTGGTGGCCGTCAAGAGCACCGTCCCGGTGGGGACCTGCGACCGCGTGGCCGCGATCCTCGCGCGTGCCGCTCCGGCCGGCGAGTTCGCCGTCGCTTCCAACCCGGAGTTCCTCAAGGAAGGCGACGCGGTCAACGATTTTTTGAAACCCGAACGCATCGTCATCGGCACCGCGCACGCGCGCGCGCGCCAGGTGCTCAGGGATCTCTACACGCCGTTCATGCGCCTGGGCGATCGCTTCGTATGGATGGACGCGCGCTCGGCGGAGCTGTGCAAGTACGCCTGCAACGCCATGCTCGCCACCCGCGTCTCGTTCATGAACGAGCTGGCGCTGCTCTGCGAGCGGGTCGGCGCCGACGTCGAGCAGGTGCGCCAAGGGATGGCGCGCGACGCGCGCATCGGCGCGCGCTTCCTGTTCCCGGGCGCGGGCATGGGTGGCAGTTGCCTGCCCAAGGATCTGCGCGCTCTCTCCGCCATCGGGCGGGAGGCCGGGCTGCCGCTGCGCATCGTCGAGGCCGCCAGCCTGGTCAACCAGCGGCAGAAGGCGCTGCTCTTCGAGCGTATCCTGGGCCACTTCGGCGGCGACCTGCGCGGGCGCAGCGTGGCGGTATGGGGGCTGGCGTTCAAGCCGCGCACCGACGACGTCCGCGAAGCCCCGGCGATCGATCTCATCGAGCAGCTGCTGGCCGCCGGCGCGCGCGTACGCGCCCACGATCCCGCCGCCCACGAGGCGGCGCGCCGGGTGCTGGGGACGCGTATCGAATTCGCCGCCACGGCCTACGCCGCGGCCGAAGGGGCCGACGCGCTCGCCCTGCTCACCGAGTGGCCCGAGTTCCGGCGGCCCGATTTCTCGCGCCTGCGCGCCGCGATGCGCACGCCCGCGCTGTTCGACGGGCGCAACGTGTGGGACGCACAGACCGTGCGGGCGCTGGGCTTCTCGTACTACGGCATCGGGCGGCCCGCGGCGAGCTGACGTGGGCCTGCTGCGCGGATCCCTCGCCGCCATCCGGCACCGTCTGTTGCGCGGACGCCAGCTGCGGGCGCGGCGCGCCGCGCAGTACGAGCAGGCCTACGCGCTGCTCTTGCGCGAACTCTACACGGACTTCTCGCGCCCGATGGCCGAGATCCACCTGGACATGGCGTGGGAGCGGTTGGCCGCCGGCAAGCTGGACGAGGCCACCACGCTGCTCAAGCTGGCGGACGAGGATCGCCTCGGGACGGCGGCGCGCTGCGAGAAACGGCTGCTCGGCGCCTGGGCGCTCATCGAGCAGGGCAAGCCCGCCGAGGCCGAGACCCGGCTGCGCGCGCTCGAAGGAGAGGCGCTGGACAACGCGCAGGCACGACGTCGGGACGAGCTCCTGGTGGAAGCCTGCCTGGCGCGCAAAGACCTGGAGGCGGCGCGTGAGCGCGCCGGCGCGCCCGAGCTCTCGCCCTGGCGCCTGGTGGCGGAAGCGGAGCTCGACGCGCAGAAGGGTGACCGCGCCGCCGCGCAAGCGCTGCTCGCGCAGGCGCGCGAGCAGCTCGGCGCGCGCGCCGATGCGCCCTGGCTCAGACGCCGCATGGATCGCCTGCTGCGCGAGAAGCGCTGAGCCAGAGGAAGGTCTCGAGGTTGCCCTTGGGGCCGCGGATCGGCGAGTCGCACTCGCCGCGCATGGACAAGCCGTGCGCCTGCGCGAAGTCGGCGATGTCGGCGACGATGCGGCGGCGCCGGGTCTCGTCGCGCACCACCCCGCCGGGCGCCCCCCCCTTCCCCGCCTCGAACTGCGGCTTGACCATGGCCAGCACGTTGGCGCCCGGCGCGAGCAGCGCCGCGACGGGAGGCAGGATCAGGCGCAGTGAGATGAAGGACACGTCGATGACGCAGAGATCCACGGGCTCGGGCACGTGCTCACGGCCCAGCCCGCGCGCGTTGGTGCGCTCGAGCACCACCACCCGGGAGTCGGCGCGGATCTTGAGGTCGAGCTGGCCGTAGCCCACGTCGACCGCGTACACCCGGCGCGCGCCGCGCTTGAGCAGCACGTCGGAAAAGCCCCCGGTGGAGGCGCCCACGTCCAGGGCCGTGCGTCCGGCGACGGGGACGGAAAGCGTGTCGAGCGCGTGCGCCAGCTTGACGCCGCCCCGCGACACCCAGGGGTGGTCCGGTTCGCGCAGGCGAATCGGAGCGTCGGCCGCCACGGTCTCGCCGGCCTTCGCGACCGGACGGTCGCCGACCAGGACCTTGCCCGCGAGGATCAGCGCGCGCGCCCGCTCGCGGCTCTCGGCCAGGCCGCGCTCGACGAGAAGCAAGTCGATTCGCTGGCGCTTTGCTCTGTTTGACACCGGAGCCTTCGAGCGTTACAAGCCGTCCGCCATGAGCGAAGGCTGGGAAAACTTCATGATGATCGCGTCCAAGCCGGACAACATCCCCATCGCCTTCATGCTCCTCATCGTCGCGTTCTATACCGGCTGGGGAATCAAGGAAGCGTTGCGCAACGACCGGCTGATCAAGCAGGGCAAGCGCGACGAAGTTCTGAAGGACATGCAGCGTTAGAAGCCGCGGAATCCGTTTATCTCTTCGATCCGATCCGGCAAGTATTGCTCGATCAGCTTGCGCAGCTCGCGGCCCCCGACCAGCTCCATCGACACCTCCTCCAGCGACCCCAGCTTCTCGTCGCTGATGCGGAACGGCGTCATCAGGATGCCCTTGGCGGCGCCTTCGGCGCGGACCAGATCGCGCAGGCGGTAGAGCCGCGACGAATCCACCACGCCGCCGGGCGGGTTGAGCACGCCGTAGACGATGTAGCGTCCCCCACGCAGCGGCTCGGGGTTGCGGCAGAAGATGTCGAGCTCGTCGTTGCCGTCCAGCGGCTGGACCACCTCGAAGCGCAGCGCCTCCAAGAGGTCGATGAGCAGCGCGCGGAACTGCATGTACGGCATGATCGGGCCCGTGCCCGGCGGCGGATCCCCGGCGGGCCGCGGCCCCATCGCCCCCGCGATGGGCGGCGAATAGCGGGCGATCAGCAGGATGAGCAGCAGCCCGAGCCCCAGCGACCCCAGCGCGATGACGAAGATCATCATGGGAACATAAGGTGTCGGCGCCCTCTCGGCAATTGACCCCGGCATCGCCACGGCCTATACCTAAGCCGTTCTTGGGGCTGTAGCTCAGCTGGGAGAGCGCCAGAATCGCACTCTGGAGGCCGTGGGTTCGATCCCCATCAGCTCCACCGCGTAGAGGACTCCTCGCGGAAGGCGATGTGTAGGAGTCAACCATGACGAGCCTTGGATCGAGGAGAAAGGCGAGGAGATCAACCGAATCCTCCAAGAGGGACGACTTCTCCTGGTGGTGACTTGCGCTTCGGCTGCGCGGCGCGCCTGGGCCGTCCAGGTGCGCGTACAGGGGACTGGTAGCGGGGCCGCCCTACGCGTAGGGATCCCGAGGGTAGCTTTGACGACGTCAACCGCGACGGCAAGCATGGGCAGTGGGCGTGGCCTGCATACCTGCATATGCCCTTGATCGGAGCCCGCGCGGCGCTAGAATCGAGGGCAATGAGCTACCGTGAGCGCATTACAGTGGAGCCCGGCAAGCGCGGAGGCAAGCCGTGTGTCCGGTCGCTGCGCATCACCGTCTACGACGTGCTCGGTTGGCTCGCCTCGGGGATGTCGGAGGACGACATCCTGCGAGATCACCCCGACCTCGTACTCGACGACATCCGAGCCTGCCTGGACTTCGCGGCCGACCGGGAGCGCCACTTGGCCGCCGGCAACGCTTGAAGCTGCTGCTCGATCAGAACCTGTCGCATCGCCTGCTTCCGCCCTTGGATCCCTTGTATCCGGGGTCGAGCCACGTCCGCCTGCACGGGCTGGAGCGCGCGGACGACGCGGCGATCTGGACCTTCGCGCGCGAGCACGGGTTCGTCCTCGTGACCCGCGACGCGGATTTTTACGAGCGCAGCCAGCTCTTCGGTTTCCCGCCCAAGGTCGTCTGGCTACGCTGCGGCAACACGTCGACGTCGAGCATCGAGGGGATCCTGACCCGTGGCAGGGAAGCGGTGGCCGCGTTCATCGAAGACGACGCCGCGGCTTGTCTCGAGTTGCGCTGAGCCCCGAACGCAATCGGCCGGCCCAGACGACCGCCCGAACCTCGTGGTTGCCTGAGTGGAGTCTTTGTGGCGCACGGCCTTATGATGGGGCATGGCCCAGCGCGTCCTCGATGTCACGGTCGACGCCGGACGGGACGGCCGCACCATCGGCGCCATCCTGAAGCAGGAGGCGGGCGTTTCCAACTCGGTGGCACGCGGGATCATCGCCGCCGGGCGGGTGAAGCGAAACGACGAGATCGTCACGGACCCAGCGGGTCGCGCCGTTTTCGGGGACGTGATCGTGGCGCGCTTCGACCCTCGCGTTCGCCACGCCGCGCCGCCGGCGCGACGCAGGGAGGTCGGGTTCACGACGATCCTGGAGGACAAGACCTTCGTCGTCGTCGACAAGCCGGCGGGCGTGCTGACGGTGCGCATGCCCGACTCGGACGAGGAGACGCTGGTCGGACGCGTTGGCCACTCGCATAAGCAGCGCGGACTCCGCTGGGCCGGCCTGCGCGCGGTCCATCGCATCGATCGCATGACCTCGGGGCTCGTCCTGCTGACCCGCACGGCCGCGGCGCGCGCCGATCTCATCCAGCAGTTCGCGCGACGCGAGCCGCTGCGCGAGTACGTCGCCGTGTGCGAGGGGACGGTCGACCCGCCGGCCGACACGCTGATCTCCTGGCTGGTCGAGGACCCCAGGACGCACAAGGTGCGGCCGGCCACCGACCGCGCCGCCGGCCAGGAGGCCACGCTGCACTACCAGCGGGTCGAAGCGCTGCCGGGCGCCACGCTGGTGCGCGTGCGCCTCGAAACCGGCCGGCACAACCAGATCCGCGCGCAGTTCGCCGAGCGGGGATGGCCGCTGCTGGGCGACCGGACCTACGGCCGCGCGTCGCCCCTCATCGATCGCGTCGCGCTCCACGCCGAGCGCCTGGCGTTCAATCACCCCGTCACCGGCAGGCGCGTCGATGCCGTGGCGCCGCTACCCGCCGACTTCGAGCGGCTGCTGCGGCTGCTGCGGTCGGGGGCGCGGGATCAGGGCGTCGCCCAGGGGAGATCGTCGCGGACTTCCAGGTAGGCGCTCGACCGGGCGTCGAGGCAATCCTCGCGCGGCGAGCGGCGATCGTGCGGGACGTAGAACGACCCCAGGAAGACCGTGGCCGGCGAGCATCCGTCGTCCGCCAGCATCGTCACCCCGTACTGCCGCCCGTCCTCGTCGGTGCCGAGCCGCTCGCTTCGCACGCAGAAGCTTTTTGCGTCCGGCGCGATGACGCAGTCGTCGAAGGTATGGCCGTCGCCGTTCTCGCCGGGGAAGCTCGGGTCCGGCGCCTCCTCGGGCTGATCCGAGGAGCACGCGTCCACGGTGACCGTCACCGCGGCGCACGCGTCCGAAGCCTGCGCGAGCACGGCCAGGTCGGTGGTGCACACGTACTTGTGGTTCGGTGACCACAGGCACGAGCCGTGCAGCGGACCTGCGGCGAACTCCGGACCCCTGCTATCCCCCAGGGTCACGGCGCTGGTGGCCGTGGCGGAGCTGCAGCCATCCGACACGGTGAGCGTGGTCGTGCACTCCAACAGGCACGCCGCGGCGCGCGGCACCGTCAGGACCGGGCCGGGCGAAGTGGCGTCGTCGAACGTCCCGCCCGGACAGTCGGTCGTCCAGCCGAAGGACAGCGCCGAGCCATCGGCCGCGAAGGAGCCGGAACCGTCGAGATCGACGACCGAATCGGCCCCGGCGCACTCGGCCGAGTAGGGCCCGCCTGCGTCGGCCACGGGCGGGGCCTTCAACGTGCCCGTCACCCGGAGCGAGATGCGCGAATCCGGGAAGGGCTCGAATCCGCAGGCGCCGTCCACGGATTCCTCGTAGCCGATATAGTCGACATGATCGAACTGCAAGTCGTCGCCGATCTCGGATCGAAAGCCGACGGCAAACCACTCATCCGGCAGCAGCGCAAAAAGATCGCCGGCCGCCAGAGTACCCAGCTCGTACTCGCGGAAGACGAAGCCGTCCAGGCAGTAGCTGCCGATGCCCATCGGCGGTCCGGTGCGCGGGATGAGGTCCGACGCGTAGATCGCGCCGCCGTTGATTGCGTCGTAAAGTTCCTGGTCCGTGGCGACCTCCGGGTCCGCGGCCGCTGCGTGGATATCCATGTTCAGGGGCAGGGCCATCTCGAAGTTGTCGTGATTGGCCAGCCAGACGAGCAGATCGACGTCGTCGACGGAGGCCATGCACTGCGCGATGTCGGCGGTCGAGAAGCGCGCGTAGCCTTCTACGTCCTGCCAGGAGGGGGTGAGCGAGGCGAGGGTCCCCGAGACCATGCGACCGAAGATGGGACGGTCGTAGCTCGCCACGCCGTCGAAGGTGACCGTCCCGGTGTGGGCGATCGCCCCCGGCTGGAGCACGACCGTGGGATCGATTCGCACCGGGTAGCGCCGTTCCTTGGCAAGGAGCCACTCCAGGGGCGCTGCGAGCTCCAGGAGATAGTGCCCCGCGCCGCGGGCGATCCGGTAGACGCCCATCGTCCGCTCCGCGGCGTGCGGATCGCCGTCGGGGGAAGCGACGATTCGCGGGGGCGCGATGGCCATCTGCACCGCGCCGGTGTCGTCGCGGAACGAGATCGCGCCTTGCGAAACCACCGCCCCTTTGTCCTTCAACGGAAGGTCGACGAGCGGCGTGAGGCCTTGCGACACCTGCAGCTCCCAGGTGAAGGTGACGAAGCCATCCGGGCCGGCGGCGGGCGGAACGGTCGGTGGGGCCAAGAGGACGATGTCGTGCTCGAGTCCCGCCGCGAGCACGTGGAACTCCTCGTCCACGCCGGGATACACCTGCGCGTAGACGAGGCGGCCGGGCGCCCGCTCGTCCTCGACCGCGGACACAGCGGCGGGCGCGAGCGCGGAGGTGCATACGCCGCGCGCGTCGCACAAGCTCATGCCTTTGCGAACGAGCACGAGCCAGCCGGCGCCCGGGTGGTCCACGCCGGTCCGTCCGGTCGCCAGCGCGGGGAGGAAGGAATGAAGGGTATTCGTCCTGTTCTCCCAGCCGCCGTCGCCGCGGCGCACGAACTTTTGCGAGACCGGCTTCCAGGCGCCGTCGTCGGCGCGATATCGGCCCGGGAAGACGCTCACCGTCATCTCGGCCCGTCCGTCCCCGAGATCGACGACCGTCGTCCCCGAGTCTTGCGCGAGTCGCGGTAGCGAGCCGACGCCCGCGACACGCGCGCCGCCGCGCGCGGGATCCGCGGGCACATCGTCGATCGGCGTGCGCTCGGTGGCATTCTCTCGATCGCCGCCCGGGGCGCAAGCCGCCCACAGGCAAGCCAGAATCGCCAAGCTCGTGTGTCCCAGACGGAATCCCATTGTCAGCCTCCTTCGGGAATCCCCTTTTTCCCGGGATCCAAGATGCCTGACACGCGGCGCGGTCGGCAAGGGCTGTTTTGGCCGCTGTTTTGGCCGACGGGGTCAGTGCCAGAAGCCGAGCGCCAGACCGGCGTTGACGTAGCGTGGGGCGCCGTCGAAAGCGAAGCTCAACTGCAACGCGTGCGACCCGAGCAGATTGAAGTCGAACAGCCTCACGTCCAGGCCGGCGGCGCCGTGGAGCCGCCCTGAAACGCCCTCGAAGCGCGATGGCTCCCAATAGCCGCCTCCGCGCACGCGCAGGCGCCGTGGCATCACCTCGGCCTCGGCGGCCAAGCGCGGCGCGAAAACCGCCTGGCGACCGGCCGGTTGTTCCTCCTGCCGGAGAAAGGACTGGAACGCGTGCGCGTCGTCCTGCTCGTCGTGCGGGCCGATGACGTCGAGCTGGCCGGTCACCAGCAGGAAGCGGCCGCCCCGGTGCGGCTTGGCATCTTCGTCCCACACCGGAGCGGGGTTGAACGCGCCCGGACCGAAGGCGCGCCACGCCAGGGCCGCCGAACCGAACCATGCCGCGGTCACGCGCGACGGCAGGCACAGCTCACCCACGGCCACGCATCGCTCGCCCGGCGCCGGACTCGGCAGCGTCTGGTCGGCCTCGACCTCTCCGGCCAGGACGACACCGACACGGAACGGCCTTTGCGCCGGCCGCACCAGGACGCCGAGGTCCGGTGCGACGGAGGTGATCTCCAGGAGCGGATCCTCGCCGCCACTGCCGAGCTCGATCGAAACCACCCGCACCGCCCCGGCGGCCACGACCTGGCCCGCAAACCAGCCATAGCCCGCCGCCACGCGTGCCATGGTGAGGTCGAGCGAGACGACCTGGCCATCCCCGTCCTCGATCACGTATTCGAAGACCGTGGCGTGCGCGCCCACGCCGAAGTGGCCGAACTGCAACAATCCGCCCACCGACGTGACGCCGGAGAGATCCCGCTTCTCCTCGGCGATGCCGTTGTTGTCGATGTCGTCTCCGCCGCGAGTGGTGAGGAACGACAACCCCAGGTCCCAGTCCCAGCGCCCGCGCGCGTCCGCGGTACGGTTCGCGACGGCGGCCGGGTTGAAGCCGATCCCGTCTTCGCGCTCGGCGATCGCCGCGGCGGCGCCCGCCAGGCCCACGGCGCGCGCCGATCCCATGACCGGGCCGACGGTAAGGTCGACCGCGTAGTCGTTGTCCACGATGGGCTGGGCGCGCGCGGCCTGGGCGATGGCCAACGCCACGACGACACACGCGGACGTGCACGGCCGCTGTGCTTTCCGGTGGCCTGGCACGCCCCAATCTCCTATCGTGGGCGCCATGCGTGATTCAAGGACTGTCCTCTTCGCTCTGACGTTCTTTTGCGCCGCCGGCTGCGCGGCCGGCAGGGCGAAGCGCGAGGCGAAGGCGGCGCAAAACCCGCCCGCCAGCGAAACGCGGCCGGTCACCGACGAGTACCACGGCGTGGAGGTGACGGATCCCTATCGCTGGCTGGAGGGCTTGGACGACAAGGCGGTCCACGCCTGGAGCGACGCGCAGAACCGCTACGCGCGGAGCGTGCTCGACCGCCTGCCCGGCGTCGACGTCGTCCGGCGACGGGTCTCCGAGATCTTCCGCGCGCC
>Ga0247727_10017350_pt1 | contig 11476 bp, 11 predicted proteins | sample WisWelCaveWW1625_FD_202498 | JGI IMG/M metagenome (GOLD analysis project Ga0247727, IMG submission 202498) | Biofilm microbial communities from Wishing Well Cave, Virginia, United States - WW16-25 | ecosystem: Environmental > Aquatic > Deep subsurface > Groundwater > Cave microbial mat | place... | reverse complement strand
ATCCTGGCCGGGGTGAACGCGTACCGGCTGCGCGTGGCCGCGGCGCCGTGGTTCTGCGCGGGACTGAAAATTGCGAAGACCGGAGGGCGGCGGATGCTGGCGGTGACCCAGCATCACCACTCGATGGAAGCGCCCGAAGGACGGCTGAACCTCATTGTGCGGGAAGGAGACCTGGCGGAGTACAACCGGGACCCGAAATTCGCGCAGCACGCGGCTCACGAACCGGACCCCAGGCTGACCCTCTACCCGCAGCACGCCTATCCGGGAAATGCCTGGGGGATGGCCATTGATCTGAACGCATGTATCGGATGCAACGCCTGCGTGGCGGCCTGCCAGGCGGAAAACAACATCCCGGTGGTGGGGAAACAGGAAGTAGCGCGGGGGCGGGAGATGCATTGGATCCGCGTGGACCGCTACTACCGCGGCGGGCCGGAGGCGCCGGAAGCGGCGTTCCAGCCGGTGACCTGCATGCACTGCGAGAACGCGCCCTGCGAGCTGGTGTGCCCGGTGGCCGCGACGGTGCACAGCGACGAAGGCCTGAACGACATGATCTACAACCGCTGCGTGGGCACGCGGTATTGCTCCAACAACTGCCCGTACAAAGTGCGGCGGTTCAATTTTTTCCAATACGCGGATACCGGCACACCCAGCCTGAAGCTGATGCAGAACCCGGACGTGACCGTGCGTACGCGCGGGGTGATGGAGAAATGCACGTACTGCGTGCAACGCATCAATGCCGCGCGGATCGAGGCGGAACTCGAGGGCCAGCCCATCGCCGACGGGAAGATCGTCACCGCGTGCCAGGCGGTGTGCCCGGCCGAGGCCATCGTGTTCGGAAATATCAACGACAAGCACAGCCGGGTATCGGGCTGGAAAGCCAGTCCCAGGAACTATGGGCTGCTGACGGATTTGAATACGCGGCCGAGAACGAGTTACCTGGCGCGAGTGAGGAATTCGAATCCGGAGATCAAGTAAAGAGTACCGCAGAGAGCGCGGAGGACGCAGAGCAAGGCAAGGGGAATAGGAAGCCAGACTACGGTGGGGACGACGGCGGACAACCCGGGCGGGCCGGTACGAGACACGCAGCCGACGGCGGAACAGCCGCCGGTGATCGCGCCGGGGCACACGTTTGCGTCGGTGACCGACCAGATCTCCGCCATCTCGCTGGGGGCGATGCCCAAGAGCTGGGTGGTGGGGTTTACGGCATCGTTCCTGCTGCTGAACCTGCTGCTGTTCACGCTGGCGGCGCTGGTGACCGTGGGAGTGGGGCTGTGGGGCGTGAACATCCCCGTGGGCTGGGGATTCGACATTATCAACTTCGTCTGGTGGGTGGGCATCGGTCATGCGGGCACACTGATTTCCGCCATCCTGTTGCTGGTGCGCCAGCAGTGGCGCACCTCGATCAACCGCTTCGCCGAGGCGATGACGCTGTTTGCAGTGGCCTGCGCGGTCCTGTATCCCACGTTCCACACCGGCCGTCCGTGGTTCGCGTACTGGCTGCTGCCGTACCCCAATACGATGGCACTGTGGCCGAACTTCCGCAGCCCGCTGTTGTGGGACGTGTTCGCCGTTTCCACCTACGGGACGGTTTCGTTCCTGTTCTGGTTTGTGGGGCTGATCCCGGACCTGGCCACACTGCGCGACCGCGCCACTACACGCACGCGGCGCATCGTGTTCGGATTCCTGGCCATGGGCTGGCGCGGGTCTGCGGTCCACTGGCACCGCTATGAGACCGCGTACCTGCTGCTGGCCGGGCTGGCCGCGCCCCTGGTAGTGAGCGTGCACACGGTGGTGAGCTTCGACTTTGCGACAGGTCTGCTGCCCGGATGGCACGCGACCATTTTTCCGCCCTACTTCGTGGCCGGGGCGATATTTTCGGGGTTCGCGATGGTGATGACCCTGGCCATCCCGCTGCGAAAGATGTATGGGCTGGAAGATTTCATCACCCAGCGGCACCTGGACAATATGTCCAAGGTGATGCTGGCCACCGGGCTGATCGTGGGCTACGGCTACATGATGGAAGCGTTCATGGCGTGGTACAGCGCCAACCAGTTCGAGCAATACATGATATTGAACCGGATGACCGGGCCGTACGCGGCGTACTACTGGGTGCTGATGCTGTGCAACATCGTGATTCCCCAGCTGCTGTGGTCCCGGCGCGTGCGTCGCAACGTGGCGCTGCTGTTCGTCATCTCCATCGTGGTGAATGTCGGGATGTGGCTGGAGCGCTACGTCATCGTGGTGACCAGCCTGCACCGGGACTTCCTGCCGTCGTCGTGGGGCACCTACAGCGGGACGATTTTCGACTGGACGATGTACCTGGGCTCCATCGGACTGTTCCTGACGCTGTTGTTCCTGTTCATCCGCTTCCTGCCGGTGATTTCAATTTTCGAGATGCGGGCGCTGGTGAAGGAGACGGAAGAGGAGTGACCAGGAAAAAGGGAATCAAATAGAAATCAGAAATTAGAAATAAGAACTCAGAACCATGAATCAGGCCCGGAGAGCTGAATGCTGACGCCAGGAAAATGAAAACAGAGAACTGAAAACCAAATGGCAGCGGAACGAACGGACAACACGGCACTCTACGGGATGCTGGCGGAGTTTGACACGCCGGAGGAGCTCGTAGCGGCGGCACAGAAAGCCTACGCGGCGGGGTATCGCAAGCTGGACGCGTACTCGCCGTTCCCTGTGCACGGGCTGGCGGAGGCCGTGGGATTCCACTCCAACCGGCTGCCGCTGATTGTGCTCATCTGCGGGCTGCTGGGGGCGGCGGGCGGAATGCTGATGGAGTACTACGCGTCGGCGGTGAGCTACCCGCTCAACGTCGGCGGGAAGCCGTTCAATTCCTGGCCTGCGTTCGTGCCCGTGGCCTTCGAGACCACCATCCTGCTGGCGGCGTTCGGCGCCGTGTTCGGGATGCTGGCGCTGAACGGGCTGCCGCAGCCTTACCACCCGCTGTTCAATGCCAAGCGGTTTGTGCTGGCGTCGCGGAACCGGTTCTTCCTGTGCATTGAGGCTGCGGATCCGAAATTTGACCGCGCCGGGACGCGAAGATTCCTCGAGGGGCTCGAGGCGCATGATGTGGTCGAGGTGGAGGAGTGAAGAGAGGGGCGAGGGGCTAGGGGCGAGGGGCTAGGGACTAGGGAACGGCGGCGAGTGGATAGGCAGGAGAACAGGAGAGACTGACATAGAGGGCGCAGACCCTTCGCAAAGTCACGCAGGGTGTTCGAGACACAGAGGGCGCAGAGAGAGAAAGGCACAGAGAAGCGTGAGCAGGGAGAAAAAATCCGCAGGCAGGGCGAAGGTGCTGGCAACGGCGGCAGTCCTGGCGCTGGCGGGGGTGCTGGCGGCGTGCCAGCAGGACATGGCCACGCAGCCGCGCTATAAGCCGCTGGCGGCCAGCGACTTTTTCGGCGACGCGCGGGCGTCGCGCCCGATGGTGGAGGGAACCGTGCCGCGGGGTTATCTGCGCGACGACGACCACCTGTACACCGGAAAAGTGAACGGGCAACTGGCGGACAGCTTCCCGTACGCGGTGACGCCGAAAATGATGGAGCGAGGCCGTGAGCGCTTCAACATCTACTGCACGCCTTGCCACGGAGAACTGGGCACCGGGCGAGGGATGGTGGTGCGGCGCGGATACCGGCAACCGCCATCGCTGCACGTGGAACGGATGCAGCTTGCTCCGGTGGGGCACTTTTTCGACGTGATGACCAACGGCATCGGAGCCATGCAGGACTACGCCGCACAGGTAAGTGTGGAAGACCGCTGGGCCATCGTGGCTTATATCCGGGCGCTCCAGCTCAGCCAGAACGCTGCGCTGGAGGACGTCCCGGCCGCCGAGCGGCAGAAATTGGAAAAGAAGCCGTGAGCGTTTCGGAATCAGTGCGGGCAAGAATCGAAGGCGCGCGCGGAAAGGCGCTGGCAATGGGAGGCGCGGGAGCGGGCGTCTGCCTGCTCGGGGCCTTCCTTGCGCCGGAGCAATTCTTCCGCGCATACCTGACGGGTTACCTGCTGTGGGCCGGGCTGGCGCTGGGCTGCCTGGCGCTGCTGATGTTGCAGCACCTGACCGGCGGTGACTGGGGGTTTGTCATCCGGCGAATCCTGGAGGCGGGGACGCGGACGTTTTCGGTGCTGGCGGCGCTGTTCCTGCCGCTGGCTGTGGGGCTGTGGATGGATGCGCAAGCCGCTCCGGCGACGGGGGGTGAGCACCCGCACGTGTATCTCTATGAGTGGGCGCACAAAAGCGTGGTCGAGGGCGACAAAATCCTGACGCAGAAAGCAGCGTACCTGAACGTGCCCTTCTTCCTGCTGCGGGCGGCGGCGTACTTCCTGGCCTGGATGGGGCTGGCGTGGAAACTGAACCAGCTCTCGGCGGAGCAGGACCGCACGGCCGATGCGGGGCTCGGACGTACGTTCCAGAAAGTAAGCGGGCCGGGGCTGCTGCTGTACGGGCTGACAGCGACGTTTGCGGCGGTGGACTGGGTGATGTCGCTCGAACCGCACTGGTTCTCGACCGTGTACGGGCTGATGTTCATCGTGGGGCAGGGGCTGACCACGCTGTCGTTCGCGGTACTGGTGCTGCGCGGACTGAGGGACGAAGAGCCGCTGGCGGGAGTGGTGCGCAAATCGCACTTCCACGACCTGGGAAACCTGATGCTGGCGTTCGTGATGCTGTGGGCGTACCTGGCATTTTCGCAGTTCCTGATCATCTGGTCCGGGAACCTGCCGGAAGAGAATGTGTGGTACCTGCGGCGGATGACCCACGGCTGGGAATGGTTCGCCGGGCTGCTGTTCGCGTTCCACTTCGTGCTGCCGTTCCTGCTGCTGCTCTCGCGGCAGACGAAACAGAGCGTCGAGATGCTGAGCCGGGTGGCAGCGTGGATGATTTTTGTGCGCTTTGCCGATTTGTTCTGGCTGATTGCGCCGGCATTCGAGCACGAGGGAGTGCGAGTGCACTGGCTGAACGTGGCGGCACCCATCGGCATCGGGGGGATCTGGCTGTGGAGTTTTCTGGGGCAGCTGGCCCGGCAGCCGCTGCTGCCGACCGGGGACTTGAAGATGAGCGAGGAGCTGGCGCATGCAGGCGGACACTAATCACGGGGCGGGGCACGGACGGCACGAAAAAAGCGACGTCGGCGTGGATTCGCTGGCGGGGTTTGCCATCGGCCTGGTGACGCTGATGGCTGTGGCCGTGCTGGCGATGTGGGGTCTCTACCGCGGCCTGGCCTATTACACCAGGACCACGGACCCGCCGATGTCGGCGCTGCGCGCCGAGCTCCCGGCGGACCCGCCGGAGCCGCGCTTACAGGTGACGCCCATCAAAGATCTGGAAGCCGTGCGCGTGGACGAACGGACGAAGCTTCAAAATTATGGATGGATTTCGCGCGAGGCCGGAGTGGTGCATATCCCCATCGAGCGGGCGATGCAATTGACGCTGGACAGGGGACTGCCGGAGAGAGAAGCAGAAAGGAAAAAGTAAAAAGGCAAAAGGAAAAAGTCAGAAATCAGAAATTAGAACCCAGAGCGAAGAGAGAGGAACGACAGAGGAAGTCACAGTGAAGGCGGGGAGCAAGCAGGGAATCGAATGATGCGAGCAATGGTGATGGTGGCGTTGGTCGGATTGGCGCTCGTGGGGACGCCGTGCGCGGCAACCGCTCAGGGGCGGCCGTGGGCGCCGGCGGGGGCCGGGCCGCAGGCGGCGAGCACGCCGGCGGACGTGGTGAAAGAAGTCCGCTTCGACCAGAACTTGAACGGACAAGTGCCGCTGGACGCCGAGTTCAGGGATGAGGAAGGGCGGACCGTGCGGCTGGGGGCGTACTTTGGCAGGAAGCCGGTGGTGCTGGCGCTGGTCTATTACGACTGTCCGATGCTGTGCACTCTGGTGCTGAACGGGCTGACGCGCAGCCTGCGGGCCATGAGTTTTACGGCGGGGAACGAATTCGAGATTGTGACCGTGAGCTTCGACGCGCGTGAAGGGCCGGCACTCGGCGCGCAAAAGAAAAAACTCTATCTCGAACACTACGGCCGCGCGGCGGAGAGCGGCTGGCACTTCCTGACCGGGGAGGCGGAGTCCATCCGGCGGCTGACCGAGGCCGTGGGGTTCCGGTTCATCTGGGATGGGGAAACGTCGCAGTTTGCGCATGCCAGCGGGCTGGTGGTGCTGACGCCGGAAGGCAAAATCTCGAAGTATTTCTATGGCGTCGAGTACGCGCCGCGGGACCTGCGGCTGGGACTGGTGGAGGCCTCGGCGGGGAAAATCGGGAGCGCGACGGACCGCGTGCTGCTGTTCTGTTACCACTACGACCCGGCGACCGGAAAATATGGGCTGGTGATTATGAATGTGATCCGGGTGGCCGGTACAGGGACTGCCATCGGCCTGGCGCTGTTTATCACCGCGATGCTGAGGAGGGAGAAAAGCAGAAGTTGGAAGTTGGAAATCAGGAATCAGAAAATCTGAACGCGAAGACTGAGCAAGATTTGACATCGAGGACACAGCGCGGCCCTTCGTCCCGCACCTGCGGGATCAGGGCAAGCGACGCCGCAACCAAAGAGGCAGAATTACGCAGAGGTCGCAGAGGCACAGAGGCCACAGAGCAGAGAAATCTGCGCGGGACGCGAAGAATTCCGGGAATAGTAGTACAGAGAGCACAGAGAAGAGGGAAGGCAGAATGCAGAGCGGAAGACTGAAATCCAAGAACCGGGAGAAGAATTGATCCTGCAATCCCAGTTGCCGCTGTTTCCGGAGCAGGCGTCCAGCATCGCCCGGCAGGTGGACTACCTCTATTTTTTCCTGGTGGGGATCAGCGCGATCCTGAGCGTGGGCATTTTTTCGACGGTGTTCTATTTCGCGCTGCGCTATCGGAGGAAATCGGAAGACGAAATCCCCAAGCCCATCCACGGTTCGACGCTGCTGGAGATTACCTGGAGCGTGACGCCGCTGGTGGTGACCATGATCCTGTTCGTGTGGGGCGCGGCGCTGTACTACCGGATGACCAACGCGCCGCCGAACGCCATGCAGATCAACGTGGTGGGCAAACAGTGGATGTGGAAAATCCAGCACCCCACCGGGCGGCGGGAAATCAATGAGCTGCACGTGCCCGTGGGCCAGCCGGTGAAGCTGAATATGATCTCGGAAGACGTGATCCACAGCTTCTATATCCCGGCGTTCCGCGTGAAGCAGGACGTGCTGCCCGGGCCGGAGTACAGCTCCGTGTGGTTTGAGGCCACGCGGACGGGCGCGTACCACCTGTTCTGCACCGAATACTGCGGGACGAAACACTCCGGGATGATCGGCAAGGTGGTGGTGATGGAGCCCGCGGACTTCGAGCAGTGGCTTTCCGGCGTGCCCACGGGGGAAACCATGGAGCAGGCCGGGGAACGGCTGTTTGTGCAGTACAACTGCAACACGTGCCACAACACCTCGTCGGGGGCGCGCGGGCCGCTGCTGGACGGGCTGTTCGGGAGCACGGTGAAGCTGACGGGGGGCGGGACGGCGGTGATGAATGAAGGGTATGTGCGGGAATCCATCCTGCGGCCGGCGGTGAAAATCGTGGCCGGCTACCGGCCGGTGATGCCCACGTTCCAGGGGCAGATCAGCGAGGAAGCAATCCTGCAATTGATGGCCTACATCAAGTCGCTGAAGGCGCCGGAAGGCGGCGCGAGGAAGGGCGGGGAGAAATAGCAGGCCATGGCCAGCGAGACCACAATCGAGCAGGCGCTGCCGCGGAAGCACTACCTGAACGCCAGCTACGGCGTCAAGTCCTGGCTGCTGACCACGGACCACAAGCGCATCGCCCTGCTGTACCTGATGACGGTGACCGTGTTTTTCCTGCTGGGCGGCGCGTTCGCGGTGATGGTGCGGCTGGAGCTGCTGACCCCGGCCGGCGACCTGATGGATTCGGAAACCTACAACAAGATGTTCACCATGCACGGGGTGATGATGGTTTTCTTCTTCCTTATCCCGGCCATCCCTGCGGTGCTGGGGAATTTCCTAATCCCCATTATGGTGGGCGCGCGGGACCTGGCGTTCCCGCGCATCAACCTGCTGAGCTGGTACGTTTTCGTCCTGGGCGGGACATTCGCATTCGGGGCCATGCTGGCCGGCGGCGTGGACACGGGCTGGACGTTCTACACGCCGTACAGCACGACCTACGCGAACACATACGTCATCGCCACGGCGTTTGGGGCCTTCTTCGCGGGGTTTTCGTCCATCCTCACGGGCCTGAACTTCATCGTCACCATCCACAAGATGCGCGCGCCGGGACTGACGTGGTTCCGGCTGCCGCTGTTCGTGTGGGCGCACTATGCGACCAGTGTGATCCAAGTCCTGGGGACGCCGGTGATTGCCATCGCCATCGTGCTGCTGGCTGTGGAGCGGGTGTTCCGCATCGGCATCTTCGACCCTGCGCTGGGCGGCGACCCCGTCCTGTTCCAGCACCTGTTCTGGTTCTACTCGCACCCGGCCGTGTACATCATGATTCTGCCGAGCATGGGAGTGATCAGCGAGCTGATTTGCTGCTTTTCGAGGAAAAAGGTGTTCGGCTACCACTTCATCGCCTTCTCCAGCGTGGGCATCGCGCTGCTGGGATTCCTGGTGTGGGGCCACCACATGTTCGTGAGCGGGCAGTCCGTGTTTGCGGGGATGATTTTTTCCGTGCTGAGCATGCTGGTGGCCATCCCCAGCGCGGTGAAGGTGTTCAACTGGACAGCCACGATGTACCGCGGCTCCATCTCCTACCAGGCGCCGATGCTCTATGCGATGGGCTTCCTGGGACTATTTACCATCGGCGGGCTGACCGGATTATTCCTGGCCACGCTGGCCGTGGATGTGCACCTGCACGACACCTATTTCATCATTGCCCATTTCCACTACATCATGGTCGGCGGCACGATTATGGGCTACCTCGGCGGCATCCATTACTGGTGGCCGAAGATTTCCGGACGCCTGTACCCGGATATGTGGGCGCGGTTTTCCGCGCTGGTCATTTTTGTGGGCTTCAACCTGACGTTTTTCCCGCAGTTCGTGCTGGGCTATATGGGGATGCCGCGGCGGTACCACGCGTACCCGGAAGAATTTCAGGTGCTGAACGTGATGTCCAGCGCCGGAGCGTCCATCCTGGGAGTGGGGTACTTGATCCCGCTCGTTTACCTGCTGTGGTCGCTGCGCTACGGACAGCCGGCGGGGCCGAACCCGTGGGGCGCGAAAGGCCTGGAGTGGCTGACACCTTCGCCGCCGCCGACGTTCAATTTCGACGAAACGCCGGAAGTGACGGAAGAGGCGTACGAGTACCAGAAGGACTACGAGAAACAGCGCGGGAAGGAGGCGCCGGTTGGCTGAAGCAGCCGCAGTCGTAGCGCACCAGTTTGACGACGCCGAACAGCAGCGCGATTCGGTAAGCCTGGGGATGTGGCTGTTCCTGATCCAGGAGATTATGTTTTTCGGCGGGCTGTTCCTGGGTTACACGGTGTACCGCTACAAGTATTCCGAGGCCTTCCGCATCGGGAGCAATGAACTGGAGCTGGCCTGGGGCGGCATCAACACCGTGGTGCTCATTTTCAGCAGCCTGACCATGGCCCTGGCGGTGCACGCGGCACAGCTGGGGAAGCGAAAAGCCATCGTAGCGTGGCTGCTGGCAACGATTCTCCTGGGGAGCGTGTTCCTGGGGATTAAGGGGATCGAGTACACGCACAAGTTCGAGCACCACCTGGTGCCCGGGCCGGGGTTCCACTACGAAGGGTCGCACGCGCGGCAGGTGCAGTTGTTCTTTTCGTTTTATTTTGTGATGACTGGGATGCACGCGCTGCATATGGTCATCGGCGTCGGACTGCTGGCGGTGCTGGTGTGGATGGCGCAGGCGGGGAAGTTCGACTCCGCCTACTATTCGCCCGTGGAAATGACCGGGCTGTACTGGCACTTCGTGGACATCGTGTGGATTTTTCTGTTCCCGCTGCTCTACCTGCTGGGGCGCGACCGATGACCCAACGAGCTATCCCGCTCCCGACGGACGAATCCGGGCACCACGTGGTGCCCGTGCGACTGTACTTGATGATTTTCGGCGCGCTGATGGTGCTGACTGCGGTGACTGTATGGGCCGCTACGGTGAACCTGGGGCCGTTGAACGTGGTGGTGGCCCTGCTCATCGCCGGACTGAAGGCCACGCTGGTCATCCTCTACTTCATGCACGTGCGCTACAGCAAACCGCAGGTGTGGATCTTTGTGGGTGCAGGCTTCCTCTGGCTGGCAATCATGATTACGCTGACCATTTCGGATTACCTCAGCCGGGGGTGGTAGTTCACAATTGAAATCTCTGCGGGCGGCGCAAAATACTTCGGCTTTTTAGCGGGCGCCTTTCAGTTCATCGCGGGTGAATGTGTGGCGGCATTTTTTGCAGTGATAACGCCCATCGGAATCCGGACGGCCAACAACCTGTTGATAGCCGCACTTTGAGCAGGTCCGTTTGCGGCCCAGGACCGTGGCGATCACCGTCGCATAGAAGGGGTTCATTGCTCCGCGACCTCGCGATCAGGATAGCACGCCGGTGTGAATCGCGGCGTCCGGCTACTTGCGCCAGTAAAAGTACGCGGGGAGGCCGAGGGCAACGAGGATGAGTCCGGCGCCGGATTCTGCGGGGCTTTCCTTCAGCGTGTTGATGACCAGGAGAAGTGAGCCGAGGACGAAAAACAGCGGGACCCAGGGGTAGCCCCAGGCACGGTAGGGGCGGGGGAAATCCGGCTTGCGCCAGCGCAAAACGAAAATGCTGATGCCGCCGGCCACGCCGAAGAGAAGCGAGGCAAAGGTGACGTAGGTGAAAAGCTGTTCGTAGGTGCCGCTCAGCGTGAGCAGGACGGCCCAGGCGGTGGTGAGGGCAATGGCGACGTGCGGCGTGCGATAACGGGGATGCACGTTCGCGGCAGCGGGGATGAAGACGCGGTCCACAGCCATTGCGTAACACGCGCGGGACATCGAAATGGCGCCGGCCGCGCAGCAGCCGAAGGTGGACAGGCAGACCGTGGCGGCCACGACGAATGCGCCGCGGTCGCCGACCAGGGCAGTGACGGCGCGCTCGGCGACGCGAACCACGCCGCGCATTTCGTCAATGGAGAGGGCGTAGAGATAGGCGAGGTTGGCGGAGACGTAAAGGCCCATCAGCGCGAGGATGCCCAGGACCATGGCGCGGGGGACGTTGCGCACAGGGTCTTTGATTTCGCCGGAAGCGAAGGCCACGTAGTACCACGCCTCGTAGGTCCACATCACCGCGACCATGGCCACTCCAAAGCCCACGGCCACGCGCGGCACCTCCGGCAAAATTGGCGTGTAAGATGGCGTGACGCGCGATGCCGCCAGAGCCAGCACCGGCAAAACCGCCAGGGCCGCCGCGGCCGTGAACGTGCACAGCGACTGCACGAAGCTGCCTGTGGCTACGCCGCGGAAGTTGATGAGGCCGATGGCCACAATCACCAGACAGGCCACTAC
>Ga0247727_10017349_pt1 | contig 11477 bp, 3 predicted proteins | sample WisWelCaveWW1625_FD_202498 | JGI IMG/M metagenome (GOLD analysis project Ga0247727, IMG submission 202498) | Biofilm microbial communities from Wishing Well Cave, Virginia, United States - WW16-25 | ecosystem: Environmental > Aquatic > Deep subsurface > Groundwater > Cave microbial mat | place... | reverse complement strand
CGTTGGCGTCGGCATACGTGCTCGCCTCCGGCGTCGCCCACGGAAAAGCCATCTGGCCGTTAAATACGAGCGAAGCATTGGGCCGCACCGGGCCGGTTTTGTTGAAATACAAACCTATCGGCAAAACATCGGCCTGATTCACGATTTTGTCGTTGTTCGTATCGCCCGGATAAACCAGCAGACCGAGCAACTTCATCGTTGAGTCCGAGGCCGCGAGACTGATGAAATTTCCCAGCGAGTCGTTCGCCGTGATATCGTGCAACGAGAAAGTGACCGAGGTATTGTTGGGCGTCGTAAGCGGCGAAAAAAATTTGATGCGTGCCAAAATGCCGGAACCGCTCACCGAAGCCTGGCCGGATTTACGGCTGATGCCGACGCCGATTTTGCCGGCAGTCGTATCGATATTGGCAAAGAAAATCACGTCACTTCCCAAAAACGGCCCGGCCGTGACGTTGCTGCCGGCCGGCGCAACGATTTTAACCAGCGCTGGATTCGTGTAACGCAATTCGAAGCTCGCGCCAAAAAGTTTCTGCACCGCGCCGACGGTTACATCGACGGTAAATTCCGTGCCGATGAGCTGCGGCGACGGAACCGCCGGCTTGATCGTTCCGGCGGCCGCATCGGAAGTTTTTGCCGAGGCCGATAAGCCCGGCAAAAGACAGAAAGCGAGGACGAACAACTTGCACCGCCAATAAGATGGTTTCATCTGACTCCCTCCTTCGGGTTAAATGATGAGTAACCCAGTCGGCCCGACTGGGAATATTTAAGGAGTGCAAAACTTTAGTTTTGCGAAGCTGAAGCTTCGCACTCCGCTTTATTTAACGCACCAATAACATTTTCCGACGTTGCACAAAGCCTTGCCCCGAGCCTGTCGAGGGGCTAGAGCCTGTCGCGGATCCTGAGCCTGTCGAAGGATCGGCCCGCAGTTGATAAATAAACATGCCGCTCGCAACAGCCTGCGCGTTTTCATCTCGGCCATCCCAGACCACAGAATGACGGCCGGCCGCTTGTTGCTGTTGCACCAGCGTGCGCACGTGTTTGCCGAGTAGATCGAAAATCTCGACATGCACCTCGCTCATTTGCGGCAGATCATAGTGAATCGCCGTCGTCGGGTTGAACGGATTTGGCGTATTCGCGTGTAAAGCAAAATTTTGCGGCAGTTTTTCATATTGCCGCGCCCGAACGCTCACCACGACGATTTGATTGGGCAAAATGGCCAACGCAATTGGCTGCGCCTTGACGTCATTGGCGGTGACGTTTTGGAGCGTGAAAGTAATCGCTTGTCCGCGCACGGCTTGTGCCGATACGCGCATCTCAATTCGTGCCACGACGCCGCTGCCGGTGACGCCGCTCTGCCCGGCTTTACGCGTGTTGCCGATGCTAATCTTGCCCATAGTTTTGTCGAAGTTGGAAAAGAAAATTGGGTCGTTGCCCATCAAACTTCCAGACTCGGCTTTTTGTGGATCGACCAGCGCCGTTGGAGAATACACCAACTCCAAGCTGACGCCGAATAAATTGGCGACTTCACTCACCATAACCTCAATCGTAAAATCTTGCCCGGGATTCGTATTACCGGCGATCGTCGTGTGAATCGTCGCGGCATCGGTTTTGTGCAAAATCTGCGGCGCCGGATTTCGTTCAGCACTGGAGGATGCCGAGGTATGCGTCTTGCCAAAATGCAAGCCGATCGGCAGAACATCAGCTTGATTGACGACGCCGTCGCCGTTAGCATCAGCGTAAGTTGCCGCCGCCGGCGTCCACGCCGTGGCGAGTTGCGGCGTCCAACTCGTTGTCGCATTTTGCCGCGCCGGCCCGGTTTTGTTGAAATGCAAACCCAGCGGCAAAACATCCGCCTGATTCACGATTCGATCATTATTCGCATCGCCCGGCCAAACAATGATGCCATTGAGATTCAACGTGACCGTCGCATTTTTCAACGCCGGCGTAATCACCGCGCCGGAGGGTTCGTTCGCCGCAACATTGCTGAATGAAAATACGATCGGCGTTCCCGCCGGCGCAGCGAGTGTCGAAGTGAATTTCACTCGCGCCACGACGCCGCTGCCGCTGATTCCACCCTCCCCGGCTTTGCGGCTGACGCCGATATTCACTTTGCCAGCCGTTTCGTCAACATTAGAAATAAAAATGACGTCATTGCCAAGAAACGCGCCCGGAACCACGCTGCTGCTGCTTGTTGGCGTGACGACATCGATAAACTGTGTGTTGGTGTATTTCAATTCGAAGCTGATGCCAAACAAATTCTGGACGTTGTTGATCGCGATATCAACCCAGAATTCCTGCCCGATCATTTGTGGCGACTGCACATTCGGCTGGAGTTCAGTGACATTAATCGCAATCGTCTGCTCCGGCGAATAGCTGGAAAAATGCGGAACACTCGTCGCGCTGTTGCGATACGCGCGCACGCGATAGATGTACGTCGCGCTGCCGCCGACGCCGGTATCGATATATGACAGCGTATTGCCGAGCGTGCCGGTTGGCACATCGGCAATTTCGACCCAATTGCCATTTGTCCCATTTTTGCGTTCGATCTTAAACCCATTTCCCGCCGCCGAACCAACGTTATCAACCCAGTTCACGCGAATCGAGGGTGATGACAGCGCGGTGAGACTCAAATTTCCCGTTAGCGCCAACACAAAGGCTTGGCTGTCATTTGAGTAGCTCGAGTTGACGCTGCCTTTGAAAGCGAGCATGCGATATTGATATTCCAACGCTTCGGAATAGGGCGTGGTAACGCTGCCATCCTCATACGAAGTGACATTCGCGCCAACCGCCGCGATTTCCGTCCAGCCGCTGCCAGCATTGCGTTCGATTTTAAAGCCGTCTTCGTTGTTGCTGTTGTCCTGCCAGTTCAACTCCACCAGGTTGCTGTTTTGCGCCAGCGCCACAAGATTCGCCGGCGGATTCACCACGATCGGCGGATTGTCCTGCACGAAAATCGGCAAAAAAAACGTGCTTTGCCATGAATCCGCAGAATTTCCAGCTGCCGCGGTCAAGGTGAAACGAACGCTTCGGTCGCTTGAAAGATTCGGATTGATCTCAAAAACAAAATTGCCTTGATTATCTTTCGTTGCGCCGCCGGGAATATCTTGCCAGAAATCAAAATTATCCAGAATAGTAATGTCCGGCGCAGAAATGGTCGCGAGATTTGCCGTCACTGTTTCAGCGGTTTGATCGCCCATGTTGATCAACTTCACGGCCAATTCAATGCGCTCACCGCTCTCCAACCGGCCATCGCCGTCGCCGTTCGCGTTCGCGCCGATCTCAAAAGCAGTATGCGCGTAATAATAAACCGGCCCGACGCCGCTCACCGTTGCCAGCACCAGCTCCGGCCAGGAGGAAGGATCGCAGAATTGCGCCGATACTGGAAATTGGAAATTGAAGGCGCTGGATATTCCAGAGAGCATATTTCCATGCGGCAAAATCCGGCGTGGAAATGGAACAGGCTGCGTTGTGGCAGGTGAGATTCTGAAAACCATTCGCGCCCAAAGCTTGCCATTTTGATCAAAATCTGAGACGGTGCCATGGTTTCCCGAGGTAAAAAAACCATTGGAGACCAGGTTGTTGCAATCACCGGAGTAAGTGTTGATTGCGCTTGTCCATGCGCCGCCGAAACTGAAGTAAGTCGAGTTCCGATCAGAACTCGTGGCCCAGGATCCGGCTCCGGTATCGTCGGTCGCGAGCCTGACTCTGTCGTTAGTATAGACTTGGGTTATGTTAAGAAAATGATATTCAACGATCAAAGACGACGCATCATTGGAAATATCCATCAGAATCGAGCCATCAGCCGTTGCCGAAATGTCGTAGCGATTCGGCGCACTCGAAGTGCCAGAATAAAATTTGCCATCGAAAACAACAGGGTTCGGTTGCCCAAAACTTAATTGCATCACTCCCAAAACCATCCACGCGGCGAAGAACTGTAAAAAGGGTTTGTGTCGCATTGTCTTTCCTCTCTGTGTTGATTAAAAGAAAAACCAGACCTCAGCCATTTCGTACCTGCAATAATACAATTGCCGTACCAGGGAAATAGACATGCGGGAAACCAGGTATGCGTTATTTTTATTAACTTAAGCGCGAGTCGCCTCGGCGCGCAAAAAATTCTTATACAAGGAAAAGTGGAAGCGTTGCCACTTAGGTGGAGCGTGTGGGATCGATTGAAATATACGCTCAGAATTTTTTACTCAAAAAAGCCGGGCCATCAAAAACGAGGCACATCGCAAACTAAAGTTTGCACTCCATTGACCTCGGACTTCGGACTTGAGACTTCGGACCCTCAGACCCTATTTCACATACCATTCTTTTTTCAAACCGTGTTTCTTCGCTTTGCTGATCAACGTTTTTTTATCGACCTGGCATTGGGCCGCGGTGTCGAGAACGCGGCCGTTGGATTGGATAAGTTTCGCAATGAGCAAATTCCGCTCGAACGCATCGGCAACTGCGGCGGTAGCAGTGTTGAGCGGCAGGCCAATTGCGTCTTTGACGGAAACCACCAGCGTCTCGTGCAGCACACGCCGAATTTCTTGCAAAATCGTTTTCTCCTCTTTGCCGGCGAAACGCTCGGCTTCCGGGCTTTCTGCGCCAAAGCCCCGGATAAAATTCGTCGCGCGATACGCCTCCGGCAAATAGCCGTTATAAAGCAAAGCATGGCCTTTGTTCAAATCAAGCGCGGCCGGGGATTCGGCAGCATTGAGCGGGACCGGTGCGCCGCGCAGATACGGCAACAGATCCTGCGGCTCAATCGTATCGCCCGGCGCATCCAACACGGCGTTGAGCATGAGGCGACGCAGCTCGCGCACGTTGCCGGGATATGTCTGGCGCAGCAGAATTTCCTGCGTCTGCGGATCGAGCTGCGCGACGCGCTTTTTATTTTTCTTGCTAAATTCTTGCAGCAATTTTTCGGCGATGAGCACGATGTCGCGCCCGCGCTCGCGCAACGGCGGCAAATGAATGTGAACGCCCTCGCTAATGCGATAATACAAATCCTGGCGAAATTTTCCCCGCGCCAGCGCCGCCGGCAGATTTTCATTCGTGGCAAAAATAAACCTGGTGTCGACGGCAATCGGCTTGACCCCGCCGACGCGATAGAGTTCCCGGGAATCCAACACCCGCAAAAGTTTCTGCTGAATGTCGACGCCGAGGTTGCCGATCTCATCAATAAACAGCGTGCCGCCATTCGCCACTTCGATCAACCCGAGCTTTTTTTCGCGCGCATCGGTGAACGCGCCTTTTTCATGGCCGAACAATTCGGATTCGATGGTGTGGGCATTCAGTGTCGAGCAATCAATCACCACAAACGGTTCGCGCGCGCGCGGGCCTTTTTTATGAATCGTGCGCGCCACCAGTTCTTTGCCCGTGCCGCTTTCGCCCGTGATTAAAACATTGGCGGTGTTGAGAATCGTTTTCTGGTGAATGTCCTGATAAACTTTTTGGATGGCCGGGCTGACGCCGAGCATCTCGCCGAAGCCCTTAAGCTGATCGACTTCCCGGCGCAGCTCGCGCAATTCACCGTGCAACCGCGCCGTTTCCTGCCGGCGGTGCAGCGAATTTTCAAGGCCGCGGCCATCAAATCCGCCAACCCCTGCAGCAGCCGTCCGGTGCTCTCATCGAACATCGCCTGTTCATCCCGATTGTCGATATACACGACGCCAAACACCTGCCCGCCCGCGCGAATCGGCGCGCACGCCACCGACAATAATTTTTGCCGCAGAATCGATCCCTTCTTTTTGAGCGACTCTTGCAGGCGCGAATCTTCCATCGCATTGGCGCTGACGAAAACGGCATTGCCCGTTTTCACCAGCTCCACGATCGTGCTGCTGACTTTCGGATCGAAATCATTGCCGAGATTGATCGCTTCGCCCTCCTCGCCGTAGAGAATCATGCGGCAGCGCCCAGCATGCGTGCGCGCCGCCACCCACTGCAAAATTTCCGGCAGCAATTGCTCGATGTCGATCGCGGCAAAAACCGACTGGCTGAAGCTGAACAAATCCAGATAAAGCTTTTCCTGCAGCGGTTCGGAAGTGGGCATGATGATAACCTTAATCGGTTAGCTTCTCAAACTCAGAATAAAATTTTTAAAGTTTGTTGGCAGAATAATTTCATGGCAGAATGATTTGAACGGCTTTGTCTGCGTTGTGCCAATTGACCTCGGACTTCGGACTCTCGACCTCGGACCTTATTGTATCACAATCATTTTCCTCGTCCCGGCCACGCGCCGGTTGACGATGAGCTGATAAAAATAGACGCCGGCCGTGGCGGCATTGCCGGCTTCGTCTCTTCCCTCCCATTGAAACGCATAGCGTCCGGCTTCGAGGGCTCCGGCAAAAACTGTTTTCACCTCGCGGCCAAGCAGGTTGTAGATTTTGAGTTTGATTTCCGCCGCGATCGGCACGGCGACGGGAATCGTCGTGATAAAATTTGCCGGCAAACGCGACGCCCGCACCAGAGGATTGGGATAGTTCGGACCCAATTCGAACGTCGCCGGAGAACGAACCGCGCTCAGTTTTTCCTGCACCCATTCTTTTTTGCCGGCCACGACACGAAATTTCGCCGTCGCCGCGACGGGAGTAAAACGATACAGCGAATCTTCGCGCAAGTTCACCGCGCGGGCGTGGCTCGCATCGATCAAATAAACCTCGAAGGCGCCGGGAATTTTGGCGACGCCGGCAAAAGCAAGCTGCGCCGATTTCCGGCCGGCGGCGTGGACTTCAAAATCCCAGCTTTCCGACTCGACGAGCGGCGGGCGAATGTCGGCCGCAAACGCGTTGTAGATCGCATCCCATTCCGGACGCGAGAACGAAACGGTTGGAATGCCGGCCAGCGGCCGCGGCTTGTACAAATCGAAACGATCGAGATCAGCGCGCGCTTCCGCGGCCACGCCAAACGCGGCAATTTTTTCTACCGCCTCGCCCGCCGACAAAATGATCTGAACGCGCCAACTCTTCGGATCAACGATTGGCCTCTCCGTCGCTGCGGTGAAAAGCAGGCGATAAGAAATTTTTAAAGAAGCCAGCTCGGGATTACGATTGACAAAATAGTAGCCGGCGTACGGATCAAAGCTCGGCGGATTGCTGTAGCCGTCGTTAAAAGCAAAGAGCGGCTGTTGCGTGCTATTGGCCGTTTGAATTTTCGCCCAGGCCATCGCCGTGGTAAACGGGTTGGTGATCAAATTATAACCCGGTCGCAGCGGAATTTCGACTTCATCCGCAGCGTTCAACGGCGCGGACGGCAAACCGGATCGGTCGATCTTCAGCTCGCCTTTATGCACGATCCAAAACGCGCGCCCCACCGCAAACAGAAACGTGCTGCTGCCGTCAAACACGACTTGATATTTTTTCGGATCGCGGCTGGTGTCGGCATTGTCCCAGTACACTTGCCAATCGACGTTCTGCGCGCCGGGCAAAATTTCTTTGACGGAAAGATTGCTCGCGCCGGGCAAGCCGGCGAGACGATAATCACCAGCCTTGTAATCCGCGGCTTTTGCATAAGCTGGAAAATTGATCGAAGCGCTGGCCGTGATCGTCGCCGGATAAGCCGGAAAAATCGTGAACGGCAAAGTCGTCGAGATGCCGCCGCCGGGACTGCCGTTGGTGACGGAAAAATTTCGCGCGCCGGTCACGGCATTGACCGTAATGGTCATATTGGCCGTCAAATTCGATGCGCTGTTGACGCGCTGCGAGTTGATCGTGATGCCGTTACCCAGATTGAGCGTCGTCGCGTCGCTAAAAAAATTCATGCCGGTAAAAATCACGTCGAGCGTTTTTCCAACTTCGGCGGCTGTCGGATTAATGCTGCTCAACACCGGCAACGGGTTGTTCACCAGAAAAGCGAGCCGGTTCGACGATTCTCCGGTTCGTTTATTAATGACGGCGAAGTTGCGCTGGCCGGTCGCCGCCGCCGCAGTGATTGTCAGATTGGCCGTCAACTGCGCTGCGTTATTCACGAGAATCGAATTGACGCGGATGCCGCTTTCCACGGCGACCGAGTCGTCACCGCTGAAATTCGCGCCGCTAAAGACAACGTTCAACGTCTGCAAACGATTAGCGCTCGCCGGCGCAATATCGGCCAATACCAGCGCCGGCCGCTGCACGGAAAAAGTTTGCGCTGTCGAAACGCCGCCGCCGGGCGCGGCATTGCGCAACGAAAAATTGTAGCTGCCAACGGCCGCGCTATTCGTGATCGTGATACTGGTGGTCAAACTCGTCGGGCTGGTTATGGCCGTCGAATTGATTTGAATCGCCGGGCTGCTCACATTGACGGAGGTCGCCTCGCTAAAAAAATTGTCGCCGGTAAAAATCACCTCGAGCGTTTGTCTGATCTTGCCGCTCGCCGGATTGATCGCGGCCAATGTTGGCGCGGGATTATTCACATTAAAAACCCGAGTGTTCGAGGCCCCGCTCCCGCGGCGATTGACGACGATAAAATTTCGCGGCCCGGTCGCGGCTTCGGCAGCGATCGTCAAATTCGTGGATAACTGCGTGGCATTGACGAAGCTGATTGAATTAACAATAATTCCTGAGCCGGCATTAATGGAATCATCTGTGCTAAAATTCGCGCCGGTGAAAATAACGTTCAGTGTTTGCCTCCGGTTGCCGCCGGTGGGATTCAGACTCGCGAGAACTGGAGACGGCGGCAGAATCGTAAAAATTTGCGGCGTTGAAATTCCTCCGCCCGGGCCGGCGTTGGTCACGGAAAAATTTCTTTGGCCGGGAGCGGCCGCGTTGGTGATCGTCACATTCGCTGTCAAGCGCGTCGCGCTGTTCACCGTGAGCAAATTGACATTGATGCCGGTTCCAACATTGAGCGTCGTCTCCTGACTCAGAAAGTTCGCGCCCGTCAAGACCACGTCCAGAGTTTGCCCGACGGTTCCCATCGCCGGACTGATGCCGGACAGTATCGGCGCAGGATTGTTGACCGTAAAAGCAAACGGGTTCGAGGCGCCACCGCCGCGGCGATTCACGATGATAAAATTTCGCGAGCCGGTTGCGGCTTCGGCAGTGATCGTCAGATTTACAGATAACTGCGTTGCATTGACGAAGGTGATGGCATTAGCGATAATTCCCGCACCGGCATTGATGGAATCATCGCGGCTAAAATTCGCGCCGGTGAAAACAACGTCCAACGTTTGCAAACGCGCGCCACTCGCTGGATTGAGGTTGCTCAAAATCGGCGCCGGCGGCAGAACCGTAAATGTTTGGCTCGCCGACGTTCCGCCGCCGGGTGTTTTATTGGCGAGCGAAAAATTATAAGCGCCGATAGCCGCTGCCGGCGCAATGGTGAGCTTAGCCGTCAAACTCGTCGAGCTGGTCACGGCTTTCGAGTTGACTTGAATATCCGGGCTGCTCACGTTAACATCAGTTGCATCGCTCAGAAAATTTGCGCCGGTAAAAATCACGTCGAGCGTTTGCCCCGCCCTGCCGGTCGCAGGATTGATGCCGGTCAAACTCGGCGTGGGATTATTCACGGTGAAAACGAGGCTGTTCGAGTTGCCGCCCCCTCTTCTATTTCTAACAAAAAAATTGCGCGATCCCGCGGCCGCTGCCGCCGTGATCAAGAGATTGGCGGCTAATCTGGCCGGACTCGTCACCACGATCGAATTGACGATGATTCCGGGACCAACGCTCACCGAATCATCGCTGGTAAAATTCGTTCCGGTAAAAACGACGTCCAGCGTTTGCAAACGAGCAGCGCCCGCCGGATTGAGATTGCTCAACGCCGGCGTCGGTGGCGGCGTGGTGAGCAAAGTGAGATCGGCGCCGTTGGTCGTCCCCGCGCTGTTGGCGGCAACGACGCGAAAATGATACGTCGTATTCGGAATAAGATTCGTCACCGTCGCGCTGGCTGCGACAAAGTTTGAACCGGTGACGAGACCCGGCTCCGCGGTTACGCTGTTGCCGTAACTTGTAGTGAGGCCATATTCGAATTTGACATTCGTCTCCAGACAATTCGCTCGCACCACGGCATTGAGCGTAGCCGCAGTGGTGCTGATGCTCGTCGCGGCATTCGTTGCGGCAACCGGCGCGGCGCCATTGACGGATTCGAATCGGCGAAAAACGCCGCCGCTCAATGTGCCGCTAAAAATATAGCCATTACAATTCGTGGCTACTGTTAGAACATTGGTATTCGACAGGCCGCTGCGATACGGCGTCCAACTATTCCCATTGTCCGATGAGCGAAAGACCGCGTCACGATCCGTGCCCGCGAAAATCATGCCGGCGTTATCGATCGCCAACGCTTGAATATTCAAATTCGTCAAACCCGTGTTGACGGGCGTCCAACTGTTGCCTTGATCCGTTGAGCGGAACGCGCCGCCGCCAAACGTGCCGGCAAAAACATGCCCGCTCCCATTGACGGCAAGCGCGAGAACGTCCAAATCCGTCAAGCCGTTTTTCACCGGCGTCCACGTGTTGCCGTTATCAATCGAGCGAAAAACGCCGCCGCCATTTGTCCCCGCAAAAATGTAGCCGTTAAAATGATTGATTGCCAGCGCGGTCACGTCACCAGCGGCCAGATGATTCGCGACGAGCGTCCAATTCTCGCCGTTATTCAACGAGCGAAACACATTGCCGTCATTGCCGCCGGCAAAAAGATAGCCGCTGATCTGATGAACGGCGAGCGCGCGCACGATCGCGGCCGTCATGCCATTGTTGATCGGTTCCCAGAACTTGCCGTTATCATTCGACCGAAACACGCCGTCAAGATAAGTCCCGGCAAAAAGATGATCGCCGGCATTCACAGCGAGCGCAAAAACAAAACGATTGGTCAGGCCGCTGTCGGCGAACGCCCAACTGCCGCCGTTATCAAGCGAACGCGAGATGCCGCCGCCCCGGGCACCCGCAAAAAGATGGCCCGAGGAGTTGGTCGCGAGCGCGTAAACTTGCGTGCTCGACAGGCCGGTTGGCAGCAACTTCCAACTCTGGCCGTTATCGGTCGAACGAAAAATGCCGCCGCCGTACGTGCCCGCGAAAACGTGACCTTGTGTGTTAATCGCCAGCGATCGGAGGTCAAGCGTTCGCAAGCCATTGTTGAGCGGCGTCCAATTGTCGGCATCATCGCGCGAGCGAAAAACGCCGCCTTCTCGCGTTCCCGCCCAGACGAAGCCGTTGGCCGCGGCTATTGTCTCGACGCCGAGATGCGACAAACCGTTATTAAACGCCGTCCAACTGCTGCCGCCATCGTTCGATTTGAACACGCCGACGCCGTCGGTGCCGGCAAAAATTTCGTCGCCAACATTGATCGCCAACGTGAGCACGATCTGATCATTCAAATTGGTGGCCTGCCATTCGTCGCCGTTGTTGAGCGAGATAAAAACGCCGCCGCCATACGTGCCGGCAAAGACAACGTCATTCGCGGCGACAGCCAGCGCCTGAACATTCGTGTTGGTCAAGTTGTAATTCATTTCCGTCCAACTGTTGCCGTTGTTAGTCGAACGAAAAATTCCGCCGTCGCTCGTTCCGGCAAAAATG
>Ga0247727_10017348_pt1 | contig 11477 bp, 15 predicted proteins | sample WisWelCaveWW1625_FD_202498 | JGI IMG/M metagenome (GOLD analysis project Ga0247727, IMG submission 202498) | Biofilm microbial communities from Wishing Well Cave, Virginia, United States - WW16-25 | ecosystem: Environmental > Aquatic > Deep subsurface > Groundwater > Cave microbial mat | place... | reverse complement strand
ATGTCGGGGGTATCGAGTATCTAGTGAACGCCCGGGATGGTGGACTTTATTTTTATGACATCAACGCGCTCTCGAATTTCGTCACCGATGCACCGCGCATCGTAGGATTTGATCCTTTCGAGCGCTTTGTAGATTTGATTCTCAGCCGCATCCATCAGGAAGCTTTCCGGAAGTAAGCGCCCCCACTAGGCAGCAGTCGCCTGCCAGACACTCGCCCCGCCGGGCCGATGATCCTGTCCGCCATAGGCGGATGGGAACGTAGGTCGCTGCCAGGATCAAGATCAACGAAGGCTCCGTTTCAATTAGGAACGGAGCCCTTCGTGTTTAGGGCAACACCTGAATCGCGCGGATTGGTTGCTAACAGATCCTTCGCTGCCTCAGGATTTCGCCTGCGGGCTCGGACGCCCGCAAAACGGCTCAACGTAGGTCGCCCCGGCCAAAAACGTCGGGACGCCCCGATAAAGATCATCGGGGTAAACTCCATGCGCGCCGCCCGGATAGATTCACGAAAAAGGCTCCGAGTAATCGGAGGCTTTTTCATTTTCATACCGAGTCTCTATCCATCGCTAAGGGACAGGGGTCACATGGCCGCCCCCGGTAAGGTATTGGAGAAGGTTCTTGGGCCTGTAATTGCTGGGTGGGTCTTTCGTACGGTCTTGTGCAGTGCTTGCCACGCTCTCGCTCGCAATTGTTCCCATCGGCCGAATGTAATCGCCTCCCAGCATTTTGTAATACCAGGTTTGCGAATCAATTATTTTGCCTAGGGCGTTCGGTTTTACCATTGCCATGAGTCGCGTATGGTCAAAGGCCAACCCACAATGTGCGGCTTTGTTAACCATCCAGAGCAGCGGAATATCTGAAAGCCCGGTATCCGGATAACTTCCACCTACATTCGAGTGTACGCCTGCAAACCACACCTGTTCGAGTACCTGCCCTTTTGCATCCCGATGTTGCTCCCAGATCGAGGGCTTGAAGGGACGGCGTCGCTCGTCGATCGCCAGAGCTTGATACGCGAAATGCACTGACCGACTGAGCTGAACGTCGTGAAACCGCCATGGGTAATTGAGGATCCGCAGCGGTCCAAACGGAATTCCAAGTGAGCCTACGGTGTCCCAAACGCCCATAAATTTCACGCGGACCTCGTGAGCAAAGCTTTTTCTGAAGAGCTCCGACTCCACCGCGTCGGGATGTGACGCATCGTCTCGCCGCCGATAAAGCTGATAAGCATCTTCTAGCTTGTCGGCAAACTCGGGCTTGAGAAGGCCGCTGTTTCGAATGAACCCAACCGCGCTGCGTACCGTATAAGCTCCGCGACTAAAGCCGAAGAAAAAAAGCTCATCCCCTGGTTGGTAGTTGGCTACCAGGAAGCGATACGCTTCCCAGATGTTCTTAGAGATTCCCCAGCCGAAGGCGCCTCCGCGGATCCGATCAAACCGACCTGTACCAACTCCCTTGTCATAGTAGACCCGTTGTTCAACACCGGCGGGGTCGAGCCTTTCGAGAGCCAGAGCTACTTTTGTCACATTGCTTGGGCTCGGCTGGTCGGGCATGTTCCAAGTCCCATCGCAACAAACGACAAGGCGTTTTGTCATGTCCCCCTCCCCCGAAGCCTGTAAGTGCGGAGCCGTATATATCTTACTATGTAAATCAATTTACAGTTAACAGAGAATTTCGCACAAAGCGCAGCGACCCACCGAGCCTTGAAAGCGTGTGAACCGGCTCATCGAAGAAAGCCGGATAGATGCGGAGGAGGACATCTCGGCACCAGGATGATTTCAAAAACAAAGGCTCGGCCTGTTTTTCCCGGATCACCCAAAACCGGTCGAAACACTTGCCCAACTCCCATTTGAATAAACGCTCATGGCGTGACATGTGTGTGCTTCTTGCGGCTAGGGGGTGGACAGGGGAAGCGGAGAGGAAGAGGGAGATCCGGAGGAGAGTTGGTTGAGGGCGACGCCGGTGAGTTTGTGCTGGCGGGCGGCGGTAAGAAGAGAGACGAGGCGTGCGGCGGCGTCGGAGTAGGAGAGGCCGGCGGCGTGGATATTGGAGATGCAGTTGCGCTCGGCGTCGGTGCGGCCGATGCGGGGGTCCCAGGTGACGTAAACGCCGAGGCTGTCGGGTGCGGTGAGGCCCGGGCGCTCGCCGATAAGGATGGCGGCGATGCGGGCGCCCAAGAGCTGGCCGATTTCGTCGGCGATGGCCACGCGTCCGTGGCGGACGAGGATCAGTGGAGCAAGGGCCCAGGAGCCAAGCTGCGGGAAGAGGGATTTCAGGGTAGGGATGGCGTGGTGTTCGAGCGCGGGGGCGGAGAGGCCGTCGGCAAGCGCGAGAACGAGATCGAATGTTTGCGAGGGGGCGCGAAGCTGCCGGAGAGCTTCGGCGGAAGCGGGAGTGAGGCGGCGGCCGAGGTCGGGGCGTCGAAGATAGGTTTCGCGGTCGGCAGCGCGGCTTTCCAAGCGAGCGTACTTCACACCTAACTGAGCTTCCAACTGTTCATGGAAGTGGGCGTGATCGAGTGCGGCGCGGACGGCGTCTTGCGCCCGGGCGTGGGCGAGGTTGAAGGCGAGGACTTCGCGGGTGGGAAGAGAGTTGCCGGCGCGTCCAAGTGCGATGCGCGCGGAGGTGTAGCGGCGGAGGAAGGTCCACGGGTTGTGGACGACGATGCTGTCGGCAGGGGGCTGGTTCATTGGGCTGGCGCCCATTATGAATGAGTTTGAGAGATTGAGCCATCGGGCCATTCAGACATTGACGATTGAAAGCGAAGAGGGAGCCGGCAAGGGTGCCACCGCTACAACAGGGGCGTATGCCATACGCCCCTACAGAAGCAAAGCACCGGGCCCTCCCAACCTCCATTTGCGAATACCGCCTCTCGAACACTACTCAGCGAGGGAGAGGGCGGATTGGAGCTGGCGGGGGAGTTCGTGGCCGCCGATGAGGCGTCCGGCAGAGTCCACCAGCTCCATGCGCGCGAGCCAGTCTTCGAATTCGGGAGCGGGGCGCAGGCCGAGGACTTCGCGGACGTAGAGCGCGTCGTGGAACGAGGTGCTCTGGTAGCTGAGCATGACGTCGTCGCTGCCGGGAACGCCCATGATGTAGTTGCAGCCAGCGACGCCGAGCAGTGTGAGAAGGACGTCCATGTCGTCCTGATCGGCGCGGGCGTGATTCGTGTAGCAGACGTCGCAGCCCATGGGCAGACCGAGCAGCTTGCCGCAGAAGTGGTCTTCGAGGCCGGCGCGAATGATTTCCTTACCGTCGTAGAGATATTCAGGGCCGATGAAGCCGACCACAGTGTTGACAAGAAGCGGCGCAAAGCGGCGGGCGACGCCGTAGGCGCGGGTTTCGCAGGTCTGCTGGTCGAGTCCTTGATGCGCACCGGCGGAAAGCGCGCTGCCCTGGCCGGTTTCGAAATACATCACATTGTTGCCAAGCGTGCCGCGGGCCAGCGAGCGTGCGGCGTGAAGAGCTTCGTCGAGAAGTGCGAGATTGATGCCGAAGCTGCGATTGGCGGCTTCGGTGCCGGCGATGGACTGGAAGAGCAGGTCCACGGGAGCGCCGTGGCGGAGAGCTTCGAGCTGCGTGGTGAGATGCGCGAGGACGCAGGTCTGCGTAGGGATTTCGAGCGACGCGCGGAGGCGGTCGAGGAGAGTGAGGAGCGATTCAACGGTGCGGACGTCGTCGGTGACGGGGTTGATGCCGATGACGGCGTCGCCATTGCCGTAGAGCAGGCCGTCGAGGGTGCTGGCAAGAATGCCGCGCGCGTCGTCGGTGGGATGGTTGGGCTGAAGACGAGTGGAAAGACGTTTTGGGAGGCCAAGGGAGTTGCGAAAACGAGTGACGACGCGACACTTCGCGGCGACGGCGACGAGATCTTGCGCGCGCATGAGCTTCGAAACCGCTGCGGCCATCTCGGGAGTGATGCCAGGAGCGAGGCCTGCGAGAGTGTCGGTGGTGGCGCGGTCGGAGAGAAGCCAGTCGCGGAAGTCACCGACGGTGAGATGAGTAACAGGGGCGAAGGCGGAGGCGTCGTGCGTGTCGAGGATAAGACGAGTGACTTCGTCGTGTTCGTAGGGGATGAGCGGCTCGGAGAGAAGGGTCTTGAGAGGCACGTCGGCGAGAGCGAATTGCGCGGCGACGCGATCCTGAGCAGACTGGGCAGCGACTCCGGCAAGATTGTCGCCGGCACGGGCGGGAGTGGCGCGGGCAAGGAGAGTCTTGAGGTCGGGGAAAGAGTAGGTGACGCCGGCGACGGTGTGGGAGTAAGCGGACATGGGCGGCTGCGAGAGGAAACGTACTCCGGATGGGCAAGGGGGTCAATGCTGGAGCCAAGTCTGGGCTCGGTGAGCCTGAAATGGGGCAGGGCCGGCGCTTGACATACAGATGCAAGACCTATATGCTTTGATGTATGAGAACAACCATCAATCTGCCGGACAGCCTAATCGCCCAAGCGAAAAGGATGGCGATTGAAAAAGGTACCACGCTCACGGAAGTCATCGCTGACGCGCTCCGCGAGGCGCTGTCGCGCAAGAAAAACCGCTCGAAGATGGAGGTACCACCCATGCCGGTTTTTACTCCACCGCCTGGGCAGGAAGGCTTTCAGCCTGGAGTTGACCTGGATGATTCGGCCGCGCTTCAGGACTTGATGGACGAAGCCGATGGTACTTTTCGACGTTAACGTCCTCCTCTACGCGTTTCGAGCGGATGCACCGGAGCACAGCCGCTACAAGGGATGGCTGGAGGAAATGCTGCGATCCGACGTGATGTGCGGCGTCTCGGATCTGGTGCTGGCAGCCGTCATGCGCATCGCTACGCACCCCCGCATTGGCCGAAGGCCCGCGACGCTCGGCGAGGCTCTTGCCTTTGTGGAGTGGCTGCGGGAGCATCCCGCGTGCCTGCCAGTCTCACCCGGCCCGCGGCATTGGCAAATCTTTATGACGCTGTGCCGCTCGACGAGCGTTCGAGGCGCGCTGGTCACCGACGCGTACTTCGCAGCACTGGCCATTGAAGCGGGAGCGGAGTGGATCACCACCGACCGCGACTATGCGCGGTTTCCGGGCCTGCGCTGGCGCCATCCGCTTGCGTAGCTCCTTTCCCACCGAGCAGATCGCTGCCAGGACATTCTTCGTAAACCACCACGGTCCGGTCCGATTTTTTCGGGCTGGCCTGTTTCGCTTTCTGCGAAACCTATCACGGCAGGCGCTGGAGCGTGGTGTTCACTAGGAAGGGATCGTCGAAGTCGGTGCGCTCGCCGGCCTTTTTTCCCGCCACGGGCAGGAGGCGGGCGGCAAGAGGCTTGCGCCATTTGACGGCAAGCGAGGCCACGTCGCCCAGGATGCGGGCGAGCTGGTCTTCGGTGATGTCGCCCGGAAGCGGGACGGTGTCGAGACCGGTGGCACAAACGGCGGAGTAGGCGAGAAGAGCGTCGAGAGTGACGGAGCCTTCTCCCCAGCGCTGCGCGAGGCGCCCATCTTCCATGACCGGCAGCATCAAGCCACTGTAGCCAATTTGCTTCACGGGAACGGCCTTGACGGCGGCGGTGATGATGGAAGCGGCAGTGAGCGTGCCACTGCCACCGAAATGCGTGCCGGTAAATTTTTCAATGGCGGCGCCGATGGAGACGTCTTTGAGCGGGGCGGGAGTGGGGTCGAGGCCGAGGTAGGTCCAGCCGGTTTCCCTTGCGATTTGCATAGCGGTGCGCTCGACGGCTTGAGCATGGCGGGAAAGTGCGGCGATGAGTTGCGTGGTGGCTGCAGCGGGATTGTTGGCAGTGGTGGCAAAGACTTCGTCAACGACATTGGCGGATTGCAGGCCGATGGTGAACTGGCGGCCGGGACCGGTGTGATAAGCGCCCGGATAAAAGGGAGCGTAAGGACCAAGCATGGCAGTGGTGGCGAAGTTGAACGTGCCGAGGGCGTTGGGGCTGTGCTCGGAGACGTATTTGACGAGGCGGGCGGCAGCGCGAACAGCGTTCCAGTGGACGCCGTCGTCGCCGGCAACGACGGCGCTGGCGTTGAGCTCGCGGGTGGTGCACAGGGCTTCGGCGAGAAGATCCATGGCGGCGGGGTCGTCGGTATCGCGCATCATCGCGGGGCCGATGTTGAGGGCGAAAGACTCCTTCGCGGCGAGCTGGTCCAACTCCTTTAGAAGAGCGAGCGCCTGCTGGCGAGCAAGCCCCTTCGTGTATTCGGGGAAGGGCTGAGTGACGATGCGGATGCTCTGGACCTCGTAGCCGCCACGCTCGAGGGAGGCTTTGGCGGCGCGGAGCGCTTTCAGAGCGTCGGCGAATTGCGTCGCATAACTCGCGCGATCGATCCGCACAAACGCAGTAATCGCGCGCACCTTGGGCTTGAGGCCTTCCCTGGCGCGGGGATTACCAACACAGGTGGGCGCGCCGGCAGCCGCGCACACGGCAACCAGACAGAAGTGGAAGAACCCACGGCGAGTCAGAACATCGCGCATCGTTCTCTTCCTTGCGCAGCGAGTTTGTAATCGCCATCCTACACGCCAGCGCGAACTCTGCGCAGAGATTTTGGCGAGACGCGACGCGGAAGGCCCGCGCTGTTTCGCGCGAGCAAGGAGGTGCAGGGGATTGTTTCGAAGCGGGCAGGGATTCCGGGGGATTCTCATTTGCCGCCAGTGCGGAATGCATTAGACTGGCTCCACAGGTACTCCCCATGCATGGACGTCGTATGGCATGGTTCGCCTCGGCACTCCTGGCAGTGCCGACACTGACGCAGGAACCGGTGAAACCTGCCGGACGAGAGTCAGCGGCCCTGGGGATGCCCTTGGTCAGTGTCCCCGCGGAAGCAATTGAATACGGCAACGCACTGTTCCGCAACGCAATGCCGGAGTTGCGCTCGTGGGTCCACACGTTCGCCAAGAAGAATGTGTGCAAGCGGCCGCTCGACCCACGCGGCACAATGCAGCAGGTGGACGCACGCTTTGCAAGATGGTCCGACGAGGTGCGCGATGCCATCACCTATCTCGTGTTCCACGTTGCCTACCTCGATGAGGAGAAGGAACAGCGGGTGGTCGACGGCAAGGTGCGCCGGCTCGATGAAGAAACCGAACAGATCCTGCGCCAGATGGCGGTGCTCCAGGGGAACCAGCAGGAGCGTCTGGCTGCTAAGCGCGGCGGCATTACTCCGCAGGAGATGGTCCGACAGGACGAGCAGCTGCGACAGATGGACCAGCGGTTGCGGGAAATCGCCGAAGAGCGGAGGAACAAGAGGCGCGAACTGGCTAGCCTACGGAAGCGGGTCGACCTCTACTACAAACTGTTCTCGGCTACGCACCCGCGCATGGCAGGCGTCCAGCCGGAAGTCCTGCAAGGAATCAAGTAAGAACGTCAACGGGCGGCCAGCTTGGCCGCGGCCTGCACAAGTTTTTTCAGTGGGGCGGCGCGAAGGGGCCTTTTTGCGTTGATTTTCACGGCGCGCATGCCCTTGCCGGTTCCTTCCAGAAGTCCATCGGGGTCGGGGAGTTTGACGCCAGCGTGGAAGTAGATGCCGACGCTGTCTTTGAGCGGGCAGACGCCGCAAAACATCTTGGACATTGCGGCCGACTTGTCCGGCTCAATTTTGGCAGTAGAGAAGGCGACGACGCGCCAACCCAAGTACACGCGCTGGCTGGCCTTGGGCACAGCCGAGCGGATGACTTTGAGCACTGCCGCAGTCCACTTCCGCACTTCGGGCGAGCGACCTTTCAACAGGTCCTGAACCGTCCCCACGTTTGTTTTCGGCTTGGCGGCCAAGGCAGTACGTTTGCCGAAATCTAATTCAGGTTGACGACGAAGGGATTGTTGACGACGCGGCTATTATTGGCACCAATCTCGACGAAATTGGGCCGAGAGGCGCCGTCGATCTCGAGGTTGAAGCGGAGGCGCTCGACGCCGCGGCGGACTTTGAAGTTGAAGCCGTCAATATCGCCGTTGTTGCGGGAGCGCCACCAAATGCGGTGGTCGCCGTCCTTTTCGATTTTGTCTTGCTCACGCTCGACGACCACAGGCGGGCGGCCAGGGCGTCCGTGGATGCGGCCGCGAGGGCCGACCCAAACGTGGCCCGGGCGACCGCTGCGGATGACTCTGGATTCTTCCTCGACGTCAATGTGCTTGAGGTCGTGGAGCTCGCCACCTTCGGCGATGACATTGCCCGTGAAATTGTGGAACTTGCCCTGGGTGGTCCAGCGGACACACCATTTCTCGCCTTCGCGCCAGACGTAATAGCTCACGTCGCTGCCGCCGCCGAAGACCGGGCGGCCGTCAAAGCGGTCGGCATCAGCCGGAGCGACGGCGAGAACCACATAGGCGCCCGCCACAGCCAGCAAGCTGAAAACGGCAAGAAGAATGCGGGTGCACATTTCTTGGCCTCCAGAGGTCTTCTTTTTGAAGGCCGCATCCTACAACGAATCGCACAGTGGCTCAATCGGCAGGATGCCGCGCGCTAGTCGCAGTGCGCAGATGTGACTGCGCCAGCGGGCAGATTGCCGGCGGCGTCCATTCGGGCGAGCACGGCAGGAATGCGTTTGTTGACGATGCCCTTCCAGCCGCTGCCCATGATGAGGCTGACCATGACGGCTTTGACGCCGGCGAAGCCGGTGTGTTCGAGGACCATACGGGTGCCATCGGCCACGGGCTCGAGGGTGATGCGCAAGAGCGTGTCAATCGGGCCGCCGCGCCAGGTGTAGGCGAGGCGACGCGGCGGGTTGAGCTCGATCACTTCGCAGTAGCTCTTGCCGTCCCAGCCGCGGTGGGGCTTGGAGCGGAACATGAACTTGTGGCCCAGCCGCGGCTCGAAGTCGTTTTCCATCAGCCACTGCGCGATGGCCTTTGGGTCGGTGAGCGCGCGCCAGACCTTTTCGATGGGGTGGTTGTAAACCACCTCGAAGCGCAGATCACGTTTCATTTCAGCATCCTTGTTGCATCAATCGCGTCGTCGCAGTGGGTGACAGCGGCGAGTCGGGCGACCTTGCCAGCTCAGGACTGAGACTTCTTAACGATCAGGGACAGGGCCGCGCCCATGAGAAGGAAGCCGATGAATTGGTCGAACATCACGGCCAGGGTGTAGTCGGTGGGGAACTTGAACCAGTTCCAGTAAGAGACGTAGACATCGAGGCCGGCGATCAGCCCCATGACGCCGACGGCCAGGGTGCGCGAGAGAAAACTGCCGGCGATGTGCGAGAGCAGCAGAGCAGCGAGCAAAGCGAGAAGCAGATTGCTGGCAAACTCAGTGGCCAGTTGGCCGGGGGTTATCTCCTCGCCGGACAGTTGATAGATGACGATAGCAAAGCCGCGGCGGGCCTTTTCCGCCCAACCCTTCCTGGCGGCTTCATCGTTGTACTGGCTGCGAGCCAGTCCCGGCAGGAAGTAGAGACCAGGCTGCTGGATATTGGCGCGCATAGCGTCGAGAATCGGATCTTCGTTGGGAACCTGCTGAATACCGATGTGCCCGAGGGGCAGAAACATGTGGGACACGAAGGACCATGCAAACAGGACGACCGCGCCAACCAAGGCACCCAGGAGAATCTTTTTCATTGTTGCCTCCTCATTTGTGTTCGAGCTGTGGGTCCGGAAACCTCGTTTGGATCGTGTTCTACCGTCCACGACGCGAGCGCCGTCGCGGCGGCCTACGGCGGGGGCCGCCTCCTTTGCCAGTGAACAGGGTCTGGTTGTCTACGAAGCAGAGCGGATTCCCGAAGGGATCGCGCAGGTAAAAGGAACGCTCGCCCCACGGACGCTTCGCAATCTTCCCCATGGGTAAGTTGCCGTCGCCTGTTTCATCGGCGAGGCCGCCGAGGCGCTTGGCTCGCTGGTGGACGGCCTGCAGGTCCGCAACAGCGAAGTAGACGTGATCGAAGTTCGGCCGCACCTCGCGGTTGTCGCCGTCGGCCTGCGGGTCATAGAGCGCCAGAATCACGCCGCCGCAATTGAAATAATGCCGGCCGGGGGAAACGCGCATCCCCTCCAAGCCCAGCAGCTCGGTGTAGTACTTCGCTGCGCGCTCGATGTCTGCAACCGGCAGAATGACGCGATAGAGCCGCGGAGGCCGGCCCCGCCGCGTCCGGGCGAACCCTGCGCCGAACGTGTTTCCTCGTTTCAGGAGACCTCCACCAGGCCGGTAAGTTTCTCGAACGCGCGGCCCCAGAACGCTTTCTTCTGATCGACATGGTTGCGGGCCGCGAGGCGGTCGTGCTGGACGCTCACCTGGCAGCGCCGCGGGCCTTTGGGAATGAAGTAGACGCCCACGCGGGTGTCTCCTTCGGGCCACCGAATCCGCAGCACCTTGTTGCGGGTGGCCGTGGTGATCGTGAACTTGGCGCTGCCCAGCCAGCGGCGGCGAACCGCCGCGTCGGTCCACGCCTTATACAGCTTTCCGACCGGCGCGGCAACGGTGCGGCTGATGGAGGCGGAGTAGCCGTCGGCCTTCTGATGCGCTTCGCGGAGGCCGCGAGCCTGTTCGTAGCCGACAGTGACCATCTGCGCCCACCAGCCGCCAATTTTCGGGAAGCGGGCATACACTCGGCGGGCGATGTCGCGGTGAGTCATTTTTTTGGCGCCGAGCTTGTCGAGCGCGGCGAGCCACTCGGCCCAGGTCTTGCCGGTCTTGGCCTGGACAGTCGTGTCGCTCATGCCGGCAACTTTGTTGTTGCTGTTTCTGGCTTTCATGGCTGCCTCCACTGTTCGAGCGGAAGATTCAGGCACCGTGCCTGGGTGAGTTGCTGCAATTGCCGGTCAATCTTGCTGCTGATCGAGATATTTCCCCAGGGCCTTGAGCTTTTTGCGCCAGAAACGCTCGTAGTGCGCGACCCAGTCGTACACCTCTTCGAGCGGCTTGGCGCGAAGACGATAACGGCGCTCGCGTCCGACGCGACGCACGGTGACCAGTCCGGCGTGGCGCAGGACGCGCAGATGCTGAGAGATTGCCGGGCGAGTCATGCGAAAGGGTTGAGCGAGCCGGTTGACGGGCTGCTCGCCGCGGCCAAGAAGGTCGAGCAGGCGTCGGCGGGTGGGCTCGCCAATGGCGGAGAAAACGTCAGCGTGCAAGGAACGGCGCTGAGCGCGAAGGGGGCGCGCGATTCGTCGGGATGCGAAGCTCGATGAGGCTGGGGTCACGGGTGGAATAATAGGTAAGCAAATGCTTACGTGTCAAGCGAAATTTTTTTGCGGCAATTGGTCAGCTTTGCAATCGACCCCTCGTAGAGGAGAGGCAGCCGTCAGACATTTCGCGGACATCAGTCCGACCCAGCGTGGCGCATCTAAATTTCCACAAGCGGATTTGTCAGGAGAAATCCGAACTAAAGATCAAATACAAGTCGGGTTTATGTGGATTTATTGAGAGTTATCGGTTCGATTCCACATTCCCGTCGACTGCCAAGCATCGATACGAAATCGCCGACGAATCTGAGGATCACGGACCTGATGTAAGTGCCTCGAGCCGGGCGATCCACTCGCGAAAATGCGGACATTCTCTCCGCATTCTTTC
>Ga0247727_10017347_pt1 | contig 11478 bp, 6 predicted proteins | sample WisWelCaveWW1625_FD_202498 | JGI IMG/M metagenome (GOLD analysis project Ga0247727, IMG submission 202498) | Biofilm microbial communities from Wishing Well Cave, Virginia, United States - WW16-25 | ecosystem: Environmental > Aquatic > Deep subsurface > Groundwater > Cave microbial mat | place... | reverse complement strand
CCGCTCCGATCTAACTCTACTGGCGGAAGTGGAATCTCTTCTTTCCTACGAACAACCTCAAGACCATCTAACAGAACTAGAATTTTCGGCGGATTCATTCAAACAACCGGATCGTATCGGAGTTTACAAAATCATCCGCACTCTGGGTCGCGGAGGAATGGGAGCCGTGTATCTGGCGGCGCGAGACGATGATGAGTATAGCAAACAAGTCGCAATCAAGCTGATCCGACAGGATATGAGCACCGAGTTCGTCCGGCATCGCTTCCTTAACGAGCGTCAGATTCTTGCTGCGCTGGATCATCCCAACATCGCGAGGCTTCTTGATGGTGGAACGGTGGAGGGGCTGCCTTATCTGGTGATGGATTATATCGAAGGCGTCCTAATTCATGAATACTGTGATCAAAATAAGTTAAATACGGAAAAGCGTCTCAGAATTTTCCTGCAGTTATGTGCCGCTGTGCAATATGCGCATCAACGGCTCGTCATCCACCGCGATATCAAACCTGGCAATATTCTTGTGACGAACGAAGGTGTACCAAAACTTCTTGATTTCGGCATCGCTAAACTACTGACTCCCGAATTGGAAGCGCAAACACCGGAAGCGACGACAGGAACGGCGATGCGTTTGATGACACCCGATTACGCGAGCCCAGAACAGGTACGGGGGGAAATGATTACCACTTCCAGCGATATCTACTCTCTCGGCGTTCTCCTTTACGAGTTGCTTACAGGGCATTCTCCTTATCGGCCAACGAGCGATGCAATTCACGACATCATACAGGCCATTTGTGAAACGGAACCGGAAAAGCCCAGCACCGTAATCAACCGAACACTAGGAATCAGGAAGGCCGGTAGTGATGAGCGGATCACAGCAGAAACCGTCAGTCGTAAACGAGAGGGAGAGCCGGATAAACTTCGACGCAGCCTGCGCGGAGATATAGACAACATTCTGTTGAAAGCGCTTCGGAAGGTGCCGCGTGAACGATATGGTTCAGTCGAACAGTTCTCTGAAGATATTCGAAGACATTTGGACGGTTTACCGGTTTTTGCGAAAAGGCCGACATTGGTTTACCGGGCCAGGAAATTTGTGCGTCGAAATCAAGTTACGGTTGCTGCTGCGGTGCTGATCGTAATCATTTTGATTGGAGGAATCATCGGAATCAATCAGCAGCGGCTCCGCGCCGAACGCAGATTCAACGATGTGCGCAGACTTGCGCACTCTGTGGTCTTTGATTATCACGACGCGATCGCGGATCTACCAGGATCAACCCAGGTCCGGCAACGATTAGTCAAGGATGCACTGGCCTATCTGGACAGTCTCGCAATGGAAGCGAAGGATGATCAAGAATTGCAACGCGAACTGGCGGCTGCTTATGTCAAGATCGGTGATGTTCAGGGAAACAGTTACGTGGCCAATCTTGGAAACGTTAGCGGAGCGCTTGCCAGCTATCGCAAATCGCTGGATATCCGCCAAAGGCTTGTAGAGACAAATCCCGATAATGTCGAATGGCAGAGCGAAATCACAGAAAGCTACGAGCGGATTGGCGACATGCTGCGGACCAATGGGAATGTGAAAAGCGCCGATGAGAATTACCATCAGGCGATTAAAATCCTGAAGCAGTTTTTGTCTAAGAGACCTGACGATCCTGGACTGCGCAGAAGGCTAGCCAAGCTTCTGTATCACGTGGCCAATCTAAAAGGCATGGCACGTGGACCCAATACAGGCGATATCACCGGTTGTATCGAGTATCACAGGCAAGCGATAACCATTCGGGAAGCTCTTTACGAAAGGGAGCCGGGTAATGTCATGCTTTGTGCAGAACTTCAGGAGAGTCATGGATCGCTGGCTGATATTCTGTTGTCTTTAATTCGAGTTGACGAAGCCGAGCCACACGTGCATCGCGCGATGTCCCTGGCTAAGAGCCTCGTTGGGACTGACAGTAAGAGTGTGAAATTTCGCCGGATTCTGATGGGTGCTCAGGACTCGCTGGGCCGTCTGCTTCAGAGTAAGGGAAAAGCAGAAGAGGCGATGGACGCCTACAAACAGTGTCTGGATACGGCCCAGTCCCTGCTCGCAGCCGATCCCAACAATAAACAGTCGCGCATGAGCCTGGCTTCCCGCAACCTGAGGATAGGTGTATTGCTTATGGATCAGGGGAACCCGGCAGAGGCTTTGGAGTATCATCTTGAGTCGCTGAAACTAAACGAAGAGGTCGCTGCAGCAGATCCTGCCAATGACGCGGCACGCCGTGTTATTGCACTCGACCATCTAAATATCGGCGAGGCTTTGGCTGGAATTGGCAACTTGAAAGGAGCCTTACAAAGCGATCGTGAAGCCTTGTCCTATTTTCAGATGCTAATGAAGAAGAATCCCGAAGATCGTCAGGCCCTCTCATGGCTAATGCGGACGCATAACCAGATCGGCGAAGCGCTCCTCAAGGCCGGTGACTTCACAAAAGCTCTCGAGAGTCTCCGGCAAAGTCTGGCATTAGCGCAATCCGCGCCGGCTCGTGACCCAAATATTCGTTCAAAAGACCGGCAATTGGCTCTGGCCCATTTTAGCATCGGAGAGACGCACGCTGCCATGGCTTCAGCCGCGACCACACCGGCTGATCAAAGGGTAGTACATTGGACCGCAGCGCGACAGGCATATCAACGTAGCCTGGATCTGTTTTCGAAACTGAAACAAGATTCGGTACTGATGCCGAAACATGCCGATATGCCTGAGCGAATTACTCGCAAAATCCAATCGATCCATTAATTCCAAACAGATTCTCCTCAACATTTGATCGTTGAAAATTGTTTGAGCTGTTTTCTTGTAGATTCTTGCGTGAATCAGTAGGAAGGAGGAAGCCAGTGAAAAGTCTAACGTTAATCGTCCTACTGTTCGCAATGACAAGCTTATTCGCAGCGGCTGTTGGAGCCCAGCCCAACATTGTCATCATCGTTGCCGATGACCTGGGAATCGGCGAAATGGGCACGTACGGACCGAATATTCCCGGATCTGATCCAGCGTTCACTCCAATTCTTGACAAGCTCGCCGCGGGTGGCGTGCAATTCAATCAGGCCTGGAGCAACCCGCTCTGCTCACCAACACGCGCGACCATTCTCACGGGCCGTTATGGAGCCCACACCGGCGTGGGGATGCCCCTGGACAACGTCCAAACCAACGCCGATGGAGAACTCCATGCGTCCGAGACCACACTGTCCGAGGTGCTTGTAACAGCTCCGACGCCTTATGCCGGCTCCATTATTGGAAAGTGGCACCTGGGTAAGTTCGACGGTGGCGATCGTGCGCCGCTGGACATCGGTGGTTTTCAATATCATTCCGGTGTAGTCATCGGAGAGATAACCGATTACAAGAATTGGGAGCGATTCGAAGATGGCATAAGTCAGGGTTTCGAACAGACCTATGCCACAACGAAGAACGTAGACGATGCGCTCGACTGGATCAGCACGCAGACGGGACCATGGCTGCTATATCTTGCGTTTAATGCACCTCACGAGCCGTTCCATGTACCACCCAAAAATCTTCTCAGCAAGCGAACAAAGAAAACGCTGCAACAACTGGGCATACAAACTATGACTGATTGTGATTTGAATAATGTAAACCGGCGGCTGTGCTACAAGGCGGCGACTGAAGCAATGGACCAGGAGATCGGTCGCCTCTTCAGGTTGGGCGGGCTCACCAGCGAAAACACCGTGGTGATCTTCCTGGGAGACAATGGCACTCCGCAAGATGTGGTGGCACCTGACATCTTTCCGCCCGGCAAAAATAAGGGCACAGTGTACGAAGGCGGCGTCCTCGTACCGTTGATTATCGGCGGTCCGCCGGAAATCGTAGCTTCCCCAAACAGAGAGGTAAACCATCCCGTAAACATCTCCGATGTGTTTGCGACAGTTTTGGAAATCGCATCAGCAACAGTGCCGGCTGGGACCGATTCGATCAGCTTGATGCCATACTTGCTGGATCCGCTCGCGGCGCAGCAACGCACCTACGTGTACACGGAGAAGTTCGATGGAGGAGTTGGCGTACACTTCGATCCCGACGGGTCAGCCGCCGCCTTCAATGGAGTGTACAAAGTGATCGAAGGAATCCTTCCTGGCGGTGGAGGCGTGGGGGACATGTTGGCGTGCTTTGATCTTGTCAGAGACGAATTTGAACTGTGCGATCTGCACCACCAACCGCTTGATCCGGTCCTGTGCCCGCATGCAACCGGGATCGAACCGTCGGAGTGCCGGAGCCTTTACGATACGATGGAGCTCGATTTGCATTAATTGGACGTTTCGATAAAGCAACGATTCACCATGCTTCATGAAATTGAGTTTGCTTGCTTGCCTGGAGATCCTATCAATCAGGAAACGTAGCGGCTGCGAAAGCTCTTTATCGCCGCGCGTTGCGTGTTTTTCAACGCTCGAATCGGAAAACCGTACCGGAAATTGCATCGGTTTTAAACCGTCTCGGCCTGATTCTGGAAAGTAACCGTGAATACGGCGATGCTGAGCAGAAACGGACGCGTCGTTGTGATCGGCAATCGTGGAACAATTGAAATTAATCCGCGGGATGTCATGGCCCGCGACGCATCGATCCTGGGCATGCTGCTGTTTAATACACCGGAGGAGGACCAGTCAGCGATCTATGCAGCGATTGGCGCCGCACTGCAGAGCGGAGTGGCGCGACCTGTTATCGCGTTGCAGCTACCGTTGGGAGACGCAAAACACGCACATGATGCTGTGTTAAAGCCCGGACACTACGGCAAAATTGTGCTCATCCCCTGACCTGCAATTGCGATAGACTAAAATAAGCGTATATTCGGCTGATGATGAAACGAACGTCACTGCGATTACACAAAGGAACGGGCTTTCGAGCCTTAATCCGGATGGAAGCTTCTAAACAGAAGAAGCTCTTTTTTAGTGTGCTGTTAATCAACATCCTTCTTTTCTTTTTGCTTCCGTATATCACCGTTGGAAATGACTGGAATCCGCTGGATAAACGTAGTGGAAGTCTACTCTTCCTGCTTGCGGCCAACCTGTTTTTTTCTCTGATCTTTACTTCGAACGGCGCCACAGGAATCCGCTCGGACCCTGCCAGGGCTGTAGAAGAAGGACTACCGGTGCGACCGTTCGATCGTGTGAGTGCTGCTTTTCTCGTGAACCTGGTTTACTATCTGTTGATCTTCTTTCCTGTTTTCGCCATTTTTCACGCAGCCCCCGGAAAAGACATCATCGATTTCCAAAGGTATGGAACCGCATGGATTGTTTTCTTTGCTTTGGAACTTCACCTGTTTGGATTTCTGTTTTCTTACTGGATTCATCGCCCGCTTCTGGGTGGTTTTGCGGCTGCGGTATGGTTATTCATTCATGGCTCTCTGATTAGTGGCCTTGAATCATTCTGTTACATGAGGTTGCATGATCTGTCGTATCCTGTTGGAAACGTATCTCTCTTAAGGGATTGGACTTCCTTATTACTGAGTTTCCTTCTGATTGCCGCTGCAGGTCTTCCGGGTTTGTTCTGGCTGTCCCGGCGCGTCGAAAGGGAACAAAAAGTAGGTATACTACGAGGCGCCACCTACCTGTGGCTGATTGTCAGCAGTTTGTTTTTTTCTTTGATTCTTTTTGTTCTGCCTTTAGGCCAGATTGCCGAACGCCAGCTGTCTGCGATGCAATTTGCAATGAACAGTCATGGCTCCTTTGGATACTGGCAGTCGAATACCTTGCGTTCCGGGGATGCGACTCAACTCTCAAAGCCCAATTCGAAGGGAGTACTTCTGCAGAACTGGCATGGCGACCTTATTCGAGTCTTTTCATCAGGCGAATCGCAGGTCCTGTACCGGGTACCACACTGGGGGACTTTCCGGATATTGCAAACCGAATACGCCGGTCCATTTCATACTCCGGATGTAACACGCCACCGGCGGAATTATTTGCATCCTCTGGATGAGATTACTGAGATGATCTATGTTGCGGACATACTTTCCCTGGAGGATGGGAACATATGGGCCATCCTCTGTGATCGAAGTCAAAAGGACTCTTGCCGGCTGATGCGTGCGCAAACAAAAGGTTCATTCCGAATCGTAGCTGAATTTAAGCGTGAGGAAGGCTCTCCTTTACTGTACGCGGACGAGAACGGCAAAGTGGTCCTCTGGAATGTGGACCCCGAAGAATTCGAATCGGTCCCCGTTCAGGCATTCGATAGCAAGGACCGGTATTTCGAGAGCAAATACGCTGAAGGAATTCTGGCAAAGTTAGACATTACAAGAAAGCATTTGGCGTGGCTCGGAGGCGGATGTGATCTTCCAGGCCGCTCCGTATCGTGGGATCTGGTACCGACTGCTTACGACACGACTTCCAGCAAGGGCTTCGCGATCAATGTTAGCGATCAGGAGTCCGGCAGCACATTGATTGTGTGCAATACGGATGGGACGATGCAGGAGTTTCCCGGGGCTTTTGGAAGGTTTCCGGTCCCCGGCGCGGATGTCACAGCGTACTTGAATTCTGAACACATTCAAGTGATTACAAAAGAAGGAACCATCTTTCCGCCAGTGTCCCTGAAAACGCTTACTGAAGATCGCATTACGTCCACAGTGCCGTATGTGCCGATGGAGTTTCTTCGATTCAGTGGATCTCATCTGTGGATAAACCTGGATCGGAAGTTTCTCCTGGAAGTGGATATGCGATCCGGCAAGTTGATCCGGGAAACCAGATTCCCCGAGCGCGGAAATGGATCTGCAGGGAATGATCTGGAGTTCAATTCATTACCTTCTGCAGATGGAATCTATTACAGTAATGCAACCGGTCTGTACCTGATGGATTGGTCGGGCAAGACCGAGTTTGTTTCGTCTCTGAGGTAATCCGGAACGATTGAGCCGGCTGCCGTGATCTAGCCCGGACAGTGCCGCCGTTCGGCAAAATTCCGGCCGGGAAGGCGAAAAGTTTCATCGTGCCCGCCAGCATGAAAATCAATGCGGACACGATGCGGAGCACACTCTGCAAGTACGACCCCCAGGCCGGCCACTTAGCGATAAGGTTCTGTTCGGTCATGATTACTACAACATTCACTCCGTGACTCCGCTTTGAGGATCTCCTTGCGGGAAGATACGGATGATGTGCATGTGGTCTTCCAGAATGTAGCCGGGCAACTGTTTGTGAACGAATTCGCACATCCATTCCACAGTGGGATACTGATTGCGACCATCAAACCACTTAGAGTCATCTATCAGAATGACATCAACGCGATTCCTACGCTCACTAATTGCAGCAAGCTCTTCACGGACAGGCGTCTCTTTGTCGTAGTTGTGCGCATCCAGCCAGAAGAGGCACGGCTTCTGAACTTCTCGTAGTATCCGCGGCAGTGTGCTGCCGCTTTCGCCGTGGACCATATGCACTTTTTCATTACCGGCAAACCGGCGGCACGCACGGCTGTAGTTCCATTCGTCCATCTCGATCGAGTAGATTTCTTCCATTACGGGCAGCATTGCGCGGATCATTTGTCCCATATTCGTGCCGGTTTCGATCATTGTGTCCAGATTATACTTGCGTGCGTACGCACGCAGGGTTCGCTGCTTCAACAAGTGTGGCACGCGGCGCAAAGGGCTGCCCCGCAATCTCCAGTAATAGTAATCCGGTAACTCAGCTATTTTCTTGAATACGTCCCAAAGCGGTGTGGATCGAAAAGCTCTTCGGAACCGCTCCACACTCATATCGGCAGAAACTCCAGGAAGGAGGATGGTTCTTGCATTCTGCTCACCATGGTATTTAACTGCCAATGATCCATGTTTGTCAAAAATTGTCGTGCTTTCCGGCCCGGGGCTGATGATCCTCAAAGTCTTTCAGGACTGTCGCCTCAGGGTTCTGCGCTCCGGTGGAATAACAAATCCAGAGCGAATTAGAAGCTGATGAATTTCCTGCTTGCCGGCCGTCAGTTTCGCGGCGCCATTCAGTAAGTCGATTGCCTCCACCGGATACCAGTTTTTACGGTCACCGTTGCCTAACCCCGCCACATTCACCGGTTCGATGGCTTGCTGTATTTCATCCGCCAGTGCAGCTTTTTCCCCGGGTGCAAGGCTCCCCATCGCTTTGTGAAAAATTGAACGGGCTCGTGGTCCGAATAATGCATGATCGGTCAGAAGAAAAGAGCCGGCGAGATGAGATCGTTCCAATCGGCGTGCTGCCTCTGTGAAACTCGCAGCCGCGAAATAAAGCAGCGATAGTGCAGTGAATAATGAAAAATCGTTCATGTTGGCATAAAGCGCACTCACCAGCGCCTCCGTAGCCGTCAATTCCTTTAGAGTTTGCTCTTGGTAAATCTTCAACGCTGTTACGATTTCAGAATCAGAGCTTTTTTCGATGATTTGGGCTAATCGTGCGATTCCCAGCAACGTAAGAGGAAAGCCGGTGGATAGAATCGGATCTACAAAACCAGCGGCAGATGGAAGAAGAGCCCACCTGTGCCCGGCAACAAGGCCGCTGTGGAACGAAAGGCGTGGCGAATGCACAAAGGGGAGTTGAGGCTTCGCATCAGCGAACTGTTCCCTTACCGTGGGCAACCGTTGCAGCAGGCGTTCCCAGGCCGGCAATCCTTCTGCGAAACGCAGCTCTTCGGCCAATCGATCTACCGCTGCAACTCCTGCGCTGATAATCCCGTTATTGAAACGCAAAACCCAGATCCAGCCGCCGTCAAAAACGTGATGCACAGCGGCATCGTCAACAGGATATGGCGGCATTTCATCGGTAAGATGTATTCTCATATCGGAAAGGCGTCGTACATTGTGGAAGTGGGTGTACAATCCCTGCGTCCGCAGCAAAACAGGGGTCGCGATTTCCGGCAGTTGGAAAATCCGGTGCAAGAAACCGCGCGGCCCGCTTGCATCCATTAAGAAACCCGCTCGGATTGAAAGCGGCTTACCTTCGCGCATTGCAACGAGCTCAAATCCATCACCGCTTTGAGTCACGCTGTTTATGGTGACGTCATCTAAATACTCGACTCCCAGTTTCTGCGCTTCGCAAACCAGGAAATGATCGAAGTCGGCCCGATACCAGTGAGTATCAGCGATGTTATCGCGTGGACTGGCAGCTACCAGCAGTTGATTGCTGTGATCGGAATCAGCGGCAAAGTGTTTTCCGAATGTGTGATGATAAAAAGTAAATCCTCGTTTCAAGCCACAGGCAATTTCAGGATAAGTTCTTCGCCAGCTTCCCCACTTTGTTAGAGGCAGAAGGCGAGGTAGATCGTAACGATTAGCCAGTTCTTCCAAAAGAAGATTGGCGAGAGGGGTAGCAGATTCTCCAATGGCAAAACGGGGATGGTGGAACTTCTCCAGCAAAACAACTGAGCGCCCCAGCCGGCGGGCGATCATGGCCGGCAACGAGCCCCCGAATCCGGATCCGATGACAGCAATATCAAAACGATGATGCACTGGTTTCCCTGCAGCTTTCACACTGGACCGGCGGAAGAACTGTTTGTCGCAGATTCATATCCTGAAGGCGCGCGCTTCGCGCCGGAAAACACAAATCACACTTGCTGAACTGTCGAAGATTCCACAGATCGGCAAACACACGTCCGCGTCCAAGACTGATGCCGTAATCGAGAGATGCTTCAAGCGCAGTGGCATTCGGTGGCGAAAAGTTCCCACTCTCCGCCAACGCCTCCAATGCGCCGTTGCCTGGTCGTGCAGGAATCAGCGAGACGACTGTTGCGCCGCAATCGAAAGCAAAATCAACGGAGCGCTCCGCCCAGTATTGTGCTTCGCTCTCATCCAGGAACGGCGGCTTAACAAGAACAAAGACCCGCAGAGCAATTTCGTTCTTGCGCAGAATATCAGACGCCGGCGCGAATTGCTCCAATGTCATCCGTTTATTCAACCGTTCCAGGATGCCGGCGTGAACGGTTTCCAGACCCATGGCTACCTCCAACCGAATATCTCCCTGTTCACGCAACAGATCACGAAATCTCAAGCAGGCTGTATTTACGAGGGCCGGATGAGATTCAACGATGACTCGATCAAAGCAATGAAGTCTCGCCGCGATCGATTCATAGTCTTCAAGGGGAATTGCCTGTGGATCAAAAAAACTCCCGCTGTTATAAAGCTTGATTTCGCGGGAAGCAGGCAGCCGCGACAGCGCATAATCGATCTGTGCCGGGATCGCGCCCGGTGGAACGCTCCAGGTCAAAGTGTTTTGCCAGAGATCGCACATCAAGCAGCGCCACGGACATTCCCGGTTGGTCAAGAAAATTGCAGCAACCGGAATGACTTCACCGCTGTCGGACCGCTCCTGCTCCACAAAAAATGCATACGGCCGTTGCGGATCGATCTCATTTCGCGGCGGTCGTTTCGCAACGATCCAGCGATCCCGATCCTGGCTGCCTTCAGGATATGCAGAAATCATTCACGAATACAGCGAATAAAATTGTTTACGGTAGTCGGCTTCACGGAAAGGCAACCGTTGTTGCAGAGTTTGTTTTCGCAGTGCTCCATGCTGGAATCGGCGTTTTGGAAAAACAGGCATCTCCATTCCGGTAACCGCTTTGATACCACTTGAGACAATTTGGCCTTTGAGCGCGTACAGAGTTGATTCATCGCTTCCGGCGAGGGCTGTAAAGGGAATTCCTTCTGCTGCCTCAATGACAACAGGGCGGGTAAATGGACTGAAGCCTTCCAAACCAAAATGACGAGCAGGAGCATAAGTTCGAGTATAAGAACGGCTCAGCCCTCCGCTGTAGGTAAGTGAATGCTTGATCTTGCCGACGCCCCAGCCTTCCTGGTAAAGAAGCGGATTCAGAATCACACTGCGAATTGTCAATTCAGGATTCTCTTCGATCGGATAATCCTTCAGATTTTCATCGCCCCCATCCCCATCCATCAGATAACGCCAATCAGGATAACGCCTGCGGACGCCCCGGCACAAAGCCAGCGCCATGGTAGCCGATTCAATATCGAGCGGCTTGTAATCCTCCACCACGCGAATCGTTTCCCTGACATCAAGTTCAGATGGATCGGTTTGTACTGGTTCGAGGAAGAGTTCAAGATCCAGCGATTTGAGAAATGCACGCGCCTGCTGAAGATCAGGACCATCACCCAGATCGAGCGTGAATGCTTTCAGACGCCCGGGGTTCATGGCAAGCGTTCGAAGCAAATGGTACGTCATCAGAAAAACTGCGCCGCTATCAATGCCTCCGGAAAAACAAACGCCAATCGGTTCTGCGCGGGGAATCTGCTGCAGCCACTTTTCGATTTCTGATGCCAGCGCGCCGACATAAACCTGGCCAATGTAGTCCAAATCCTGCGGCAGCGCGTCACGCTTCGGCGTAAAAAAGCGCTCATAGGTTGGATCCGGATCCGGGCAGCCGACCAGTTGAATCTCGACAACATAGTGCGCCGGTATCATGCGCGTGTAACCGGGGTGAAACTGATTTTCCAGGCCTGTCGACTTCAGCCATCCATAGATTGCGTCAATCCGATGAGCCACGATGAGTACCGG
>Ga0247727_10017346_pt1 | contig 11479 bp, 6 predicted proteins | sample WisWelCaveWW1625_FD_202498 | JGI IMG/M metagenome (GOLD analysis project Ga0247727, IMG submission 202498) | Biofilm microbial communities from Wishing Well Cave, Virginia, United States - WW16-25 | ecosystem: Environmental > Aquatic > Deep subsurface > Groundwater > Cave microbial mat | place... | reverse complement strand
GCGTGCTAACCACTTTGCAGATAACTGCTGCACTGTGTCCGCTTCCGCGCTCCCAATCGAAAAGTCAAAAGCTTCAAACACGTTGTTTGTGCCGGACGAAACGACCGGCGCAGCGTCCGTCGCGTGATTGCGCAACCAGGTCCTGATCTTGACGGCTGCGTGATACGGCTCCAGTCCACATGCGTCACGAAACACAGCCGCGGCATATCCCGGATGTATTTCTTCAAGCATGCTGAGCAGTGACCAGGCCGGCGCCTGGCTCACCTGGAGGTACCGGTTCTCAGGTTCTTCCAGATGCTGAAAAGCTCCGATACTCACGCTTAAACAGATCCGCATACTAATAAAGCAGTACAAAAGATCTATTTCCTTTTCGGTTAACGGAAAGACGGCGTGATAGCCGCTCACAACGTGCGCAGCGGCCGTGAGAGGGTCTTGCTTCTCAAGCATCGCATAAGCGCACGCTACGGCAACTTCCGCAACGGTGTATGTGTATAGCATGTCGCCGAAATCAATTACACTCACCTGCGGTTCGGCAAAAAGGCCGGCGCGGTTCACCAGAACGTTGTACTCATTTGCATCGTTGTAAATGATGCTCTTTCGCAAATAGTCGAGTTCACCGGATACGCAATCTTTCCATAATTCATGGAAATGATGAACAAGTGAGCGGCCGGATTCTGTTGCGATATGCGGCGTAAAGTGCTCGATAGTCCAGTCCACCCGGTCATAATCCCAGCGCAGATCACGACGCGCCGCCGGATGATCGAAGTTGGAAAATGCCTTATCGATCGTACCCAGAACCCGTCCCAGGTTCAGTAAAAGCTCCGCACCGTGTGGCCGGAACAATGCCAGCGGAGTGCCCGGAACGTAAGTCAACATCCGGACAAAATGAGGGATGCCCGCCGAATCCGGAATCAGGGTCATCTCCCTGTTCTGTAGAGTCAGGCAAACCCGGTTGGTAACCGGAAGTGTGGTTGCCGTTGCCAGTCTTTCCATCGCCCTGTTTTGCATGTCCAGCGTGGCTTCCAATTCAAAAGTACCGGCAATCTTTAGAATGAATTCCTTGCCGGAATCATCTGTAATATGAAAGTTTTGGTCCCGTTCTCCGGCGAGTTCTCCGGCAATACCATGAACACGATACAAACTGCGGGCTATTTCCTGCGCTTCCTGTTCGCTGAATCCGGGACGCTTTCGTTCTACGAAACTCATAACTATCAGACGTGAAATTATATACTTACTGGCATTGAAATTCTTGTTTTTCTTCGACAAGCAAGACATCCTGCGTGTGGGACTTTCAGGCTGGAGCAATTCCCTGCGACGGTGAAAACAATAATCCACTTGTCACTGCCGTTTATAGCGGAAATGAGGAACTGGTGAGGCTTTTGATCGGAAATGAGGGTTGCCAGAAGGCTGCAAATCTGTTGCGGCGCCACCGCGCCTGACGACAGCAGCAAGACCTACTTGTCCCTCCTCTACAGCAATTTCAAAATCTCCACCTTCTTCCACTTCTTTGCTAGATCGTATGGTGACTCGCCTTTGTGATTCTTCTCGCCTGGATCCGCGCCATATTGTAATAACAGCTCAACGATCTCGATTTTGTTTTTGCTGATAGCTTCATACAGGGGGCTGCTTCCAGCCCACCAGTTTCCGGCCTTTATGTTACCTCCGCGTAGAACCAGCAATTTCAAAATCTCCAGCGCCCCTGTCCTTGCTGCCGTAATCAACGCGCGTCCTTCTTGCGTGTTGGCATCTGCACCAAGATTCAGAAGGAGTGACACCGTTTGCCAATGAATCCTCTTATCGTCCTCTGTCGGTTTGTCTGGGAGAGAGGCGGCCGAACACAAGAGACTGTCTTTAAGCTTTTGATCCATTTCTCTAATCCCGATCCCCCATTCGAGAAGCAGTTTTGCGCCTTCAATATGGTGCCAATGTGCTGCATGTTCCAAAAGGGAAATTACTCTGTCCGGCGGTATTTGGATTTGCTCGTGAAGGAGTTCAAGCAAACGCGGCCGCGCGACGGACAGTAGCTCAAGAAAAAAGGAATTTCTTTCCGCGTCATTTGCCGTTGATTCGACGGCCTTTTGCACGAGTGCTATCGCCGTCTCCTCCTTTTGTGTCAGCGCGATTTCCAATGCCGTTTTCCGGGTTGCCGACGTATGGCGGAAATCGGCGCCTTTTTCCAAAAGCAGCATTACTATGTTGGCGTGGCCTTCAGATGCAGCAGCCATTAAGGTCCCATCACCCATCAGTTGATTTTGAGGACCGTAACCCATCGCCGAGCCGGGGCGCCTACCTATCCAGATCTTCGATTTTTCGTTCACGTCGGCCCCTTCTTTAAGAAGCCGGCTGACTTCATCCAAGTCTCCGCGCCTTGCTGCTTTTGCGAGTTTGGTTTCGGGTTTCGCATTAGAGATTGCATCGTGCTCGGCCTGAGAAGAAACATCCTGCCACGTCAGAGGTTGATCCTTCCGCTCATCATCGCTTGCACGCCATCGCTTCCCACAGGACGTGCAAAGGCAGAACCAGGTATGCCAATCCCAGTCATTGTCGAGAAAAGATGAATACCCCTCGCTGTACTCCAAAATAGCAACACGGTTCAGATCTTCTTCGGTGAAAGGGTTGAATTCGGAGCCGTGCCGCACATACAGATGGCAGTTGCACGTTTTCGGGCTGAGGAATGCACGAACACTTTCGGGATCATGAATTTTGCCCGGCAGGAATTGTTCGACTTTGCCGGAATGGTTGCAGCGGTTTTCACAAGTAATAGCAGCCCATTGGTCATTGTCAAAATAGATAAGCTGGGCCGAAAGCAGACCAGTGCCTTCATCCCAGAGCCGGATGATTCCATCCGCGCAGCCGGCGATCACAAAACGGGAGTCTGAAGAGAAGGCGAGCGAATTCACAACGGCATTGGCGGGAAGAGCCCGGGAGAAAGGGTCACCGACCTGATGCCAAAGATAAACGAACTGATCATCTCCTCCGCAAGCCATTGCGTTGTGGTGAAACGCAATCGCGAGTGTGTTCTCCGGAGTTGCAACCACACGCGACATCCAGCCCCTCCGGAAAAACTTGATACGGTCGCCTCCAACAGAAGCGACATTGTCCTCAGCGAAACAGACGATGGCTGCAACTCTCCCATGGTGGTAGCGGATCTTCAGGGTCTGGGTGTAGCCGTATCTTACTTCCCACATGTAGATCACGCCTCTTTCGGTGCCGCAGACAATCCGGCTTTCTTCTTCCGAAAAAGAAACGCAACTGACCGGATCATCAGTTGTCAGCAGGTGAACTTCTTTTCCGTCCGGGTCGATGATCTTGATCCACGAGGATTCGGCCACAGCAAGAAGTTTTCCGATCGGACTGAAGGCCAGCGCTGCCGCAGGAGAACTGAGCTCACAAATTGTTCCGCCTTCGTGCCGGTTGAAAGCGTCCCACAATACCACCTCTTTCCCCCTGGCATAGGCCAGCAGCACTCCATCGGATGAGAAGGCAACCGGGTGGTGTCCTTGTAAACTCTGAAGCAGACGGCCTTCCGCAAGCTCCCAGATCACAACACGCTGATCGCTCGCGGATGCAAGCAAGTTTTTTCCCACTGCGAGCTGTGCTACGGCAGCCAAATGCATCGATTCCGGGACAGCAATCTCCTCCCAGGCTTCCTTTGCCGGTTGTGACGTTCCGCTTTTCAGGAGGAAGAATGAAGGTTTCCCTACGTCGTAGTTCTTCAGAATCTCCCATGCCTCCGAATCTTTTTCTTTCGAGAAATCCAGCGGCAGAGTTTTCGGATTAACTCCCCCATCCAGAAGACAGAGAGAGATTTCGGCGAATTGTTTTTCCGACAGGGATGCGAACATCAAAGGCGTCCATCCGTTTTCATCAGCAAGATTTGGTTCCGCTCCGCGCTTCAACAGCAGGCAGACGACAGCGACGGATGAAAGCATGCTTGCGTACATCAGGGGCGTGAGTCCGAAAGCATCCTTCTCGTTCAAAATTGGGGTGAGTCCAGAAACATCCGGCTTCACTTCTCCGCGCAGGGAAATAGCCGCTTCGACTCCTTCAGGATCCTGATCGGCAATCGCGGCGAGCAATTTTTCGTGGGGCGAGACGGCAGCAGAGGCCTTAATAACCGATCGGGCGGCATAGGCGCGAAAGAGCCGGTTGTTGGACTGCAAAATTTTCGTCAGGTCCTCTATTACTGTTTCGTAACGCTCCTGAAAGCGCTCCAGCTCACTCCGGTTCAATGTCAGACGGGACAGAGCCTCCGTCGGCATGAGCCGGATCAGCGCCTGCTCCGTCCGACTTTTTTGTGCATAATAAGTGCTGCAGTCCGGACATTTCAGAATCTGATCATCACCATCCGACACAACAAAGGACAGGAAAACGCGTGGCTCATTCGGACGACTGCCACAAATCCTACAATCTGCTAGAGAGCACAAGCTTGCCTTCCCTTGCTCGATCAAAGCAAAGATCTTGTTTTTTACTTCCTCCGGAAGTTTCGGATGCACATCCGAAAAAGCCATCATTTCGAGCCCTCTGTTTTCGCTCTGCGCGTTAGTCACCATTCGCGTCAAATCGTCTTTCATGTCGCTTTTGGAGTGAAAGCTGACGGTTGCAATTCCGGTGATACCATATTGAAAAGGATTGAAAGAAATCATTCCTTTCTCAAATGTCAGATGATTCCAGCGGCCATAGCGCGCGATCCAGCCATGGTCTCCGTCCAACAGGACGACATCGGTATGCTGGAGTTTGTCGATGAGCGTATGAACAACGTCTTCCACATTCTGCCCCTCGTAAGGGCTCTTTGATGGGGGAATATCGCACCGCGCGGTAAAACCTTTTCCCAATTCATAACGTATCAGGCCATCGGTACCATCAGCACAATAGTAGCGAAGGAAGATCGTTTCATGATTCTTGAAAATATTGTAAAACCCCATTCCTTCTGGAAGTAATTTTTGCTCATGTGAATGAAGAATCAGCTCTCCATGGGGAGAGATTACCAGGAGAGCCTCGTACTTTAAGAAGCAAAAATGATCCTTCGATTCCACCATCGGCTGCAGACTTCCCCTGATCTCAACTTGGAGCGGATGTCGGACGCCGGCTGCATCCTCCACATACTCTTGCTCTGCTATATATATGGATGAGACCAGAGTCACCGAATCCGAACGGAGTGTGATGCGGAAGAAGTTACAGTTTGTCTTTGATCCATCCTGCGTGTCCGGATGGCTCAAAAGAGATCCGAGTTGATCGTCAATAGGAAGGGAATTCAGAAAATCATTAGCAAAGCCTGAAGCGAATGCCATCACCTTCCCTCCTTTTGACTTATCATCCCACACCGCACCCCTACCTCGAAGCTCACTTTGTGAACTACTATTCGCGCCTCGGCAACAGCGCCGGATTCGGCGATTTGCCGCCGAATTCTCAGCTCTTTCGAAGTCGAAAGCATTGCCCTGATGCCGACGGCCAAAATCACCAAGCCGAATATGAGAACTAACATCGTACCCTTGCGAATGTCGCGCAACTTTCGATCTTCGCCGCGAAGAAAAGGCGCAAAATAGGTCCGTACAGCAGGCCATCGGCATGAAGCGCCGCCACTCGAAAGGTCCATCTATATCACTGTTTTGAGACGGCCGGGGGACAACCCTCGAATTCGTTTTTATCCCAACCATCTATTTGTAAAACTTTGATATCAAAAGTTTAACATTTCTTAAAAACTTGTACTATTTATCAAGTTTTCATACTTGCCGTGTATAGTTGAATTTGATCTTCGTGAAGTGCCAAGAACAGCCAATAGTAACGAACAATGAGATCCGTGGCAGATTTGATACCGGCGCTTGCAGGGCAGGTCCAACACAGATAAACTGAATTACATGAAAGACGAACAAGTCATCAGGGAGATCTGTGAATTGTTGAGTTGATGGATTTCGCGTTCCATCCTGACGCGTTGAGTGAATTCAAAGCGGAGATTTCCTACTAATGTGTCTCGCACATTTGATTGCCCCGCAGCAAACAATCGAAGATCCGTTGAAAAAGCTCAGCGGCAAAGCATGCGATCTGGTTCATCGCGCGTTTGACGGTCTCGATCCTGCAGAACTTGTCGATTATCACACACACATTGTGGGACTTGGCGCGGGGGGCACAGGCGCCTTTGTGAACCCGCGAATGCTGAGTTGGGCTCACCCGTCTCATAGATTGAAATTCGGAGTCTACAAAGCTGCATGCCTCATCAAAGATGAAAAAAATGCGGATGCTGAAATGTTTCAGCGATTGAAAGATCTGGTCCGCACTAATCCGTATCACGGAAGACACCGGTTGCTCGCATTCGATAAGAACTATCACGCCGACGGAACACCAAATCCGGCTAAAACAGAATTTTACGTGCCGAACGAATACGTATTCTCGCTTGCCGAACGGAATCCGGATCTGTTTGTTCCGGCCATGTCAGTGCATCCTTACAGAAAAGACGCGCTTCAGGAGCTTGATAAGTGGGCCGCGCGGGGCGGCAAAATCATCAAATGGCTTCCGAACGCAATGGGAATTGATCCGTCCAGTTCGTTGTGTGATTCCTACTACAGCAAGATGAAAGAGCTGAGACTGATCCTGTTGAGTCATGGCGGTGAAGAAAAAGCGGTCGAATCGGAAGAGGACCAAAAACTTGGAAATCCATTGCTGCTGCGAAGAGCTCTGGATCATGGCGTCAAAGTGATCGTTGCGCATTGCGCGGGACTGGGAACGAACGAAGACCTGGATAGTCCCGGACACGAACAAAGACACAATTTTGATCTGTTCGTCAGATTGATGGAAGAGCCGCGCTACAGGGATCTTGTGTTCGGCGATATTTCTGCCATGACACAATTTAATCGCGTTGGACCTCCGTTGAGGACAATTCTTGAAAGAGACGATTTGCAGGAACGGCTCGTAAACGGCAGTGATTATCCTTTGCCCGCGATAAACTTTTTGATCCTGACCAAACCGCTGGTAAAAGGCGGTTACATTACGACAGAACAACGCGTATTATTGAAGGAAATCTATCAATGCAATCCTTTGATTTTTGATTTTGTTTTGAAACGCAGCCTCATGGCTCCCGGTTCCAGCAAACGATTGCCCGATTCTGTTTTCCTTTCCCACCCCGAATTATCGTAGTACTACTGACGTTGAGAACCCGCGGCATCGGCGGCATCGTATCAGGATTGTTAACCGTAACAACATTGGGCTAAACTACATTGATGCCTCGTAAGCGCCAAACCCTGCCCCGGGTCACGCTTTTCAAATACGAAGAGCCTTACCGGGAGTTTTGGAAGTCGCTCAAGCCAGGGGAGCGTCTTCGTCGCGCATGGGCCCTGCGCCGCCGTATTCCAAACATTCAGAAGCTCCACGATGAAAAGCTTGTTCCGCACTATTGAGATGGCCCGCCTCCAGGAAAAAGGACGGCGCTACTGGAAACGCGTTCTCGCAGAGCTCAAACGCCTTCAACGAAACAATCAGCTCGTTCCAGAAGGGACGCCAGTGGCTTCCCTGATTTGAGGTCCCGTATCCAGTTATCATAAAAGTGATATAATATTGATAGAGGTACCGCTATGCCGATTATCAAACCAATCTCCGACCTGAGAAACAAGTCAAACGAAATTTCAGATCTTGCGCACAAATTAAACGAGCCGGTTTTCATCACCAGGAATGGGGAAGGGAGTCTGGTTGTGATGTCCATGGAACATTACAGCCGGATGCAATTAAAGCTTCGGCTTTACAGCAAACTTGCAATGGCACAATCGCAGCTGGCCGCCGGCGATAAGGGTCGCACTTTGAAGCAGGTGATGCAGGATCTTCGCAAGAGGCTTCGTGAAGCGAGGTAAATACCATGTTCGACTTCTGCAGATAGCTGAAGACGACCTTGCTGATATTGTTTCCTTCATCGCCATCGATGACTCTGTCGCGGCAGAGGCTCTGATCAACAGAATTGAGCAGAATCTTGCTCACCTTGAGGCCCATCCATTCCCGGGCAGGATTCCAAACGACGAAGAACTTGCGGACCTCGGATATCGTTATCTGGTCGTTGCAAACTATCTGATGTTCTACACAATTCATTCCCGCAACATCCTGATTCACCGGATCATTCATGGAGCCCGGGATTACAAAAACCTCCTCTGAAAAAAAGATCGCTGCAGGTGTTGAAATTCCATTGGCGTTTTACCCGCCTTGGATTTTTCGCCGGTAACAACATAAGATGAATCGATGCCGTTTTTCTCTGATCCGGTCTGGCTGCTTCCGGCGTTGCCGGCAATTTATCTGCTCTGGCGTATTAAAGGAAGCAGTTTTGTTCCCGGCAGCCCTGCAAAACACAATTTCTGGTTTGTATTCCGCTGTCTGATTCTCACACTTGTTTTTTTTGCGCTAGCCGGATTTCAGTTCAGCAGGCAGGTACGTCGAAATCAGATTCTGTTTCTGATCGATGCATCGGACAGTATTGCTCCGGAACAAAAGGAGCGTGCGCTGCAGTTTGTGAACAAAGCGGTGCACAGTATCAAGGCGCCTGATGAGGTAGGCATCATTGTCTTTGGAACGAATGCTGAGGTGGAGCGTTTTCCGGGACGCGTTTATCCGGCATCGGCAATTGAGTCGAAGATAGATGGTTCGGGCACCAATCTGGAAAACGCATTCAGACTTGCGGACGCAGTTCTCGCGGAGAGTTATCAAAAGAATATTGTTCTGCTGAGCGATGGACAGGAGAATCTGGGTCACGCGCAGAACACAGTCAATCTATTTCGGAAAAAAGGTGGTTCGCTGCAGGCGCATTACCTGCAGCCGGTCGACCGGGTAGAGGCGCAGGTTGAAAGCGTTCGAGTGCCCTCCGAAATCCGCTTGAAAGAACCGTTTACCATTGATGTTGTTGCTGCGGGAAACAGATCGATGCCCGCATTGATTCAGATCTTCCAGAACGGCTCCCTGATTCAGGAAGGAACCATTGTTCTGGATGGTTCTAAAAAGAGCGTGCTTCGCATTCCACAAAAGATCCTGGCACCCGGAATTTACAGATATGAAGTGCGGATTAAACCGGAGCAGGATTTCCAGATTGAAAACAACTCACAGCAGGCGTGGATTTCAGTGTCAGGTCCGCCGCGAATCCTGTTGGTTGATGAAAAACCGGAAGATTTATCGGCTCTGGCTGAAGCGCTACAGAATCGCGGCTTCAGCGTGGACCTGAAAGAAGGCCGTTATTTTCCACTTTCTCTGGAAGAATTGCTGTTGTATCAGGCGGTTTTTATCCGAAACGTGCCGTCAAACCGGATTCATGACCGGATGCCGATGATCAAACAATATGTGCATGAATTCGGTGGCGGCTTTGCGATGCTTGGCGGAGAAAAAAGTTTTGGACCCGGCGGCTACTATCAGACTCCGGTAGAAAGCACATTACCCGTGCGAATGGACCTTGTAAACAAGAAGTATCTGGCCGATGTAGCGATGGTCATTGTGATCGATAAATCGGGCAGCATGAGTTTTACAGATCGCGGAAGACAGAAGATTGATCTGGCTGATGAAGGAGGCGCGCGTGTCGCATCCTTATTGAAGGAGTCGGACCGGTTGGGAGTACTGGCTGTGGATTCCGTTCCAAAGTGGGCATTTCCGGTTCAGAGACTCGGAAACAAGAACGACGCGATTGAGGCAATCACATCGATCCGCGCCGGCGGCGGCGGAATTTACGTTTACTCCGGATTGCGGGAAGCCTATCAGGCATTGCGCGAGATCAAGGCATCGGTGAAGCACGTGATTCTGTTTGCGGACACAGCCGATTGCGAAGAAAAGGAAGGTCCATCGGGCGACAGTTCGCTGAATCTTGCCGCAAGAGCGCTGGAAGACTCACAAATCACTACGACAACGATCGGAATCGGACAAAACGGGGATCCGGACGTCGAATTCCTGCAACATCTCGCCACAATATCAGAGGGCAGATTCTATTTTACAAATGATATGTTCACGCTTCCGGAAATCTTTGCGCAGGAATCGTCTATCGTTCAGCGATATTACATCACTGAAGAAACATTTCAGCCGAAGATCATGGAAACGGAGCCGTTGCTGACCGGAATAACCGCAATCCCACCGTTGAACGGTTATGTTGCAACGACAGCGAAGCCTCATGCAGGAATGGCCTTGAGCTCTCACCGTGACGATCCGGTCCTGGCTTTCTGGCGATACGGTCTCGGGCAATCGATTGCTTACACTTCGGATGCCGGAGGACCATGGAGCGGGGCCTGGTTGCAATGGAATGAGTGGGAGCGTTTCTGGGCCCAGGCGGGTCGCTACGTTGCGCGGGTGAATCGCCCGGCCCGCTTTCAGTCATCTTTTGATGCAACAGGAAATAGTACTAAAGTTATAGTAGATACTTTTGATGAACCGCAGGAGGATGACTCCGTTCCTGCCGGAGCTGTTGTCGACTCATCCGGGAACGAACACCAATTGCAATTCGCGCGAACATCGTACGGACGGTACGAAGCCGAAGTGGACGCACGAGGACCACTGTTTGGAAAAATCTTTCGTTTAAAAGATCAAGACATCGAAGAAGAAGGAATCATTCATTTTGCAGGAACTGTGAATCGTGAATACCTTGTATCGGGCGCCGGCCGCGAGTTCCTGAAACAAATCGCAGGTCGGATCGTGGAGTCTCCCGGGCAATTGGAATTTTCCGGTAAGACGGCAACGGATGTCCAGCCTTTACGCAGGGAAATCCTTCTGTGGGCGGTCTTACTCTTTGTTTTTGATATTGCTGCGCGAAAACTCGAACCCGCGTTGTTGAAACGCCACAGGCCTGCTGATCAACCTGATATCGCAGTTTCAACCGCTCTGGGACACCTCAAATCCCGAAAGACCGAAATGGAAAAACAGCGTCCAACGTGGATAGAAATGGAAACAAAGCAGACTGCGAATGATTGGTCTGTTCAGCCCACCTCAGGCGTTTCACCCGCAGAAGAAAAGCAGGCCGAACAATCCGAATACATGCAGCGGTTAAAGGAAGCTAAAAAACGAAAGTAGCACCGCCGATACGGAGGCCCGCCTGCGGACTGGAAGTCCGCGACCCCCAATGCAGGCTGAAGCCTGCGCTCCATAGGGAACGGCCCGCCTCACCGGCCTGGGTATTTTTAAACGTCTACCGGAGCGGTTCGAATTTTCCGTCCTTCACGTGAAACATAAGGGGCTGTATATCGACATCTCCACCGGAATCAAAAGTGACCTCACCTGTCAATCCGGCGTAGTTGGTATCCGCAAGCTTGGCACGCAAATCGACCGGATAGTTTTCACAGCGCTCAATCGCTTTTGCAACAATCCACAAAGCATCGTAGGCAAATGCCGCATCCACGTCAGGCTTCGTTGGAAATTTCTGCCGGTAGGCATTTACGAACTTCTGGATTGCCACTTCCTTACTCTCGGGATCATACGGAGGCTGTGGATACACCACACCTTCCGCTGCATCTCCTGCAATTTCCAGGATCATGGGAGTTGC
>Ga0247727_10017345_pt1 | contig 11480 bp, 8 predicted proteins | sample WisWelCaveWW1625_FD_202498 | JGI IMG/M metagenome (GOLD analysis project Ga0247727, IMG submission 202498) | Biofilm microbial communities from Wishing Well Cave, Virginia, United States - WW16-25 | ecosystem: Environmental > Aquatic > Deep subsurface > Groundwater > Cave microbial mat | place... | reverse complement strand
GCATTTGTAAATTCCATTGTCCAACCGCTCACCACAGAACTGCTAAAATCGGGTGTTGGCAGGTCTTTTACATCAATTTTCACAAAATCATTTCCTTTGCAACCATACAAATCTGTTACGGTAATTGAATACACAGCAGAAGTTTTTGCCGTAAGTTTTTGTGTAATATTATTTAAAATGATACTGTCAGATTTCCATTGATAATTCGTATATCCTGCACCAGCATTGAGAACTACGCTATCGCCCTCACAAATTTTTCTATCATTTCCCATTTCAATATATGGCAAACTATGAATTTCTATCGCAATACTATCTTTCGCAATGCAGCCAATCGCATCCACCACTCGCACCGAATATTTTCCTGCTTGGCTCACTGCCAGCGTTCTTGCGGTGGAACTATCCGACCAAAAAATTGAATTAATTCCTTTGCCTTTCCAATTCGCTTTCACACCATTAAACCCCGAAAAAGGTGGATTGGTTTTCATATCAATCCAAATATTTTCATTGGCATTATTCTTTCCTTCTTTTGAACCATCAGCATTTCGGAACACCATAAACAATCCGTTAATTTCAGTGCCTGCTGGATAACCATAATAATTTTGCGGATGAATTGTAATTTGCCAAAGGTCTTTAGCAATTTTGTGCATCAATCCTATGCTGTCATCCTTTGCCCAGTTGCCTTTAAAGGGTAATACTGCTCCACCGTTTGGAGTTAATTCATAGGAGGAATGAATATAAACTTTTGTTGCGTTTTGCAAGCCAGTCGTGCCTTTCGTAACATCATAAGTAATCGTGAGCGAATCGCCAAAAGAAATTTCAACTCCGCAATCCAGCGTCATTGCTCCAATTCCGCAAATCGTGGTATCATTTCCAAGAAAAATATCTTGTTCAGTAATTCCTGTGGAAACACTAATGTTATCGGTAGATTTACAACCATTCTTACTTTCTGCTTCAACAAAATAATTTCCTGATTTTGTAACATTCAACGATTGATTTCCTGATTTTCCATTCCAAGAATAAGTCGTAAAACTTGCACCAGCGTTAAGATTTAATAAGAATGGAGAACAAAGTGTGGTATCGTTTCCGAGATTTATTTTTGTAATACTATCCATCGTAATTTTTACATCATCCGAAGCGGTACATCCATTGTTGTTAGTAATTTTTAGAGAATAATTACCTGAATTTTTTGCAGTAATATTCTTTCCGAAACTACCATCCGACCACACCGTTGAATAATTCCATTTCGCTGTAGCCCCTTTAAAACCTGATGAAGGCGGGTTCGTTTTCATATCCATCCATATATCCTGATTGGTATTATTTTTTCCTATCATTATTCCATCAGCATTTCTAAAAACCATAAAAAGCCCATTAATAGTAGTGTTTGCAGCATATCCGTAATACGATTGCGGATGAATAGTAATTTGCCAAAGGTCTTTACCAATATTTTGCATCAAACCAACGCTGTCATCCTTGCCCCAGTTGCCTTTGAATGGCAAAACGGCACCACCATTCGGAGTTAATTCATAAGAGGAATGAAAATAAACTTTCGCAGCACCCACAAGTTCCGTAGTTCCTTGTGTTGCATCATAAGTGATGACCAACGAATCTTCAAAATAATTTGCATTGATTGATAAATTCAATGAATTTCCTTTGCAAAGAACCGTGTCGTTACCAAGATTTACGCTGCATTGAGCGAAAATGAAATGTGAAATGTGAAATGTGAAACAAGAAATGAGTGCAATTTTTTTCATAATAATTTTTTGTTTTTAAAATTTGTGAATTGGAATTTATGAATTGTAAAAATTGTCATAGTGTCCTTTTGACAATTTCTTGGTGCAATATTAGAAATATTAATTTTAATAAAAAATATTTTGGAAAAAATTTACGAATAACGATTTTTTTGTGTGAGAAGAAAAAAATGATATTCAAACGAAAGACAGTAGTTTTGGAATTCCTTATTACATTACCACTTTTTCTTCCAACAACGCCATCTTTACCACCTCAATCATTTCCTTCACATAGTTAAATTTCAAACCATCAGTATATTGTTTTGGGATGTCTTCTATGTCTTTTCTATTGTCTTCGGAGAGGATGAGTTCCTTGATGCCTGCTCGTTTTGCGGCTAATATTTTTTCTTTTATTCCGCCTACGGGCAATACTCTTCCCCGTAAAGTTATTTCACCGGTCATTGCCAAATGTGGTTTCACTTTTTGTTTTGTGAATGCGGATGCAAGTGCTGTCAATATTGTTATCCCGGCTGATGGTCCGTCTTTCGGAGTGGCCCCTTCCGGCACATGGATATGCACATTCCATTTCTCAAAAATTTCATTATCAATTCCAAGAAAACTGCTATTCGCTTTCAGATAATCCAACGCAATCACAGCACTCTCTTTCATCACTTCTCCGAGGTTTCCGGTGAGCGTAAGTTTGCCTTTTCCTTTATTCAGAGAAACTTCAATAAATAAAATATCTCCGCCAAAAGGTGTCCACGCAAGCCCAGTAACTACGCCCACTACATCGTTTCCCTGATATTTATCTTTACTATGTGCAACTCCGAGAATTTTCGTAATTCTTTTCTTTTGTATTTGGCTCGGATAAATTTTTTCATTTTCTTTTTTCTCCCTCGTTGCTACTGTTTTCGCCACATTCCGAACTACACTTGCAATACATTTTTCTAATTTCCGCACACCGCTTTCTCTTGTATAATCCTCAATAATTTGCTCAATTTTGTCAGTAGGTAATACTAAATGTTTATTCGTCAAACCGTGCTCTGACAACTGTTTCGGAAGTAAATGCCGTTTAGCAATTTCAATTTTTTCTTCGGTAGAATAACCGCTTATTTCAATAATTTCTAATCTGTCCAAAAGTGCTGGTTGTATCGTATTCAGTGCGTTTGCGGTAGCAATAAACAGGACTTTGGAGAGGTCATAATCAATCTCTACAAAATTATCGTGAAACGAATTATTTTGTTCTGGGTCAAGCACCTCCAACAACGCTGATGACGGGTCTCCGTGATAATCCCTCGCTAATTTATCTATCTCATCCAACACAAAAACAGGATTAGATGTTTTTGCTTTTTTTATATTCTGAATAATTCGCCCGGGCATCGCACCAATGTAGGTTTTCCGATGACCGCGAATTTCCGCTTCATCACGCAAACCACCCAAACTCATCCGCACATATTCTCTGCCTAATGCTTTTGCAATGGACTTTCCAAGCGATGTCTTGCCCACTCCGGGAGGTCCATACAAACACAAAATCGGGGCTTTCATATTTCCTTTCAACTTCAACACAGCCAAGTGTTCCACAATTCTTTCTTTCACTTTTTCCAAACCAAAATGGTCTTCATTCAGAATTTTCTCTGCATTTTTTAAATCAAATTTATCTTCCGTTATTTCGTCCCAAGGCAAGTCCAGCAACACTTCCAAGTAATTTATTTGAATGCTGTGTTCCGAAGCCATCGGGTGCATCCGTTTCAGTTTATCCATTTCTTTTTTAAAGATTTCAGCCACTTCTTTTTTCCATTTTTTCTTCTCCGCTCTTGCGTTCATTTCCTTTACCTGCTGGTCGTTTCCAGCCACTCCCAACTCATCCTGAATGGCTTTCATTTGTTGGTTCAGATAATATTCCCGCTGCTGCTTGTCCATATCTACGCGGGCTTTGGACTGTATCTGATTTTTCAAAGTCAGCATTTCCAATTCTTTGGTCATATGCCCAAGCACGAGTGTCGCTCTATCCCGCAAATCCGCCACTTCCAGCGTTTTTTGTTTTTCTTCCACAGGCGTGTTCATATTAGAAGAAATAAAATTGATGAGGAACGATGGACTTTCAATATTTTTTATTGCGAAAGCCGCTTCTGACGGGAGGTGTGGCGATAATTTTACAATCTGAATTGCCATATCTTTCAGCGAACCCATCAACGCAACGAACTCTTTATCCTTCGGAATTGCCTTGTATTCCTCATAGTTGGAGACCTTTGCCTTGATGTATGGCTCGGTTTGCAGCACCTCATCTATCACAAATCGTTGCTTGCCCTGAATGATGACAGTGGTGCTGCCATCGGGCATTTGCAGCAGTTTGATGATGTAAGCAATCGTCCCAACTCTGTGCAAATCCTCCATTTTCGGGTCTTCCGCACTGTCGGTTTTTTGAGCCACCACACCAATTATTTTATCTCCGCGATAGGCGTCCTTAATGAGTTTGATGGATTTATCTCTGCCCACCGTTATCGGAATAGCAACTCCTGGGAACAGCACCGTGTTCTTCAAAGGCAGCACCGGCAAGGTTTCCGGAATTTTTTCTTTGTTCATCTGCTGCTCATCTTCAAACGAAAGCAACGGAATTAATTCGGTCTCCGCTTCGGCTACATCAGCCAGTTCCACTCTTGGGAAATTAAAGTTGTCGGTCATTTTTTTAAATTGTTGGGTTGTTGAATTGTTAAATTGTTGGCTCTGCAAAAAGTTCAAACCGCTCTGTGATTGCCTTGCCGTTCTTGTGTTGTAGGAAATCTAATCGGTGTTCATCTTTTATTTTTCCATTATTTTCAAGTCGGTCTAAAATCATTTCGTAGTAGTCCTTATGCAGTTCGCAACTTATAAAATTTCGTTTCAGATTTTTGCATAACATTAATTCGCTTCCGCTTCCGCCAAATAAAATAAATATATCATCATTCTCCTGTGTGCAGGACTTGACAAGCATTTCAACCAATGATAAAGGAATTTGACAAGCGTGAAATGTTTTATCTTTTGAAACATTTTTTACTAAATCAAAATAAAACCAAGAATAAGGCATTCGTCCTAAATGCCCTGCTGCTATTCGTCCTTTTATTCTTTTGTCTGTCGGATTTTGATAAGGAACAGCAACATTATCTTTATAAAAATTATTCTCTTTCCCTTTGGTAGCGTGCAAAATAGAGCGATGAGCAGTTGTAAATCTTCTTGGCGTGTGTCCTACATTTGTGTTGTAAGTCCAAACATAATCCTGCACATCAAAAGCATTATCATCTAAATATTTTACTCTCAAATGTGCGTTCTGCTTGGGATAATTGAGCATAAATAAATTTCCTGTGGGCTTTAAAACCCGCATACTTTCCTTTGTCAATTCAATATACCAGTCAATATAATCGTTCCATTTCGTTGTATAGTTTTTGCCTGAATAATTTATTCCTACATTATAATCAGGGTCGCCATAAACCATATCCAAACACGCGTCAGGCAAGCGTTTTAGGACTTGCAAAACATCTTCGTTGAATATTTTATTTCGGAAATTATCTATACTCATACTTCGTCCTTTATATAATTCATCAACATATTTCTTCCGCTTTTTGTCCAATAAGTTACATCTTGTTCAATAAAAAGCCATTTTAATAACTTCAACAATAAATCTGCTGGAATACCACTATTAAACTTAATGTCAGTATCAGCTTCTGTTTTGCACTCAAACACTTCAACGATAGTTTTGAAGAATTGATTATACTTTTCTTTGTCCTCTGCTTTCTTTTGCTGTAAATCGTCAACAATCTTGGGGTGTGTTGGATTTTTTGCTCTTCTGCCATTTTCATTATAAAATGTATAACCTTCCATATTGGCGATAAAATCAACACCTTTATTCCTCGGACCTGGACAAGTTAAATAAATTGAATACCCATCTTTCTCTTCTACCCATAAGTAGATTGGTTCAAATATCTCACAGGGAAATTCAAGAAACCTCATTACCAATTTGTCTCTAATTTCTTTTCGTGTACCAATATTACTTAATTGAAATTTCTCTTCCATAAAATTTTTCTTCTTTAGGTATATGTTTATTGAATTCTAACAATCTTTTTGCTATTGTCAAAAGTCCCATTTTCAAAAGCAATAGCTTCCTCAATTCTTTTTGTTCTTTTAGCAATAAACTCTTTACTGCTCCTAAATATTTTTGTTGTAATTATTTCTTGTTCAGCCATTTTTTTTATTTTATTTAAAATCTTCAATAATATTTTTCAAATCAGCAAAAGAATACCGCTCAATAATTTTTCCATTCAAAAAAATCAATAATTCTTTTTCATCCCAATCCCAGCAATCAAACGGCTCGGTAGTTCCGTGTAAAAATCTTGCAATTAAATCCAGTCGCTTTTGCATTCCAATTTTTATTTTTTTGCGAAACTACAAATAAAATTTCTAAAAAATTAAGCACCGCAGTAGCCAATAATTATGCCAACGGGAAATGTATGACAAGGGTGATGAATATGGCATTTATTAATAAGTTCATTTAATAATGTTCATTAAAGTTGTCAAGCAGCGTATCTGACTTGTGTTTGGTGAAAATATTTTTTTACCTGTGCTTTGTCTTTTTTTGTCATACACAAAAATCGGGTGACTAAAAAGAGTTTAACTATTTTTGTTTCGGTTTTAGAAATAAAAAAATCCGAAATTGAAAATCCGAAATCCGAAATCCGAAATCCGAAATCGCTTAATTTCCTTATCTACAAAGGGAATTAGGAAACTAATTTTTCTTTTAGTTTACAATTTACAATTTACAATTTACAATTTTTTAAACGCTCAAACTCCATTTTCATTAAAAATTGAAACTCTTGATACCGCCCGTTCTGCCAAGCAAATTCGTCAATTAATTTCATACAAAAAAATATTTCCAAGCGAACAGGAAAGAAATTCTGAAACGCAAAATATTTTATTTAAACTCTATGAAAGTGGCTATATTACTGCGAGATACGATAGTTTGGTAAATCAAGAAAATTTATCGAAAGCATATTTAACTATCGGAAATATTTACAAATGGGCTGAAATCAAAAAGGGAAATGTGGAAGAAGAAATTTTGAGCGAAATTGGGTTTCGTGAGCAGATTTATAATCATCAAAAAATCAATTATACGAATGTTGAAAAACTATATCGTAAAATCATTGCACACTGCGAAAACAATGGTTATCCGTTTGCTTCGGTGAAGTTGGATAGTATTCAGTTTTTTGAAAATAAAATCCGTGCAAATCTAAATCTCACCAAAAATATTTTGGTGGATATTGATAGCATTGTTGTGAAAGGAAATGCGAAAATCAGTTCCGTTTATTTTCAAAATTATATTGGGATAAAGACAGGAAAATTTTATGATGAAAGCAAAATCCGAAAACTAAAACCACGATTGCAGGAACTCCCGTTTATCAAGGAAATCAGCCCTTATCAAATTGTTTTTAGTGATAAAATAACTAAACTTATTTTTTATTTAGAAAACAAAAATGCAAGCCAAGCAGATGGAATTTTGGGTGTGTTGCCCGATGAGCAAAACGCAGGAAAGGTGCTGCTTACAGGAGATGTGCATTTGAAATTACAAAACTCTTTTGGCAGGGGCGAAATGATGGATATTAATTGGCGAAAACTGCAATCTAAAACGCAGGATTTGAAAACGCAATTCGTCTATCCCTTCCTGTTTTCAACGCCTTTCGGGGTGGATTTGAAATTTGATTTGTATAAACGAGATACCACTTTTATTAACATAAATAAAACCATCGGAGTGCACTATTTGCTGAGCGGAAATGATTTTTATAAAGTATTTGTGAGTTCAAAAAACTCTTCCTTACTTTCTACAAAGGGCTTGGAAAACCTCAGTGTTCTGCCGAATTATGCTGATGTCCGAACTTTGCTTTACGGGCTTGGAGCAAAGAAAGAGCAGTTAGATTATCGTCTAAATCCACGAAAGGGATATCGCATCATAGTCAATGGCAGTGCAGGAAACAGAACGATTACAAAAAACTCAAAAATTAATCCTGCATTGTATGAAAAATTGGAATTAAAAACAGTTCAATATAATTTTGATTTGGCGATTGATTATTTTATTCCCATCCGCAATCGCAGCACCATCAAGATAAGTAACAGTTCTGCGAAGATAAAAAGTCCAACTATTTTTCAAAATGAATTATTAATTTTTGGTGGATTAAAAACATTCAGAGGTGTGGATGAGATGTCAATTTTTGCTTCGTCATATTCTATTTTTTCTTTGGAATACCGCTATTTGCTTGAACAAAACTCATATTTTCATTTATTTTGGAATGGTGCTTATTATGAAAATATGAGCGAAAATTTTACAGGAATTAGAAGCGATACACCCTATGGTTTCGGGGCTGGCGTTAGTTTTGAGACCAAAGCAGGAATTTTTTCATTAAGTTATGCGTTAGGAAAACAATTTGATAATCCAATACAGTTGCGGGCTGGCAAAGTTCATTTCGGGATTGTGAGTTATTTTTAAAAATTCGAAATGTGAAATTAACCTCTCCTTTGCAAATCCTATGTTACTTATTCGTCAAAATTTTTGAAATCCAAATATCAATAAATGGAAAATTTAATTTTCGGAATAGCAGCGATAACACTATCTTCAGTTGGATATTATTGGTCTTTTAGGTGCTATAAAAATAATAATTATAATGCTGCAATTTTTTTATTAATCTTATGTGGATTACTGCTCCGTGTCTATGTTTCCACAGATTTATTTCTGCACGCTTGGGACGAAAGGTATCACGCATTGGTTGCCAAAAACTTACTCAAACACCCATTCATTCCTACACTTTACGATAATCCTGTTTTGCCTTTTGATTACCGAAATTGGTCAGCAAATCATATCTGGATGCACAAGCAACCCTTGCCGCTTTGGGCAATGGCTGGAAGTATGTGGCTCTTCGGAATTAACGAAATTGCTCTTCGGATTCCATCCATTTTATTAACCACTTTTGGAATTTGGCTGACTTTTTCTATTGCACGATATTTTTATAATAATAAAGTTGGATTTATTGCTGCTTTTCTTTATTCTATACACGGAATGATAATAGAATCAACAGGAGGAAGATGGGCTACCGACCACATTGATATATTTTTTTTGTTTTTCATTGAATTAGCAATTTTTTTCGCCATCAAATTTGTTCAAAATAAAAATCAAATTTTTAATCTGCTGTGCGGAATTTCAATTGGTGTTGCAATCCTTTCAAAATGGTTGCCAGCACTCATTGTCCTGCCGATATGGATTTTATTATTGATAGGTTCAAAAAAGTTTTCTGCAAAAGAAATAGTTTGCAATTTTTTAATCTTAATCTGTATTTGTTTTATCACTTTTATTCCTTGGCAAATATATATCCACACTGCATTTCCGTTAGAATCGCAATGGGAAAAGGAGTTTAATTTCAGGCATATTACCGAAGGGTTAGATGGGCATAGCGGTTCGTTTTTTTATCATTTCAATGAATTAAGAATAAACTATGGTGAATTGATTTATTTGCCATTGCTTTGGTTTTTTTGGAAAACCTTGAAAACAAAGGGTGTTCAATATCATTTCAAAAGAATAATTTTATTGCTCTGGTTTTTAATTCCGTTTCTTTTTTTCACTTTTGTGAAAACAAAAATGGAGGGATACACCCTCTTTGCAGCCCCTGCAATATTCATCATTACCGCAGTTTTTTGGAATTATTTGTTCAGATACAAAAATATTATCTCATTCAAATGGCTTGCATACACAATTCTTTTTTTGCTACTTGCATTGCCAGTCAGATTTACTCTTGAAAGAGCAAAAGTATTTCAAATCAGAGAGCGAAACCCTTTATGGACACAGGAATTAAGAACTCTAAATAAAAATTACGAAAACAAAAAAGTTGTTTTATTTAACAGCGGTCATCCAATAGAAACAATGTTTTACACTGATTTTACTGCCTATCCGCACATTCCTAATAAGGAAACATTAAAAATAATTATCAAAAACGGTTACAAAATAAACATCATTGACAACGGTAATTTAGACGCAGAACTATTGAAAATAGAGGGCGTTGAAATTATTAACGGAATGAAAAACTAACCGGAAAAGTTTAATGATTTATGTCAAAAAAAATTTATTATTTCTCTTTTTTACTTCTTATAACGCTCTTCGTATTCTTTAAATGGGAACATTTATTTCTTCCATATTATTGGGATGAAGCGTGGGTTTATGGTCCAGCAATTCGGATGATGCAGGAGCACGGAATTTCGTTAAGTCCGAACGCTCTGCCAACTTATTATAGTCGCGGGCATCCTCTGTTATTTCATTGTTTTGGGGCTGTTTGGATAAATCTTTTTGGAACTTCACTTTTTTCTACACATTGTTTCGCATTAAGTATTTCTGCCATTCTTTTATTTCTTATTTTTTTGTTTTGCAAGAGAAATTTTTCTTCCGAAGTAGCCATATCTGCTGTCTTAATAGTTATTGCTCAACCTATATTTCTTGCTCAATCTGCATTGGTGTTACCCGAAATGTTGTTGTCAGTTTTCATTCTCTCATCATTGTTTTTTTATATTGAAAACAAAAATATTTTTTATTGGATTACTGCTGCTTGTGCTGTAATAACAAAGGAATCAGCCGTTGTGATATTCATATCTTTATCCATTTTTGAATTAATCGTTTTTCTAAAAAGTGAGAATAAAAATATTTTATTTCTGATAAAAAGAATAACAGTTATTTGTTCGCCATCCATAGTGCTATTTGTTTTTTTGTTGTGGCAAAAAAATATTCACGGATGGTTTTTCTTTGACAAACACATCGGGGCTATTTCATTTGATTCCACTACTGTTTGGAACAAATTAGAAAATTATTTTTCCTATCTATTTATTTATCAAAGTAGAAATGTAATCAGTGCTTCTGTCATTATCACCGCTATCTTGTTTTTTTATAAAAAACTAAACAGAAACACCGTTTCTGAAAACAAAATTATTTTACTTTTTACGCTCTTTATTGCATTTTTTCTATTATTTTGTTCCATCAATTTTTTTTCGAACCGATATGTGCTTTGCCTTATTCCACCGCTTGCTATCATTGCTTCTTGGCTTATTCACACTACCATAAAAAAGTTCATTCTCCAAACAGTTTTCGTAGCCATTATATTTTCTGCTTCTTTATATCATAGTTTAAATAAAAAATCTTCAAGCGACCATAATTTAGGATATGTTGAAGTTATAAAATCATACCAAGAAACAGTTGATTTTATGATTGAAAATAAATTATCCGACAAAAAAATTTATGCTTTTTTTCTAATGAAAGAATCTTTGACTAACCCGTATTCAGGGTATTTGAATGAAAAAAAACAATTTACACAAGTCGGAAATGCAGAAGAAAACGCTTATGAATATTTCATTTTTTCAAACACAGAAGGAGAAGAGGATGCAGAAAAAATAAAGCAGAAAACCGCATTAACATTAATCAAACGATTTGAAAACAAACATTCTCAAGTGGAAATTTATAGCCGAACATTAAAGAATTAAAAGGTGTCCGATTTGTGAGCCAATAAATTTTTTGCTACTTCTCAAAAAAAACTATCTTTGCACGCTCAAAAAATAAATTATGTCAAAAAATATAGCCGATGAACCCATTGTAGATGTTGAAGAAACATTGACTAAATGGGAGAAAAACATTGAAGAAAATAAAAAAAATTATTCCATCATTGCGGGAGCAATCTTCGTGGTTGTCGGTGGATATTTTGG
>Ga0247727_10017344_pt1 | contig 11480 bp, 12 predicted proteins | sample WisWelCaveWW1625_FD_202498 | JGI IMG/M metagenome (GOLD analysis project Ga0247727, IMG submission 202498) | Biofilm microbial communities from Wishing Well Cave, Virginia, United States - WW16-25 | ecosystem: Environmental > Aquatic > Deep subsurface > Groundwater > Cave microbial mat | place... | reverse complement strand
AAACATCTCTCTATTGCTATTGCATCAAGATCATCTTCCTTATTTGGACAGAATTCCCAGCTTGCATTTTCATGAAATAGATGCCTGACGCAAATCCAGAAGCATCCCAGGTCACCGATGTTTCACCAGCGGGTAAATCCTGGTTCACCAGCGTTGCTACTCTCTGGCCAACAGTATTGTAGATCGCTAAGCTGACAAAGGTTCGCTCAGCTAACGAAAATCTAATGGTTGTAGTGGGATTAAATGGATTCGGGTAATTCTGCTCCAGGTGAAATTTTTTCAATTGAGTTCCATCATCACTGGTCAATTCTGCTTCGGCATTATCGGAAAGATGATTGAAAACATTTTCTAAGAGTTGTTCATACGTCGCGTCTGCATTGGAGCCGTCGATGGCCTGCGCGATGGATTGCAGAAAAACTCGGGTGGCGGAATCGTTGGTTTTCGATTGGATGCGGTTCAAAATATCGACGAAATCAGCCTGCTTGGTTTTGGCCAGGCGTTGCTTTTTGGCCCCGCCATTGATAAGGATTTCGAGGCTTTTAAGAAATGGTACAAATCGAACTGAATTTGGGGACTTTGCGCCAAGACTGCAAAAATATTTCCAACCTCAGTGCGATATTCATCATAAATCCTATCCTCATACTCAAGAGCGAGATCCGTTGGATCTAAATCGAGCGCAGCTAATTGTTTCGGGATCATAGCTGCTGTTGTATTATCGCAGCCGAGATGAAGGACCGAATCCATAAATGTAATTGAATGGTCACTTACTCGATCTATGAGTACAAACGGATCAAAATGGCCGCCGCCTTCATAAGGCCGATAATCAAACTTAATATTCAAGGCTAACAAAGAATCACGAAAAGCTTCGTTCAAAGGGAAGAGGCCAAGTTCGTCTTTCATGCCAACATCAAAGTATATCGCTAACTCTGGACCGGAGCGAATGTTTTTGGCCAAATGAGCTGGATTATGTTTCAACCATTTGTTAAATACGGCTTCAATGAAGTTCCCCTGATTATCCAATGGAAGATCTACAAAATAGGGAGGATTGAACCGATTGGGTGAGAACGCTCCGGCCATTTGAAAGAGTAATTCAGAAATGCGTCCGGCATCTGGATCGTAGTCATAAGGAGGCCCATTGTATTCGGCCAAAACACTATCACGAAGAGTTGGAAGTAAGCTCAGATCTAAAGGTCCACTGTGTGACGCAACGGCGCGGTATTTGTAGGTGTGGTTAAATGCTAATTTCATCGCTCCATACCCACCCATGGAATGTCCCATAATGCCGCGTCTCATGCGGTTTGGTTTACTGGGAAATTCACTGTCGATAATATTAACCACTTCAAAAGCGATGTGACCTTCAAACGCGCCGTACAATTCAGAATCGGTGTAAAAACTGCCGCCAAAATGAGGTTCACTGCCGTCAGGGAAAACCACTATCATTGGGCTGATTTTCCCGTCAGCAATAAGACCATCCAATGTACTGCTACCAAAATTAGCTAGTAATGCCAAAGGCAATGAACCGTATTGACCAAAACCAGATGAATGTAGGAAATAAACTACCGGATACCTTTTATTTTCACAACCGGAAGTGTCATTGCATGTTGGCACATAGATGTACATGGTACGTTCTTCTTTAAGATAAGTGCTGAAGAACGTATAGGCTATTAACGTTCCACTGGTCAATTGCTCCAATCGAATCTTGTCAAAACCTCCTTCAATAAAAGCATTGGCAAGATTACTTTTACCGTTTGTAATTTGTTGAAGGTCAAGATAGTTTTGATTTTTGTCTGATACCACCCTTTGCCCGTAAGCGACGGCAGATAGACAGCCCAACATAAGACTGATCCAAAGTGCTCTCATGGTTTCCTCCAAAAATTTAGGTTCAATTTTTGTGTTGATTCTTGTGAATATCCACTTTATTTGTTCAAAACGAGTCTTCGCACCTGAACAAATGACCCGGCTTCCAACCTATAGTAATAGATTCCACTGGCCAAACCTTCAGCTTTCCATTCATATTTGAAATTTCCTCTGGGAAGCCTTTCCGATGCCAGCGTTTCGATTTCTTGTCCTAAGGCGTTGAAAATCTTTAGAGTGACATGCTCAGATCGTGGGAGTGAAAATTCAATGATTGTGGTTGGATTGAATGGATTTGGGTAGTTTTGATGTAGCATGATAGTCTCAGGCACACTTTGCAGTTCATCCGCTCTCACTTCAGTAATAATATCACTTATGAAAGGCAGGGCAATCCGTGCCCGACTACTAAAGGTGATTGGGTCAGTATGTCCGCGACCCGGATATGGTTGGAATGAATAACTCAATCCAAGTGTGTCAAGCGAAGCGGCAAATGAAGTGTTAAACGGGTAAAATAGAAATTCGTCTTGTTCAGCACAGTCAAAGTAAATCGCCAGTTCCGTTTGGGATGAAACGCCTTTAGCAAGGGTAGCGGGGTTGTGCAGTAGCCAGTTTGCGAAGACTGACTCGATCAGGCTTCCATTGTTGTCCAACGGAAAATCCACAAAGTAGGGTGGGTTGGATAGATTCGGCGAAAATGCTCCCGCCATTGCAAAGACAAGAGAGAGCTAAAAGGTCCAGCATCGGGTAAATAAGTTGAAGAGCCTTCGTTTTCAGATAAGACCCTCTGAATCAAAGTGTCAATCTGAGCTAAATCGAGGGGACCGCTGAGTGACGCTACTGCTCCAAAGAGTTCTGGATGCTTCAATGCTAACACCATCGCTCCAAATCCGCCGGTGGAGTGGCCCATAACAGCGCGTCGCCTTCGGATTGGGATTGTGTTGTAATTGTTGTCAATGTGACTTATCAAATCGACAACAATGTAGTCCTCAAAAGCGCCATACAACTCTGAATTGGTATAAAAGGTTGATTCAAACGGCGATGGAGTGTCATCCGGTAGAAGAGGAGGGGGTGTACCGTCCGGAATGACCGCAATCATTGGCTGAATGACTCCAACGGAAATGAGGTTGTTAAGGACTTCGGGAGCACCTTCTACATAAGCTGACCAATCAAGGACTCCGCCGTGAAGAAAATAGATCACGGGGTACCTCGTAGAATTATTTGGGTTATATCCCTCTGGAAGATAAACCGCAACTTGGCGTGTTGCGTCAAGTGCGTCACTATGAAAGCTCTCACGAACCACAGAGCCTTGCCCGTAGGCGATTCCTACCAAGCAGGGGAGTAGCACGTAACTAACAAGTCTTTTCATTCCATGTCTCCTTTCTTATGCTTGCTTTCCTGTTAAAGTGTACTCAATGGACTCACACCCAAAACAAGCACCGCCATCAGAACAAAAATGAGTTTCTTTTCCATGACACCCTCCAATTATGAATTCGTTATTGAGATGTGACAGTCAATTTGGAAAGAAAAGATTGTACCCTGGTGTTGTGTAACGAGAGACACATCAAAATTGCAAAATTCCATAAAAAATTTTGAAGACACCGAGAAAAACCTCTCCTTGACTATTGCAGGATTTATGGTTATTTTTATGATGCCCATCCCATTGACTAACTTCCATTGGCAATTATAGCCGGGGTCAAAACCATCTTTATTTCTGAAAGGGGAGATCGTGGTGTTTTCTGGTGAGAAGAAACAGGATTTGTCCGTCCGCCAACTCATCGACCGCTACCGCTAGACGCAGGACTTGGACTGCGCCGCTGAGCTATTTAGCCGCTACGACCACTTGATCCTTGGCGCCTGCCTGAAATATCTCAAAGACCCGGAGGCCAGCAAGGATGCTGCTGCGGACATTTATTTGCGTCTGTTGGACCAGCTTCTCGAACACGATGTCAGATATTTCAGAAGCTGGCTCCAAAGAGTGATCGAGCGGCACTGTTTAACCATTCTACAAAAGAAGAAAAGGCAAGCAACCATCCATCTCGATGACCAAGAATTGGAATTAAAATTATGGAAATTGGGGTTGTTCAGCCATCTAAGTGAAGAGTATGATCGGATCGAGACCGATCATCAAATCCAATTTGCCGTACAGGAGTTGCGAGAAGAGCAGAGAAACTGCATCATCGGGAAGTACTTCGAGGGCAAAACGTATAAAGAAATCGCTGCCGAGTTTGGGTATGAAGAAAGGAGCATCAAAAGTTATATCGAAAATGGCAGACGGAATTTACGTATGAAGTTGAGCCATCTCAAAAATGAGGAATAGCAAATATGACAAACCAACTTTCTGAACACGATGAAGAAGCAGAGGGGACATGTCTGAGTTTGGAGCAGTTGACCGGGTACGTAGAAAGAAGGCTTTCTGCGGAGGAGATGGCAACCATCGAAAGCCACCTGCAACGCTGCCCGCTTTGTCGGGATGCGGTTGAGGGATTGAGCGGCTATAAAGGCAAGCAAGATTTTCGGGATATGTTAAAGGAGGTGCGCGAACGCATCCAGGCCCAAGAAGCGCCGCGATGAAGAACGGGGCAGCTTGAAAATTTGGTACGCAATGGCGGCCATCATCCTGCTGGTGGCTGTTGCAACGATTTCTTATTTAATGCTATCGGAACCGACTGCCAGCGAGGTTTTGTTCGCGGAGTATTTTTCTCCCTATCCGAGTATCAAGCCGGAAATACGACAGCCGGTCGCGACATCAGAAGATCCTTTGGAGGCGGCTCTTTCGGCATACGACCGCAACAAATCGTCGGCAACGATGCGGTTGTTTGAAAAGGTGCTAGCAGAGGGGACTGAAAACATCACCGCGCAATTTTTTCTGGGAAATCTCTATCTGTCGCACAAAGAACCAGAGTCAGCGATTGAGAGCTTTAAGAAAGTGGTGACCGCAGAAGCCAACGAATTCACAACATCCGCAAACTGGTATCTGGCGCTGGCGTATTTGCTGAATAATGATCTATCAGAGTGCCGTGGTATATTGAGTCAACTGAGCAGCGCGAGCGGGTTTTATCAGAATAAAGCCCGTGAGTTGCTGGAGCGGGTGGATAGTTTAGATAAGGGAAACTGAGACATGCACGAGCGCAGATCCATTCGACTGCAAGGGTACAATTACACACAGCCCGGATATTATTTTGTTACCATTTGCGCGCATGACCGTGAATGCATCTTTGGAAAGATAGTCGATGGACAGATGATATTAAATGAATATGGTAAAATCGTTGAAACCGAATGGATGCGAACCGCACAAATGCGGGCCAATGTCAATCTGGATGAACACGTGATCATGCCAAATCACCTTCACGGAATAATTGTGATTACGGATGCCGGTAGGGGCGCGTTGCAACGCGCCCCTACAAATCGGTACCAAGATTCCCGTAGGGGCACGTTGCAACGTGCCCCTAGGGTTGAACAGTTTGGTAAACCTGTTTCCAATTCAATTCCAACGATTGTGCGTTTGTTCAAATCGACCGTCACCAAACAAATCAACGAATTACGTAAGACGCCACTTGCGCCGGTCTGGCAGCGCAATTATTATGAACATATCATCCGCAATGAAGATTCATTGAACCGCATTCGCGAATACATCATTCACAATCCATTACGATGGATGTATGACCGGGAAAATCCCGATGGCATCCCAGATGATGCTGAAAAGAAATTCTGGAATTTGTAGAGGTAGGGGAACGTTGCCATGCGCCCCAAATCGGTGCGATTTCCGTAGGGGCACGTTGCAACGTGCCCCTACGAGTACGGGTTGGAAACCAGGAGGTCGATGACGATGGGTAATCGAATTGTCATTCTATTTTCGATGATCGTTTTCGGTTGGGCCGATTGCACCCGCGAGCCGCCCCCATCAAACCAACTCGCCGAGAGCCAACCCTCATTTGCTGATTCCTATTTTGCCAAAGCCGACAGCCTGTTGTGGTGGGCGCGCTACGATAGCGCCCTGGCCGTGTTGATGGATGCAAAAGCCGCTCTCGAAACCGCTGCTGCCGATAGCACGACCACACAACAGTGGCGTGAGCTGGTGCGCTGCTACGTCCGCATCGGCGATGTTCTCCGACAGAAATACGAGTTCGACAAAGCACAAAGCTATTTGGAAAAAGCGCTGTCTCTCGGGTTGGGCAAGCTTGGAGAAAACGATGCCGCCGTGATTGAATGTTACCTCGGCAAAGGCCACCTACACTTTGACCGCAGCCAGTATCCCGCCGCGCTGGAAAACTTCAACCAAGCTCTTAAGATTGCCGATCCCATTCTTGGCGCCAATGATCCGCTGCGGGCGCGAGTTTACTACGGCCTCGGCATGTATTATTGGAAACTGCATTACTATGAATCGGCACTGGATTACCACACGCGCGCCCTCGAAATCCGACGCAACGCTTTTGGTGAGATGCATCCGGAGACCGCCGAAAGTTATCGCATGGTGGGACGGAGCTACTGGTACCTTTATGATAGCGACCAAGCTCTGCTTTATTTCACTAGAGCTTTGGAGTGTGGCCGGCAATTATGGGGTGATACCAATCCTTTTACTGCAGTAGTTCACACAAATTTTTCGATGGCTTATCTCAACAAAGTGGAATATCGAGGAGCGCTCGATCACCTATATAGGGCGCTGGAGATAGGTTTGCCATTCTGGGGGGAAAAGCATTTCGATACAGCTAACCTTTACTATTGCCTTGGATTCACATTTTGGAAGTTGGGGGATTTAGACTCGTCGTTGCCGTATCTGCAAAAATCCTTAAAAATCAGGAGAGAAATATTAGGAGAGAACCACTTTGAAGTTGCTGCGAGTTACACGATTCTTGGTTTGTTCTACTCGAAAAAAGGCCGTTTTGATTTGGCTCTTGAATATCACCTTAAGGCTTTAGAAATATATCTTGCTCTTTTAGATGATCGTCATACCAGTGTACTGGGTACGTATACCTATATCGCTTACGAATATTTGGAACAGAATAATTTCGACAGGGCTTTGGAGTATTTTGAAAAAGCCATAACCAGTGAGATACCACTTCAGTCTTCCGAAAGCATTAACAACATATCTGTTTTGAAACAGGGACGTAACCGCTACAATCTTTTGAGTCGGCTGCGCGGCAAAGCAAGAGCTTATGCACAGGGCTATCACTCGCAGTCTCATAATCTGCAGGACCTGCAAAATTCGTTGCTTACTTACCTATTCTACTCGCGGGTTATCGACGACCTGCAGGTACGATTCCGAGCCGATGGCTCGAAATATAGAGTAGGAGAATTAGCCCGGCAAGAATACATAAACGCCATTCGCGTCGCACTCGCTCTGTTTCGAGAAACGCGAGACCAACAATCTCTCCACCAAGCCTTCTTTTTCGCCGAAAAAAGCAAAAGCTCCGTGCTGTTGCAGTCCGTTGCCGAAGCCCGAGCTAAGGAGTTGAGCGCGATCCCGGATAGCATCCTTGATCGCGAATATCGCTTGCGCACCGAGCTGGCGTATTGCGAGCAAAAGCTCTTTGAAGATCAGAACGATTCGGTGAAGGCGGCCAACTGGCGCGACCGCCAGTTCAAAATCAACGAAGATTTGGTCAATCTGCAGCGGCGGCTGGAGCGGGATTTTCCCGAATATCTCAAACTCAAATCGCAAATCGAAGTCGTTTCTGTGGAGCAGGTGCAGCGCGATCTTCTCGATGAGAAAACCGCTCTCGTGGAATACGTTGCGGCGGAAGATTCGCTGTTCATTTTTGTGATCTCGCAGACTGGACTGGAGGTGAAGGTCGTTCCGAAATCTCCATCGCTTGGCATGGAGGTGGAGCGCTTCCGAGAAGCTATCATCACTCAAAATTTTGGTGAATATGTTTGGTCGGCGCATCAGCTCTATCGACAACTTGTTGAGCCAGTGGCGGAACGCATAGCGGTTTCGCCGCAAGAAACGGAAGATTATTCTTGCTTGCCTTATTTGCTGAACACGAACTCGATCAGCTATGCTTATTCTGCTACCCTGCTGCATGAAACCCAAATGAGCAAACGTGATTTGCCGGAGAACGATTATATCGCCTTCGCGCCGATCTTTAAGGACGGCATTCCAACTGAAACCCGTGGGTATTATTTCTTTCATCAAAATGCCAGAAACGTTGCAGCAGTAGGGGCACGTCGCAACGTGCCCCTACCAGAATCTGTTCGGCTCACGGGTCAACTTCTTTATAGCGAAAAAGAGGCGGTTGGCATATTGGAGTTATTCACAAAAACGTATGGTCTCTTAGAGCGCTGGTTCAGAAACAAATCGCGCGTCTATTTGGGGGACAACGCCACTGAGCGGAATTTCAAAAATCTCGAGCTGTGGCTTTATCGCTATCTGCATTTGGCGACTCACGGTTTCTCCACTGACGAAAACCCGGAGTTGTGCGGTCTGGTGTTGGCGCAAGATGGGAGCGTTCAGGAAGACAATGTTTTGCGGCTGATTGAGATCTACAATCTCAAGTTGCAGGCGGAACTGGTGGTGCTGAGCGCTTGCGAAACGGCGCTGGGCAAAATGATCACGGGAGAGGGAGTTATAGGACTGGTTCGTGGCTTTCTTTACGCCGGGGCACAAAACCTGTTGGTCTCCCAATGGCAGGTGAGCGACGCCGCAACGGCCGATCTCATGATCGAGTTTTATAATGCTATGTTGAGCGGCGCCAGCAAAACAGATGCAATTCGACGCGCGAAATTAACTTTGATGGACTCCAACCCCGAGTATGCCAAACCGTATTACTGGTCTTCGTTTGTTTTGATTGGGCGGTGAGTTACCTGAACATCGAAATGAGTTTCTGTTTTGATCGCAAAATAAAATGATCAATCACGATCATAAACATAAGGATGAAAACTGCGGTTCCGAGCAAACCGAAATCGAGATGCAAGCGGGATATAAAATTAGAGAGAAACGAAAACACCTGCGGATCAAAGTACTTCTGCAGCGTGCTAAATTCCTGCCAGTTTGGCCCTAATTTTTCAAAACCGACGAAATAAAAAGTGGCGCCCAGCCCGAGCAGCAGGCCCGCAAAGGCAATCAACAACGGCAGCATTCTCATGCTGAAGGCTTCTTCGGATTCGTGTTTGATTCGGGCTATCACCATGTGCACAAAACCGGCCGGCAGGATGAAGCGCGCCTCTTCTCGTAGTCCCGTGTAAAGGCTTTCGTATCGTTTGATTTGCTCTCTGCACGCGTCGCAATTTTGTACATGCGCCGCTAACGCGGAGGTCGATGTGGACATTTTATTATCCAGATACTCCTGAATCTCATCGTCAGTCAAGTGTTTTACTGCCATAATTCCTCCTGCTGGTATTTTGATGTCAATCTTTCTTTCAAACATTTTCGGGCGCGGAACAAGTAGCTTTTCACCGTGCCCTCGGGCAAACGCATTATTTCCCCAATCTCTGCGTAGCTCACCTCGTCCAGATGGTATAAAGTCAGAATCGTTCGAAACGTTGGCGGCAGCTGGTTAATTTCCTCCTGAAGTCGCGACGCAATATCGGTCTCTTCGGCAAAATCATCCGGGGTGATCGCTGCGCCCGCATAGTGTTCGATGGATTTTTCTTCGAATGAACCGGTGTCGTATAGAGGAATCTTTTTCTTTTTCAAATAATTGATACACGTATTATAGGCGATCCTGGCGACCCAGGTCGAGAACTTGGATTCGAACTGGAAGCTCGAGAGATTCTGATATACTTTGATGAAAACATCCTGGCAAATATCTTCGCGGTCTTGCTGGTTGAGCACCATTCGAAACACGATGTGGCTGACCAATTTTTGATGGCCCTCAATCAAGGACTGAAATGCGTACGTGTCACCCGCCACAACTCGGTCAATTATGTGTTTGACGTCGGTCATAAATGGTACCACTGTATAACTGACAAATCGGCACGGCGGATGTTGCAGGTATTTTCTTAATTTTTTGTGCAACATTTTTTTAGCCGCGCTGTCAGATGGATCGGGTTTAATAAAATAAAACAATTCATCTGGAATTACCAAGAAAATAAAACATAAGGAGAATAGTATGTCAGGAGAAATGATCCCCGTCATTATTGTGCCGGCGTTTTTCTTCGCAATTTTTGCGGTCGTCAAAGTCCTTTCCGATAATGCGCTTCGGCGCAAGCTGATCGATAAAGGAATGGTAGACGAGAACGTGAAGTTTCTCTACGCGCCTTCGAGCAATAACCCTCCCGCCGCTTTGAAATGGGGGATGATGCTGATAGCCGTTGGCGCAGCCATTTTGATCGGGCAGTTTATGCCGTACTCATTTCAAGAAGAATTCACCATTAGCTTGATGTTGATTATGGCTGGCTTAGCGCTGGTGGTCTATTATTTTATTGGCAGTCGCATTGCAAAGAAATCGGAAAAGAGTTAAACAACGACGTATTTGGGGCTCTCCAAAAATTCCGCATTCCGAAAAACCTTCATGCTGAGCGCAGTCGAAGCATCTTGTTTGTAAGCGACTCGGTCCATCCCTCGACTCCGCTCTGGATGAAGACAAAGAGACTTTTTGGACAACTCCCAATTAACTACTTTTCACTAAAAAACCAGGGCAACAATTTTTAAAGCGATGCGTAGATTTGGGCAGTTAGTTTGCCATTTTCGAAGGGACAATTCCGTATTCTATGAAATTTGTCAGGTTCAAAATCGAGGATAGCATGAGACAATTAACTTCTCTGCTTCTGCTGTGTCTTGGTGGTTTTTGGCATTCGCTTTATGCGCAGGAAACCATATTAAGCGATATTCGCGATGTCTCGCCAGAGGAAATCATTGTCGAGGGGTTCGGTTTAGATCGGGAACAGGAAGTAAAGATTGAGGCGGTTGCGTTCCGTCCGGGCAGAAGGCACTATTTTATGTTCACGCAATCCTGGATTCTAAACTCCCAAACGCGGGAAGTGGTTTGGGATATGGGCGAGGCCGACGCGAAGAAAAGCGGCCGCAATCTTTTAGAATTCAACGAATCTTTGCAGCTACCCAAGGGGGACTATGAAGTTTACTACGCGACTTTCCCTTATTACATTTACAAACACGATCGTTGGGGAAATTATTTTGGACGCTTTTTCGACGAAATTTTTGATGGCGAAAAAGCCGAAGACATGTACGATGAATTTCGGGATGAATTGAAGAACTTTTATATTACGGTTCGCGGCTCTGGAAAACGTTACACCGAGGAAGAAGTGCAACAGCTCCATGACGCGTATAACCAAACTGCTATTTTATCTTTGACGGCCCTGCGAGATGACGTGTACGAGCGCAAAGGGATGACTCTGGAAAAACCGCTGGAGTTGCAGGTGTACGCCGTCGGTGAAGCCAAAGACGACGGCACGTTCGATTACGGCTGGATCATGAATGCCCAGACCCGCGAGATAGTTTGGAAAATGAACTATCGCGATTCTGCACACGCCGGTGGCGCCGAGAAAAACCGCATGGTGAACGAGGTCGTTTCTCTGCCGGCGGGGAAATATGTGGTATTTATTGTAACCGACGATTCGCATTCCTACGATAACTGGAACAGCGCTCCACCCTACGATCCGATGTTCTGGGGGCTCTCCATCCGGGTTAAAGATCCGGCCATGAAGCAATATGTGAAAGTTTATGATTA
>Ga0247727_10017343_pt1 | contig 11481 bp, 12 predicted proteins | sample WisWelCaveWW1625_FD_202498 | JGI IMG/M metagenome (GOLD analysis project Ga0247727, IMG submission 202498) | Biofilm microbial communities from Wishing Well Cave, Virginia, United States - WW16-25 | ecosystem: Environmental > Aquatic > Deep subsurface > Groundwater > Cave microbial mat | place... | reverse complement strand
CCCTCCTTCGCCAAAATGAAAGAGGCGGGGCCGTTGCTTGACTTTGCACTACTCTACCTCTTTGGATGTTGAAGTCGAGGCCAAGTTGATTTGATCAATCACGGAAGATTGTTCTTGTCGGGGTGCAGGGGCGAGATGGGGTCAGTGTGAGGTGGCCCCGTTTCCGCGCGCAGGATGCTCAAAAAGGCCGTCCAGCAAGGCCGCAGCGAGCGAAGAGGCGAGGCGTACGCTTCGGTACGTTGAGCCTCTGAGCGATGCGAGAACGATGCTGGCGGACTTTTTCAGCATCCTGCTAGCTCCGTTGGGCAAAATCTCCCGACGGGCCAAATCGGCCTGTGTCGCCAAGAGGCATGTCCACCCTGGCATTATCGACCACACTCGAATTGACGGTCATGTCTTCCGGCGCCGGCATCCACCCCAATTTTTCGAGTGTTTGAAGCGTCAATTGGCGCAAGGCATCTTTCGCCGTGAGCCGGACCGATGCATAGGAAAGGACTCGCTCCCCTTCTGCGATGACTTCGGACGCTTTCGGGTCATAGAGAAAGGCGATCAACGGCTCGATTGCTGTATCGCCGATGGTGGCCAGGGCGGCACTGGCCTTTTCGCGCAGGACGCCGTCCTTCAACAGCATGATCAAGTCGGGAATGACGCGCGGATCGCGGAACTGGCCGAGCGCCGTCGCCGCCGCTTCCTTGATAAAGGCGTCTTCGCTGACGATACAGCCTGGGGTCGGGGTCCCATCCTGTCGAATGCCCTTGCCCTTCAACGCATCAAGCACCGGAGGCAAGGCGCGGGGATCGCCGATCATGCCGAGCGACGCAATGGCATGCCGCTTCACCGCGCCATCCTTCATCGCCTCGATCAAGGCATCGATGGCCCGTGGATCTCCGATCTGGCCCAAGGCGATCGTGGCATCTTCGCGGACGGCCCGATCCGGATCTTTCAGCGCGGCGATCAAGACATCGACAACTTTCGCGTCCCGCACCCAGGTCCGGCCGATTTGATAGTCGGTGGTCATCCCACCGAGTGCGCGGGCGGCATGGCACCGGACCACAAAATCTTTATCCTTGAGACACTGAATCAGCGGATCGACGGAGGGCTGGCCGATCGAGATGAGTGCGGTCCCGGCTGTTTCTCGCACCGTTTTCGACGAGTCATTGAATAGTTTGACCAGGGCCGGAATCGCTCTCGGATCGCCGATCTTGCCCAGCGCTTCTGCCGCCGCACTCTTCACTGCGCCATCGCGATCTCGACAAACGAGCATGAGGGCTTCGACGGCTTTCTGGTCCTTTACTTCTCCACAGGTTTTCGCAGCATGTTCGCGGACACGCCACCGTTCATCCTTCAATACGGTGATCAGGCGATCGACGACTGCGGCTCCCATCGAGGCCATGGCCGCCACGGCATCGTTCCGCACATCCATGATGGAATCGTTAAACAGAACGATGAGCGCTTCTACCGCTTTAGCTCCGCCGATCCTGGCCACGCCCCAGCCCGCATGGGCCCGTACAGTCCAATATTCGTCTCCACAGGCGCCGACCAACGCATCCAATGTAGTCGGATCGGCAAGTTCGGCGAGTGCCTTGGACGCCTCTTCGCGTGTCGCGTCGTCGACATCCTCGAGTGCTTCTAACAGATCTTCAAGCGCCTGGGCCATTGGTACCACTCCTCTACTGATACTGGTAATCGCGCTGGCCACCATGCGGATAGGTCCGGCTGCAGCGGACGGTTAAGGTCTGGGTCCCCCGTCCCTCCACACATTGGTCGAGCGACTGAGCAAACTCCAACTTCCCCTCTAAGTTTACCGTGAAGGGAAAATCAAACGTGAAGCTCCCAAATTTATATTTTCCCGGCTTCAGTTTGAGGGCACGAGACTCGGTCGTCTTGTAGGCATCCATGGACTCGGGGTCCGAGGCATAGATGGACGGGGTAATGCCGGGCACTTGCCACCAGGACTGAGGATTAATGGTGGTGGCGTCGATGGTAATGGTGTGCTCCTGGGTGTAGGCAGCCGGGGGACCGGCCGCGGCCGTTTGGATGACCGTCACGGAGCCCAGCAACCATCCGACTAGACACCAACCCATGCACCGTTTCACGTTCTGTATCACGTGACCTACTCCAAGGATCCCCGTGGGGCCGCGGCAAAGGCAGCCTGAAATATTTCTTCCACGGCGCGACTCTCCCATTCAGTATGTGTCTGTAGTCCCAATGTCCGCATTACCGTCGCGCCGGTATCTAAAATGGAGACCGGCTGGTGAATCGCGTGACCAGGTTTAATCCCTACCCCCGAGGCAATCCACGGAACCATCGGAACGGCCGCATCAGTCTGTTCCTGGTTCGCATCCCTGCCTTCAGCACTAAGCGATGTCACAAATAAGGTCGTCCGCTTGGTCAGACCCTGCTCGTGATAGATGTCCAACACGGAATGTATGGCCTTATCCACCGTGCGAAGGGCTTCGCGATACTCCTTCGAGGCCCAGCCCCGGGACGCGCCTACTCGACCCGCCTCAGGAAGATGCACGACCAGGAAATGCGGCAGCGAAAGGATGGCATGCCCGTAGCCATGGCCGCTGGTCGCTTTCTTGAAGTATTGACGGATGTAGGACACGATTCGATTCGTGCTGCACTCAGGCTTCAGAGGCCCGCACATCTGGTAATCCGTGTAGGGCTCGGGTCTCGCCAACTGATAGAGCGACTCGTCCATGAGGAAAATCGCGCTGTCGCGCCCCCCGCTGAGATCGAGGTAATCGAACACGCTGGGGGCGCGTGGGTAGCCGCGGCTGAATTCGAAGGTGTTCCAGGTAATGCCGTGTTTCTCGACCGGCATTCCCGTAATCAATGACGCCATCGTCGGCAGCCGTAACGCAGGCTTCACCGCCGTGGCAGACCAGGTGACAGCCCCTTCCTTGATCAACCGGCTGAGGGTCGGCATCGTGCCGCCTTTCAGGGAGTCTTGGCCGAATCCTTCGAGAACAAAGAGAATCACGTGCTCTGTCGGAGCCATCGAGGCAGGAGCCTGCTCCGATACCGTGGCAACCGCCGCGTCTCTCGGAAGGACCAGATAGAGAAAGAAAAGGGATACGGCCAGTATCCGAATCGACCATATGCGATCAAGGCTGATTGGCGTGTGCACAGATCAGTTCTTTCTATTCTATTCTATTCCAATGGGACTTCTACGCTACCATGGCGTTTTCCGCCAAGGCAAGCGAGGCAAGGCCTCGCCCGCACAATCCATCAGTGTTCATGCGGGTGGGATGGCTCCTGGCACAACCGTCGATGGCAGTGTTATGCTTATTCTTAACCTCGTAGGAGTCAACGAATCGGCCCCTGGCACGTTAGTCCTATCCAGAAGGTGAGGGCGATGCCACAGATCTCTCCTCCGCATACTGCCACCCGCGAGGCGTTCCCTCGCACTCCATCGCCGAGCCTGAGCCTCGTTGCGCTGTTCGTCATCCTGTCTGTTTGGCCGTCAGTTACTCTGGCAGAAGTCCGAGTCGTGACCGCGCATGGTGAACACCGGATGGGAGACCGTGACACCAGAGAAGACGCTATCCGCCTGGCCACTGAAGCGGCTAAACGAAATGCCCTGGAACAGGTCGCCGTCTACCTCGAAAGCATCACAATCGTGGACGGTTTAGATGTGACGAAAGACGAAATTCGAACCTATACCGCTGGTTTGGTCCTTGTCCTGGAGCAAGAGACCAACACGACGCTCGATGGGGACACCATCGTTGTCAGCACGGATCTAGTAGCCCAGATCGATACAGAAGAAGTGCGACAGGCCATTGCGGCCTTGCGGGAGAACGAGGACGCCCGGCATCAACTCGTCGCGTTGCAACAGGAAAATGACCAACTACAACAGGACCTCGACGCGGCGAATCAGGCCTTGGCACAAGCCTCGACCGCAGAACAGACACAGCAGGCGGCCCAGCAACGCCAAGACATCTTGAATCGGGTGCAATCGAACGCCATGGTCTCGCAAGCCTGGACGGATTGGGTGCTCGTCTCGCCAGCTGTCTATCCCTCCCCCTGGGCGGGGTCGGCCCAGATCCTAGCTCTCCTGAGCGTCGCACAGGGCTTATACCCCACAAGCCCGCATGTCCACGTGGCACAACAAGTGATTACCACAAGACAGCCGGCGGCGCCACAACCGCCCGTTCCCCCTGCACCGGGAACGAGGCAGCCGACCATGCCACGCCATCAGATCACGCAGGCGCCGGGATCGCAGACTGTTCCCCGAACGTTGAACGAAATCACGCAGAACACACCGACAGCACCACCGCACATCGGCAATCAACCCGGCGTCATACATCAGATACCGCCCGCGACGGGATCGAGAACGTTAACCGATGTCCGCCAGTTGAATCCCTTCTTGCCGCCACCGAGCGCTGCTCCACCAGTATCGCAACAGAATCCGATTCCCGGCTCACGGTCAGCCCGCGCACTTCAGCAGTTTTTACAGCCGCGGGCAGCGGCGGGACAACCACCTGTGGCAAGACAATTACCTCCGGCGATGAATCAGATCCATCCACCGACCTTCCAACATGCGCCTCGCGTGCCCCATCAGATTGCGCCAAGGGGATTTGGTGGCGGCGGGCACAGTGGTGGGGGTGGTCGAGGAGGCGGAGGAGGGGGCGGCGGGCGTGGTGGAGGCGGAGGACGAGGGAAGTAGCGCGTGAGGGACAGACGTAGTCAGTTGATTGTTGCATTGATCGCCGCTGGCTGTTCAGCCTTGCTGCCGTTGCATTCGTTTGCTGCGGATTCAGGCGATGTTCGAACCCACGCAGAGCAATCCTTTGATCAACTCAAGCAGCAGACGGGACAACAAGACTCCTCGAAAGCGCCGTCCCTCTTGCGCCACAAGGTTGAAGATCGCAACAGCTATTCAGGCGATCACTATTTGATCGGCAAGGGCCAGGGGGACATGACGAAAGGCCCAATCATCTGCCGGCGGGTATCGGAACTCTCCGCCCGTACCGATCTGGCCAAGCAGATTCGGATCCTGGTGAAAGAGCACATGGTCGACCGGGTTCGCGAGCGGACAGGCCGAGAGGCGGAACAGGACATAGAACTCACGCGTGAAGAAATCGTCCAGGAGTATCTCCAGGGGGTGAAGATCGTGGATCGCCAGATCGACGAAGACAGCAAAACTTGCAGTGCCACCGCCGTCATGCCGAAGAGCCGGATCCAGCCCAATCCAGCACCCGACCACCAAGAATCCACCCCGACAGCCACTCGGTAAATAACTTCCCTGCGACAGTCTCCAAAAAACTCGGCCTATTTACCGTTGGAATCTTGATGTGGTACTGGTTCAGAATCGTTGAGGATGCTCAAAAAGTCTGTCCAGCAAGGCCGCAGCGAGCGAAGTGGTGAGGCGTATGCTTCGGTACGTTGAGCCTCTGAGCGAAGCGAGAACGATGCTGGCGGACTTTTTCAGCATCCGACTAATCTTCCGTTGTAGTCCGTCACCGTCATCGGGTATGTAACTCCTCCATGCCGAACGAGAATAACTTTCAGCACGACGAACTGTCGCGGAAGAGTCCCGGCGATCGGGTCACCCTTCGTGAGGTCACCCCGACTGACCTATCAGAGTCTTCCTCAGGGCAGGAAGCGATGGCTGCGCTCGGCAAGCGCCTCTCGCATGCCGGCCTCCGCGTGATCGTCTTGCTGCACGGGTCCATCATGGGGACCGACGTCTTTGGGATGCAACGGCTGGATGAGCTGGGAGGGCTCAAACGTGGCTATTCGCGCGGCGTGGCGGGACTCGATGCCTTATTGGCTCTGATGCGGGAAAACAGTAACGGCATTTCACCGCTGGCAGGCGGGTTGAAGCCACCGCTCGCGAATGATGACGCCACCAAGAGGCTGCTCGATGAGCAGATCGGGGATGCCGGCAATTTCACGAACGCCTATGTGGAACTGATGAGACAATCGCTCAACCGAAACCTGGATCGTCCGATCCATTGTGTCCGCGAGCTCTGGTCCTGTGAACACCATCACCTGGGACGCGCCATCGCCGCTTGTGTCGTGCTAGACAGACTACGCGCGATAGTCGCAGAGCTGAAGCTAGGCGCAGAGGATCGCATCCTGGTGCAGGCTCATGGACAGGCCGGGTTAGCCCTCGCGCTGGTCTCGAACCTCTTATGTGTGGCATCGAGCAGCAGTCGGACGCGGCTGCTCGACCTCTTGTCGGCTTTTGCCTCTCAAGTCAATCGACCAGACGTCGTCCTGACGATCCAACGTGTTACTCCGCTGTTGTCGAACGGCACCCTCCTCAATGGAGCGACTCTGGACGTCGTCACATTTGGCATGCCGGTACGCTACGGGTGGGATCCGTCTGGATTGGGCAAACTGCTGCACATCGTCAACCATCGAAATCTTCGGACCGATGGAAAGACTTGGCTCTCAAAGATGGAGTTGCCCCAGATCACGATGGAGATGCCGATTGCGTGGGGTGGAGATTATGTACAGGAGCTGGCCGTGGCCGGCAGCGATGCCGTTCCGGCGACCGAGGCAGCCACGACAGCCAATAAAGCCTTGTGGGAACTCGTGGAGCCGTTTGATGGATTCGAACGATGGCTCGAATGTGCCCGCCGCGCCGTCCGTATCCCGAGTGAGGGGCTGGGGATCCTGGCTGACTACAAAGATTCCACCGGGTCAACGAATGTGCGCGACCACTACTTCGGCCACGCAGCCTACACCCGCCTGAACGCGATGCTGTTCAACACCACAGAAATCGTTCGCACCCTCTATTCATAGAGGACCATCCTCGACCACTCATCTCTCCAAGGATGTTCAAAAAGGTCATCCTCGTCGTTCGTGAAACGTATCACCTTTCACGGCTTACCTTTTACGGCTCTTGAGAGCGAAGCGAGGGCTGTGAAGTGGGCGCTTGAGAGAAAATGGGCCGGTCCAAAAACAAATGAATTTGGTCTAACTAGAAGAATGACGTATTGCTTTCACCTCAAAAGAGGCGTAACCATGTTGACCTCTTCTAGCTCGAAGGAGGCTTCCATGAAACGGTCATGCTGCGCTGGACTGGTCGCTTCTTGTTGCTTCGTCCTTTTTGCCTCTCTCGCTCAGGCCGAATTGCTCGCCATGCTCAATTATGAGTCCAAACCGGAACAGACGACCCGGAAAGAAGGGTTGGCGATTCTCGACGTAGACCCGAAGTCCCAGACATTTGGAAAGATGCTGATGGACATCCCGTTGCCGCCGGATCTGGTGGCGCATCACATTTATTATAATCGCGATCAGAGTAAGCTCTATGTCACAGCACTCGGGAAGAGCCTCCTGCATGTACTTGATCTGACACGCTTCCCCTACCGGATGAAGGCCGTGGCCACCCCAGACTGCCAGGTGCTCGAGGACATTGTCTTCTCCCAAGACAATCGTACCTGGTTCCTCACCTGCATGGGGTCGAGCAGCCTCATCATTGGAGACGCAACGAACGATAAACCGCTCAAAACTGTGAGCGCGCCGCCGCCCGCATCCCCGTTTATCAGTTATCCCCATGGAATCAGCATTCACAACGGGATCGACCGCGTCCTCATTACCAGCACCGTGAGGCCATCGGATTTAGGGGACCCTGGAGAAACGGTGACGGTGCTCGAAGCCAGCAGCGGAAAAGTGCTGTCCACCCACAAGGTCTCAATGAAGCCCTCCCCTTCGAAAGCTGCGCCGGTTGAAGTGATGTTCTCCCATGCCGCAGAGCCTCCCGTGGCGCACATCACAGTGATGTTGGAGGGCACGCTGTGGGCTGGTGTATGGAATCCGAACTCCAAGGACTTTAGCTTTCAGCAGGTTGATGACTATAGCGCACGAGGGCACGGAATGCCGTTAGAGATGCTGTATAACCGAAAAGGGGACCGTTTGTTTGTCACCACAGCCAAGCCGGGCCATGTGCACGTCTATGACAACGCTGATCCTCAGCACCCGAAGTTCCTCAAGGCGATCCCCGCAGCCCCCGGTGCGCACCACTTGGTTCTATCCCCCGATGAGCAGTACCTGTTTGTCCAGAACAGTCTCTTGAATCTGCCTGGAATGAGTGACGGCTCGATCACTGTGATCGACGTGACGAAGGGCGAGGCCATCGCCAGTGTGGACACCCTGAAGAATCAGGGGTTCAACCCCAACTGCATTGTTCTTCTGCCAGCGGGTCAGTGAACGAAGGTGACAGGCGAAAGTTTCGACTCAGTAGGAGGGTTTTGGGCCTAAGGCTCTGGTGGGTCCCATAACAGTTCTTTTAGACCCCTTCGACAGCTACCATTGATATTCAACTGAATCCAAAGGATAGCGGCTAGTTCTTCACGCCGATTTTGACACGCCTCCAGACAGCCAGGCTTGTTTACCAAATGTCTTACCATTCTTTGATTTTCAGGATGACGATAGAGAAAGCTAGCATTCTTTCGAGTCCTGAGCGGGGAGCCTTTCGCCAAGCTCTAAGGCGCCGTTTCTTTTGACGAACGTCAGCCCAACGTACCCTTGCAGTGTGATGCGGCCAGTATTGACAACACTCAAAAACATTGCCGGATATGGACTTTGGTGTGCAGTGGTTGGATGCATACTGGGGGGCTAGTTGGTGCCTTTGGTGGGGAAATACATGAGTACATGCCAGGAATCTCAATCGGCGATGGTCCGGTACTGATACTGTTCACGGCGACTATCGGCTTCCTGTGCGGCATCCTGTATGGGATTTGGAAGGAATATTGTTGAAGACCGGTCCTTCATAAGCGAGAGTGGCGAAGCTCGACCAGTAGGAGGAGTGTGATCCGTCAGATCACTACGTTAACCTAGAAGGGAAAATTATATCGAAGATTGTCTCGCGGCTACTCGGGATCCAACGCTTTTCGATGAATTCCTTAAATCGCTCCAGATCTCCCTGGATGCGCGAAGACACCACTCCCAATGCATCTCCGACAGGTTCGGCGAAATCCTGAGAGGCATATTCTAATTGCAGCATGACCTGTGATCTGGCATCCGAGAGTTGGTGAAATGTCGCGACCCATCCTTTGATGGCGCCGCCTCGACTCGTCCACGCGAGACGCTGGTCCGCTATCTGCTCTGTGATCTCCGCATCCCACTCTTTGTCCTGGCCCGCGATCTCTGTTTTCCAATGAAGACGTTTGGAATCCAGCTGTTTGACTTCTTTCACACCTTCCATGAACTGGGGAAAGTCCTCAAAACGCGTCCATTGACTGTAGGCCGTATACACAGGCACGTTGACTTCAATGGATTTCTCAATGGTCGACATGCGTTCCTCTTTTCCATCATCTTCGGTGAGTCGGCATGTATATATCTATAATTGAAAGTCAGGGTCTGGGTGGCGATGTCGGCCAGCTCATGGTCAGTCTCTTCGGCGCGCTGCACATACTATCGCACCTGTTCCCGTGATTCACAACCCGACTGCGGCGCCAGCAACAGCACCACCGGGGCCCCCACCCAGCCTCCAGTTATGATGTGATAGCACTGAGCTAGACACTGAGCACGCATTGTCATTCTGGCTAACAAGACTGGCCGCGGTTTGGCCCAAATTGCTCTGTCTTAAGAAGGATGAGGTGTACCGTCCCCCCGCTTGCACCAAACTCGCTCGGACGTGATACTGCTTAAGGCAACGGAAATCTTCCTCGCACTTTACAAGGCCTAGATGCGAGGGGCCTTCGTCAATCTTGTCTTACCCTTTCTCGCCAATTCGAGGAGCACGCGCAGACCGTAATAGAAACATTCCTTGTTGTACCGCTTTTCCCATTCCTTGAGAGTGCTCTGCCCCGATTTACTCTTTCGGCGAAGCGCCTGTGCCACGTCCTTGTGCAGCCGGCATCGCGACTGGGAGGCCCGCTGAATCCACATCGGCGGAATGTTCGCTCCGCCTCGTTGGATGAGCCGATAGCCTTTCAACACGCTCCCGCCTGCACTCTCAAACAATGTTGCCTCCCTTGGCATGGCATCACCTCCGTGAGTGGTTCCTTGCAAATCAGTATTCAGGCGAATAGAGAATCTCTAATCGCATAAAAATGGTTCCTGGCACCGTTGAACCTTGCTCATCACCTCATACTTCATCGGGAGCAGCCAGTCTGTCCTTTACTGCGCGCATCGAGCGAGCACATTCTGATCGTGCGCGCTCTGCGAGCAAGAAGGACGGCTGGCTCCTCCCGATTCCCCTCACTTCTTAAAGATCAGCCTCGGCTCTGTCATACTCCCCATCGGGACCGCCACCAACTCCCACCCGCTCGCTCCGAACTCGTTCAGCTTGGTTTGCATATTCTGGGTGTCTGGAAGCACCTCAACGATCTTGTACTGGAACCGTTTCGGCTCTTGAGCCTTCACTGCAAACGGTTGCCCCGTCACCAACAGGAACCCCAATGCACAAAGACTGACTCCCGATATCAACCACGCCCACGAAAAACGTATGTTCTGCATATCTCACCTCGCGTTGTTTTCTATTATGGATGCGCCACCCGCCAGTTGCGGCCAGTCCCTAAATCGACTTTTAAGGGTACCGACAATCCCATTTTCTTCCCTGTCGCTTCCATTTCGGTCTTCACAAGCTGCTTCGTTTCTTCCAAGTCCTTCTCCGGCACCTCGAAGATCAATTCGTCGTGAACTTGCAGGATCATTTTCGTGTGTGGCATCTCGTGGTGCAGCGCGTCGTTCACATTGATCATCGCCACCTTGATGAGATCCGCAGCTGAGCCCTGGATCGGACTGTTCACGGCCATGCGTTCGCCGAATCCACGCTGCACGGGATCGCCGCTCTGCAGCTCGGGAATCGGCCGCCGCCTGCCGAGGATCGTCGTCGTGTAGCCTTTCGTTTTTCCTTCTTCGATATTCCGGTCCATCAACGCACGCACTGCAGAGAACTTTTCAAAGAATGTCTCGATGTACTTCTTCGCGTCCGCTTGCGATACGCCGATGTTCTGCGAGAGACCGAACGGACTGATCCCATACACAATCCCGAAAACGACCGTCTTGGCCACGCGTCGCATATCTCGCGTGATCTGAGTGGAGGGCAAACCGAAAATCTCCATGGCCGTCGCCATGTGGATATCCTCGCCCTTCGCAAACACGGCGAGCAAGCGCGGATCTTGCGACAGATGCGCGAGGATGCGCGGCTCGATCTGGCTGTAGTCGGCGCAGAGCAAGGTGTGGCCTGTCGGCGCGATAAACGCTTCTCTGATTCGTAATCCGTACTCGCCCTTAACCGGAATATTTTGCAGATTCGGCTCGGTAGAGGAGAGCCGTCCGGTCGCCGCGACGGTCTGATTGAGCGACGTATGGAGCCGTTTGGTTTCCGGATTCACCAATTCTGGTAGTGCGTCCACGTAGGTGGACTTGAGTTTACTGAGGCTCCGATAGTTCACAATCTGCGCGGGCAATTCGTGCTGGGTGGCGAGCTGCGTCAGCGTGTCTTCATCAGTCGAGTACCCGGTCTTGGTTTTCCTGATCGGTTTGAGTCCCAGCTTCTCGAAGAGTACCGTGGCG
>Ga0247727_10017342_pt1 | contig 11481 bp, 14 predicted proteins | sample WisWelCaveWW1625_FD_202498 | JGI IMG/M metagenome (GOLD analysis project Ga0247727, IMG submission 202498) | Biofilm microbial communities from Wishing Well Cave, Virginia, United States - WW16-25 | ecosystem: Environmental > Aquatic > Deep subsurface > Groundwater > Cave microbial mat | place... | reverse complement strand
GGCCATTGCGCTTGCCCTCTTTCATCTGTGGGGCAAAGACCGTTCGCTGACTGTGCTGAATAGCGTCGCGTGGGCTGCAATCCTGGCCGACACGGCCCTCCACTATGTCCTGCACCGTTGATCGCTTAGAGTAATTCCACAGCGACAGAGTCTGCGTAGCGCCGTCCTTCATCGGTCAGTCTGATTCGCCCCGCTCGTTTTTCCAATAATCCTCGTCGTGTCAACTGGTCCAGTGTCTGTTGCCATGCCCGGTCCGGCGGTTCGTGGCGCAACAGGTCCTGGTCAACACCTTCGATCAGGCGAAGCCCGAACACAATCCGCTCGTGTTGGCGCTGGTCCGCATTCAGGAGTTCTGATTCGGTGATGACAGAGCGGCCCTCCTCCAAAGCCTGACAATAGCCCTCCACGTTCTCGATGTTTCCAAACCGCCGGCCGTCAAGATAGGACTGGGCGCTGGGGCCGAGTCCCAGATAATCCTCTCCCTGCCAATAGAGCAGGTTGTGGCGGCAGGCGTGGCTGGGTCTGGCGTAATTGGAAATCTCATAGCGCGTGAATCCGGCCGCTGCGAGGCGTTGGGCGGTCGCGTCTTCCATGTCGTTCTGCAAGGCGGCGTCCGGCTCGACGGCATCGCCCCGGCGTACGTCAAGATGCAGCCGGGTTTTCTCTTCGACGGTCAGCGCATAGCAGGAGAGGTGCGCCGGTTCCAGCGAGAGGACGGCATCGAGCGTGGCCAGCCAGCCGTCCAGCGTTTGTCCGGGCACGCCATAGATGAGATCGAGGTTGATATTGGTAAACCCTGCCTCGCGCGCCATGTCCACGGCAGCCCGCGTGCGGTTCCCGGAGGTGCGGCGGCCGATCTGCAGCAACTCGCCCTCGTCCATGGATTGCACGCCGAAACTGATGCGCGTGAAGCCGGCACCGGCGAGTTGTCGCAGACCTTCCTCCGTGACCGTGTCCGGGTGGGCTTCCACCGAAATTTCAGCGGCATCCGCCAGGCCGAACGAGTCACGGATGTTCTGAAGGATGCTGGTGAGCTGTCCCGCGCTCAGCGACGTCGGCGTGCCGCCACCAAAGTAGACGGTCTCCAGCCGGCGGCCGGCGAGGCTCTGCTGGCCGGCATGGAGCCGTATCTCGCTGGAGAGCGCGTCCAGGTACCGTTGCACACGGTCTTCCCTGTGGATCTGGATGGCAAAGGCGCAGAAGTGGCAACGGGTGTGGCAGAAGGGGACGTGAATATAGAGGCCGACGCTCATGCCAGCGAGCGGTTCGAATAATCCTTGGCCATGGCGATTTCGATCTCGTCGAGAGGCGAGAGACCGCGGTTACGCACATGGACGGTCCAGGCCGAATGCCGCCGCAGGAAGTCGAAGAGCATTTTCGTCATCTCCGGCTTGATCCGCTGCTCCCAGTCCTGCACCCAGACGTGATTGTCCTCGTCGCCGTCATAGTCGTCCGGAAACGACGCCTCGAGGCTGAACCGGAGATTGAACGTCTTCTCTTCGCGAAACATGCGCGTCTCCTTGCGGCCCGCCGTTGCGATTCGGCCGCGCGGCTGTCTATAATGGTTTCTGAACACAGGAGAACATCATGCCCATCTTCGAATATCTCTGCCAGGAATGCAACCACCGGTTCGAGGCAATCGTGCAGGGTTCGGCGACGCCGGCATGCCCCTCGTGCAAGGCCACGAAGCTGCAGAAACAATTCTCGAGCTTCGGAGTCGGAGCCAATGCCGATTGGGCCAGCTCCGGTCCGTCCGGTTCATGCGGAAGCTGCGGCGATCCGCGAGGGCCAGGTTCCTGCTCCACGAACTGACCACTGTGAGTGATTCCAGCGAGCAGGCCATCCACCAGGCCATCAATACCATCTGTCAATCGGACCCTCTGATCAAACTGCTCCAGGAAGTGAAGCTCGGACGGATGAAGCCGACCGATGCCGGTTTGCGCGCGATCACGGAGTCGTGGCTGAGCACGTACAAGAAAGTGCTTGAAACGTCCGGTCTTGACCGCGCTGCGCTTGCAAGACTCGATCCCTCGCCCCGTCTGAATGTGCTGATCGAGGCCGGCGTCCTGCCGGCTGATCATGCGGGTGTCGCTTCGCTCCGTGCCGTCTTTGAGAAAGCGCGCTCGGGCGTTGCAGCGGCGTAACGGACGCAGGGGCTGGGGGGGGCTATCGATCCTTTGCGCAGCGGAAGCCGGTGCCGCTCTGCTGATCGGTGGGGAGCCCATAGTCCCGGTCTGCGGTACGGAGGCTGCCCGCCGGCTTGAGCCAGGAGCCGCCGCGCACGACCTTCAAGAGTTTGCCGTCCGGACCATGAGGGTTTTCGCGTGGCGCGCGGAGATAGTAATAGGGTTCGAACCAATCCGATACCCATTCCGAGGCATTGCCGGCCATGTCGAAGAGCCCATAGGGGCTGATTCCTTCAGGTAGACTGCCGACCGGGAGCGTCAGCACCTCGCCCTTCAGCCCTCGTTCTTTCGAGACACGCGCGCCGTCACCGTCCATCCAGAAGGCTTTCCATTCGATGGTGTCGTTGAACTCGATCGTACGTCCGGCCCAGTAGCTGGCGCTGTTCGCTTTCGTGATGCTCCATTCGTTGCCCCAGGGATAGAGCCGGGCATCTGTGCCCCGCGCGGCTTTTTCCCATTCCGCTTCGGTCGGGAGCCGCTTGCCTGCCCAGGCGCAGTAGGCCGCGGCATCATGCCAGTTGACGTTGACGACGGGATGGGTGTCGCTGCCGGGGAACGGCCGGCCGTCGTTCCAGAGGGTGGCGGCAGGATTCGGATTAGTCGGCACCGCATGGCCTGTGGCTTTCACGAATTGCTCGTATTGGGCGTTCGTTACTTCGTACCGGTCTATCTGGAAGGCGCTGAGAAACACCGAGCGTTGTGGTCGTTCGTCCGTGAAGCCGTCGCTCGAAGGACTACCCATCAGAAAGTCACCGGCAGGAATGACGGCCATGTCGCTTGGTCCCCACGGTTTAGGAGCCGGCGCCTGGCATGCCGTCAGGCTGAGTAACAGAACCGCAGCGACAGTGGAGAAACGGGTTGTCACGAACGGGGCTTGCTCAGACCGCAGGAACGTGCGATACCGTCGCGATACCGAAGCCAGAGCGACAGACTTTTCTTGAGACAGGTCAGGACGGCCTTCTGTTGTGCCGCCGTGACGGCATGGCCGGCGACCATGTCGTAGGCATCGTGGCGGTGGCCGGCCTCGACGGCCTGGTGGGCGCGGATCAAATCCATGCAGGCAGGCGGTACTCCATGGTGACGGACCAGCGGGTGCCGGGCGATGGCCGCTTCGATCTCGCCCTTGGTTTTGGGTTTCGACGGTCGCTGAATTTCCTGCCGGTCGTTGATGCTGCCTTCCACGAAGATCGTCAGCGCGGCGGCGCCCGGTACCCAGTCGCGCCGGATTGACACGGCATCGAGCCATGCCCGGTAGATGCGACTGGCAGGAAGTAATTTGATCTGTTCGAAGTCTTTTGCGCTGAATCCCAGTCCTTCCATCATGACCAGGAATAATTCGGGATGCGATTTGCCGAGGGAGAGTCCGCCGGTGTCTTCCTCGTAAATATTGTCGGCCAGCATGCGGCGGACCGGAGCCGGAGGATTCTGGCCGTGGATGCGGGCCAGAAACACCGGGAAGTCCCGCACGTACACGGCATATTCCTGCTGAAAATGAATCTTGAGCTGGTCTTGCGTGAGGGTGCCGTCGGCGAAGCGCGGCCAGGCCCAATGGTGCTTGCGGTCCATCAGGCTGAGCAGCTGCTCGCGGAATTGAGAGGAAGGGAGCGCCTTCATGTCGTGCCTTGCTTTCTTTTTGGAGTCGTCGCTACAATCCAGCGCGCCATGAATCCCATTACGATTCAAAACCCCGACGAGATCCTCAGCCTGCTGGCCGACATCGCGTTGCGGGGCAGGGGTTTCACCACCGAGAGCCTGCTCGACCGCGTGCTCGACGAGGGGTTCACGGAGCCCATTTATTTCAACGCCAACGGAGAAGATCCTGACGCGTTCTACAAGGGCCAGCCGAACGCCTGGGCGGTCTACCAGGTCCGCGAGTGGAAACGCGTGCTGACCGTCTCGGGCGGCCCGGGCAAGGAGCGCCGCGTGCAGATCACGGAGACTCCCTGACTTCGCCGCAGTCTAGTGAGCGTTCCTGGAAATTGCAACGAACCTGTGGTTGCGCCCGCCCGTCCCGCCTCCTACAATAGCCGCGTTCTTCCATTCTGACCGGAGGCCGCATGCCGAAGTGGGCGATCCTGGCGACCGCGGGCGCAGTTCTGGCGCTTGCCATCGTCGCATTGCTCAAAGGCTGGCCGGTCATCAATGTCGTCGAGACGGGGGGTACGCCGGAGTATCCGGATCTCCTGCCGAAGCCATATCAAGCCAAAAAAGACCGGGTGCTCGACGCGGCGTTGCGCGCCGTCGGCCGGATGCCGCGATGGACGCTGGTGTCGTCCCGGCCGGAACAGGGAGAGATCAGGGCGGAAGCCGCGACGAGGCTGTTTCGATTCGTGGACGATATCGTGATTCGTGTGACAGAGCAGGGGGACAGCACGGTTGTGAACGTCCGGTCGGCTTCGCGGATCGGGCGCGGCGATTTTGGCCAGAACGCCCGCAACATCCGCGCGTTGTTTGCCGAGCTGGATCGGCAGATGGGGATCGGCACGGGATCGTGATGCGGGAGAGACTACAGGCCGGACTTTTTCGTCGTCGGTGCGGGCGGCGGCGTGTCTTTCAATCGCGGGCGTTCGCGGGCGCCGTAGTACCAGCCGCCCACCAGCGCGTCTTCTTCGAAATAGAGGTAGCGGTGCTTGATCTGCGACGAGCTGATCCAGTCCTCGAAAATCCATTCTTCGCGCCGGGTGCCGTCTTTTGTGTAGCTGACGTTGATGGTGTAGGGGGAACCCCAGGCTTCCAATACCTGTTGTTTCGTCATGCCGACCATGACTTCCCCTTTGGCGATGTGTTTTTCGAACGTCGGATCGAAGACATGGGGCAGGAACCGGAAAGCCAGCATGCCGAGCAGGAACAGGACGAAGAACGCATAGATCGCCAGGCGCACGGGACGCTGACACAGAAACGGCGTATCGGAAGGCGTGATCCCTGCCGGGGTCTGTTCGGTGGACGCAGTGGACATGATTGGATTTCAGTGTAGATGGTCGTCGAGGTTGAAAGCAATCCCAACTGCGAGACCAGTCTGTATGCCCGTTTCAAGGAATCGGGTCCGGCGCGGCGCGTGGAGAAAATCAAAACGTTCGAGCGCCGGCCGGAAGGCGAATGGTGCTGGGTCACGGGGTGGACGGACGATCCGGACAAGCCTCGGTGCGCCGCTCATGCGCAACTGGTCGAGGATTCCGGGGCCGGGCTGACCTATCTGGTGTTCGGGGGGCTCTGGGGCATCCGGTTGAAGCCGGTCTCGCTGGAGGAGGACTGGAGTCTCGATAGCCGGCATCAGTGGGGCGAACCGTATCTGGCGGTGGCGGACCAGCATGATCTCCACTACGCGGAGGAGGTGGGCAGATGAACGAGCGGAGATGGAGCCGGTCCTGGCTCTGGTTGATTGTGGCCATGGTGTGTGCGGCGAGTCTGCTCGAAGCGGGGGCGTCCCTGATCTATACCTACACGGACGAGAAGGGGAATTTTGTCGCGACGGATTCGCTGGCGAACGTGCCGCCCAAGTATCGGGCGCGTGTCCAAACACGCGAGGTGAAGGATAGCGGGCCCAGTGCGCCGGTCCAGCAAACCCGCCAGCCGGAAACTGCGTCCTCGGCGCAGGCAAGCCTGGAGTCGTTTGTGTCGTGGCTGGTGGAGCGTTTTCCGAAGAGTCTGACGATTCCGGGACTGACGCTGGGTCAATCCATGGGGGTGATCGGCGGAGTGTGTGCCGGTGCGCTGACGATCGTCGCGATGTTGTTGAGCGGCAATCCCGTCGTGAACGTGTTCGCAAAGCTGTTTGTGAAGTTTGTGCTGCCGTTGTTGGCCGCTGGAGCGATATCGGCTCTGTATCTCTCTCAGGTCAGCGAGCGTGCTGCAACGGTTTCAGGCCAGCCAGGATCGTCAGGGAATGTTTTCCAGAAGGCGCAGGAGAGCGTCACGGCGCAGGAATCGGCGCAACAGCAGCGGACGAAGGCGCTCGATTCCATCCTGGAGCCGATCGAGCAGACGCCGCCTCCCGCCACCGGCCGCCGCTAGTCAGCGTATTTGGGGAGGGGGATTTTCTTCGCAGGTTTCGGCGGAGGCACCCGCATCGCAAATTCTTTCGAAAAGGGATTCAGAATCGGCTCGTGCGTCAGTCGTTGCCGCTCTGTGACCATCTGCAGGCTGTGGACGCCGATTTCCACGCGGTCGATCGGCGCCTGCGGGGTCAGGAATTCCGGCAGGCCCTGTAGCGCGAACATCTGGAAGGTCAACGACCAGTCGAGCCGCTCGCGGCCCGGCTCTCGAACGATCGCGCGTGCTGCCGGTGAGGGCGCGCCCTTGAAGAGCAGGACCATGATGTTGGATCGGAATGCTGGAGCGTTCGGTTCCGTTGGTGGCTTGAATTCCGGCACGAGCGCCGGGATTTTCCCGATCGGCACCGGCGGGGTGAATTCGATATCCACGAGCTTGACCGACATCGTAGGCGATTCGGACATGTCCTCAGGGTCGGTCACGTAGGCGAACGAATAGCGCACCTCCACCCCGTCGCGCTTGTACGTGTAGACGTCCTCTCCGACCTGCGGGCCGAGCAATCTCTTGTAGGACTTTTCCCAATCGGCAAACGAGTAGTAGCGGTAAAACCGCAGCGCGGATTTCTTGTCGCGGACCGCCTGCGGCGGGCCGAGCTTCTCCCGCAGTTCCGCCTGGGTCAGGCCCAGAAAGCCGTCTTCAAAATACGAGGCTGCGAACGCATCCGCCGGGGATGCGGATAGGAACGCGAAGACGGCAAGCAACAGATGAAATCGAAGACGATGACGGATCAATGGCACCTCGATGGGCAAGTCCATCCTAAGAGATCGCTCAAAATCTTGTCAATGACCGCAACTTGCGCAGTTTTCAGGCATCCCGTATGATGACCGGACGGATTTGGATGAGAAACTGAATCGGATCAGAGGGTTAGACGGTTTTGAGATGAAAAAGTCAGACACCACGAAAAGTGCAGGTCAGCTTGAGGCCCTCCTCCGTCAACGCATCGTCATTCTGGACGGGGCGATGGGGACGATGATCCAGCAGCGCAAGCTGGACGAGGCCGCATTCCGTGGCGTGCGGTTCAAGGATTGGAAGCGGGACCTCAAGGGCCACAACGATCTCCTGAACCTGACGCAGCCGGACATTATCGTGGATATCCACCGGCAGTACCTGGAAGCGGGCGCGGATATCATCGAGACCAATACGTTCAATTCTCAGACGATTTCGCTGGCCGACTACCACATGGAATCGCTGGGCTATGAGCTGTCGAAGGCCGGCGCCGAATGCGCCCGCCGGGCGGTGGAACAGGTCTGTGCCAGGCAGAAGGACCGGCAGTGTTTCGTGGCCGGCGCCATCGGCCCGACGACGAAGACCTCGTCCATTTCCACGGACATCAATAGCCCCGCCTCGCGCGGAGCGACTTACGATGAGCTGGTTGCGGCCTATCGCGATCAGGCGCGTGGACTGCTCGACGGGGGCGCCGATGTGCTGCTCGTCGAAACTATTTTCGACACGTTGAACGCCAAGGCGGCATTCTTTGCTATCCAGCAAGTATTCGACGAAACCAGGCGGCGTGTTCCAGTGATGGCCTCGGTCACGTTCATCCAGGCCGGCAGCAACCGCGGCGTCACGGGACAGACCGTCGAGGCCTTCTGGAATTCGATTTCACACGTGCCGCTCCTGAGCGTCGGGATCAACTGCGCCCTGGGGCCGCGTGAAATGAGGCCGCTCATCGAGGAGCTGTCGCAGATCGCGCCGGTCTCTGTGAGCAGCCATCCCAACGCCGGGCTGCCCAATCCGCTCCTGCCGACGGGCTTTCCGGAAACGCCGGACAGTCTCGCGCCGCAATTACAAGAATGGGCACGACGCGGCTGGCTCAACATCGTCGGCGGCTGCTGCGGGACGACACCCGCGCACATCAAGCTGATTGCCGAGTCGGTCCGTGGAATCACCCCGCGCGCGATTCCAACGATCGAGCCTCTGACGCGGTTGAGCGGACTCGAGGCGGTCACGATCAGGCCCGATTCCAATTTCGTGAATATCGGAGAGCGGACGAACGTGACCGGTTCACCGGCCTTTTCAAAGCTGATCCTGGGCGAGGACTATGACCAGGCCCTGTCCGTCGCGCGCCAGCAAGTCGAGGGCGGCGCGCAGATCATCGACATCAATATGGACGAGGGCATGCTGGACTCCAAGGCCGCCATGGAGAAATTTGTCCGTCTGGTGTCGTCGGAGCCGGATATTGCCCGCGTACCGATCATGGTGGACAGCTCGAAGTGGGAGGTGCTGGAGACGGGCCTGAAGAATGTTCAGGGGAAGGGGATTGTCAACAGCATCAGCCTGAAGGAAGGCGAAGCCAGGTTCATCGAGCAGGCCACGCTTGTCCACCGGTATGGCGCGGCCGTGGTCGTGATGGCCTTCGACGAGCGGGGGCAGGCGGACACCGTCGAGCGCAAGACGGAGATCTGTGCGCGCTGCTACAAGATTCTGACGGGACAGGTGGGGTTCCCGCCGGAGGACATCATCTTCGACCCGAACATTCTGACGGTGGCGACCGGGATCGAGGAGCACAACAACTACGCCGTGAACTTCATCGAGGCGACGCGGTGGATCAAGGCCAACCTGCCGCGCTGCAAAGTCAGCGGCGGGGTCAGCAATATCTCTTTTTCGTTCCGCGGGAACAACGTGGTGCGGGAGGCGATGCACGCGGCCTTTTTGTACCACGCGATCGAGGCCGGGCTGGATATGGGCATCGTCAACGCCGGCCAACTCGCGGTGTACGAGGAGATTCCCAAAGACCTGCTTGAACTGGTGGAAGACGTGCTGTTGAACCGGCGGCCGGATGCCACGGAACGGCTGGTGACCTTTGCCGAGACGGTCAAGCAGCACGGCAAAGCCGTCGTCAAGAGCGATGCCTGGCGCGCAGGCACGGTGGAGGAACGGCTGTCGCACGCGCTGGTGCAGGGGATCACGGACTACATCGAGGCCGACACGGAAGAAGCGCGCAGGAAGTATCCGAAGCCCTTGCACGTGATCGAAGGTCCGTTGATGGCGGGGATGAACGTCGTCGGCGATCTCTTCGGGGCCGGCAAGATGTTCCTGCCGCAAGTGGTGAAGAGCGCCCGCGTGATGAAGAAAGCAGTGGCCCATCTCCTGCCGTTCATGGAGGAGGAGAAGAAAACCTCGGGGGGCAGCAAGCCTCAGGGCACCATTGTGCTCGCGACCGTCAAGGGCGACGTCCATGACATCGGGAAAAACATCGTCGGCGTCGTGCTCGGCTGTAACAACTACGAAGTGATCGACCTTGGGGTGATGGTGCCGTGCGAGCAGATCCTCAAGGCGGCCAAGGAGAACGGCGCGACGCTGATCGGCCTGAGCGGGCTCATCACCCCGTCGCTCGATGAGATGGTGCATGTCGCGAAGGAAATGACGCGCGAGGGGTGGCACTTGCCGCTGCTTATCGGCGGCGCCACGACCAGCAAGGCCCATACGGCGGTGAAGATCGCGCCGGCCTACGACCATGAGGTGGTCCATGTCCTGGATGCCTCACGGGCGGTCGGGGTCATCGGCCAGTTGATCAGTCCGGCAAAGCGGGACTCGTTCGTCGAGAAAAACCGTCGCGAGCAGGACGACATCCGGCAGGCGCATGCGACCCGACAGACGAAAACGACGCTGCTGTCTCTCGCGCAGGCACGTGAGCGGCGCACGGCAATCGACTGGCAGGCGGCGGACGTGCCGAAGCCGGCCTTTACGGGCATTCGCGCGCTCGATGCATTTCCATTGGATCGGCTCGTGCCGTTCATTGATTGGTCGCCGTTCTTCCACACGTGGGAATTGAAGGGGCACTATCCTCAGATTCTCGACGATCCGACGGTCGGGGAGAAGGCGGCCGAATTGTTCCGCGATGCGCAGAAGCTGTTGAAGGAAATCGTCTCGAAGAAACTTTTGATGGCCAGGGGCGTGTACGGGTTCTTTCCGGCGAACAGTGCCGGGGACGACATCGAGGTGTACGCCGACGAGTCACGAAAGAAGCGGCTGACGACGTGTCACACGCTGCGTCAGCAATCGGAGAAGCCGGCCGGCCAGGCCAATCAGGCATTGGCGGATTTCATTGCGCCGAAGGCATCGGGGCTGGCCGACTATCTCGGAGGTTTCGCCGTGACGACCGGCATCGGGATCGAAGCGGTCTGTGCCAGGTTCGAGAAGGACCACGACGATTACAACTCGATCATGACGAAGGCGCTGGCCGATCGTCTCGCGGAGGCCTTTGCCGAATGCCTGCACAAGCAGGTCCGTGACGAGTGGGGCTACGGGAAGCAGGAGCAGCTCTCCAGCGAGGATCTGATCCGGGAGAAATATCGCGGCATCCGTCCTGCAGCCGGCTATCCGGCCTGTCCGGACCATACGGAAAAGCGGATTCTCTTCGATCTGTTGCAGGCTGAACAGCAGACTGGCATCAGGCTGACCGAAAGCTATGCCATGTATCCGGCCAGTTCTGTGAGCGGGCTCTACTTTGCTCATCCGAAGGCAAAATACTTTGCGGTCGGCAAGATCGGGCGCGATCAGGTCGAGGACTATGCCCGCCGCAAGGGCGTGCCCGTCAAAGAAGTCGAGAGGTGGCTCGGCCCCAATCTGGGATACGAGCCGGGCGACAGGTGATACGCGTGGGCGGCCTGTTCGATGCGTTGTCCATGCCCTACGTCTTTCTGTACGAGGATGTATTCGCGCTGGGTGTCGGCGTCGTGATCGTCGGGCTGCTGTTGTTCCGGTTCCTCCTGGCGCGCCGCCGCCGGCATATCGATCACGCCGTGCGCTAGATCCCTCGATCTTCCGCTTTCATTGTCTTTCGGGGCCCCTCCTTATATAATCCGGTCCGTACAGGCCTGTTCACGGGGTATTCTCGATATGACACATGGCATGCATCTGCATCGGGTGGACGGCCGTCGCAAGGACGAAGTCCGGCCAGTCACGATTACACGGAATTTCATCAAGCACGCCGAGGGATCGGTGCTGATGGAAATGGGCGGTACCAAGGTGATCTGCACCGCCTCCGTGGAGGAAAAAGTCCCGCCGTTTTTGAGGGACAAGAAGGTCGGCTGGGTGACGGCCGAATATGCCATGCTCCCGCGCGCGACGCACGAGCGGACGCCGCGCGAAGCGGTGAAGGGCAAGCAGGGCGGGCGCACGCTGGAAATCCAGCGGCTGGTGGGGCGGGCCTTGCGGGCCGTGACGGACACGACCGGGATGGGAGAGCGGACGATCTGGATCGATTGCGACGTGATCCAGGCCGACGGCGGAACCAGAACGG
>Ga0247727_10017341_pt1 | contig 11482 bp, 6 predicted proteins | sample WisWelCaveWW1625_FD_202498 | JGI IMG/M metagenome (GOLD analysis project Ga0247727, IMG submission 202498) | Biofilm microbial communities from Wishing Well Cave, Virginia, United States - WW16-25 | ecosystem: Environmental > Aquatic > Deep subsurface > Groundwater > Cave microbial mat | place... | reverse complement strand
GATGTGCGGATGATTGAGGCGCGACAGCGCGAGCGCCTCGCGGCGGAACCGGGCGCGAGCGTCGCGGTCGCTCCGAGCCGAGCCCGGCAGGACCTTGATCGCCACTTCGCGGTCGAGGCGCGGGTCCCGCGCGCGATACACCTCGCCCATTCCGCCAGCGCCGAGCTTGGCGACGATCTCGTAGGGGCCGACGCGGCTGCCGGGAGAGAGACTCATCGAGGTGGCACCCTCTCCTTCAGATCCTCGAACCAGTTGAGGACGACGTTGATCTGCGTGGGGATGGCGCGCGGGTCCAGAAGCAGGACGAGGAACCGCCGGCCGTCCGGGGACACGTCGTACCCGGCGTGGACCGTGCTCCGCCCCGAAGCGGCCCGCACCTCGAACAGCTTTCGCGCATCGCCCACCGAGAGCGAACCGGCGGTCGACACGGCCACCGCCAGGAAGCTGTCCCCGCGGCGATAGAAGAGCTCCCTGCCATCGGGTGACCATCTCGGTCCGCGGCCGCCATCGGTCGAAACGGCGACCACGTCGCCAGGCCGCGCGACCGACCGGACGTAGATCTCGTCGCGCCCGGTCTCGTCGGACACGTACGCGATCGTGCGGCCGTCCGGAGCGTACTGGCCGCCGACCTCGCTGGCCTGCGAGACGAAAAAGGGAGCCGACGTGCCGTCGGGTGAGAGCATCCAGAGGTCCGCCCCCGTCCCCGTCGAGCGATCGCAGAACAGCAGCGTCCCGTCGGGGCCTTCCGACACAGGCAGCTGGAGTCCCTTCAGCGCGAGGAGTCGCTTCGCCTCTCCGCCCGCCGCGGGCGCGGAGTAGAGGTCCCAGTCGCCGCCACGATTCGACGCGAAGAAGATCCTGGAGCCGTCGCGGCTCCAGACCGGATACGCGTTGATGCGGTCGTCGTCCTGGTTTACACGCCTCCGTGTCCCTCGACGCAGCTCGACGACCCACAGCCCGTCGCTCTGCTCGAAGACGGCCCGCGCGCCGTCGGGCGACAGCGTGGGATCCGCGACCGAGGTCGGCTTGTCGGTGATCGGGATCGCGACACCCTGGCGATCGATCCAGGCGAAGGTGCTCAGGTTGGGATCGCCGGGCACGTACGCGAGAGTCCCGGAGTCCGAGACCGAGAACCAGGAGTTGCTGTCGACCTCCGGCCGGTACACGTCGTCGAGGACCGGCGTCCGGGCGCGCGTCGCCTGCGGGTGATCGGGATCGAAGGACGCCGCAGTGACGCCGCCGCGGTCCGACACCAGCAGGTGTCCGGAGCGTGCGTAGCTGGCGGACCCGAATCCCTGCGTCAATCGAGTCGTCGTCCCCGTCCCCAGTGAGAGCATGGCGCCACCGGCGGCCTCCCCGGACGACCCTCCCCAGATCGTGAACAGCACGGAGCGTCCGCCGGGGAGGAACCGCGGCCAGACGTGTGCGTAGCCCCCGGCCGCCTCGTCGGGCTCCGTCAGCCTCTGTGGCTTGCCCCCCGTCGACGGGATGCGAAGGAGCCCGGACGAAAGTGTGGGCACGAACACGATCGTGTCGTCCTCGCCCCAGGTCCCGCCGAATGCCACGAAGCCAGCATCGGCAACGGCCGTGGGCGCCCCGCCGGCGAGCGACACGGTCAGAAGCTTGCCACCCGCGAAGAAGCCGATCCGGCTTCCGTCGGGAGAGAAGAAGGGCTGTCGAGCGTCCTCGCTGCCGGGAATGACGCTCGACTCGAAGCGGTCGAGCGCCCTCACGTAGAGACGCGACACGCCATTCGCTTCCCTGGCCACGTACGCGATGAAGCGACCGTCGCGCGACACCACGGGCCCGGCGCCACCGGCGAGAACCAGACCGGCAGGCAACGGAATCGAGAGTCGCGTCACCGCTCTAGGCGACGACGGCCGAAGACGCGTCCACGCCCAGATGCCCGCGACGGCGAAAGAAGCGGCCACGAGCGCCAGCGCGGCCCACACGGCGGGGGTCCGCCAGGGACCGGGGCGGCGCGATGCCGGCACCGCGTCGGGCGCCGCGGCGAGCGAGGACGTGTCGCCGAGGGCGAAACGCGCTTCCCCGATGTCGCGCAGGCGTTGCTTCGGGTCGCGCTCGAGGCAGCGCCGGAGCAGCTTCCGTACCGCGTCGGGCGTGGAGGCCGGGAGCGTGCCCCAGTCGGGGTCCGTCTTGAGGACCGCCGCGAGCGTATCGGACACCGTCTCGCCCTGGAAGAGCTGCTTGCCCGTGAGCATCTCGTAGAGCACGACGCCGAACGCCCAAACATCCGCTCGCTTGTCGACGCTCTTCGCGCGGGCCTGCTCGGGGCTCATGTACGCGGCGGTGCCGAGGATCATCCCGGCCATCGTCGCGGCGTGCGTCATCGTCGGAGAATTGGCGGAGTCGAACGAGCCGCCGCTCGACGCTTCGCTCGCGTACGCCTTCGCCAGTCCGAAGTCGAGGACCTTGACCTTCCCGTCGGGCGTGAGCTTGACGTTCGCCGGCTTGAGATCTCGATGGACGATTCCCTTCTCGTGCGCCTCTTCCAGCGCTTCCGCGATCTGCTTCGCGATCGCGCCGGCGTCGTCCAGCGGAATCGCCCCGCGCTTCAGACGCCCGGCGAGGTCTTCCCCTTCGACGAGCTCGAGCACGAGGAACAGCGTGTCGCCCGCTTCCTCGAGACCGTAGATCGCCGCGATGTTCGGGTGGTTGAGCGACGCCAGCATCTGCGCTTCTCGCTTGAATCGCGCGAGGCGCTCCGTGTCCCGCGCCACGGCGGCCGGCAGCACCTTGATCGCGATCTCGCGGCCGAGCTTCGTGTCGCGCGCGCGATATACCTCGCCCATCCCGCCGGCGCCGAGCTTGGCGATGATCTCGTAGGGGCCGAGGCGGGTGCCGATCACGGGGCGCCCGGGCGTGAGGGATCGGCCGCGGCCCAGCCGTCGAGTACCACCGGCTCGCGCGGCTTGGAGGAGATGAACTTGCGCTTGACCAGCACGAAGCGGTCGTCGGGACCGACGTCGTAGTTGCGCTGCGGCATCGTGCGCAATTCGTACGGGCCGGTGAACAGCGCGCGCGGGACACCGGCGCGGAAGACGCCGCGCGTGTCGACCTCGACCGCCATCACGGTCTCGTCGACGAGCTCCATGGTGAGGAAGCGGACGCCGTCGGCTTCCTCGACCGAGTGGATCGTCACGATGTTCGGGTGATTGAGGGCAGCCACGGTGCGGGCCTCGCGCCGGAACCGCTCGAGCCGCTCAGGGTGGGAGGCCATCTCCGAGGGCAGCACCTCGAGCGCCACGTCCCGGCCGAGCTTCGTGTCGGTGGCTCGGTACACCTCGCCCATCCCACCCGCACCGATCGCGGCGGTGATGCTGTAGTGCGTGAGGGTCCGACCGACCAAGTCACTCCCCCGTCCGTGCTCGACCCGCTGTCTGCGGCCGGACGCGCACCATTCTAGCGGGCTCTCCGAATCGCGGCGCCAGCGGCACCTGGGCCCGGTCCACCTCCACGGCTGCCGCAGTGCCGCGAGAAGGGCCGCACCGTCATGAGCTACGGCAAGCTGAGCAAGGGCGACGAACGGGACCGAATGGAGAATCCTCGCGCCCCTCAGAAGGGGCGAGGATCGGGCCGCGGTACCACGGCGACAGCGGCGAGGGGGACGGGGCCGTGACACGACGTGTCGCGGAACGCGACTGGGCGGGGAAGTCGCTGACACCGCTCGACATCGCGTGTACTTCCGCGTCGACTCGCCGAGGCACTGTCGGGTGTCGCGACGCGATCCTCCCGCACCTCGTGACCTCCGTTCGAATTGAATCTCCCGTGTTTGCTTCGACTTGCGTCAGGGCGCTGCGGATGGCACAGGCGTTGCTATATGCACGGCCGTGACTTGCGCCACGCGGGGCCGTCCGCGAAGGCAGAGGAAGGACCTGGAGGCGACGAACGTGAGAGTCCCTGTCGCGATCAAGAGATGGTCCGCGGTCCTTCTTTTCGGGCTGGCGCTTCCTGCGATCCGCGTCGACGCGGGACAGGACCCCCCGGAGAAGATCAGTCCGGCCCTACGCAGGGCCGCGCAGGCCGGCGCGGAGCGCGTCGACGTCATCGTCATGCTCGAGGACCGCCCCGGCATGATCACGCGATCCTCCGTTGAGTCGCACGGGGGCCGCATCAAGCGTGAGTTCAACGCGATTCCGGCCATGTCCGTGAACATTCCCAGCCGCGCACTGGATGCACTGGCGAACAACCCTGCCGTCTCCTTCATCACCGTCGACGCGCCGGTGAGCGGGATGATGGACGTCGCGCGGAAGAACGCGTATTCGCTATCGACGACGACCGACAGCGGCGGGAGCATCCGGAAGAACTACCGCGACGATTTCGAGGCCGTTTCGTTCGCCAACAACAACGGCGATAGTCCCTTCGCCGAATCGTGGGTCGAGACGGACGGCGCCGGCTGGGGGCCGACGGTGGGAAACGTGACGATCGCCGGCGGCATGCTCACGCTCGACAACTCCCCGACGCTCGCCACGCCTGCCGCCGTCATGCGGAGGGTCGACCTGTCGCACCTGAACGGCGGGTTCGGCTCGGTCACGCTGACCTTCCACTACAAGACGAGCGTCGGGGTCGACAAGAACGACGCGGCGGTGCTCGAGGCCTCGTCGAACGGAGTGGACTTCTACTTGCTTCACACCTTCACGGGGATCGCGGGAACCCAGAACGGCTACTCTCCCGCGTTCAATCTGGCGCCCTACGTCTCCTCCCAGACCACGATCCGTTTGCGAATCTCCAAGAACTACACGGCGGCGGACGAGTCGTTCTCGGTCGACAACTTCAAGATCGAGGCGGTGAAGACGCTGCCGACGGGCGAGGGGGCCGTGGTGGCCGTTCTCGACTCGGGCATCGACGCGCACCCCGACCTCCCCGAGTATCCGGCGATCGCCGGCAGCGTGGACATGACCGGCTCGGGAAGCGCGGTCGACGCCTACGGTCACGGCACGCACGTGGCGGGAATCATCGCCGGCCGAGGGACCGTGGCGTCTTCGCATCGCGGCATCGCTCCCGGAGCGTCGATCGTGAGCGTCAAGGTGCTCGACGCCAACGGTCGAGGCTACACGTCGGACGTCATCGCCGGACTCGACTGGGTGCTCGCGAACCGTTACATGTACGGGAACTACGGCATCAACATCGTCAACCTGTCCCTGGGGCATCCCGTGACCGAGCTCGCCGCGCTCGACCCGCTGGTCCAGGCGGTCGAGGCCGTTTGGAACCAGGGGATCGTGGTGGTGTGCTCCGCGGGAAACGACGGGGCGGCCGGCTTCGGATCCGTCACGAGTCCCGGGAACTCCCGTCGCGTGATCACCGTCGGCGCATTGACCGACTGGAACACGGACGACACCCTCGACGACACGATCTCGACCTACTCGAGCCGCGGACCGACGCTGGGCAACCACTTCGCGAAGCCGGACCTGCTGGCGCCCGGTAACCGGATCGTCTCACTGCGCGTTGCGGGCAGTACCCTGGACGTCGCGCATCCCGAGCGGCGGGTCTACTTGCCGAACGAGAGCTCGGTCGAGCGGCACTTCGAGATGTCCGGGACCAGCATGTCCGCCGCCCTGGTCAGCGGCGCGGCCGCGCTGATGTTCCAAATGGACCCGTACATCTGCCCGGAACTGCTCAAGGCTCGGTTGATGCGCTCGTCCCGCAAGGTCGACGTGGGCCACCCGTTCGGCACCGGGGCCGGAGTGCTGGACATCGAGGCCGCGATCCTGGGCGGCGGATACACCGCCAACGCGTCGTCGCCGATCGTCTACCGGAACACCGAGACCGGGATGCTCGGCGTCGAGAACACGGCGGTCCTCTGGTCGGACTCGTACTGGTCGCAGGCCGTGCTGTGGTCGGACGCGGTCCTGTGGTCCGACGCCGTGCTGTGGTCGGACGCGATCCTGTGGTCCGACGCCGTGCTGTGGTCGGACGCGATCCTGTGGTCGGACGCCGTGCTGTGGTCGGACGCGGTCCTGTGGTCCGACGCCGTGCTGTGGTCGGACGCGATCCTGTGGTCCGATACCGTGATCGGGTTCGATGACCCACTCCGTTCCGACGCCGCGGTCGACGGCAACACCGCACTCTGGACCGACTGATCCCGGGATCGAGGCTCCGCGTTTGCGCCGCTAACCCAGGTAGGTGTGTGTTTCTGGGAGCTTTCCATCCGGGCTGAGTTTGTCGATCACGACCGGCAGAAGCCCGGCCAGGACCGAGCCGGCTTCGGCGACCGGCACGCTCGCCTTGCGGGCAAAGCCGCTGCGGATTCCGAGACAGCGCGGCCCGAATAGCCCAGGACCTGGCCAGCGCGTCCCTCGACGTCGCGCAGGTCCCCGCCGTCGACCGGGCCTTCTACTTCGCCCATGGCACGTTCGGGTTCGCCACCTCTGGCCCGGAGCGGGCCTTCGGCGGCTGCGATACTCCGTAGGATGACCTGTGATGTAAAGTACGCGGATGCCTCTCGCTCCCGGGCGCCGCCTGGGCCCCTACGAGATCGTCGCGCCGCTCGGCGCCGGCGGGATGGGCGAGGTCTACCGCGGCCGCGACACGCGCCTCGGGCGTGACGTCGCGATCAAGATCCTGCCCCCGGGATTCGCCGCCAACGAGGAGTTCCGCGCCCGATTCGAGCGCGAGGCCCGGACCATCTCCTCGCTCAACCACCCGAACATCTGCACGCTGTTCGACGTCGGCCGGCAGGACGGCACGCACTACCTGGTCATGGAGCTGATCGAGGGCGAGTCGCTGGCCGACCGGCTACAGAAAGGACCGCTGCCCCTGGACCAGGTCTTGCGCTACGGCGCGCAGATCGCGGACGCGCTCGGCCGCGCGCACCGGCAGGGCATCGTCCACCGCGACCTCAAGCCCGGCAACGTCATGCTCACGAAGACGGGCGCGAAGCTCCTCGACTTCGGCCTCGCTCGGTCGGGCCCCGAGGCTGCGCCACTCCAGGGACTGACCCAGGCGGAGACGCAGGCCCGGCCGCTGACACAGGAAGGGACGATCCTGGGGACCTTCCAGTACATGGCCCCCGAGCAGCTCGAGGGGATCGAGGCCGATGCGCGCACCGACATCTTCGCCTTCGGCGCGCTGCTCTACGAGATGACCACGGGCAAGCGCGCGTTCGAAGGTACGACGCGCACATCGCTGATCGCGGCCATCGTGTCCGGGACGCCCCGCCCGATGGGCGAGCTGGTCCCGCTCACGCCGCCCGCGCTCGAGCACGTGGTCCGCCGCTGCCTGGCCAAGGACCCCGAGGATCGCTGGCAGAGCGCGGCGGACGTGGGGAACCAGCTGCGCTGGATCTCCGAAGCCGGCTCGCGCGCCGGGGAGGCGGCGCCGGTCCTCGCGCGGCGCCGAACGCGGCTGCGCGCCGCCTGGGCGCTGCACGCTGCCACGGCCGCGGTGGCAGCGATCGCCACGCTCGGGATCGTGACGGTTCTGCGCCAGGAGCCGGGGATCTTCTACACATCGGTGCTCCCCCCGAAAGACACGCGCTTCGGCGGAGGCAGCGCCCCCGCCCTCGCGCCCGACGGCCGGCGCCTGGCCTTCGTCGCCATGGCGGAAAACGGGAAGCTGACGCTGTGGGTGCGCGCGCTCTCCGCCCCGACCGCCCAGGCGCTGCCGGGCACCGAAGGGGCAACCCACCCGTTCTGGTCTCCGGACAGCCGTCACGTGGCGTTCTTCGCCGCGGGCCAGCTCAAGCGGATCGACGCGTCGGGAGGCCCACCCCAACCGATCTGCGCGGCGGTTCAGGGGCGCGGGGGGGCCTGGGGACCCGACGGGACCATTCTCTTCACGCCGAACACCGGATCGCCCCTGCAACGCGTGAGCGCGGCCGGGGACACGCCGACTCCGGAGACGGAGCTCGACGAGTCGCGCCGCGAGACCTCGCATCGTTACCCCGAGTTCCTCCCCGATGGGAAGCACTACCTGTACCTCGTCGAAGCCGCAGCCGAGACGCCGGGTACCGATCAGGGGTTCGCGCTGTTCTCGGGCGTGCTCGGCTCGAAGGAACGGAAGCTAGTGGTCGCGACGAACGCCCCGGCCCGCTATTCGCCCACGGGGCACCTGCTGTTCCTTCGCGCCGGCACGCTGGTCGCGCAGCGCTTCGATCCGGACACGCAGACGCTCGCGGGGGATTCCGTACCGGTCGCCGAGAGCGTGCTGCGCAGCGGCAAGTTCGACGCGTCCTTCAGCCTGTCGCGGAACGGCACGCTGGTGTTCCAGACCGGGAGCAGCGACGAGGCGACGCAGCTCGTCTCGTTCGACCGCTCGGGACGGGAAGGCGGCACGGTCGGCAAGCCGGCCGACTACCGCTCCCCGCGGGTCTCGCACGACGGGACGCGTGTCGCGACCACGATCCTCGACGCCAGCACGCAGAAGTCCGACATCTGGGTGCTCGACGTCGCGCGGGGGACCTCGACGCGGCTGACCTTCGACCCCGAGTCCGACCACTCTCCCGGCTGGTCGCTCGACGACCGGAAGGTCTATTTCACGGGAATGCGCGCCGGGAAGGGCGACGTCTTCGTGAAGTCGAGCTCGGGCACGGGAACCGACGAGCCGGTCTTCGGAGGGACCGAGTTCGACATCCTCGGGAGTCTCGCGCCGGACGGGTCGTCGGCGTGGATGTACAGCAATTCCGGCAATCAGGGCTGGGACATCCTGCGGGTCAGCCTGACGGACGGCAAGTCCAGCGTCTTCCTCAGCACCCCCTTCGTCGAGCTCAACCCCGCGGCGTCGCCGGACGGCCGATGGCTCGCGTACTCCTCCAACGAATCCGGCCGCATGGAGGTCTACGTCCAGTCGCTGCTCGACGATGGCGGCAAGTGGCAGATCTCGACCGAGGGCGGTTCCTATTCGACCTGGACCCGCGGCGGGCGCGAGATCGTGTTCCAGAGCGCCGACAACCGATTCGTGGCCGTCGACGTCCGCCTCGCGCCCACGTTTCTCGCGGGCACGCCCCAGCCGCTCTTCGATCCCCGGATCCGCACGAACGCGCAGGGCCGGATGTGGGACGTCTCGGCCGACGGCGAGCGCTTCCTGGTCGTCCGGTCTCTCGACGCACCGGAGGTCGAGCCCCTCACGCTGGTGCAGAACTGGGCCGCCGCGATCGAGAACTGACCGGGCGGCGGACCGCCTCCCCGCGGTCCTACCTATCCGAGCATCTCGCTCCACAAGCGGAGCGGCGCGTGACGCGCAATATGGTGGAAGTCCGTATCGGGACTCAGGAGCTCGGCATCGAGATCGAGGCACGCTTGCGCGATGATGCAGTCGATGGCCCCGCGCACGGTGATGCTCTTCTGGCGCAGGAATCGGAACAGACGCGCTGCCCGGACATGGCAGTCCACGGTCGGTTGAATCGTGGGCAAGGCCTCGAGAACTCACCGGGCCCGCTGAAACCCCTTCTCCGTCCGGAATCCTTGAAGCACCTCGGTGATGATGATCGGGAGTACCGCCGATCCGATAGCGCGCGGCGAGGAGCGGGCCCGGTAGGAACCGCGGGGCGGAATGGAGCGGGCCCGGGCGGCGCGACGCGGCGCCGTGCGAGAGATTCACCGTCGGCAACGCGGACGACGGTGAGACCGCCTGGCCGCAGGATCCGCAGAAGCGGCTCCCCACAGGGAGGGCACTCGAGCAGTTCGGGCAGGTGCTCAGGGCCGACATGCCGCGGAGCCTAACACGCGAGCCGCCCGCGGCACGGTTTCGATGGAGCGAGGTTGCTCGGCTCCGCAGGACACGGCATCATCGGTCTCCCAAGGAGGTTCCCATGGGCCGCTACGTGGATGGTTTCGTTGTCCCGGTTCCGAAGACGAGCCTCGCGGCATACCGCCGCATGTCGCAGAAGGCCGGCAAGGTCTGGCGAGAGCACGGCGCGCTCGAGTACATCGAGTGCGTCGCCGACGACGTGAAGCGTGGCAAGTGGACGTCGTTCCCGCAGAGCGTGAAGCTGAAACGGGGCGAAGTGGTCGTGTTCTCGTACATCGTCTACAAGTCCCGCGCGCACCGCGATCGCGTCAACGCCAAGGTGATGAAGGACAAGCGGCTCGCGTCGATGATGGACCCCGAGGCGCTACCCTTCGACGGCAAGCGCTTTATCTGGGGCGGATTCAAGGTGCTGGTCGACGCCTGACCGGGCTAGCTAGCGCATCACCTTGCCGGCCATCCGCAGGATGTCGTCCAGCGGATTGCCGTCGCCGTTCAGATCGAACATCGAGGCGAGTCCCGGCATCGCGCTGCCCGCGTCGGTGCCCTGGCCGCCGAACAGGCCGCCCAGCAGGCCACCGAGCCCGCCGCCCGCGCCACGTTGTTTCGCCATGAACCCTGCGACCAGCATCGCCACCATCGGCAGCATCTTCTTGAGCAGAGCCGAGTCGAGCCCTGACTGCGAAGCCGCGCTCTGAGCGACCGCGCGGCTGACGTCCTTGCTCCCGAAGATCTGTCCGAGTACGTCGTTGCCTCGGCTCACGTTGGTCGGCTGGGGCGCCAGCACGTCGTCGAGCAGGGCGCCGCCGCCGAGTTGCCCGAGCAAGCCGCCGAGCCCTTCGAGACCGGTGGGCTGGATTTGCGCCTGCTTCTTGAATCCGCCGAGAATCGCCGGGACAAGCGCTTCGGCGCCGCTCGCCGCTTGCGCCTCGCTGATGCCCAACTCCCGAGCGATCGACTGGAGGCCGCCCATCTGGGCCAGGATGTCGGTGATCTCCATGTGCTTGCTCCCTTCGGTTGGTGGTTGCGGCGCTGGATCAGTCCCGGAGGTTCTGAGATAAACGATCGTGAACGGAGGTCCACGCTGCGAGGATAGTACGCAGCAGCAGACCCCGGCGAGCTTGGGGTGTAAGACCGGGCGCAGCTCCGCGTCTGCACGGGTGAACAGCGCCGGAGCGGGGCCACCACGAAGGCGGACCCTCCGAGGCGCCCGGATCGGAAAGGAGTTCCCCATGTCGAACCAAGCCCAGGAGTTCTGCTCGTGCGGACCCGCATGCACCTGCTCGCCGTGCGTCTGCCGGCCGGCCTGCTGCGAGGATGACCGGTCGTCCGGCTGAGGCGCTCTCGGAGCCCCGCGGCGTATCCTCGTCGCGGGGCCCCGTTTCTTCCGGGAGGTACGTTCATGGGTCCGAGCCAGGCCGCTGACTCGTCGCCGAAAGTCGTCGCGGTGCTGGTCGAGAACCACCGCCAATTCCTCGCATTCCTCGAACGCCGCGTCGGCTCGCGGGACGTCGCCGAGGACATCCTGCAAGACGCCTTCGTGCGCGGACTGGCCCGTGCGGGCCAGCTTCGCGATGAGGAGTCGGTCGTGGCGTGGTTCTATCGCTCGCTGCGCAACGCGCTGATCGACCACTGGCGCCAGAGCAGCACCGAGCGGCGGATCTTCGCGGATGCCGCGATCAGTGCCGATGCCGAGCCGTCGGTGGATCCCGAGCTGATGCAGACCGTCTGCCAGTGCGCCACTGCGTTGCTCGACACGCTGAAACCGGAGTACGCC
>Ga0247727_10017340_pt1 | contig 11482 bp, 14 predicted proteins | sample WisWelCaveWW1625_FD_202498 | JGI IMG/M metagenome (GOLD analysis project Ga0247727, IMG submission 202498) | Biofilm microbial communities from Wishing Well Cave, Virginia, United States - WW16-25 | ecosystem: Environmental > Aquatic > Deep subsurface > Groundwater > Cave microbial mat | place... | reverse complement strand
CCACACCGACGGCGAGCCGCCGAGCACCGGCAGCACCATCTTGGCAAACATCGGCTGGATCGCAAACAGCAGGAGCGCCGAGAGGAAGGTGGTGGCCGTGAAGGTCCACATCATGGCCGGCGCGTTCCTGGCCAGCTCGACCAGGAAGGCTGGCATCGCCCCAGCGCCGCCGCCATCGCCGTTCGCCGGCCGTTGGCTCTTGTATTCGGTCATCCCCTTCAACCTTTCCTTGGCGCACCTGCCCGCGCATGGGGCCGCCGCAATGCACGCTCAAACGGCCAACCCTCAGACGGCCAGTCCCTGGCCCACCTTTGGCACAACAACATTCTGGCCGGCCATTTCGGCGACGAATTTGTCGGCGTTTGCATCTAGCATGCCGGGGAACGTCCCGTAATGGCAGGGCAGTATCATTTCGAAGGTGAAAAACTTCTTGCAGGCAAAGGCTGCGGATCTGGCGCCCATGGTAAAGCGGTCACCGATGGGCACGATGCCGATGTCCGGTTTATGGAATTCGGCAATCAACGCCATTCCGCCAAACATATCCGTATCGCCCATATGATAGAGCGTCCTGCCCTCTTTCGGGCGCACGACAATGCCGTTCGGGTTGCCGAGATAGACCTCTTGCGATGACGAATGCAGCGCGTTGACCAGCGTGACCTCGAAGTCGCCGGCTGCAACGGTGCCGCCGGTGTTCATTGGTTCGAGTCTCTCCGCGCCCTTCGTTTTCATGTACATTGCGAGTTCGAAGGTCGCAAACAGAGTCGCCCCGCGCTTCTTGCAGATCTCGCTGGCGTCCCCGACGTGATCCTCATGCCCATGCGTCAATGCCACATGGGTGGTTTCCCTGGTCGCCTCGTCCCAAGAAATGCCAGACTGTTCAAACGTGGGATTGCCCTTGAGGAAAGGGTCGATCAGGATCACACTGCTGCCGGTCTCAAGACGAAAACATGAATGTCCGTACCAGAATATCCTCATGCCACTATCTCTCTCTGGCGCATCCGCCCAGTGTGGCGCGGGGCAGTAGAGGGAACATGCCCGCGACAACAACACCCGAATCCTAGCCGCGGTCCGACTCTGCTATGATGGCGCGCGGCGATAAGAAAAGTCCCAGAATTCTACCGATCGATGCCTTTGCCGCCTCCCTGCCGCGTGGCGCTCGTCTTATCGGCATCGACGTTGGCAGCAAGACCTTGGGCCTTGCGCTGTCGGATATCACGCGCAATATTGCCTCGGCCCTCGTGACACTGCGCCGCAGCCGGCTTGCTGCCGATTTGCGCCGGCTTTTGGATCTTGCTGCACAGCATGGCGTTGGTGGCTTTGTCGTCGGCCTGCCTTTGAACATGGATGGCTCGGAAGGCCCGCGCGCCCAGGCGACGTATGCGTTTGTCCGCAATCTGGCTAAGTTGACGCCGCTGCCGATCCTTTGTTGGGACGAACGCCTGTCCACAGCTGCGGCAGAGCGCGTGCTGCTGGAGGCAAATGCCTCGCGCCGCCGTCGCGCCGCCGTGGTCGACAAGGTTGCAGCGACCCTGATCCTGCAAAGCGCGCTGGACCGCATGAACTACGCACTTTCGCCCTGAGATACGTGGTGGCCGCCAGCAGCAAGCTATGCCAACCGCGGACGCCTGCATTGCGCCGGTTACAGCCGAACTACGCGACGGATCGTGTCAAACTGATCCGTTGCGAGATAGACGATGTGGCGCCGGACGTCAGGAAGCCTTAACGTCGATCACAAACAGTCGATACGCCGTGGACGTCGTGGCCTATTCTCACCATATCTCACGGAACAACAACCGCATGGAGAATGCTCGCATGAAGGACAACCATCGCTCGGGACCTCTCGACACCTCGGCTCTGCATCTTTTGCACCGGGCCGGACAGTGTGCCGAGGTTCTGTTTTCCAACGAAACTGCCAAGGCGGACCTGACGCCCCGTCAGTATGCCGTTCTTGTCTGCGTCGGGCAAAACCCGGATGTGAGTCAAACCGGGCTCGTCGAACAAACCGGCGTGGACCGCTCAACCCTGGCCGATGTCGTGCGACGGCTTGTGAAGAAGGGTCTGCTCCAGCGAAAGCGAACACGGCGCGATGCACGCATGTATGCGGTGCGGCTCACGCCAAAGGGGCAGGGCATTCTGGGCAGCGTCAAACCGCTGGCGACCAAGGTTGACCAGCGCATCCTTGCGGTCCTGAGGTCGGACCAGCGCGGCAATTTCATCGAGGCGTTGGGCGAGATCGTGAGGGCGATGAGCCGCACTGCAGCGTCGGGACGAACGGCAGCTGGCTGAGCTTCCTCGCGCCAATGTCGGCCTCCTGCTCCACGGCCCAGGCGAGGGCGGCTCGGTGCCGTCCCTGGTGCCTCAGCCGGGGTAGGCGCGTTCCATGATTGCGCGCGTATCGACCCCGTCGAATCCGTGACCGTAAGTCTGCCGGGGTGAACCTGATAGCCGCGTGGCAATGAAGGCGTCGGCTACCAACGCCGGGGCATGCGCACGTAGGATGGTGCCCGCAGCCATGGTCGCCAGAGCCTCCGTCAGCGCCCGGCCACGCTGATCGAGCAGGCGCGGCTCATGCAACAGCCGCTGGACTCGCGTAAGATGGGCCTTGAGGCGGGAGTCATCGCCAGCGGCTGCGCCCAGATCATCCAGGACGATCTCCGCCGTCTCGGGCTCACGCTGCAGCACGCGCAGCAGATCGAGCGCCATAACGTTGCCGGAGCCTTCCCAGATGGCGTTGAGCGGCAGCTCGCGATAGACCCGCGCCGCCACGCCTTCCTCGATGTAGCCGTTGCCTCCCTGACACTCCATGGCCTCGTAGGCAAAGGCCGGTGCAAGCTTGCACACCCAATACTTGGTGACGGGCGTCATGAGCCGGCGCCAAGCCGCCGCGTGCGGGTCCGAGGCCCGATCGAAGCTGCGACTGAGCCGGAAAGCCAACGCCGTCGCGGCTTCGGCGTCGAGTGCCAGGTCGGCCAGCACCTGGCTCATCAGGGGTTGGTCGACGAGCTTCTTTTGGAAAACCGTGCGGTGGCGGCAATGGTGGATGGCATTGGCCAGGGTCAGGCGCATCAGGCCCGCGGAGGCAATAGCGCAGTCGAGGCGGGTGCCGGTAACCATTTCGATGATGTTGGGGATGCCGCGGCCCTCCTCGCCGATCAGCCAGGCATGCGCCGCCTGGAACTCGACCTCCGAGGAGGCATTCGAGCGGTTCCCCAGCTTGTCCTTGAGCCGCTGGATCCGCAGCGCATTCATCGAGCCGTCGGGCAGGAAGCGGGGCAAGAGCAGACAGGACAGCCCGCCCGGCGCCTGGGCCAGAACCAGGAAGGCATCACACATCGGCGCCGACATGAACCATTTGTGGCCGGTGACGATATACTCCGCACCCGGCCCGCCGGCCGCGGCCGGCACCGCTTGCGTCGTATTGGCGCGTACATCCGTGCCACCCTGCTTTTCCGTCATACCCATGCCGATGGTAGCGCCGCGCTTGGCAGCCGCAGGCTTGAAACTCTTGTCGTACTCGCGGGCCAGGACCCTGGGCAGCCATTCCGCGGCAATTTCAGGTTGCAGCAGCAGCGTCGGCACCGCCGCGTTGGTCATTGTGATCGGGCATTGATGCCCGGCCTCCATCTGGACGGCCATATAGCAGCCGGCCGACCGCGCGACGTTGGCGCCCGGGGCAGGCTTGGCGCCCGGGTCCGCCAAATGGTCCCAACTCGAGCAGTGCAGGCCCTCGGCGACGCTGAGCGCCATGCATTCGTGGTAGGCGGGGTGGAACTCGACCATGTCGAGCCGGTGGCCCTTGCTGTCAAAGGGCTTGAGGCGCGGCGGGTTCTCGTTGGCAAGCCGGCCGCGCTCGAAGGCGGCAGCGCTGCCGCACGCCTCGCCGAAGGCAGCGAGCCGCTTTGCGGCAAAGCCGGCGCCTTCGCGGCTGACCGCTTCCACCAGTGCGCGGTCGGAGGTGAAAAGGTTCACATTCTCGAACGGCGGACTCTGGTTGAGGACCTCGTGGGTCACAAACGTGCTGTTCATGTTGCATGGTCCTGGCTGAGGTGGCCGGCTGACCTCATTGTGCGTCCCGGTGACCGAGATTGGCAATATGGGGCCCCATCCAGGACACGCGTTGTTGAGGGCATTGCCGGGTTGGGCTCGACCATTGAGCGAAGCTTGACGCGACATGCGTCACGCGTCATATGACGCCATGCTGGATGTGCGACGCATCAAGAGCAAGGCGCTCAAGCTGTTTGCCAAAGGCGATGCGAGCAAGGTCAATCCGGCCTGGCGATCGCGAATCAAGCAGGTCCTATCGGCCCTCAATGTCGCCGCGGATCCGGTGGACTTGGATGTCCCAGGCTTCGATTTCCACGAGCTGAAGGGCGACCGTAAAGGGACGTTCGCGGTAAGGGTGACGGGCAACTGGCGCCTAACATTCAAATGGGACGATACCGGCGCGTTCGCCGTCGATCTGGAGGACTACCATGGCAAGTGAAGTCGCCGACGAGATGACGATGGAGCCTTCTCATCCGGGCGCGATCATCAGGGAGACGATCATCCCCGCGCTCGGCATGACGATCAAGGACGTGGCCGCCCACCTGGGCGTCAGCCGCGCGGCCTTGTCGGAGCTGGTGAACGAGAAGCGGTCGGTCTCGCTCGACATGGCCCGGCGTCTGGGTGCCGCCTTCGGCAACGGCGCCAGATTCTGGATCGCCCTGCAGATGCAGCACGACCTGTGGCATGCCGAGCACTCGGAGCAGGCCAAGAGGATCGCCGTCAAACCCCTGAAGGCGCGCAAGGCGGCGTGAGGCGTGCGCCTGCGCGAGAATCTGGTAGCGCATGACCTGAAATCGAGTAGGTATTCATGCGTTTCCTTGTTGCGGCATGGGCTGGCGTAGTCTGAGGGAATACAAGTCAGGCGAAGGACACTTCCCGCGCCTACGACGATGTGCGGAGCAAACAAAGTGGCAACGCAAGGTGAGATCAAGCTGCTCGCTCGGCTTACGGCTGCCGAGACGCTAATCCAGCATCTCTTGTTCATGGTGGCCTCCGTCAAGCCCGATCCGGTTGCTGAGCTGAAGGCCTATCGTGAACGCGTCTTGGCGGAGTACTCCGAGATTACGATGCAGGGCTTCGATGCTGCGTCATCCGATCTGCTTGCTCAGGAACTGACTGAGGCACTCGACAACCTTCTCTCAGTGGCGATTGCCCGAGCGCAAGGGACCCAAGCACCTCGACAACCCGACTGGAATCCCTGATTCAGCGCAAACAATTCATCTCGTTTGTCAAACGACAAGGCATTCATGATTCACTCCCTTGTTCGCCGAGCCGCCGGAGTTGTTGGCGTGCTTGTCTTCGGTGCACTGGTGATTGCAACGCTCACCGCCTACTTCTATTTTCGCGTGGGGACCAACGCCACCGTTTTCGATGGTTTCGGCAGGCAGGTCTACGAGGCGCCCTTCATGCTGCGCCTTGTCGAGGTCAACCATTGGCGTGGGCTCGGGTGGTTCCTCTTGGACATGGTGGTATTTTGGAGCGCCCTTGGCTTGGGGATGGCTCTGGTGGCCTTCGGCTTCGGACGGCGCTAGTACACGCGGCACGGTCCTAACCTGGGGATGAATGATGCTTGATGCGGTACTGCCTTGGCTAAAGCTTGGCGGCCTTACTATCTACGTCGTTCTCATTTTTCGCTGGGTTCGCCGCCACGCAACCGCTTGGCCCTGGCGCGAGAGGAAAGGTCTACTCTACCTGCTGATGTTCTGCGCGCTGCCAATCATGGGCATCTATTCTGCACTCAAGGACGAAGCGCCGCCCGATGTTCTCTCAGCGATAAACACGACGCTCTTCGCAACATTAATCGCGTCTTGGTTTGCAATCCTCTCTGCGCCAGAACGCGGCCACGAAGCGCAGGACACAATCAAAGGGGCCTTAATAGCCATCCTCAGGGTGATCGCGGCATTCGCCATACCTATGGCGGTGGTTTTCGCAATCATGGGGGTCATCATGTTGGTCCAGCAGCTCTAGGAGCACCACGCACGGCGTGCTACGCGCGCGGATGCCTCACCCGAGCTCGGGTAGTGTCTGCGCGAATGCCGCCTCAAAGCGACTTCAGCGTCGTCCGGTACGCCGCGTCGGTGGCCTTCAGCAGGACTTCGGCCAGCGCCCCCACCACCGTGCCCGGCTTGTATGGCAGGAGCCCGGGGCTGGAGAGTCCGGCAGGCGCTGGCGGCAACGATCCTGCCAATTCAGCAAGCGACGGTGGCTTGTGGCCGTGGGCCATGCTCTGTCCGCAGGTCGGGCATACATTCGGGAGCAACCCAAGCTTGCTCAGCCCGGTGGTCGGCGGGACGTGGTTTGGCACTTGCGTAAGGGCGCTTCCGGCCACGCTTCGAACTTTCGGGTCGCGGTGATCCATCAGGCTTCCGGCCAGAGAGCCGACGCGGCGGCCTGTCTCTTCGCAACTCATGTTCGTTGCCTTTCCAGGTTCGAGGGGGAGGGATGAACTCGGACGCAACGACCAACGAAAAAGCCTCCGGTCGGGGGACGCGGAGGCTACACACATCGGCCTTTATAGAACGGACGGCTATCTATCACAAGTCCCGAGGCACCTTGCGTGCCCCCCGGTTTTGGGCGTATAGGACCGGCTTTAATGACCAGCTCCTCCCCCCAAGCCTCGTTCACGCGCCGCCATCTCTTGACCTGCGGGGATCTGACGGCGGGCGAGATCAATGCGTTGCTCGACCTTGCGGATAAGGCTGCGGAAAGCAACCGCCAGATCAACAAGAAGCGCGAAGTCCTGCGTGGCCGGACGCTGATCAACCTGTTCTTTGAAGCGTCGACCCGCACGCAAAGCTCCTTCGAGCTGGCGGGCAAGCGCCTCGGCGCCGACGTGATGAACATGAACGTCTCGGCCTCCTCCATGCAGAAGGGCGAGACCCTGATCGACACGGCCATGACGCTCAATGCGATGCGGCCGGATATCCTCGTGGTCCGGCACCACGCGGCTGGTGCTGTCGAGCTCCTTGCCCAAAAGGTCGACTGCTCGGTGGTCAACGCCGGCGACGGCGCGCATCAGCATCCGACCCAAGCGCTGCTGGATGCCCTCACCATCCGCCGCGCCAAGGGGCGCATCGCCGGCCTTACGGTTGCAATCTGCGGCGACATCATGCACTCGCGCGTCGCCCGCTCGAACATCAATGTGCTGAATACCATGGGCGCCCGCGTGCGCGTTGTGGCTCCCTCCACGCTGCTGCCGCCGCAAGCCGAGCGCCTAGGCATCGAAGTCTTCACCGACATGGCGGCGGGCCTCGATGGCGCAGACATCGTCATGATGCTGCGCCTGCAGCGCGAGCGCATGCAGGGCTCCTACGTGCCCTCTACCCGCGAGTACTATCACTTCTTCGGCCTGGATCATGAGAAGCTCGCGCGTGCCAAGCCCGACGCGCTCATCATGCACCCCGGACCGATGAACCGCGGTGTGGAGATCGCCTCCACGATTGCCGACCACTCGCGCAGCGTCATCCGCGACCAGGTCGAGATGGGCGTCGCGGTGCGTATGGCCGTGCTCGAAGCCATGGCGCGACAACTACCCAACCGTTGAGTGGCCTCATCATGCGCAAAAACGGAACCGCAACGCAGGAAGCAACCACGTTCCTGAACGCGCGCCTTGTCGACCCGGCCACCGGCAAGGACGAGCCGGGCGGTCTTCTGGTCAAGGATGGCGTGATTGCCGAGCTCGGTGGGCACCTGCGGCGCAACGCGCCCGATCGGACCCGCATCATCGACTGCAGGGGCCACGTGCTCTGCCCCGGCCTCATCGATATGCAGGTCTTCACCGGCGAGCCCGGCCAGGAACACCGGGAAACGCTGAAGACGGCTAGCCACGCGGCAGCGGCCGGCGGGGTTACCACCATGGTGGTGATGCCCGACACCGAGCCGGTCATCGACCAGGTGGCGCTCGTCGATTTCATCCAGCGGCGCGCGCGCGACAACGCCATCGTCAACGTGCACGTTATGGCGGCCATGACGCGAGGCCTCAAGGGCCAGGAGATGACTGAGATCGGCCTGCTGCAGCGGGCTGGCGCCATCGCCTTCACCAACGGCAAGTCGAGTGTGGCGAATACTCGCGTCATGCGCAACGTGCTGCTTTACGCCAAGGATTTCGGTGCGCTCATCGTGCACCATACAGAGGACCCGCACCTCACCGAGGGTGCGGTGATGAATTCGGGCGAGGTGGCTGCCCGGCTCGGGCTGCCGGGCGTCGACAAGGCCGCCGAAACCATCGTGCTCGAACGCGACGTGCGCCTCGTCCAGATGACCGGCGGCCGCTATCACGCCGCGCAGCTCAGCTGTGCGGAGAGCCTTGCCGTCATCCGTGCCGCCAAGGCCCGCCAGCTGCCGGTGACATGCGGCGTCTCGATCAACCATCTGACCCTCAACGAGAACGATATCGGGCCGTACCGCACCTTCTTCCGCCTGAAGCCGCCGCTGCGCGCGGAGCAGGATCGGTCGGCCATGGTTCAGGCACTCGCGACCGGTGAAATCGATGTGATCGTATCCAGCCACGATCCGCAGGACGCCGACACCAAGCGCCACCCCTTTGCCGAGGCCGCCGACGGCGCGATCGGCCTCGAGACGCTGCTGGCCGCCGCGCTGCGCCTTTACCATGGCGGCGAAATCGGTCTGATGCCTCTCCTCAGGGCTATGACCATCCACCCCGCCAGGCTGCTTGGCCTGCCCTCCGGGAGGCTCGAAAAGGGGGCGCCGGCCGACCTCATCCTCGTCGACCTCGGCCAGCCATGGGTGGTCGACAAGGCGCAGATCAGGGCCCGCTCCAAGAACTCGCCGTTCGACGAGAGCAAGATGCAGGGGCGCGTGCTGTTAACCATGGTTGCCGGCAACCGCGTGTACGAATACGCTAGCGCTGAGCGCGGCTGACTGGGCCCGCAGGTTGTCGAGCGTCGGCATGGGCGAGTTGTTCACTTTCTACGGGCTTCTCGCGCTTCTCACCGGCTATCTGCTGGGCTCCATCCCGTTCGGACTGGTTCTGACCAGGGCCGCTGGTCTCGGCGACGTGCGCAACATCGGCTCCGGCAACATCGGCGCCACCAACGTGCTGCGTACCGGCCACAAGGGACTCGCCACTGCGACCTTGGTGCTCGATGCGCTCAAGGGCACGGTGGCGGTGCTGATCGTCTACGACGTCGCGCTCAGTTTCAGCAGCCCTACCGTCCATGCCCATCGCCACATTGCCGATGCCCTCCATTACAGCCATATCGCCGGGCTGGGCGCTCTGCTAGGTCACATCTATCCGGTGTGGCTGCGGTTCCAGGGCGGCAAGGGCGTGGCGACCTTCATCGGCGTGCTGATCGGCATGCACTGGCCGGCGGCGCTGTTTTTCGGGCTCGTGTGGGTCGGGGTTGCGCTCGGTACGCGCTATTCGTCGCTGGCTGCGCTGTGCGCGACAATAGGCGTGGCGCTCTATTACCTCATCACCGGTTGGACGGGCCTGCCGTTCATACTCGCCATGGCCGGGCTGGTTTTTCTCAAGCACCAGGCCAACATCCGCCGCCTGCTGGAAGGCCGGGAGAGTAAGATTGGGGCGCGGTCGTGACAGGCTTCCGCAGCTGACACCTGCGCTCCCGCCGCGGGCGCCTCTCGGGGCGGCGCAGCGCCTCGCCTGCCTGCGCCTGATCCGCAGCGAAAATGTCGGCCCCGTCACGTATGGCGAACTTATCAACCACTTCGGCGGGGCAGAGGAAGCGTTGCAGGCATTGCCAGAGCTGTCCCGGCGCGGCGGATATCGGCAGGCCATTCGCATTTGCCCGCGCGATGTTGCCGAGGCGGAGCTGGAGGCTGCGGCAGAAATTGGCGCCCGCGCTCTGTTCACAAGCGAACCCGGCTATCCGCAAGCGCTGGCAGCGGTAGATCCTCCGCCGCCCCTGCTCTACGTGAAGGGCAATGTCGGCCACCTGTCCCGGCCGATGCTGGCCATCGTTGGCGCGCGGAACGGGTCCGCAGCGGGCCAGAAACTGGCGCGCCTGTTCGCGGCCCGCATCGGGACCGCTGGGTTCGTGATCGTCTCCGGCCTGGCCCGCGGCATCGACTCGGCGGCCCACGAGGCCGCACTGGACACCGGAACGGTTGCGGTCCTGGCCGGTGGCCCGGACAACGTGTATCCACCCGAGCACGCCAAGCTGCAGCGCGAGATCGAAGAACGCGGCTGCCTCGTCACGGAAAACCCGCCGGGCTTCGTGCCGCGCGGTCAGGACTTTCCACGCCGCAACCGCATCATCTCGGGCATGGCGCTGGGTGTGCTGGTGGTCGAGGCGGCGCGGCGCTCGGGCACGCTGGTCACCGCGCGGATGGCAGGCGAGCAGGGCCGCGAGGTCTTTGCCATTCCGGGCCACCCGCTCGATCCGCGCGCCGAGGGCACCAATGGGCTGCTCAAATCCGGTGCGACCATGGTTACAGAGCCGGATGACATCCTGAGTGCCCTGACGCCCTTGTCGCGCGCGGCCGCCAACCCAGTTTCGCGCGGGGCGGCCCTGGATGCTCCTCCCGCAGCCGTGATGGTGAAGGCCGTGGACCGCGCAATCGAGCCACCTCGGGTGGGGGAAGCAGATCGAGCGCGGCTCATCGAGGCGCTCGGCCCCGCCCCGGTGGACGTCGACGAGCTAGGACGGGCAACCGGGCTTCCGGCGCGGGCCATCCAGATAGCGCTATTGGAGCTGGCCCTCGCGGGGCGCATCGAGCGCCACGGACATCAGCTGGTTTCGCTCAAGAGGTAGGGTAGGGCACTGCCTTGCTGCGGCCCGCGGCGGCGCCAGCCGGGTTGTACATCGATCCGATCGAGCCGCCACTTTCGTTTGTAACGCGGGGGGCGCATTTTTTTGCCGGCCCCGCTGGGGGCGACCCCCCGTACGGGGGCGGCGGCCAAGGTCAAAAATACGCTCCTCCCGCGTTATAGCGAGAGGCCTTCGAGCGGGCCAACGCCAGCCGGGCCGCGGGCCGCAGAACCGGAACTTCATAGGCTCCCCACCCGAACGCCCCGCCTTCAAGTACCCTACAAATAGGCACGCGCACACTCTGCTAAGCCAGCGCAGTATCTAACAAAATGCCCCAGAGACGTGCATTCCGGCACATTTCGGGCGCTGCGGCCGGTTTGACACGGCAACATTCGTCCACCATGTTCTCGCGCGCCGGAGAGTGAAGTACCAGCAACATAGGGACGTGCGGCCGCTCCAGAGGGCACCGGCAGGGGCGCCGCGCAAGGCATTCATGAACATCGTCATCGTCGAATCCGCGGCCAAAGCCAAGGCAATCAACAGATACTTGGGGCCCAAATACAAGGTCTTGGCGTCCTACGGGCACGTGCGCGACCTGCCCTCCAAGGATGGATCGGTCGAACCCGACAACGACTTCAGGATGCACTGGGACGTCGACGGTAGGTCCCAGAAGGTGATGAAGGAGATAGCGGCGGCCGTCAAAACGG
>Ga0247727_10017339_pt1 | contig 11482 bp, 6 predicted proteins | sample WisWelCaveWW1625_FD_202498 | JGI IMG/M metagenome (GOLD analysis project Ga0247727, IMG submission 202498) | Biofilm microbial communities from Wishing Well Cave, Virginia, United States - WW16-25 | ecosystem: Environmental > Aquatic > Deep subsurface > Groundwater > Cave microbial mat | place... | reverse complement strand
AATAGTGCGCCAGCGGGGCTTTTCCCATCTGCTGCTCTTGCTTTAAAAGGCAGGTGACGACGTGCGCATAACAATGGCGCAAAAATTGTTCGTAGCGCCCCTGTCGCCAGGTCCACGGCTCGCTCAAGCTGTAGAGCAACGCCGCGCGCATCGCCAAATCCGTGATCAATGCCGGTTCCGCGTGGATCTGCCGCCACTCCGGGCCCGGACACTCCAACAGGTCGCGCGACAGCAGCCAAAACGTATTTGCCAACGTTGCCCCCTGGTTGGCTTTCCAGAGTATCGGGCCCAGGTCTAGAATCTCGTGCGCACTGATGCGCTTCCAGGTCGGCGCCAGCGCGGCAAAGGAAAGCGGGGTCGTGGCATAATCGGAGTTGGTCAGGTTTCCCATTAAAAGCTCTTCGATCGCATACCGCGGTTTGTCCGGTGACGATGATCGTGGAGAAATGGGTCGCGGCACTCGATAAACTCGCAGCGCGTCGCCCGCGGCGACAAAGCGCTCAAAATTCCGGTGTGGAAATAAAGCGACCAGATCTTCCACGTCTTCGTCTGCCAACCATATTTCCGCGGCCAGGGAATAAGCCGCAGCGAGAAAACCCGGGGCGACGGATTTGTCGGTGGATGATCGCGCTTCGAGCCAACACCGGCGCGCCAACTCCTGGCCGGTTCGTTGCAGGATTTTTTCCTGCCGCATCTGGCGCAGGATGCTGCGCAAGTCGATAAAACGCCCGGTCGATTGCTGCCACAGCCTCACCTCTTCAAACGCGATCAACCAGTGCGAGCTCACTTCATTTTTGTGCCGGCGCAGCCAATTCAAATCATTCGGCTGGGCGACATCGTTGTAGATCAATTGCAAACCGCGCAGCCACGCCTCAAATTTTTCATTCGACTTCACCACGGGCAATAACACCGCCACCAGGTTATCAAGTCGATGTTCTTTTAAGAAGGTCGGCAAGCACAATTGAATAACCTCGGCATGGCCCTGGTTTCCCAATCTTTTTCGTTCGCTCTCGGGAAGGAGTCGAAGCTTCTCAAACAGGGTTTGCGCGAGCCGATAGGAGGTTTGTCGCCAAGGCAGGTCCAGTCGCCGGCGATGGAGGATGTGCGTGAGGGAATAAAAGTTGATTCCATGGGTTGGCACCTCCGGCAAAATCACGTCGATGGCGGAAAATCCGACGACCGGCCCATCAAAACCATCATAGTCGGATGGTTTCAAATTGCGCAAGCGACGGATTTGCCATTTCGCCTGGCCCGATTTGGGTGATTTCTCCGTATTGTAAACCAGCAGATACTGATCACCCTGAGACTGGCTGAACACGAGAACCAGGTCTTCAAGCGTGACGTGGTCGAGCACGCGCTCGATGTCGCGAATTTTCTGAAAGGGCAGGGCTTGCATAAGAATCACCTCGTGTGTAGCGCAGACTTCCAGTCTGCAAACGAAGGCAAGCTGGAAGCTTGCGCTACAATATCTTTGTCCCGACTCATCGGGACGATAGTTTTTTCGGTTAACAGACTATAAAGGTGAAGTAATGCGGCGGTCTTGCCAGAGCAACTGCACAAAGGCGCCGATAAACAAAGTCAGGCCGGTCCAGAGCAGCACCAATTGCGGAAAAAAAGCGAAGCAATAGATGCCTTCCCGTCGCCAAACTAATTTCAGGCCGTCAAATTTTTCAATAAAATCCGGCGATAATGCCGCGACGGCCAAAATAACCGAAGTAAACAGAACGGCCGCGAAGGCTTCCAATAAACCAATGAGAAACACTTGCACACTGATTTTAATCAAGTGGTTCATGGGATTGTCCGGATCGGGTTGGAAGCGCGCCAACCAATCCGGCCACCATGCCGTCGGCTGCCCCGCAACGGCGTATTGATCTGCAGCCGGTTGCAAAGGCAGCAGGCGCAAAGTGCGGTGAACGTCCGTGAAAATATAGACGAACGATAAAACGTAAACCACAACGCAAATCAGGCCAAAGTTGAACCACTCCAATTGCAAACTGATTTTCCAGGCCGTATCTTGCAACAAGAGAACCGACAAGCCCACGGCAATGGCGCCGAGCAGGTTGGGCAAAAACAGCGCGACGTAATCCAGCCCCCGCAAAGTGAGAAAGCGCCCAACCGTAAACAAGAGGCCGATGAGCAAGGGCACAAAAAACAGCGCGAGCAGGCCTTGAGCCAACCAGGAGATAATCAGTTGTGGCGCTTCATTCGCTTGCCAATTGCCGCTCAGAATGGTTAGAGCCGTCATCGTGAGCCAGAAAAAAGCGACTACTTTGACATAACGCTCCGGTGAGCGATAGAGCCCGAGAAGACGGCGCAGCAGCCAATCCTTATTGTCGAGCAAATCCCAAAATTCTGTTGCATGATTCAAATCATACAAGCTCAGAAAATACTCGCTGATCGTTCCGATGATCGCCATCAACCGCGGGTCATTCATTCTCCGCGCCGCCGGTTCGCGCTTTGGCATTTTCACATTTTTGACAATCCGGCGCAGGCGCTTGACTTTTTTTTCCGGCGTTTCGTCGCTCGCTAAAACGCGCTCCAAATAAGGCTTCTGTTCTTCAAAGCTATCGTGCTTATTCTCGACGATAAATGTGCAGAGATCCAAAACCCTATTGGCGCGGAATTTGAGAAAGTCGCCGGATTGATCCTGGCGGATGAAATCGATCAACGCTTTGGAAAGGCTGGCAAAGCTGCGCAAGTTAAAATCACGCGTTGCCTCGGAATATTCAACATGCCTGGTCTGTTGCACGATAATTTCGCGCAGCAGCTGATAATTGAGCAAAATCTCGTGCAAGCCTTCACTGCTTTTTTCGCGCAAGTCGCGGATCGCGTGTGTCCACCACGCTTGCGTTACACAGGGCTGGCCGGCATCTTCTCGCCGTTCATATTTAAATATTTTTCCATCGACGATCACACCGAAGCGATAAGTCGTCAGATATTTATTGATTTTTTCGTGTGAAGCATGGAAATTGAACCCTTCATTCAATTTCAAAAGTTTGTAAAGTTCTTGTTGAGCCGCTTGGCGCCCGTCGGCCGGAGCTTTCTCTCGATTATCGAGAAATGTTAGGAGAGCGCTCATCACGGTTAAAAACGTGTACGAATCCTTATACTCACATTTGCACAAATGACTTGCCTGTTTAACCAGACGTTGGCATTGCCCGCGCTCTTTGATTGTGTCCATCATTTTCACAAAGCCGATCAACCAGGCCTTGATCGAATTTTCTGGCACCTGGAGATGAAAAAGAACTTCATTCTCATCGTTGAGCAAGCAAGTCTCGTAGAAGTCATCTCCAACCTTCCGATAATGAAATTTCATCTTCTTTTGCCCTCAAAAATAAAGCTCAAAGATCAGAGTGCTTCAAATCTTCGTCACTCACAAGGATGGCTTTGCTCTCGAACCAGGGATCGCGCACGCGTTCGAGACGAAGCAGCGTATCGCCCAAACGATTGGCGACCTGCTCTTCAAACTTGACCCATTGGGGGAACCATTCCGCCAAAAAACCGATGCGAAAACGATAACTCCCATCGTTTCCGTCCTTCAAGACATAGTTGCGTCTGATGAGCTCCTCGGCGGCGGTTTTTAGCGCGATACCGGCGGCAACCATCTCCTCCGCGCTCACGCAAGCGCGTTTTGCCAGCAACAGCATCACCGTCCGCTCGCTTTCATCAAAATGCTTGTTATAAATATTCTCCAGTGTCTGTTCGACTCCTGCATGCTTGCAGGCAGCCTCCAACGCGCGATCGACCCACGTATCGTCCGGCCGGAGTGGCGCCAGACAGGTTAATAATAACTTGGCGAAATAAGGCCAGCCGCCGGAGAGATCGTACAAGCGTTGCAAATCGCGCGAGGGAATATGGCCGACGAGTCCCTGAATCATCTCGTCAAAATCAGCCGGCGAGAATGGCGGCAAAGGTATTTGTTCGGATTTGGCAATCAAAGGAGAAGAGCGCGCCTCGGGAAGGTCAGGAAGGCGAGACATCGTCAAAAGCAGCCGTATCGGCAAATCAGCAATCTCGACCAGCGTGGTCGCCAAACCCAGAATCTTCTTTTTCTCATCTTTATGAGCCTCTTGAATAATCGAGTCAAATTCATCAATGCAAATAATGGTGATTTTCCCCGATGCCGGCGGCAACAACTGTTGCAACGTTTTGATGAACTCAGATGTGGTCGTGGCTTCATGGTGGACCGATTTGGCTTTCAGTTGGTCGCGCCCCGGAAGCTCGGTGTCAAGCCCCAGGCAAATGCTTTGCAGGATTTCTTTCTCCAGCTCATCGCGCGACTGAATTCCCTGCCAGGGAATGAGCACCGGCACGAACCGGCGTGAGGCCTCGTTGGCAAAATGATGGTCAAGCAGCTTGAGCAACGACGTCTTGCCGGCGCGCCGTTCCCCCATAATGATCGCCGCCTTCCGGCTGTCGGATCGCAATACGCTTTTGAGACGATCTTTCGCCTCGTCGCGATTGTAAAAATCCTTCTCAACCTGCGTTTGCAATTGCGGATGTTGGTAGGGCCGATCATGCCATACGGCCTCCCCAAACTTGATGGTCAGCGGATCGAACATAAGCTTATCCTTTCAAATCATGCTGGAGGTTAGTGCGGATGAGCGAAGCTCGCAACAAACGAAAGCCGCGGTTGCGCAGGGTCTCCAAATATTGGTGCGGTTTGCGCCTATCCTTTAAAGCATCCCTGAGCCGGTGCACGAGCGCGGAAATGCGCTGATCGTCTTTGGCGTGATACGCTTTTCCCCAGAGATGGTTGGTGAGCTCATCTTTTGAAACCACTGCGCCGGCGCGTTTGGACAAATAAACCAACGTCCGGTATTCCAATTCCGTCAACGCTTCTTCGCTTTCGCGCCCATTCACATAAACGCGTTGCGCCGGAAGATCTATACAAATCCCTTCCGGTGCGACTTGAGCCGGCAAGTCCGTGGTGTGGTCCATTTTTTTATCCGCTGGCGGCGTTTTATCGGCCACTTGCAGCCGTTCGAGCTCCGACTCGAACTTTGGCCAATCGCGCAGCCAATCACGCCATAAGCCCACTCGCCAGCCGTAGCTCCCATCCGCCTGTTGCATGAGATAGCCCCGCTTTTCCACCAACTGCTTCAAAGCGCCGGCCCGGCGCGGCTCGAGCGCTTCCTGTCGCGGCAATACATTTTTATTGCTGCTGACCAGCCATAACAAAATATATCTTTCGTCGTCGCTGAGATAATTGCTGTAAACATCATCCAGCACTTCATCCGCCTGGATGCTGCGCTTGGCCTCCTGCGCCGCTGCTTCCAGCATTTCTGCGGAGACCATCTGCTCTCCGTCGTGCAGACGATGGAGATCGACGAGCTTGATCAGCAACAATTTGATAAAATATGGATGCCCGCCGGTGTATTCGTAGAGCCGCTCAAGTCCTTCCCCGGTCCAATGCGCGTATTCATTGAGCAAATCGGCCGCCATCTGGTCCGCCTCGGCTCGGCTGAACGGCCGCAGAATGATTTTCTCAGCCGGGAGCGGGCTGCCATAAGAAGCGGGCAGCTCCTGCAAAATCGAGATGAAAAAGATCATGGGAAAATCCGTTGCTTCGACAATATGGTGAATGAGACCCATGATTCTTTCGTACTCCAAATTAGTGCACTGGTGCACGACGCGATCAAACTCATCCATGAAAATAACAAAAGCCGTGTTGGGCCGGCGCGCCTGAATCAAGCTGAGTTGGGGAACAAACCCGCTGAAGGTGTCAAATTTGAAAGCAGCGTCCTGAGAAAAAATGGCGTTGCCGGCTTCACGGCCGCCCGGTTGCAAACCGCGCCACATCTCTCGCGCAAAATCCTCGCATGAAGAAATGCTTTTGGGCTCGATCGTGAAGTGAAAGAACTCGCGGCCACGCTGTTTCTCCTCGTCCAGCAGCCGTCTGGCCCGATTGAGCAGGGAGGTTTTGCCAATACACCGCTCGCCGCGGATGATGATCGGCATATCCGTCGTTGCCCGCAGCACTCTCTGAATGCGCTCCAACTCCTCGGCACGGCCATAAAAATCTTTGTTCTCTTTGACGGCGATCAAAAGCTTTTCATTGATCGGATTTTTGCGCTCGGCGTCGGAAGCATGAGCCTTCGGCGGATTGTCGATCTTCGAAACTGCCATAACGTTGACCACGAGAGCAAAACGAATTCTTCTTTGCCGTTGAGCTTTAAAGCCTGCTTATAGAGGAAGGAATTGACGATCCCGTGCCGTGTGCTGAATCAGGCAGCGGTTTCTGCTTCTCTGCCCCGGCTGTCCCTGGACATTTAACATGGCAACCCCTTTCGCGCCTGAGATTTCTTGCGCGAATCTGACGGGTATCTTATAAAAACTTGACGGGAAAACGACAAAATATGTTTTCTGTCAATTATCCGTCATTAAATAAACGGTATTTTAAAAAAATGTTAATTTGCTTGTTTGTGTAAAATCAAAACGGCAGTTGCGATGCCACGAAGATACATAATTCTTTTTGAAAAGTCAAGAGCGATTTATCAAAATAAAGAAAAAAAAGGATTTTAATTTTTTTTAAACCTGTTTGGTTCCGGCCTTGGCCTGCGGCAGGGCCGGCTTGTCCGGGTTGTGATCGTTCAGGCGAGACGAAAAGTCCATCTGGCGTTTACACTCTACGCACTTCACCCGTCGCCCTTCCGCCTTTCGTCATGTCTTGCGCCATGCCCTCCGCCCTCGGCGCTAGGCGTATTTGATCCACTTGATAATTTCCGGCAGCGTCGGGCGTTTGCCGTACATCAAGATGCCGACACGGTAAATGCGGCCGACGACCCAAATCAAACCGAGAATGGCGCCGATCATCAGCACGAGACAGGCGGCGATTTGCCAGAACGGCGGCGTTTCGACGGCGATGCGCGCCAGCATGATGATCGGCGCGAAAAACGGCACGAGCGACATGATGACCGCGGTTTGGCTGCTCGGATTGGTGATGATATACGTCATCATCAAAATCGGCACGACGATGAACAGGCTAACCGGAATCGCAAACTGTTGCCCTTCTTGATCGGAGTTGACCATCGCGCCCACGCCGGCATACAGGATCGAATACAGAAAATAGCCGAGCACGAAAAACAGCACGAAGAAACCGAGCGTTCCGAACGAGATCGAAGGAAGATCGAGGTCTTGCAGCTTGGCCGGATTGTCGACAAACATGGCCGCGAGCTGCAAGCCATAAAATGAAAGCAAGCCCATCGCCATCGCCCAAATCAAAAATTGCGTGAGGCCGACGGCGCCGACGCCGAAAATTTTGCCGGCCATCAACTGGAACGGCTTGATCGACGACACTACCGACTCGACCACGCGCGAGGTTTTCTCCTCGATCACGCTGCGCATCACGATCGCGCCGTAAATGAACATGGCGATATAAATGAAGAAGCCGAGAAAATACGCGATGGCGAAGCTGAAGCCCGGATCTTTTTCTTGCTGGCCGCCGGCTTTCACGCGATACGTGTTCAGGCTGATTGGGCGGACCATTTTATGGACTTGCTCGGCATTCAAGCCGCTGCGCTGAATGCGCTTGGCGGTTACGGCATTCGAAATGGCGTCTTCGATGGCATTGTTCTCAAACTCGTTGCTCACGGTCTTGCCGTAATACTGCGCTGCCGTCCCCTCAAAAACCGCGGCCGGGATGATGAGGTATCCATCCGATTCGCCGGCGTCAACTTTTGCCGACAAAGTTTTTTTCGCGGTTTCGAGACTTTCCGGCGGCGCCTCGCGTTTGATGAAATTGTACAGCCGTTGGCCGGCGTCGTTTTTTTCATCCAACGCCACAGACAATGAATCGAACACTTCGCCGGTTTGATCGAGGACCTCGAGGTTTTTTGGTTTGTCCGATTGGAGCAACATCATCAAAACCGGAACGACAAACATCGCCAGCATAATGAGCGGCATCAGAATCGTGCCGATGATAAAGCCTTTGGTTTTGACGCGAGAGAGATATTCCCGGCGCAACACCGTCCACATTTTGTCCATAATTTTTCCCTGTTCATTGAATGGCAGAGGGCGGAGGGCATAGAGCATGGCGCATAGCGCTCTGCGCTTTGCCCTCTGCTCTATGCGCTACGCGTACTTGATCCACTTGATAATTTCCGGCAGCGTCGGGCGCTTGCCATACATCAATACGCCGACGCGATAAATGCGGCCGACGACCCAAATCATGCCGACGATAGTGGCGACCATCAATCCGAGACAAAGCGCAATTTGCCAAGCCGGCGGCATTTGCACCAAAATGCGCGCAAACATGGTGATGGGCGCAAAAAACGGCACGAGTGAAAGAATCACCGACGTCTGGCTGTTCGGGCTGCCGATGATATGCCAGATCGTCATGAAGGGAATGATCACCAACATGATGACCGGAAAAACGAATTGTTGCGCCTCCTGCTCGGAATTCACCATCGCGCCGACCGCGGCGTAAATGGCGGCAAAAAGAAAATAGCCCAACACGAAAAAGACAATAAAAAATATCAAGTGCTCCGGCGCGACCGCCGGCATGATGAAATCGGAGGCATTCGCCATTTTCGGCGCGAACACGCTTGCCATCTTAATGCCGTAAAGCGACAGCAAGCCCATGGCGAGAGCCCAAATCGAGTATTGCGTGAGCCCCAGCGCGCCGACGCCCAAAATTTTGCCGGCCATCAACTGAAACGGCTTGACCGAGGAAATCACCGATTCGATCACGCGCGAGCTTTTTTCTTCGATCACACTGCGCATGACGACTTGGCCGTAAATGAGCATCGCCATGTAAATAAACATGACCAAAATCCAAACCAGCGCCTGCGTGCTGCCGCGATCTTCCTCTTCTTTGCCGCCTTCGGCGAGGCGAAACGTCCGCAAATCCACGCGGCGAACGAGCTGCCGAACTTGCTCCGAACTTAAGCCGCTTTGTTGAATGCGCCGCTCCGTCACGGCGCGGCTAATGACGCTGCGTAAACGCCCATTCTCGCGGAAATTGGTCACGCTTTTGCCGTAATAATCCGCGCCGCCCTCTGCATAAATGGAAGCCGGAATGATAATAAAGCCATCCAGCTTGCCGGCGTCGACGTCGTCGGATAAGGCTTTTTGGGCGGCTTCGATTTCTTCCGCGCCGACTTCGTGCTTGACAAAATTATAGAGCCGCTCGCCCGCTTCGTTCCTTTCACTCAAATTGACGATCAACGAATCCAAAATGGCGCCGGTTTGATCGATCACCGCGATATGTTTGGGCTGGTCGGATTTGAGAAACATGAGCAGGCCCGGCAAAACCATCATCGCGATCAGCAAAATCGGCGTGAGCAGCGTGCCGATGATGAAACCTTTGGTTTTGAGGCGCGAAAGATATTCGCGCCGCACGACGGTGAATAGTTTATCCATGATCGTTCCTCTCTTTTAGCCAAGCGCGAAGAGCATCGCGCGCAGCGCAACACACGAAATACGCCATGCGCTTTGCTCTACGCTCTAAGCCCTCAGCGCTTCGCGTTAGGCGTCCTTCACGGTCGCAATAAAAATTTCGTGCAGGGAAGGCTCGGCGATTTCGAAGCGGGAAATTTCGGCATGTTGCATGGCGGCGGCGAGCAACGCCTGCGGATTGGCGCCCGGCCGGAGCTTGATTTCGACGTAATTGCCGGAATCGTTATAACTCTCAATAACGCCGTTGTTTTTGAGAAAATCAGATTTGCCGTCATAAGCGAGAATCACATGGTTGCGGCCAAACCCGCGCTTGATGGCCTTCACCTCGCCGTCCAGGACTTTGCGGCCTTGGTTGATCAAACAAATCGCGTCACAGAGTTTTTCCGCGGCTTCCATCAGATGCGTCGAGAACACGATCGCCGTGCCGCGCTGCTTCTGTTCGAGAATCACTTCTTTAACCAGCTCGGCATTGACGGGATCGAGCCCCATGAACGGCTCATCGAGAATGATGAGGTCCGGCTCGTGTACGACGGTGGTGAGAATTTGGATCTTCTGTTGATTGCCTTTGGAAAGTTCTTCCATTTTTTTCATCTGCACGCCGGCCATGCCGAAGCGCTCGACCCACGTATCGATTTTCTTTTTGTGCGCGCTCTTTTTCAGGCCTTTCAATTCGGCAAAAAATTCGAGCGCTTCGCGGACTTTCATTTTGCGATAAACGCCGCGCTCTTCCGGCAAATAACCAACGCGGTCCAGAACCGCCGGCGAGGTGTTGGGCGCGCCGTTGATGAGAATCCGGCCGCGATCCGGCAAAATGATTTCCATGATCATGCGGATCGTCGTGGTTTTGCCGGCGCCGTTCGGCCCGAGAAAGCCGTAAATCGTTCCCGGCGCGACGTCGAGGCTCAGCTCTTTCACGGCCTCGAGATTGCCAAACGATTTGTTGATGCTGTCAAGCTGCAACGTTTGCATAATCCTCCTCACCTGGTTTAAGTTGAAACTTTGGAAGGCTGATCCACTTTTTCTTTTGCGTCATGCTTTTCGGCTTCGCGTCTTTCACGATCAATGACGTCTGCCACGCGCGGCCGGAGATTCGTAAGCGTCTTGAGCAGGTTGTACCAGAACGGCGCGCCCAGACTCAATAGAATGCTCGACATCATCAAGCCGATAATTTCACGCCACGAAATATTCTTCCAGCTTGGATAAGGCTTCGGGATGAGCGTAAAGCGCGCACCGTTAAAATCACTGCGAATCGAATCGGCCACGTTCATCCAATGGCCGATTTTTTCGCGCAGAACGGTGTCCAACACGAGGGTATATTCGCGCAGCAGCGGCGCGGCACGAGTGCTGTCGCCGATTTGCGCGCCAATCCAATCGCGCGCTGCCGCGGCGGAAAAAAATTCCGGCGGCACCCCGAGCCGTTGTGCGGCTTCGTTGTTGGTTTTCAAGCGCACGATCGCTTCGGTATAAGAGTTCGCGGAGAGCGCAAACGCCTCTTTGGCGTGGCCGAGCAAAACGTCCGCGCTTTGCACGAGGCTGGTGCGCAGTTCCACGTCCTTCGAAAATTTTTCGAGCAGGGCGATCGCATCCAACCGAAAAGCGACGGCGAGAATAACGGCAAAACTCACACTCACCCAGCGCGCGCACAGAGCAAAGCGCTCCGAGACGCGATTCATGACGCGATCGAACCAGAGTTCAAGCCCTTTGCGATATTCTTCCGGCGCTTTGAAACGAGAATGAGCTCTGGACGGATTGCTTGCCGACAGCGCCTGGCGTTGCGTTTCGACCGCCGCGATCGCGCCGCTAAAGTTTGGGTCCGATATGGTGTCTTCGAGCAAAGCAATAAATTCTTCACGCCGAATGGCGGTGGCGCGGCGGCCGCGGGTGTGCGAGAGCAGCGGATGCCGCAAAATTTTATCGGCAATTTGACGCGCGTGCGCTTTGAAGTCGGGATCGATGTACTTGAGCAACGTTTCCAGTCCCCACAACAAACTTCTACTGCGTAAGGCTAAAATCGCATTCACCACCTGCGTCAACGCCGTGACCAGAACGCTGACGCCCAGCATGACGGCCGCAAAGGCGATGG
>Ga0247727_10017338_pt1 | contig 11482 bp, 8 predicted proteins | sample WisWelCaveWW1625_FD_202498 | JGI IMG/M metagenome (GOLD analysis project Ga0247727, IMG submission 202498) | Biofilm microbial communities from Wishing Well Cave, Virginia, United States - WW16-25 | ecosystem: Environmental > Aquatic > Deep subsurface > Groundwater > Cave microbial mat | place... | reverse complement strand
CACTCTGTTCCGGCCAGACCAAGCGCCTTCTTCGCCGCCCCGACTTCAAGAAACAGCTTGTGGCTGCTTTTGCGGTCGCGGCTGGCTAAAAAAGAGGCGCGGTCCAACCAAAGTTTACGATCATACGGTTTTGGTGCTCGTGGCGGGCTCGCTTTATGCGCAAGAGAGCAAAAAGAATTACGCCGTCACCGGCGCGGTTACAGATGCCAGAAACGGCGAGCCGTTGATCGGTGCCAATGTGCTTATCGACGGCACGACGATTGGCGCGGCCACCAACGCTGAGGGCAAATTTTCGATCCTCGCGCGCGTGGCGCCGGGCGCCTATAAAATCACTTATCGTTTTATCGGTTATAAAAAACAAACCCAGGATTTGCGTTTAGCCGATGCCGAGACGATCGACACGGGGCAGGTTGGCCTCGCCCAAGACTTGTTGCAAATCGATGAGATCGTCGTCACCGGCACGGCTATCGCCACCGAAAAGGAGCGCCTGGGAAATACGATTGCAACCGTTCGCGGCAACGCTATCGCCGAAGCCAACGCGCCAACCCTCGACGCGGCGCTCACCGGCAAAGTTGCCGGTGCGCTGGTTCAACAAAACTCCGGCACGCCCGGTGGAGGGGTTTCCGTGCGCCTGCGCGGCACTTCGACGATTTCTTCCAGCGCCGAACCACTTTACATTGTTGACGGCGTCATTATCGACAACAGCTCCAATGAGCTGGTGAATTTGGGCGGTTACGTCGGCAATCGCATTGCCGATATCGAGACAAATGACATCGATCACATCGAAGTCGTCAAAGGCGCGGCAGCCGCGGCGTTATATGGCTCACGCGCCAATAACGGCGTGATTCAGATTTTTACCAAACGCGGCACCGCCGGTGATACGCGCATCACTTATCGCTCGCGCGTCGGGACCAGCAAGATTCGCAAGACCTACGAAGTCAATATGTTCGGTTTTGACAAGCCGCCGTCGGATGCAACCCGCCGGGCCGTGACGCGGCGTGACTATCAAGAAGACATTTTCCGAACCGGCTATGATGTGGAAAACTATTTGTCGATCTCCGGCGGTTCCGACCGCACGCGATACTATTTGTCCGGCTCCCATGAAAATGAAGAAGGCGTCATGGAGGCGACCAGTTATCGGAAGATCAACTTTCGGGTCAACCTCGATCAAACCGTCAGCAAGTGGCTGCAACTTTCGGCCGGCGCCAATTATATCAACTCGCATTCCGACCGCGTGCCGAACGGCGGCATCGTCGGCGGCGAAGGCGTCATCACCAATTTTACGTTTCAGCCGAATTGGTTCGATTTGCGCGCCAACGCCGAGGGCAAATTCCCGTCGCCGCCCAATCCCGGTTTCGCCAATGAATTGGAGGTGCTCGCCACGTGGGAAAATCCGCTCAAGGTTAATCGCTTCATCGGCGGTCTGCATGCGACGGCGACGCCGCTGAAAAATGTCTCGCTCGACTACACGTTGGGCTACGATCAATATACCGAAAAAGCGGAGCGCCGCATTCCGCGCGGCTCTTCGGCCGGCTACACGACGGGTTTTTCACAATCGGCCATTCAAGATGTGCTGCTCGTCAACAACGATATTACTGCCGCGCATGTCACCTCAAAAATCGGCCTTGAGTTCACCACCACTGTCGGCATGAACCATCAGTATTACGAAGGCACCAACGTCACGGCCTCGGTGCGCGATCTCATTCCGGTGGCCGAGCTGCTCAGCGCCGGCGCGGTGTCGACCGCATTCGAATTCAACGAAAAGCGCGTCATTTACGGCTACTTTGGCCAGGAAACCATCGGCTACCGCAGCAAGCTGTTTCTCACCGGTGCGCTGCGCATCGATGGCGCCTCGACCTTCAGCAAAAATGACCGCTGGCAAACTTTTCCCAAGGCCAGCCTGTCGTATTTGCTTTCGGCAGAGCCGTGGTGGCAGAACAGCCTCGGCGGCGTTTTCAATCGCTTCAAATTGCGCACGGCGTGGGGAACTTCCGGAGGCCAGCCCGCCGGCAGTTACGACGTGTTTTCCGTGTACGTGCAGCAGAGCAACAGCAACCGCCCCGGCCTGGTCAACTCGACGCTGCTCGGCAATGAAAATCTCAAGCCGGAGCGCATGCGCGAGTTCGAGATCGGCACCGACTTCGGCATGTTCGGCGATCGTTTGAGCTTCGAGTTCAGCTATTACGATAAGCGCGTCGAAGATCTTTTGTTGCAGCGCACGCTTCCGCCCTCGACGGGCTTTGCCGGCATTCGCGATAACGTCGGCGTCTTGTCCAACAAGGGGTATGAACTTTTAGGGAAAGCGCTGATTTTTAACAGCGAAAAATTCCAGTGGCTCACGACCCTCACGGTTTCCCGCAACAAGAACAAAGTTCTGAAATTGAACGGACCGGCGTTTGCGGTGCCGAATAGTTTCAATATTGCGCGTGTCGCGGAGGGCGAGCCGCTTGGCTTCTTCTTCGGACCAACCTATTTACGCGACTCTACGGGAGCAATGGTATTGAACAACGGCATACCAGTGAGAAACCCGGCGAACAGGAAAATTGGCGATCCGAATCCGGAATTAACCGCTTCGTTGAGCAATGATTTTCGCCTGGGCCGCCGCCTGAGCTTGCACACACAAGTGGACGGCGTGTTTGGCAACGACGTTTTCAATTTCACCCGCCGCATCCTGGAAACGCCGGCGTTTGGCAACGGCAAAGAATACGAGCGCGAATTGAGCGGCGAATTGCCGGCCGGCTACTTTTTAGTCCGGCGCTCGGTTTTTGAAGAATACATCGAGGACGGCAGTTTCATCAAATTGCGGGAAGTCGCGCTCAACTATCTCCTCGACACCGGTTTCGTGAGCAATCTGGGATTGAAAAGCCTGCAGTTGTCGCTTTCCGGCAGAAATCTCTTTTCGATCGACGACTATAGCGGCTATGATCCGGAAGTGAACGTCTCCTCGCAAAGCACGCTGGTTCGCGGCTTCGATTGGTCGACGATACCGCTGCCGCGCACCTTCAGCTTCGGTATCACCGCGAATTATTAAGCGCTGCGCTTATCAGGCATTCACCCATCGAATTGAGGAATGAAAATATGAAATGCAAAACTTTTTTCATCATCGCGTTTATCGCTTTGCTTGCCGGCATCGTGGGTTGTGACTTGGATCAGCTCAATCCCAACGCGCCGACCGACGAAGCGGTGCTAACCTCCGCGGACGGCATCAAGGCACTGGCCGTCGGCATGCAAGCCCAATATGGCGAAACCATCAACGAAACGGTCGAGGCCTCGAACTTGATTGCCCGGCGATATGCCACCATGCCGGCTTCGGTTTTGGGGCTGCGCGAATTGGAGACCGGCGGCAACGATGTGCAAAACACCAACGGCACGGTCAATAACTTGTGGAACGCCGAGTTTCGTGTCGTAAAGTCTGCGGAAGATTTGATCAATAATGTTGACAAAGTCACGCTCGAGGCCGGAACCCGCAGCGGCATCGTCGCCCTGGCCAAGTTGATGAAGGCCATGGCGCTCGGCGAGCTGATCGAAGCCTTTGTCAGCATCCCCATAAACGTCACCGCCGCTCAAATCCCGACTTTCTCGGACCGCGCCACGGCATTGGCGGCCGTGATTGCATTGCTCGAAGAAGCTCGGAATGGGATTGCGGCGACGCCGCCCTCGACTGATTTCAACAGCAACATTTTGGGCATCGGCTTCAATCTGCCGAACACCATCAACGCCATGTTGGCGCGCTATGCCTTGATTGCCGGCGATTATCAAAAAGCGCTCACCGCTGCCAACATCGTCGATTTGGCGGTCACCTCGAAGCTTTTTTACAACAGCAGTACCTCGCGCAATCCGATCTACCTTCTCACCGTGCTCATTACTTATTACAAGCCAGTTGAAAGTTTTCGCCTGAATGCCGAGGCCGGTGACGGGCGAGTGGCTTTTTGGGCTAGGGAAGGCACAGCCAATGAGAGATCGTTTCAGGGCACACCAGTAGATGATTTCGTGCAATATCGCCTGGACAACTCGCCATATTTTGTCTATCTGCCCGGGGAAATCACCCTCATCAAGGCCGAGGCTTGTGCGCGGCTGAACGATCTCACCAACGCGCTGGTTGAGCTGAACAAAGTTCGCACGAAGACGACGGATGCCGCAGGGCTCGGCGCCAATTTGCCGGCCAAAACCGCGGTTGATCTGCCCACGCAACAGGCGATTTTGGATGAGATCTATAATCAACGCAGCTACGAATTATTCGTGACCGGATTGCGTTGGGGCGATACGCGGCGCTTTGGCAAGCCCGGCGCCGAAACCCCGGCCGCCACCCGCAGCCGCACGCGCAACTGGCTGCCCTATCCCGACGCCGAGCGTTTGTCGAATCCGAACACACCGGCTGATCCGCCAATCTGACTCTGGCAATGCATTATCATTTGATATCCTTTCTTTGTAAGTGGCGTAAAGGTGACTACTTTACGCCACTTTTATTCTGAGGGAAGTGCAATGCAATTATTGATGTTAAGCGAATTTTTGGGCCCTCCATACAAAGCAAATAATTTCTTATATTCGCAGCTAAATCGATTAAAGATTTTTATTAAATTTTGCTAACTTTTCTTGACATTCTGAAAAGAATGATTTATGTTTCAAAAGCATAATGGTACTCGGCCATATTTGAACATTCGACCTACGCTATCGACGATTTTTCAAGCCCGCCATTCAGTTCTACTTAATGCTTACATAAAATTTTTATTGCGAAGGTATCTATCTGATAAATAACTAAAATTATAATTTAAGATTTAAAAAATGAATACTTATCGACATAATGACGCAGAAAGTAGAGCACCTCCTATGCTCTGCGTAACCCAATAGCTTCGTTTCTTCGTATGAGTATTTATTCAATTTACTGACCACACCATATTTTCGATGAGTGAACGGCGTTCGAATTTGTAACACCAACGGAGGTCCAAAATGAAAACATCTAATCTTATGTATTTGAGATTTGTTTGGTTGTTTTATGCTCTTACTATGCTAGCGGCACTTTTTATATGGGCATGTAAAGGAGTCGAACCCACACGAAGTGATAATCTCCAGACATCCTCCAACAGTTTTAAGAAAAAAGCTGGTGGGAATGTCTTAACCAAAGTAACTGATGGTCAAATAAACGCTAGCGTTTGGGTTTTCGTGGGTTTATTTGACCCTTTTTCGGATTCTGACAACGCAACTGTTTCTACTCCATCATCTGCGACTAATATCAGGTTCAGAGTCACAAGATCTGGGGCTCCCACATCGTGTGATCCAGTAGGTTCCTCATCTGGGTTTGTTCAAATAGATGGTGACCCTAACAAGACTTATTCTAGCTGTACCGGATGGATCACAACACTCCCGAATGGAAGTCACTCCTTCTATCTTTATGCATATGCTCAACATAGCACAGCAATTGATGCTTGCACAGAATGTCAACCACCTCCTGGTGAATGTACAACGGACAGCCAAACGAGCCTTACTGTAGAATGGCAATGATGTTTATGCCTGTTCTAATATTTATTCCTGCAATCGTGAGTCTTTTGAGATCCATAAAGCGTTCGCCAAAAATACGAAAAGAATTGGTATTTACGGTGGACCGTCGGCAAAGACGGCTGATAATCTGTCGAAGCAGCAAGCAATTCTGGATGAGAACTGCAAACAGCGCGGCTACGAATTATTCATCACCGGCCTGCGCTGGGGCGATGCGCGGCGCTTCGGCAAACCGGGCGCGGAAACCGACCCCGCGACGCGCAGCCGCACGCGCAACTGGCTGCCGTATCCTGACGCTGAAAAAGCGGCGAATCCCAATACCCCGGCGGATCCGGCGATTTGACGCAAGTTGTCTGTTCAAAGTGGTAATGGAAACTTGGAGGGGTGGGATTTGAAAGATTTTGGGGAGGTTGGAAATTTCAGCAACAGTGGCGTGGAGAATGCTTCACGCCATTTTTATTTTAAGCTCTTGCGCAAGCTTTAGGCCGCGAGCATGAAGCTCTTCAATCGATGTATGCGATGCTCATTCTTCGGCGCGCACGCGATATTTAGTTCATCCCCTCCGTGACCGTTATCCCGCCATTTACCGATACCACCCGTTTCTCGCCGATTCCGCCGCATCTTTTTTTGCCGATTACGTATTTTAATCCGAAGCTTCAATCTTGGTTTGCTTTCCAGGAAGAGCAACAGTATATTATCAGCACTGCGCATCAGGACGAATCGTTTATATCGTGAGATGAAGTCTATTGTCTTGTACCGAGGGCTAAACGCGGAGGAGTCAATGAATAGCAATGCTGTTATCAAAGTCGAGCGCTTGCGCAAAGTTTACGGCTCGACCGTCGCGGTCGAAGAGGTTTCGCTGGAAGTTTACGAAGGCGAAATCTTCGGCATGGTCGGGCCGAACGGCGCAGGCAAAACCACGACGACCGAGTGCATCGAGGGCTTGCGCGATCCCGATGCCGGCAGCATTCAAGTGCTCGCCATGAATCCGCAAAGGGATGGCTATGCGTTGCGCAACCGCATCGGCGTACAACTGCAAACTTCGGCGCTGCAAGAACGCCTCAAAGTTTGGGAGGCGCTCGATTTGTTTGCCTCGTTTTATCCGCGCTCGGTTGATTGGGAGGCGTTGCTCGAACAGCTCGGCCTCGCCGAGAAACGCAACGCGCCCTTCGCCAAGCTTTCCGGCGGCCAAAAGCAACGCCTCTTCGTCGCGCTGGCGCTGGTCAACGATCCGGAGCTGGTGTTTTTCGACGAACTGACCACCGGCCTCGATCCGCAAGCGCGCCACGCGATTTGGGATTTGGTGCGCGGTATCCGCGACAAGGGGAAAACGGTTTTTCTCACGACGCATTTCATGGAAGAAGCCGAGCGCTTGTGCGACCGCGTGGCGATTATGGACCACGGCAAAATCGTCGCGCTCGACACCCCGCAAAATCTCATTCGCCATCTCGACGCCGAAAATCGGCTCATCTTCACCGTCGACGGCAATCTGGAGATTCAACAATTGCTTCGCGTGCAAGGCGTCACGCGCGTCGAGCCGGATAACGGCCAGTTCGTCGTTTATGGCCGCGGCGATCAGCTCGTCGGCGACGTCGTGCATGCGCTGACCTCGAATGGCCTGCGCTTGCGCACGCTGCGCACCGAAGAGCCGACGCTGGAGGACGTGTTTTTGAGTTTGACGGGAAGAAAGATGAGGGATTGAACGAAAGGCGAAGAGCGAAGGGTGAAAGGCGAAGAGTGAGGGGCGAAAGGTGTCTCGTCCTGTCACCCATCACCCTTCGCCCATCACATTATTATGCGCTATGCAACGAGAAAGGAGCAAACCATGCACGGCTTCTGGAAACTGACCTGGACGGAAACAAAACTTTTTTTGCGCGAGCCGATGGCGGCGTTTTTCACGTTGGTCTTTCCGCTGATGATCCTGTTTTTCTTCGGGAGCATTTACGGCAACGAGCCGACGCCATTCTTTGGCGGTTATGGCTCGGTCGATGTTTCCGTTCCCGCTTACACCGCCATGATCATCGCCACCAGCGGGCTTCTCGGCCTTTCCATCGTGATCTCGTCGTATCGCGAGCGTGGGATTCTGCGCCGGTTGAAAGCCACGCCCTTGCGCCCGCATACGATTTTGAGCGCGCAAGTGATCGTCATTTTTGCGATGACGGCCGTGGGCATGGCGATGCTGATTCTCTTTGGAAAACTTTTTTATGATTTGCGGTTTGCCGGCAGCCTCTTCAATGTGGCCGTCGCATTCACCCTTGGCAGCATAAGCTTTTTTGCGCTGGGATTCGTCATCGCCGGCCTCATGCCGACGGCGCGCACGGCGCAAGTGGTGTCGATGGTGCTGTTTTATCCGATGCTCTTTCTTTCCGGCGCGGCCATCCCGAGCGAAGTGATGCCGGAAACCATCCGGCAATATGCCAAAGCCCTGCCGTTGACTCACGTCGTCTCTTTGTTGCGCGGCCTGTGGATCGGCGAAAGTTGGGGGCAACATTTAACGGAGGTCGGCGTTCTCGTCGCCATGACCGTGATCGGGGTCATGATCACGGCGAAGACGTTTCGGTGGGAGTAGTTCGTAGTAGCGCCTTCAGGCGTCCGGTGTGACTTTTTAAAAGCATGCCAAACCAAGAAAAAACTTTAATGCACGCGTTTCTAAAGAAACTCGCAGGCACGGATCGCCGGTCGATTGGAAAATCAAAGGAAGTGGTCGCCGAGGTGTTGGCTGATCCCAGTTTGCTCGGCGTTATCTTCGACGGCATGCTCGACTCCAATCCCGTGCTCCGCATGCGCAGTGCCGACGCAGTTGAAAAGATCACCTCCGAGCATCCCGAATATTTGCGTCCTTACAAAAAGCGGCTGCTCGAGCAGATTGCAAAAAGCGGCCAGCAAGAAATGCGTTGGCATGTGGCGCAATTGTTTTCACGTCTCAAATGGAGCCCCAAAGAGCGCCGCGTCATCGTTGATATTTTAAAAAATTATCTCAAGGACAAAAGCAAAATCGTTAAAACTTTTTCCATGCAAGCGTTAGCCGACATTGCCGAGCAAGACGCCGAGTTGCGCCCGCCGATCATCAAGCAACTGGAGAGCTTAACGCGCACCGGCAGTCCGGCGATGAAAGCGCGCGGGAAGAAGTTGTTAGCGAAACTTAAAGCAAAATAAGGCAATGTCTCATGGGTAGAAAAACGTAGCGCAGTCATCCTGACCAATGTCACTAACTTTTCAAGAAAAGCAAAAAACTTACGCAAAGACACGGAGGCTCGCAAAGATATTTTTTGCAAGATAATTGTGGCAAAATAATTAAAAAGCTTTTAAATCATCTTGCCATAATTATCTTGCGTTTCATAAAGGCATTGAAATTCGATTTATCTTTGCGCCTCAGAGTGTGTTTTTCTTTTTTGATTTGCCGGTTCCAAAAAGTTAGCAACATTGGTCATCCTGACTGCAAGCAAGATGCTTGCGCTGCATCCGTCACTCGAGGCGTTAAAAACAAGGAACTCGTGATGCGACTCACACTCAATATTCATCTATTCCTTTTCGCCATTCTCGGACTGGGGATTTGTGCCACAGAAATGTGGATCGTCCATTCGGCATATTTTCTGCAAAATCCCAACGTGATTTCGTTTGCGATGACGCTGGACCTCGTCATTGGCTTGCCGGTCTTGTACTATATTTTCGTTGTGCGCCAACGGCGTATCCCAGCGATCACTCTCGTTCCCGTATTGGTGTTAGCCATCGTCATCGCCAGCTTCATTTTGCCGGCGACGCAGCAAGCGCCTCTCGATTTCATCAAAAAATTTATTCCCCTGCTCGAGCTTTTGGTGCTTGGATTCATTGCCATCAAAATACGAACGATCGTGAAGCATTACCACCAGGCCAAGTTGACCGAAATTTATTTTACTGAAGCATTAGCGGCGAGCCTCGAGCGAAGCCTCGGCGCTTTGCCCATCGTTCCCATCCTTGTAACAGAGTTTTCGCTGCTGTATTATGCTTGGGGAGGATGGTTCAAACAATTCAAGAGTTGGGATTCCAGCCACCTGGTGTTTTCTTATGATCGCAAAACTGGTTACTCCGCCATTTTGGGCGCTTTGGCGCTGGTTTTGATTGTGGAAACGACGGCGCTGCACATTCTGCTGCAACAATGGAGCACGCTGGCGGCGTGGAGCTTCACCGGCCTCAGTTTCTACAGCTTGTTGTGGCTCTTTGGGGATTATCACGCGCAACGCCTGCATCCCATCGTTCTCAGCAAAGCGCATTTGCATCTTCGCGCCGGACTGCGTTGGCGAGCGACCATTCCATTCTCAGATATCGGCGCCATACAAAAAGCTAAACCTCGCGAGAGCAAAGCCGCGGACTATATGAACTTCACCATTTTCGGCCAACCGCGTTGCGTGATTGACCTCAAACAGCCGGTAATCGTGACGGGCTTGTTCGGAATCACGAGGAAAGTGCAACGTATCGGCCTGGCGGTCGATGACGAGGGGCAATTTCGCGAGGAATTGAGCAAGCGGATTGAGGAGGCGGCCGAAACGAAGTGACAGACTTGGCGGATGAAAGCAATTAAAGAAACTTTCATGTTCAACAAACATATCTGCGTTTATGCCTTCCATGCAACTGCCTCCGAACATCCAACAAAGCCCTCTTAAACTTTATCAAGAGCTGGCCGCGTGGTGGCCGTTGCTCTCCACGCCGGCTGATTATGCGGACGAGGCGGCCTTTTTTCGCCAAACGCTGGTGGAGGTTTGCGAGAAACCGCCGCGAACCCTCCTCGAGCTTGGCAGCGGCGGAGGAAATAACGCCTCGCATCTCAAAGCGCATTTTCGCATGACGCTGGTCGATCTTTCGGCGGAGATGCTTGCCGTGAGCCGCGTGCTGAATCCGGAATGCGAGCACGTTGCCGGCGATATGCGCACCGTGCGCCTCGGACGGCGCTTCGATGCGGTGTTTATTCACGATGCGAGCATGTACATGATCACCGAACACGATTTGCGGCGTGCTATCGAAACCGCTTATATTCATTGTGAAGATGGCGGCGCAGCATTGTTCGCGCCGGACTGCGTGCGCGAGACATTCGCCCCGTCGACGGATCACGGCGGCCATGATGGCGAGACGAGAAGCCTGCGTTATCTCGAATGGGCTTATGATCCGGAGGCGCGCGACACCACGTTTGTGGTGGACTTCGCTTATCTGTTGCGCGAAAATGAAACGGTGCGCGTCGAGCATGACCGCCATGTTTGCGGCCTGTTCGCTCGCGCAGATTGGCTGCGGCTTCTGAGTGAAGTCGGTTTTCAGGCGAGCGTGGTGATTGATTCCTACAATCGTGAGTTGTTTGTGGGGAAGAAATCCAAGGGGTGATTGAGATTGGAGCATTTCGCCCTCACCCCGGCCCTTTCCCGGTGGAAGAGGGGCGGGGATGAGGGCGAAAAACCACAAAGGGAGTAAGTATGCCAGACGAACCCCACCATCGTGTTAAACCGATCATTCTGCAACGCGCCCGTGATCTGCGCCATCCGCTCACGCCTGCTGAGCGAAAAGTTTGGGCTGCCGTGCGAAATCGCGGGCTTGGCTATAAAATTCGCCGACAACATCCCATCTCGCGTTTCATCGCTGATTTTTATTGTGCAGAAGCCAAACTGGTCATCGAGATTGACGGCGATACTCACGCCGAACCCGCGCAAGCGGAATACGACGCCGCCCGCACAGCCTGGTTGGAAGCCCATGGCCATCATGTCATTCGCTTCAGCAATCGTGAAGTATACGAAAATCTCGACGGAGTGCTGGAGGCGATTCGAGAGGCGTGCGGGAGATTTGTGTGAGGCCAAATTCTCCCTCATCCCCGTCCCTTCTCCCAGCGGGAGAAGGGGGTCACCACGAGCTACTCCCTCTCCCAGCGGTGATCTTTACCCACATTTGGCCTACTGGACACAGAGATGAAAGTCTATGGCGCGCGCGACGCTGTGGTGATGATCTTCCACATCGCCGTGAGGTCGTCGAG
>Ga0247727_10017337_pt1 | contig 11483 bp, 7 predicted proteins | sample WisWelCaveWW1625_FD_202498 | JGI IMG/M metagenome (GOLD analysis project Ga0247727, IMG submission 202498) | Biofilm microbial communities from Wishing Well Cave, Virginia, United States - WW16-25 | ecosystem: Environmental > Aquatic > Deep subsurface > Groundwater > Cave microbial mat | place... | reverse complement strand
CCTGGATTCGATCCAGTGGTACATGGGAAATGATGGCACTGCAAGCGGCGATTTCCGCGCGCGGGCGATCATGTATGATGAATCGGCAACAGGCTCAACCAGATCATTCAATATCCCAATCGAGATCATTTCCACGCGTAATGCTTCCACACAAAGTGCGCAAGGAAGAGCCAATCTTGATTATCCAAGAGGAACGGATCCTCCTTCGCTCGGTCGGGCACCGCGCCACATAGACAGGGCATCAACGGAGAAAGACAAGACAATCCACCAGCTCCTCGGCCCAGGAGTGACGGTCTATTGTTCCAACTTCAACCTGAGTTCGTTTGTCCAGGAAATCAGCAGCTTCAACGTAGAAACACCTGGGACTTTCAGATTGATACGAACTGGACTGTTCGAAGGCCTGTTCGCCGGTGATATGTCACCGGATGGCGCATTGTATTCCCTTGATTATTTCAGCAATTCGCTTGTTTCGGTAGACACTAGCGATGGAACAGTCACCGTCATCGGATCATCGATCCCATTGGGCGGTGAAACCTGGACAGGCTTGACGTATGACTTCACCACCGGTACATGGTACGGCAGCAGCACCAGCATCGTCCGATCCACGTTGTACACCATCGACCCAGCAACGGGCACGGCAACAGTGATCGGCGAGATCACCGGCAGTCCGGGTAACATCGATGTATCGGCTGACAATACCGGGCAGTTGTACGGCTACGACATCGTCAATGACAGCTGGTTTAGCATTGACAAGAATACGGGTGCAGGAACACTTATCGGCCTTCTGGGTTTTGATGCAAACTTCGCCCAGGGGATGGACTTTGATCCTGCCACGAACATCTGTTACATGGGTGCATATAACAACAGTGTCGGTCAGGGAGAGTTGAGAACGGTTGATATTACGACAGGGAACACAACACTCGTCGGCGCGTTCTCCAGCCAGGAAGTCACAGCCATGGGAATCCCGGGCTCGATCGGAGGGTGGCTCAGCGTAGCCCCGACTTCAGGAACTGTGGCTATTGGTGACTCGGTGTTGATGGCGACGCGGTTTGATGCAACCGATCCCGAGATCTATGAGAATCCCGGCAACTACTTCGGAGAAATAGAGGTGACGGCTACGAATTCAACGCTGGCCGACACGCTCAGCATTCCGGTTCGGATGAACGTCCTCAGACCTCCGGGAGCACGGCTTGTCGTGAATCCCAATTCAATCGACTATGGAGACGTTCAGATATATTCCACGAGGACGATGTCAACACTTGTGAGAAACATCGGTCAAACCACACTGGATGTTACCAACATTACAACCGACAATCCGGCCTATGACGTGTTAGCACCGACAAGCTTCTCGCTTGCGACTGACGATACACATCGTGTTTACATCGAGTTCACTGCTCCATTCCCTGCCGGAACGTACACCGGCACGGTAATGTTTATATCAAATGATCCGTTGGCTGCGACGGTTGCATTGACAGGCGATGCGTTTGGCGTTCCAAACTTCGCAGACCGCATCGATTCTCTACAGATCGATATTGAGGGCGGAGTTATGGATTCTATTCAGTTCTATATGCGCAACGATGGAACTGAAGACGGAACCTTTAACGCAAGAGCAATCATAACACCAACGAGTGCGCCAACTGGAGGGTCCATTAGCCCCATCGAGATCCCGGTGGAAATCGTTCCCCTCAAGAAATCACGAAGCGCTGTTAAGGCCTCGCCTGTTAAAGCTGACGCTATGTCCAACAAAGCAGGTGCTCAGAAGCTTAACGGAACCGGTGATTTCCCACGGGGAAGCGCTCTGCCTTCGATAGGACGTGCGCCTCAGCAGTCCGCACCAATCACAAAAGGCCGATCTGGATCGATTCACTCCTTACTCGGTCCCGGGACAATAGTGTACTGTGCTAACTTCAACTTGAACAACTTCCTACAAGAAGTGAGCAGCTTTCATGTGGAGACCCCGGGTACATTCCGTTTGATCCGTTCAGGGTTATTTGAGGGTCCGTTTTCAGGTGATCTTGCACCGGACGGAACCTTCTATTCCCTCGATTATTTTAGCAACTCTCTGATCACCATCGATACCAGTGATGGAACCGTGACGGTCATCGGGCCGTCGTCCCCCTTCGGCGGTGAAAGCTGGAGCGGTCTGACCTATGACCAGACCACAGGAACGTTGTACGGAGCGAGCACGAATATCGTCCGATCTACACTGTATACCGTGGATCAGTTCACCGGAACAACGACAGTCATTGGCGAACTGACGGGCATGCCCGGCTGCATCGATGTTTCGGCTGACAATTCGGGCCAGTTGTGGGCTTATGATATTGTCACCGACAGCTGGTACAGTGTCGACAAGGCAAGCGGCGTCTCGACGCTTATTGGCTCCATCGGATTCGACGCTAACTTTGCCCAAGGGATGGATTTCGACCCTGCCACCAATATCTGCTACATGGGTGCCTATAATAACAGCGTTGGTCAGGGCGAGCTACGTACCGTGGATGTCTCGACAGGAAACACGACACTGGTCGGGACATTTCCCAATCAGGAAGTCACTGCCATGGGCATCCCGGGTGCGGCCACCGGCCAGTGGCTGAGCATTGTGCCGAGAACTGGAGCGGTTGCCATCGGGGACTCCGTGCAGATGACTGCGCGGTTTGATGCAACCGAGCCGGAAATCTACGAAAACCCCGGTAGCTACTTTGGCGAAGTCCTGATTACGGCCACGGATCCCTTCGCAGACACGTTGAGCATTCCTGTACGGATGTATGTTGTTCCGCCCGCGGGCGCTCGCCTTACTATCGAACCAACATCGCTCGACTTCGGCGATGTTGAAATCGGTGGAACAGACACCATGTCGGTGCGTGTCCGGAACATCGGTCTCACGACGCTGGATGTCACGAACATTACCATCGATAACTCGAATTTCGGTGTGGTACCTCCGACGAGCTTCTCGTTGGCAACGTTCGATACACACCTTGTCTATGTGACGTTCACCGGAGTTCTGCCGGCCGGGCCACAATCAGGCACCATGACGTTCGCTTCGAATGATCCTCTGGCGCCTACGGTGCCATTGTCGGCAACAAGCGCCTCGGTGGCACATATCGCTGTTAATCCTGAGTCATTCTATTTCAACCTCACGACAACGGATACAACGCGTGCGACACTGACGATTTACAATCCCGGAACATCCACGCTGGATTTCTCAATCGACGAAGGTATCGCAACGCTATCCGGAGCCTCGAGGACGGCTGCAATCGAGAGGAGTCGGCAGCAGCAACCAGCGGTTGAGAACCCTGAGAAGGGTAAGGATGGTCCCGGACCGGGACAGCCCCCGCCTGTGGATGGCATGGGTGGACCGGATGCCTTCGGGTACATCTGGATCGACAGTGATGAACCGGGCGGTCCATCATACGAATGGGACGACATCGCTGGCGTCGGTACACAGCTGTTCTTCGGCGACGATGACAACCAGGGTCCGTTCACGCTGGACTTCAATTTCAGCTATTACGGGAACACGTATAATTCCGTTCGGATCTGCTCGAATGGGTTCATTAGCTTCACCTCGACGAGCACATCCTTTACAAACGGACCGATCCCCAGTACAATTGAGCCCAACAACACTGTCTTCGGCTTCTGGGATGATCTTTATCCTCCTGGCGGCGGAACAGTACACTTCTACGCAGATGCGGCAAACGATAGGTTCGTCGTACAGTGGACTGATATTCCGCATTTTGGAACGGGAGGCCCCTACACCTTCCAGATCATCCTGAAATCGAACGGCGAGATTCTGACACAATACTTCAATGTTGGTATTCCGGACAACTCATGTACGATCGGTACTGAGAACCTCGACGGAATGATAGGATTGCAGGTTGTGTATGATGCAACGTACGTTCACAACGAACTTGCAATTCTCTTCAGTCGTGACCTCGTGCCATGGATGTCGGTTGAACCGACGACTGGCACGGTTGATCCCGGTGACAGCACGGCAGTGGAAGTCAGGGTTCATCCCGAGGGGCTTGCCGACGGAAATTATCGGGGCAACTTCATCCTTACGGGAAATACGCCGGACGTTGTTACCGTACCTGTGACCATGGATCTCATCACAGGAATTGATGAGGCAAACCTGATACCGACTGTGTTTGGACTGAGCCAGAACTATCCGAATCCGTTCAACCCGACGACACGGATTAAGTACTCCTTGCCGGAACAGTCGACTGTTTCTCTGAGGATCTACAACCTGCTCGGTCAGGAGTTGATCGCTCTTGCGAGTGGACCTCAGGAAGCCGGGTACTATGAAATGACATGGGACGGGCGGAACAGAAAGGGGATCAATGTTGGATCGGGCGTGTACTTCTACAGGTTTGAAGCAACCGGAGTTTCAGGAAGGAAGTTTACAGACCTGAAGAAGATGCTGTTCCTCAAGTAAAACCAACTTTGATTACAGAACAATCCCGCCTTCTTTAGGCGGGGCTGTTCTTGAAATAGGGTCTGGAGGGAATTCCCACCATCCAGATGCGTATGAAAAAGCCCTGTCAGCAATGACAGGGCTTTTTCTTTCCTCGACAAGCGTTCCCGTCCTTCTCGAGGATGGAACAGGGGTGGTGGACGAGGTTGATCTGTACAGCGAGACTCCTGTCTCGCTTTCGGCGAAAGCGACTCGGAGAGTCGCTTTACAACCGTGCGGCTCTCGACGTTGTAGAACGATTCGCCTCTACGAGCCCGTAGGCCAGAATCGCTTACGTGGAGAAGCGACTCTGGAGAGTCGCTCTACAGATTAAAATTCCTTGAGCGACTTCCGAATGATGTCCATTCCCTCATCTATCTCCTCTCGTGAAATATTCAACGGAGGTCGGAAACGAACGGAGCGCTCGCCACTCGGCAAGAGTATCAGTCCCTTCTCCAGACATTTGTTCCTGAACGGAGTACGCTGCTCCACGCTGTTCATATCAAATGCTGCAAACAATCCTCTCCCTCGAGCATTTGAAACAAGATGAGAGAACTCCATGCTCAACGCTTCAAGCCGACCCACCAGGTATCCTCCCAGAACCCGGGCATTCTCCACGAGGTTTTCCTCTTCAATGATTTCCAGATAGCGCTGTGCCCGCACCATGTCGACCAGGTTTCCGCCCCACGTCGAATTGATCCTGCTGGGAACGGCAAACACATTCTCTTTCACTTCGTCAATCCGTTTTCCGCACAGGAATCCACACACCTGCATTTTCTTCCCGAACGCCAGCATGTCCGGCTGGACGCCAAGCTGCTGATGGGCCCAGAGCGTTCCTGTCAATCCGATACCTGTCTGGATTTCGTCAAAAATCAGCATCGCTTCATTATCGTCAGCCAGTTGTCGCAGGGCTTGGAGAAACTCGGGCCGGAAGTGGTTGTCGCCACCCTCCCCCTGGATAGGCTCGATGATCAGTGCAGCAATATCATCCTTATGCTTCCTGAATGCCTCTTTGATTTGTTCTATGCTTGCCTCCTCCTGTCGAACCACACGTTCCAGATTCTGTTCGTTCAGAGGAAACGTGATGGCCGGGCTCAGAATCCGCGGCCAGTCAAATTTTGGAAACAAATCGGTCTTCACAGGATCTGTGTTGGTCAGCGAAAGAGTGTATCCTGACCGACCGTGGAACGCCTGGCGGAAATGAATCACCTTTCTTCCTACCTCTTGTGTATAACCTTTCGCAAAGTTCTTCCGAATCTTCCAATCGAACGCGGCTTTGAGCGCGTTCTCAACGGCAAGCGTTCCTCCGTCCACAAGAAACAGATGTGGTAGGTACTGAGGAATCCCCACACGGTCAAACGTCTCCACAAAATCAGCCTCCTCTACCGTATAGATGTCCGAGTTCGACGGCTTATTGACTGCAACAGAGGCGAGCTTCTGAAGAAACTCAGGAGTCGTCATCTTCGCGTGATTCAGACCGATTGGTGACGATGCAACAAAGGTAAAGAAATCGAGGTATCGTTTGCCATTCTTCGCGTCGACAATGTACGAACCCTTGCTTCGTTTCAAGTCAACAACGATATCGAAACCATCGACCAGCATCCGTCGCTGCAGCGTGGGAATGACTGACGATGGCGGGATTGAGGCTTTTTGCGATATTGGCGTAACGCTCGCGGGTTGTCTCATAGCCATATTCTCAACTTCCTTTCTTCCAAGGTTTTGCTCAATCGGCGGTTCTCACAAGAGAGCCGCGTCGTTCCTCTCCTACAAAAGAGCGACAACGAGATCCTCAGAAGAATTCCTGGTGTTCGTACCTCGAGATCATAAATATACGCGACGGCGCCATGGTCTCAGTTCATCGGATAGTTGTCAATCTGAGCGCGCTGGAGTCCGCCACTGTAATCAATGTACACCGTTTTCCATTCCGTGAAGAAATCGTAGACCGTCCACCCGCCTTCACGGTGACCGTTGCCGGTCTGCTTCACTCCGCCGAAAGGCATATGAGCCTCTGCCCCAATAGTCGGTGCATTGATATACGTGATGCCCGATTTGATGTCTCGGATGGCTTTGAACGCCTTATTGATGTCCGACGTATAGACTGAAGAGGAAAGTCCGTAGATCGTGTCGTTGAGAATATGAATTCCCTCCTCAAGGGATTTAACTCTGATAACTGACAAGACAGGCCCGAAGATCTCTTCTCGTGCTATTTTGTGATCCGGTTTCACATCGGTGAAGATTGTGGGTTTGTAAAACCATCCCTTTTTGAGCTCGGGGTTGGATGGAATTTCACCCCCAGTGACCAGTCGCGCACCCTCTTCTGCGCCGATCTGGACGTACTTCATGACGGTGTTCCGCTGGCCCTCATTGACACACGGACCAACTTCGACCCCTTCAAGCAAGCCGTTCCCGAGTCTGAGCATTGCCGCTCGTTTCGCAAGCATTTCGACAAAGACATCATGGATTTTCTCATGCAAGATCAGTCTGCTTGTCGCCGTGCAGCGTTGGCCGGTTGTGCCGAACGCTCCCCAGAGAACCCCGTCGAGTGCCAGGTCCAGGTCGGCATCATCCATAACGATCTGCGCGTTCTTGCCCCCCAGCTCGAGTGAAACTCGTTTCAACGTTCCTGCAGCAACTTCGGCAATCCGCTTTCCGACAGCAGTCGATCCCGTAAAACTCACGAGATCTACATCGGGATGGGAAACGATGTTCATTCCGACATCACCCCCACCACCGTGGACAAGATTGACAACACCTTCTGGTATGCCTGCTTCCATGAGTATCTCAACGAGGGATGTAGCGGTCGCCGGTGTATCCGACGCAGGCTTGAACACAATCGTATTCCCACAGAGAATGGCTGGAAACATCTTCCACGTCGGTATTGCCATCGGAAAATTCCATGGGGTGACAATGCCTGCAACACCAATCGGAACACGGAGCGCCATGTTAAACTTGTTCACAAGCTCGGAAGGGACTGTGTGACCAAAGAGACGCCTTCCTTCGCTCGCAGCATAATAGGCGGTATCGATTCCCTCCTGAACGTCTCCGCGTGTCTCGGCCAACACCTTCCCCATTTCTCGCGTCATTTGCTGAGCCAGTTCCTCCTTGCGCGCAACCATGATGTCGCCAACTTTGCGAAGGATATCGCCACGCCTCGGCGCCGGCACAAGCCGCCATCGTTCAAATGCTGCACGCGCTGCTTTCACCGCCTCGTCGACATCTTCCTTACCCGATTTGGGAAAAGTTCCAACAATCTCATCCCAGTTCGCGGGATTCCTGTTTTCAAAGGTCTGCCCCGACTTGGCGTCAGTCCATTTCCCGTTGATGAAGTTTTGATATTTTTTGGGCATATCACTACCTTTCTTTGTACACCTTACTGCGATGACCAATAAGCTCAATAATGATAATCTTGCGTCTCCGATCCAATGAGTATATGACTCTGTACTGGCCAACCCGAGATACTCTACAGCAAAGCCACCCATTATTTTGTTGCCTTGGCCCAGAACTCTTCATGACTAAGATTCTTCTTCGAGCTACTCCCGCGCAGCCTTCGGACCACTTCAGCCCTCAACTCAAGACCTTGATCGACATCGTAATAATCTCGTAGCATTCTCAGCTCATCACTCACCAGCTTCTTGACATACCGCCGGATAAGCCTTTTCTGAACATTCGTTAGGTTTGGCATACTCGATTACGTCCTGAATATTTGAGAAAGATATTGACAACGAGATGGACACTCGCTACATCATAGACCCACTCGCCGGAAAATGTAATCAACATGCTGAATACTTCTTTTGATGTCAAACAACTCGTCAAGCTCTCCATTCTTGAGTGTCTTCGAAACCAAATCATTCTTTATCAGGACGTCTCTGAAGTTCTTCTGCGATTCCCAGACATCCATTGCCGCCGATTGAACAACCTTGTATGCATCTTCCCTCTTCATTCCCTTTTTGGTCAACGCCAAAAGGACCGACTGCGAAAAGATCAACCCATTCGTTCTGTTCAGGTTCTTTAGCATATTCTTCGGGTAGACGATGAGCTTGTCGATCACCTCACTGAACAGGGCTATCATATAGTCCAGCAAGATGCAGCTATCCGGCAGCACAACACGCTCGACCGAAGAATGCGTTATGTCTCTCTCATGCCACAACGCAACATTTTCCATTGCCGCGAGAGCGTTCCCCCTGAGAACCCGCGAAAGTCCGGCGATCCGCTCACAGGTAATCGGATTTCTCTTATGCGGCATTGCCGAAGATCCTTTCTGGCCCTTTGAAAAAAACTCCTCAGCTTCAAGCACTTCGGTTTTCTGGAGGTGTCTGACTTCGGTCGCAAACTTCTCGAGCGAGCTCCCGATGATTGCTAACACCGACAAGAATTCTGCATGACGGTCTCGTTGCAGAATCTGCGTGGAAACCGGCGCCGGCTTGAGTCCGAGCTTTTCGCAAACATATTCTTCAACGCGGGGACTGAGGTGTTCAAACGTCCCCACCGCGCCCGAAATCTGTCCGACAGAGATCCGATCGATGGCCGCGTTGAGGCGATCGATGTTTCGCCGCGTCTCGTCATACCAAAGCGCGAGTTTTAGTCCGAACGTTGTCGGCTCCGCGTGAATGCCATGCGTACGCCCTACCATGACAGTTAGCTTGAACTCCTTCGCACGCCGCGCAAGAACTTCGGCAAGCTTTTGGAGTCCGGTTCGCAGCAGCTCGCCAGACTGCTTCATCTGCACCGCAAGGCATGAATCGAGCACATCGGACGACGTCATCCCAAGGTGGATGTAGCGCGATTCCGGGCCAACATATTCCCCTACATTCGTCAAGAACGCAATCACATCGTGTTTTACTTCCCTTTCAATCTCGTCGATCCTCCTTGCGTCAAAACCGGCCTTTTCGCGGATGATTCGTGAGGCCTCTTTCGGGATTACGCCCAGCTCCGCCTGGGCTTCACAGGCCAACACCTCAATTGAAAGCCAGATGCGAAACTTGTTCTCGTCCTCCCAGATTTTCCCCATTTCGGGGCGGGTATACCGTTGGATCACGCTTTTGAGCTCTCTAAAGGAAGAGTGAGTGCCACGAATGTGCTGTAAAATCGGGATATTCTCTTGAAATTTACGAAAAAGGGGGGAGAAACAAAACTTAGGACTGGGTTTGGCGATCGAGCAACCAGGACGGTTGACCTACCGCAGGCCATCCGCAGGTCCAATCGCATTTGTGAGGAATTTACGCTGAGAGAATTACGAGGTACGGCGTTCTAACTTCAACTTCAGATCGACGAGCCTTTTCTCACGCCAGACTTTCATGCGAAGTGTGTCACCCGTTTTAGCTACATCGACAATCGCAATGAGACCAGATTCGTCCCCGACCCGTTCTCCGTTCACTTCGAGAATTATGTCCCCGGGTTTGAACCCGGCGTCTTCCGCCGGACTGTTTCGTTTTACGTCGCTGACGATAACTCCCTCGACGCGTTCGAGGCCAAAATACCGAGCGACTCTCGCATCGACATTCTGAATCTCCAGGCCCGTAATGAAGTCCCGATCAATCTTACCGGTTCGCTTTAGGTCCGCCACGATGTTCTTCACCCGATTGACGGGAATGGAAAAGCCCACGCCGACACTTCCCTGATTGGGAGTGTAGATCACCGAATTTACGCCGATGACTTCTCCCAGACTATTCATTAGCGGGCCGCCACTGTTGCCGGAGTTGATCGCAGCATCGGTCTGAATCATCCCGCGATAGACCCTCCCCTCCTGCGCCTGAAGGTTTACGTTTGTTGCGCTCACAACACCCACCGTCACCGTCGGCTTTTCGCTGATATCAAAAAGCCCGAAAGGATTTCCGAATGCGATTGCCCATTCACCAATGATGACATCGTCAGAGTTACCCAGCTTCAGAGACGGGAGATTAGTCCCATTAATCTTCAAGAGGGCGATGTCGGAAACCGGATCGCTCCCGACCAGTTCGGCTTCATACTTCTCTCCACTTGTCATCGTGACCGTAATCTTGTTCGCATTACCGGCAACATGATCATTGGTAAGAACATAGCCGTCTGACGAAATGATAAACCCGGAGCCGAGAGATTGAACAGGCTGGCTAAAGATCTGATCGCCGAAGAAGTGACGGAAGAAGGGGTCATCGCCCCAAGGGGCCCACCGACGGTACTGTCGCACCTCGATCACATTGATCCCGACAACCGCCTCACTTGCGATCGCAACAGTACGGGTGATTGCATTTTGACGGGACCGGGAAATGTCATCGCCCGGAGAATCCTGTTGATCGGGTTCGTGGATAATCTGCTGAGCGGATCTCTGTACGGGCATGGCCTCCAGAACCGCCCCACGATTATCGGTATTATTGGTGGCAGCACTGTCCTGCCCCAACTTGTATCCGAGCACCCCACCAGCAAGGAATGGAAACAAAAGAACAACACCAATCCAAACGCTTTTTCTATTCATCTCCTCCTCCTTACTTCTTCTTTCTCATCAAGACCTTCTTGGCCGCGCTGACGATGTTCTCACGAGCAATTCCGTACTTCTTCATCAGTTCCATGCCCTTCCCGGATTCACCAAACGTATCGTTCACGGCAACAAATTCCTGAGGAACCGGCAGGGTTTGCGCCAGGTATTCGGCTACTGCGCTGCCCAATCCACAATGAATCTGATGATCTTCAGCCGTAACGATTGCGCCGGTCTCCCTCGCTGCTTGTAAGATCGTCTCCTTGTCCAATGGCTTGATTGTGTGCATGTTGATCACACGGGCGGAAATCCCATCGCCGTATAGGCTTTCCGCGGCCTGGATAGCCTCCCACACTTGTAATCCGCATGCGATGATCGCAACATCGTCACCCTCGATCAAGACATTCGCTTTTCCAATCTCGAAGGGGGTCGTGCTGTCAGTGAACATCGGCGTGTTGTCCCTGAAGAACCGAATATAAATAGGCCCCTTCGTAATGGAGAGCGATGATTTCACCGCCCTTTTGGTTTCGAGGTAATCACAAGGGGATACGACCGTCATATGCGGAAGGACACGCATGAGGGCAATGTCTT
>Ga0247727_10017336_pt1 | contig 11483 bp, 12 predicted proteins | sample WisWelCaveWW1625_FD_202498 | JGI IMG/M metagenome (GOLD analysis project Ga0247727, IMG submission 202498) | Biofilm microbial communities from Wishing Well Cave, Virginia, United States - WW16-25 | ecosystem: Environmental > Aquatic > Deep subsurface > Groundwater > Cave microbial mat | place... | reverse complement strand
GATGTCCCTCCGGGGCATCAGGACCGCGAGGAAGAGAAAAAGGAAGACACAGCCACCGGCAACTGGTTTACCAGGCTTTTCGGCAATAAAGACTGATTTTATTTATCGATGGGCAGGACCCATGGGTTGTGTCCGAATGGCTTGTATTTGGCAGTCACTAAATTTAGTTTGGGATCGACCAGTAATTGGGGACGCTTGTCGTTGAGTATCACGTAGCTTGAAACATATATTTCCGGTTGCCGTCCGGTTTTCTGCTTCCAAACCCGGGCGACCCGCTGGGCATATTGATGAACCATATGCGGATTGATTGAAAAGCGCTCCACTTGGATGCCGTTGAGCTCCCTGAAATAATTCCATAGGACCTTTAATTTCCGGTGATGGTAGGTAATAAACGTCAGCGGGAGTCTCTTCCAGGAGTAAGGCGGCATCCGGGATAAATCCACCCAAATCCAATAAGGTTCCCCGTCGGTCAGTTGATAAAACTCGTTTTTGCTGCTTTCAAAATCCAGATTCTTATCTTGAATGACCCATAGCGGATGGTTTGTGGAAGCCCCTCCCTGCAGGGCAAAAGGGCGCAGGCGCATCAGGACAGGCCGCGCGGCCTCCCAGAACGGGGAGCGTTTGATCCTTTCAAGTGTCTCAACGGCATGGGCGTATGTTTTTTCCCTGGAAAGAGAGGCTGTTTGATCAAGAGACGCGATGGATTGTTTTAGAGTTTCAAGGTCCGCGATAAATTTAGAATTCTTGTCCAGGGATTCGAAGAGGGTAATTAATTGAACGATGACCTCTTCAAGGCTGACCGTCTCGTCTATTTGAGGAGACCTGCCATAAGTTTTCTGCCATTTCTCGATGATCTGGTCGCGCGCAGTCTCTGCTCCTGAGGAGTTTAGGATGACTCGATAGCCCACTAGCGGCTCGTAGGTGACAGTCAGCCCCGGATGTTTATTCCAATCAAACAGCCGGCAATCGACAGGGGCGTACACCGCTCTGGGCTCATTGGGAAACCAGGATTTCCATTGGATGCGGGGCTTTCCCTGTGCCCTCACAATCACGAGCTCCACGTCCTTGATGGTGTAGATGATTTGGCCCGCCATTTTGGCCCGCAGCATCATCCTCCAGCTGAAATCCTGGCCCTCTTCCGTCCAATTGGCGTCCCCTTCTATGAGGAAATGCCGAAAAGGCAGTATGATTTGCGCGGCCATCCATATAAAAATGAAACAAATAACGAGCTTCCGGGGAGGTTTGGGAGTCAAGTTTTCAGGCATGGTTTTCGCAGCCATTGTCCGAATCGTACGGGCCAATCCGCCTCAAAAAATATCAGCGTTGCCATAAACGCCATGAGCGGAAAGACACCGATCGTGAACATAAACTGGTTATTCAAATGAAAGACAAGGACCAACAGCATTCCAAAAAGGCGCGTGCGCTTCCAGAGCAGAAGAAAACCGATGAAAAGATCGAAGAAGAGCCCCCCATAGGCGATAAAAAGGGACACATGCTCTACGGAAACGAGGCCGGGCAGAGGAAGGTGCTGGCTCAAAAAAGTGTGCAATTTTTGGGCTTTTGCCCAGACAGGTTTACCCGTCAGCCAATCGGCGCTCAATTTGGCGATCCCGCCGTAAAAATACATCACAAATATCTGGAAGCGCAGTAAAAAGACGGGCCAGAAGGGGATAGTTTTCTCGCGGTCCTCGGCGGGTGCCAAAGAAAAGCGGGCGCAGGCCGGCATCCAGATGAGCAGGAAGGCCAATAGGCACATTAAGTAGTAATGATTGTTGTATTTGGATTTTTCACAAAGAAAAATGTACAAATAGGACAGAAAAAGGGCCGCGGCCGAGGCGCGGTAATAAAATCCGAGCATCACGAAAAGCGCGGCGATACCGGCGGCGGCAAATAGGACCGACATCCATGGTTCCGGTAAAGGCCGGACCCATTCAAAACCGTAATAGGGAAAATTCCAGGCGGGGTCAACGTAAAGCGCATGGATTAAATTGGAGTTTTCCTTCGGCCAGAAATGCTTGGCGATGTGCCAGGCCATCACCCCACCGAAGCTGATCCGAAAAACGGCCAGCGAGGCGCCGTCGACGGGCGTGCCTAATAATCGCAGGACATAGGAAGAAAATCTAGAAATAATCGCTGTCTCCAAAAGTTTCTTAGCGGGCACCAATTATAGCACACTCCAAAGCTTGTAGGGACTTTGCCAATTAAAATGATTAAAATGATTAGCAATTCCTCTAGTCATTCGCAATAAATCATGGTAAATTTGGTTGATATTTCCCACCTAAAAAATTGATTTTGTGCCCGTAGCTCAACTGGATAGAGTATCTGACTACGGATCAGAGGGTTGCAGGTTCAACTCCTGCCGGGCACATTTTTTTGCTATTTACAAGAGCTAGAGTTATAATTACGATTGTGAATATGAGAATTATCAATAAAGTCATTTCAACAGCGTTAGCCGTTTCTTTCCTGTTTGCTTGCAATTTTTGTGCAGTGGAATCCACTTACGCTTCCGAAGAACATCACCGTTCAGAGCAATCAAGTGTCAACACCCATCACGATGAGTCCAAGGGCGATTATAGTGGCTCAGCAAAACTAGACAAAAAACTAACCCCGGTTAAGATATAATTTAACCGAACAAAATGGAGGTCTAGAACATGGCCATGCGTAAGAAGTTTCCTGATGATTTCAAAGCCAAGGTCGCCCTGGCGGCCCTAAATCGATGATTAAGACAAACGGCTTATCCCATTTGCATCTGATGGTTCGAGATTTAAAAAAATCGGTTAACTTCTACCAGAAGGTTTTTGGAATGGTGGTGAAGTTTCGCGTCGGACCCAAGATGCTTTGTCTTTCGACGCCCGGCTGCAAAGATCTTCTCACTCTGCATCAAGAAAAAAATAAAAAATATCAACTTGGGAAAAGTGGAGGAATCCTCCATTTTGGTTTTGATTTAAAAAAGGCCAAAGATCTCGATAAAGCTATTGAGGCGATTAAAAAAGCAGGTGGAAAACTTCTCGAGCAAGGCAAACATGGCGGACACGTTCCTTACGCTTATTTGGCCGATCCAGATGGTTACGTGATCGAATTGGGAGCTTGACGAGTTTCAAAAAATAGAACAAACTAAAAGTAGGAAGTATTAAGAAGCGTCATGGAGAGGAGGGCAACTTGTTTACGACTACAACGCTGGAGGGGATGCCTGCCCTCAACCAATTAGATTAAAGAAATAAGAATTTTCGAACGAATCCAAAAAATAAACAGAGAGTGGAAGTGTGAGTGGAATTCTGGTGATAAGCGGTCAAGTTTGGAGCATATCGGTTAACCTACTTTTCCACTATTTTAATGAGATTTAATGTGGAAGTTCAATGAGGATGCTCTCTATAATAGACTAACAATAGAGACGGTGCGGGTGAAAGTATGGGTGAAATCTTGGCTGTAAGTGGTCAATCTTGGCGCATCTCGGTCAACCCACTTTTCCCAGAGAGTCGCTCTTCCCCTCGTATTTTGGTAATATCGGGCAATGTTGGACAATGTTGGTAAACGTGAGCCCGACGGCTACGGATCAAGAGGTTGTAGGTTCAACTCCTGCCGGGCACATAGTCCCCAACCCGGCTTCTGGGCAAGTTTCAGGTTCTTAAACTTGCTGAAGATGATTTTTGACTATCTTTTTTTCTTTGGCTGACAGTTGACCAATTTGGATACGTTTGATTTTATATCCAATCACCAAAAGCACTTTTTGGATCGTTAGAAAGTTACTAAAATCTCCCTCTTCAATATAAGAAACTTGCTGTTGGCTGACTTTGACCATTTTAGCAAGTTGAGTTTGGGTTAGATTGTTTTTAATGCGGAATTCGATGATTTTTTTGGCAATCTCGGTTTTTACCAAATCAAGTTCATAAAGCTCCCTGAAATAGGGATCCTTCAATTGTTCTTTTAGATGGTCTTTTGCGTTTGTAAGATGTGTTTTCATGCTATCCTCTCATAGCCCATATTTTTCTGGTGAAGCTAGAAAAATATTCATTCTTGATTGTGCCAAATCGATCTCGTGTTTTGGTACTTGATTCGTTTTCTTCTTAAAAGCGTTCGTCAAAATCGCATGATTGCTATTAAAGAAAAAATATAGGACCCTGGAATTTCCGTCCGACCCTCTAAACCGTAATTCGTAGATCCCGTTTCCAAGATTCTTCGCATGAGGCTCACAAAGACTTTTTCCAAATTGCCTCAAATAATCAATCTTGCGCCAGTATTTACGCTTCGAACTAATATCTAAACTGTCAACAAACTCCCTCACAGGCTCATTGCCCCTCTCGGTTTTAAAATAGACTACTTCACAGTGCGTCATTCATGTGTCCTTAGTATACAAGTAAATACTTGTAAATTCAAGTTCGACGTCTAATAATCCCCTCACTACACTAGACGACTGAGGTACCGATTTTCGTTCAAACTTTTTTCTAGATTTTTTTCGCCTAACGAGAAATATTTGGTGCCTGGGGCGTCAGGCTTGGGAAGGTACTTCCAGGTGCGTTTTTACATTCCAGATTTTTGTTTCGTATTCCGCTACCATCCTGCCTGTACTAAAAAAACCTGCTTCGGAGATGGCGTGGATCATTTTGGTGATCCAATCGGAGTCGGGATTCAACGTCCCCTTTGGGGCAGTCTTGTAGTACAAGGTGGTCACTTGCTCGAGCATATTGTACAAGGCCTGCGAGTCGTCCCACAACCGGAGGTTTCGCTCGTCGCCGATTTCCTGTGTGGTATGCTGCCAGCCGAATATCCATCCTATATTTTTGTCCGCGGCTTCGACGACCCATCCATCGAGCGTCGAAAACTGAACGACGCCGTTTAGGATGGCTTTCATGCCGCTCGTGCCCGACGCCTCAAAAGGGGGGAGGGGGTTATTGAGCCACACGTCGACGCTTGAGGCGAGGAGCTTCCCGAAATAGGTGTCGTAGTTTTCGAGCATGAGGACGCGCAGGTAGTCACGCTCTTTTTCAAGAGAGTCGATGGCATTGAGCATCTCATTGACATAAGTAAAAGCAATGTCGTCTTTGGGATGGGCCTTGCCAGCCAGAAGAATTTGGATGGGGCCGATGTGTTTGGCGATGCCGACAAGCCGCGCGATATCCTGGAGAATGAGGCTCGGCCTCTTGTACGCCGCGATGCGGCGTGCCCAGCAGATGGTGAAAACATTGGGGTCCATGCGCCAGCTTTTTAAAAGAGAGCAGATTTTTTGCTTGTTCACCTGATGAGCGGCCCACAGGTCCGTACGGAAAGCGCGGTCATCTTTCAAAGAAAGAACATTTTTTAAAAGGGTAGGGTCTTTGCGCCAATTGCCGATGCGGCTTGAATATTTGTCGAGGAGCGCCGCGATGGATTCCGAAACCCACGTGTGGGTGTGGACGCCGTTGGTGATGGCTTCTATGCGGTCGCGGTGCTGGGGAAACTGCGCGCGCGTGACCTCTCCATGCTTCTGGGCGACGGCGTTCACGTGCTCGCTCGTGGTCATGGCCAGCTGTGTCAGGTTGATGAGGTCGGCATTGTCGGGATCCTGTCCGAATTTTTTTAAAAGGTTAAATTCCTGGTCCGGCAGGATTTCCTGAACCATTTTCTTTTGAAAACGATCGTGGCCGGCGGCGACAGGCGTGTGACAGGTGTAGGCGAAGCGGTCTTTTAACCCCTCCTGTTCGGACGGTGAAGCGTGTTTGGCTTTTTCGATGAAAGCGAGAGCCGCGTGTCCTTCGTTTAAATGATAAACGTCGATGGAATAGCCTAATTTTTCAAGCGCCTTCATTCCACCGATGCCCAGGATGACGCGCTGGAGGATCTTCCATTCGGCGTTGTCACTGCGGTAGAGCTGGCCGGTGAGCCGCTTGGTAAAATCAGAGTTTCCTTCCACATTGGAATCGAGCAGGATGAGAGGCACCACGTTTTTTTTATCGAAACTGTATACGAAATATTTCCATAGCTTGAGAGAAATGGTTTCCTTTTTCAGGTGGATGTCCACCCGGGTTTTGAGGGGGATAAGTCCCGGATAGGAGGAAGAGTCCCAGTCCGTCTCCTCGGGGACCTGACCGTCTTTAAACCAAAAGTTTTGTTTGAAGTATCCCTTGTGCCACAGGATGCCGACGGCTACGAGGGGCAGGCCGCGGTCCGCCGCGCTTTTTAGGGTATCGCCGGCCAGGACGCCCAAGCCGCCGCTATATATAGGAAGGTCGAGCATGTGGTTTGTTTTTATCGAAAGATAATAATCCATCGCGCGGAGATTGGAGAAGACGTGGTGTTCGTAAGACCTGTTTTTATCGGGCAGGGCTCTTTGGTCACTGAAAACATTGTAAGTGTTTGACGATAAGCCGTACTCCATCGAGAAGTAAGCGATGGAACGGGTGCCGGGGGACAGCAGATTTTCCTCGGCCCGGATGATGGATCCCAGCGGGAATTCGAAAAAGCTTTCCTTGGTGATATTCTGCGAATAGTTTTGGTTGAAGGAATCGATCGGGACGAGCGACAGAAACTTTTCCAAATTTTTTAGCATGGTGCCGATTATACCTTTATGATAAATTAAATTCAAACTATCTATGATAAGCGGAAAAGAATTAGACAAATATTTCATGCGGCAGGCGATCAAAGAGGCTGAAAAGGCCTTTGAGTCGGACGAGGTGCCGGTGGGCGCCGTGATCGTCCATAAAAATAAAATCATCGGCCGCGCGTCTAACCAGATAAAACTGCTCAAAGACCCCACGGCCCACGCCGAGATGATCGCGATCACGCAGGCCTGCGAGGCGCTGCAGTCAGACCGTTTACCCGATACGACGGTTTATGTTACACTTGAGCCCTGCCCGATGTGCGTGGGGGCGATGATTTTGGCAAGGATCACCCGGCTCGTCTTCGGCGCGCGGGAGAAAAAAACCGGTGCCTGCGGCTCGATGGTGCATCTCCTCGCGGACGCCAAGTGGAATCACAAATTCCGGATCGAGGAAGGTTTGATGGAGTTTGAGTCGGCGGCCCTCTTACAGGAATTTTTCAAAAGAAAAAGAATCAGCGAAAGATAATAGCGGAGAGGTGCGTGAGCGGTTGAAGCGGCACGCCTGGAAAGCGTGTAAACCGAAAGGTTTCCAGGGTTCGAATCCCTGCCTCTCCGCCAGTAATTAGTATCGAGGTTTTAAAAAATCAAAACCCTTCCCGTGGAGGGCGGGAAGGGTTTTTCGCTTTTTGATACCGTGGAAAAGCCTGGCGTAAAACTTTTTAATTATTAAACAAAAAAAAATTGCCGTACTCAATCTCTCACTAACCTTGAAAGGAGTGTACATCGTTTTCTATTACTTTCAAGTTAATTTTTGGTAAGGGATTTTTCGCACGGCCAATCCTGTGGTAGAATGGGTATTATCATGGAAGCAAAATCTTATATTGTCCTTGCGCGTAAATACAGGCCCCAAAATTTTGGTGAGGTGGTGGGCCAGGATCACATCACCACGACCCTTAAGAACGCCGTCGCTTTAAACCGCATCGGTCACGCTTATCTTTTCACAGGGCCGCGAGGGGTGGGGAAAACATCCATGGCCCGCATCTTCGCGAAGGCCTTGAATTGCAAGAATGGCCCCACAATAGACCCATGCGGCAAGTGTCAGGTGTGCGTGGAGATAGAAGGGAGCCGCTCGCTCGACGTGTTTGAGATCGACGGTGCCTCAAACCGCGGCATCGATGAGATCCGCGCGCTCCGCGAGAACGTGAAATTTGCCCCGGCACTCGGCAAGTTTAAAGTTTACATCATCGACGAAGTCCACCAGATCACCCAGGACGGCTTCAACGCGCTTTTAAAAACACTCGAGGAGCCGCCGGCTCACGTGAAATTTATATTCGCGACGACATCCGCTCACAAAGTGCCGGCCACGATTCTTTCCCGCTGTCAGCGCTTTGACTTCAGGCGCATTCCGACCGACGTGATCGCGGGCGCCCTTAAAGATATTTGCAAAAAGGAAAAAATCAAAATAGACGACGAGGCGCTTTTTGTCGTCGCCAAATGCGCCGACGGGAGCCTCCGTGACAGCCAGTCGATCCTGGATCAGATCGCCTCTTCCACGGAAGACAAGATAGCCAAGGAGGACGTGATCCGGTCGCTCGGATTTTTAGAGGAGGAAAGGCTCCTTGAGCTCATGGACGCTTTGGCCCAGAAGGACGCGCGGGCCGCTTTGCTGAACCTCGACGGCGTATTAAAGGAAGGCAAGGATCCGGTTTTGTTTATGGAAAAGCTCCTGGAGCATACGCGCAACCTTCTTTTTATAAGCGTCTCGGACAAATTGGCGGAGCTTGTGGACGCCACCGAGTCTTATAAAAAAGCGCTCGCGAAGCAAAAGGAGTTTTTCACGAAGGAAGATCTCTTCTATTTTTTCAGCGTCATTACCCATACCTTGCAGGTGATGAAACGCTTTGAGATGAAACGGATTCCCCTCGAGATGGCGCTCGTGAAACTCGCCCAGAAGGCCCCCCTGCAGGATATTACCCAAGTTCTGGAACAATTGAAAAATTCAGAAAAAAAAAATAGTCCGCCGCTGAAATCTGAGAAGCCGCTTGCGGCCGAGATGGCGGACGATGATGATGCCGCCGAAATCGCGGAGATAGACGATTTGGATGGGCGCGAGCTGAAACTTTCATCGCTTGATTCCGTCTGGGAGGCGCTTTTACGCGCGCTAAAAGCCGAAAAAATATCCGTGGCGTCGTATCTCGCGGAGGGCGCGCCTTTAAATTTTGAGAGGGGCGTGGCGCGGGTCGCTTTTCCGGAGAAGCTCGTGTTTCATCGCGAAAGTTTGGAAGTGACCGAAAACAGGCAATTGATCGAAAAGCACTTAGGCGCGCTTTTGGACCAACCGGTGAGAGTGGAATTCCAGTCCGTCAAAGGGCCGGTGGAAGGGACGGGAGCGAAAACCAGCTCCGAACCGGACGAAAAGATGAAATCCGCCATGAAACTTTTTGGCGGCAGGATCGTCTGATTCCATGCCCTACCCCGAGTCGATGATCAATCTGATCCAGGAATTCGCGCGGATGCCGGGCGTGGGACAGCGCACGGCGGAAAGATTCGCGTTTTATATCCTGGGAGCGCCGCGTGAAACGGTCGAATTGCTGTCCAGTCTTGTCCTCAAAGTCAAAGAGAGTGTCCAATACTGTCAAGAATGTTTCAATCTGAGTGACGAACCGGTATGCCGGATCTGCTCGGACTCGTCGCGCGATCATGCGCTTCTCTGCGTCGTACAGGATCCCAAGGATATGATCGCGGTCGAGAAGGCGGGGGATTTTCGCGGTAGTTATCATGTGCTTTTGGGGGCGCTGTCGCCTTTGGAGGGGATCGGGCCCAAGGACCTTAAGATAAAGGAGCTTCTAGACCGCTTGAAGAAGGGCCGGATTAAGGAGGTCGTGATTGCCACAAGCTCCGACACCGAGGGCGACGCGACGGCTCTTTACCTTTTAAAGCAATTAAAACCTTTTAAGATCAAAGTAACACGGATTGCCCACGGCGTGCCGGTGGGGAGCGCGCTTGAATTCGTGGATAAGGCGACCCTGGCGAGGGCTTTCAAGCAAAGGCAGGAGATTTAGTCTTGACACTCCCCGCGGGCTTTGTTACTCTATCCAGTAAATTAAACTAAGCAATCATAATTTATTCAACAGCTTGGGGTTGCGCGGGTTCTATTTCAAAAGGAGTCACTCTTTATGGGCATAATTGAGCCGGTGAAAAAAGGCTTTAAGGTCACAATGGGCAGTATGAACCTTGTGGCGGTGCTTTTCGTTTTTGGGGCCGTTTTTAATCTTATTAACCTTTTTTTCACTGCCAACGCGCAGTTGGAAAACCCCGATGTCCGCACTTCAGCGGTGACTATTGTCGTAGGCTTGGTGTTTGTTCTTTTAAGTATTTTTGTCCAGGCAGGTTCGATGGGGTATGTCCGCGACAAGATTAAAGCCGGCCAGGCATCCTTGGCTTCTTTTACTTCGGCGGGTGGGAAATATTATCTCAGGCTTCTTTTAATAGGCCTGCTGGTGGTTCTTGTTATCCTGGCGTTTGTTTTGGCGGGGGCGCTGGTTATCGCGGTTTTCGGCACGGCGCTCAGTGCCGTGGGGATAGGGATAGCGATTATCCTGGCCGCGGTAGGTATTTATGTCCTCATGTTGATGTTTTTAGCTCCATACCTTATCGTGGGTGAAGATACGGTGGAAAAAGTAACGTTACTTTCTTTTGTGTTAATATTCTTTCTTTGGTGGCTACTTTTGATTGTTTATATTTTCTCTAACAGATTTCGTCAGACTAGTTCTGGTCGTCAGATTCAACACGTATTTGTATCAATAAAGAAGAGCGTTTCTCTTGTGAGGAAGAATTTGCTCAGCGTGCTGGGAATTATGGTCGTGTTGATCGCCATTGGCTTCGCGGTGGGGTTGGTGCTGGGGATCGTGCTGGCATTGCTCAGCGCGGTGGTGAAGGGCACGGCCTCGCAGGTTATTTTCGGAATAGTCAGCAGCTTCGTCAACGCGTATCTGGGTGTTTTAGTGACCAGCAGTTTTATGCATTTTTATTTCAACGTGGCAGGCAACACGGCTAATACCAGCGGCGCCAAATCGTAATTTTTGCTGAAAAGCAAAAATTAAATATGGTGCCAAAAAGGACACAAAGCGATTTGTGTCCTTTTTTGTTAGAGAAAATTTTTCCTCGGTAGCTCAGTTGGTAGAGCGGCTCGCTGTGAAATGATGCAGCTTCCGGATGTAAATCCGGTCGAAAAACAGGGTGAATTGCGGGAAGCCTAAAGCTGAAAGGTTATGGTAATCCGCAGCCAAGTCCGCCGTGCTTCGTTTCGGCGGAAAGGTTCAGAGACTATCTCGAAAGAGAGTACCCGCCGCGTATTTTGGCGGGGAAGCGCCCTGGGTCCAATGAAAGTTGGATCATGATATAGTCCACTCCATTACGAAAGTAATGGGCCAAGTGTAACGAGCATGTCCCAGGTTCGAGTCCTGGCCGAGGAGCTTTTTGAAAATAAAAGGGGGCGTTTTCTCGAGCGCCCTCTTTTGTTTTGGTTGTGTTTTGATCAGGGAGCTCTGCAAAAAATGGCCGCCGATATTCGATGGAAGCAGAGATTCTTCAATTATGACAAGGCTTTTAGCGAGCTATCTTCGGCTGTTGCCAGGGAGAGCTACGACAAGCTGTCCCAGGCAGGGCTTATTCAGATGTTTGAGCTCACCTTTGAACGTGCCTGGAAAACCCTTAAAGACAAACTCGAGTACGACGGCTTGAAAGCCACTTCTCCCCGCGACACCCTTAAAATCGCGTTTCAGAACGGCTATATCCAGAATGGGGAGCTGTGGATCGAGGCCCTCGATAACCGTAATCTGCTGGCGCACACTTATGATGAGGCGAAGAGCAACGAGGCTAAAGACCTCATCCGCGAAAAATATTTTTTTCTCCTAAAAGATCTCCATCAGTATTTAAAAAAAGAATCCAAATGACGATGGGTCTTTCC
>Ga0247727_10017335_pt1 | contig 11483 bp, 7 predicted proteins | sample WisWelCaveWW1625_FD_202498 | JGI IMG/M metagenome (GOLD analysis project Ga0247727, IMG submission 202498) | Biofilm microbial communities from Wishing Well Cave, Virginia, United States - WW16-25 | ecosystem: Environmental > Aquatic > Deep subsurface > Groundwater > Cave microbial mat | place... | reverse complement strand
CGCCGCGCGCTTTGGAGCCAAACAGGACGACGCGCTGGACGTGGCGCGGAAATTTTGCGCGCAGTCGCGCGACGTACTCGGCGAGCGCGGCGCGTTCATTCTCGCGCAGATGCGCTAACGCGTCCCCACGCCGAGTGGCGTAGGCGGCGCGAGTTTCACGAACCTTGCGCGCTTTAATGGAGGTCTTTTTGATTTTGGCTGGTTTGGTGGTTGGCGAATGGCGTTGCGGCATTGTTTGCCTCTCGGCGGAGATTATACAACCGTTCAACGGAAGAGGCAATGGATTTATGAAACAGAGCAACGGCGCTTCGAGATCGTCCTACGAAATGCCGGTGAGACGCGAAATTTTGTTGGAGAGCGTGCGTTGCGGATTGACGAGCGACGACCATTCGCCAAGAATTTCGTCGCCGCGAAATTTTACCGCGCCGATTTCGATGATGGCATCGCGATCGGCTTGCAAGCCGGTCGTTTCGAGATCAAGCGCGACGTAGATGCGGGGCACATCGCGATTCTATCACGAATAGAGACGAATGCAAGTGAAAAAGCCGCGGAGATTCCTTTTCGCAAACTTCAATTGATTGCACTAATCTCAATCTAGAGAACGCGGAACTCGTGGGATTTGCAAGAGAGTCACAGCACTTCCAATCGTTCCGGATATGAGACCCAAAATGGCATACCCAATTTCGTATCCAAACGGGACGGATGAGAGTATCATATTGAATAAACCGATCACATAAGCAACTGACCATCCGATTGCCACAAAAGCCACTTGCTTCCAAGCAATTAGCTTTTTCCAGCGCAACACAAAACCTATTGTAGAGCCACCGATTATCCAAGCTATCGGTACGATCGAATAGGCATAAATATAGATTAACCAAGCCAAATACCACGCGCCGGTCCAGCCGATACTGATTATTACCGCGTCTCTCCAACTTACCAATGGTTCTCTTAAGCGGAGTGCAAAACTGGTTATGATTCCTCCCACAAGGCCGGTTACAATCGCTTGACTCATCAAGCCGGATTCCAATGATGAAAGTAAGAACACAGATAATCCCCAGCCACTGCCAATTAGCAACGCGGTTCGCCATCTTGACTTTGGTCTAACTGTGCTGATCGTTGTGATCGATGGCGGGGCTTCCTTTTGTACCTGCTCCGTCTTTTCGCGTGCAATGTGTTCTGTTTCTGCCTTTTGCTCCGCGACGTGTTGTGATTCCGCGTGTTCACGCGCAAGGCGTTCTTGCTCCGCCTTCTCGCGCGCAACGCGTTCTGCTTCGGCTCTTTGCGCTGCAAGACGTTCGGCTTCCGCGCGTTCACGCGCAATGCGTTGCTGTTCCTCACGCTCTTGAACATTAGCGGTAGTGGTCGCACTATATGCACTCAGAACTTCAGTTGCCAAAGTTGCGACACGCCGGCTGTCATCTTCAGCAAGTCGCTTCAAGGCTTCTTGCGCAGCGATTGCCAAACCGGGATTACTGCCATTCAGAAAACGATCCAATTCGCGAACCGCACCCTCGCGTATTGATGCAAAAGAACTCTCGATTGCCTCGCGCAATTCACGCGGCAGTTCGGCTGGCTTCAAAACATGTCGCGGATTTTTCGCAATGACAATATCGCCTTGCTGATTGTAATTCCATTTGCCCGGTGTCTGCTTCGGCGTAATATTTACTACCTGCGCGTGCACATAAGTGTACAGTTCATCGAGCGTGATCTGTCCGTCGCCGTCTCGATCTGCCGCGCCGGTTTTCAATCCTTCAATCAAATAATGAGTGAACACAGAATTTTCGGCGCGACCAATAACTTGATCGCCTTCCCACGCGTATTGCGTCGCGTCGGTCGCGGTCAACACGACGCGCCCGTAGCCAGTACCCTCAAACACGGAGGCAGTACCGACGCTCGCACCCGCACCCGCCACGCCTTTCGTGCCGCGCGCGAACGCGCCGCTGTGACAGCAATCCAATATTAGAACCTTCCGCCGCGAATGACTCTTATTCATTTCGCGAGTGATCTCGGCAGCCGGAATTGCTGTTCCGCTGATCAAATCGCGTTCGGTATCTTTTGCCGCCAGATACAATTCTCCCTGATCATCTAACACACCGTGACCGGAGAAATAAAGTAGCAACAAATCATCCGCCGTTTTTTGAGCAAAAAAACTCGCAATCCTTCGGCGAATCGTCGCCGACTGTTCGTTGACGAGACTCATTACCTCGTCAAACGCGCCAATCTCCGCGTCCCGCAACAACGCGGACAGCGCATTAACATCCGCCGCCGGCGTGACGAGCCGCGCGAGGTTTGTATCTTCATATTCGCTATTGCCGATGATCAGCGCAAATTTTCCAGCCATAAGTTTGCTCTTTCTAACTCGGACAAATCGTTCAGCCCAACGTCATTGCGAGCGATTTTTGCGAAGCAATCCCCGAGTTCCAAAGAACATCACTCCAATTGTGGCTTGGAGATTGCTTCGTCGGCAAAAAACGCCTCCTCGCAATGACACCCGAACGCTTATCAAACAAAAAACTGCCGCCATCCAAACGCGTGGACGCGCGCAGTTTCAATCTGCTTTGCCTTTTTCAGTCAACGCGCCAGTCAGCGTCTCGACCAAACTTTTCAGTTCGGCTTGCGACATTGTCTTGGGAGAATATTCTACCTCCACCGCGCGGTCGCCGACCTGCGTCTTTATTTTTATTGATCGACTTTCTCCGCGCATTGACCACGCTTGCAAAAACTCGATCAACTTGGGGAGGACCGCCGGCAAAACTGAGATTGCGAGCGCGCCGAGTGTCACCGCCTCAACCGATTTCGTGCCCGCCGGCGCGTTCGTGGTCTTCGCCAGTTCTGCCGACTCAACGCCCAACTCCTGAATTTCTCCGCGCAACTGACGCGTGGCGCGGTCGAGTTCATCGGCATCCGCGTCTTGACCGACATCAATTTGTAGCGTGAGATTCGTAATTCGATCACTGGCTGGCATAGCCATTCTCCTCGACACTGAGAATGTCGCAATTGTACTTCATCGCAAACAGTTGTCAAGAGGCACAGAGGAAAAAATTGTTCTTTCTCTGCGTCTCTGCGCCTCTGCGGTGAGATGTGGCGCGCAAACAAAAAAAACCGCAGAAGCATTTCGCCTCTGCGGTTTCTCTTTTTGCAAAAAACCGGACTATTGTCCCATCATCGCGCCCAAACCGACCATCGCCATAATCGCCGCAACCGTTGTCGCCAAAACAACGAAGATCAGGAAATACAGAGCCAGCAAGATCACGACCGCAATCCACGCTTTTTGCGAGGTCAGACCGTGCGCCACTTGCAAGCCCAACTGCGTGAGATAGAGCGAGTAGAGGAATAATACGAAGATCAGAATCGCACCGAGTACCGGCACGAGCGCCAAAACCGCATTGACGACGATGAACGGTACCGCGAATGTTCCGAGCAGATTGGCTTGATTCATCAAGCCGCCACTGCCGCCCAAAATTTTCGCGACGATCCAGATCACTAGTTGGCCGATGTAAAATCCAAGCACTCCACCGACCACACCGCCAATCAGGCCGCCCACATAGTCGCCTTTGGCAATCCCGCCAAGCAAGCCGGCAATCAAACCGGCAACAACGAGACCAACGAGCGTGCTCGTAGTATTCACGGTACTTTTCGCTGCTTCGAATGATGCGGTCGAAGGTTTTGTGATGACCGCCATCGAAGTATTCATCATGCCACTCATATTGAGACCCATTTGAATTTCTCCTTTGAATTGAAAACATCCAGCGCAGTCTCGCAGAATCTGAAAAAAATATTTCCGCGAACTGCATCGCTCCATCACTCTTGCTGAATCACGGCTCTATCGCATCACCCCCTTTTCACATATACGCCGGACGTTATCTCAAATAATTTTTTCCACGAATTCGCAAAGAAACCCAAAGATTCAATTGACTTTTTCGTGCTACTTCGTGTCCTTCGTGGGTGAATTTCTTATTTCGGATAACGTCTAACGGATAAAACCCTCGCGCCGCGCTCTCGTTACGCGGCACGCTTTGTATTCTCTCCTTCGCGTGATACAATTCAGTTGAATCAATTTCATTCGCCAATGCGTTTATTCATTCATGATTCAAACCGACGCCACTCTACCACAACCCGACCCGGATTTCAATGCCCCCGCGCGATTCAGCCGCCTCCGCGCGTTCGCGCGCGATCATCCGCGCCTCGCACGTGCGCTCACGCTCGGCGCATTGCTGATTGTCGGCGCGTTGTGCGTTGCGTTGACGATGCTCTTCCTCGCGTACAACGCGCTCGCCGCGTCCTTGCCGTCGCCCGACCGGCTTGCCACGCTTACGCTTCCGCAATCCACAAAGATTTTTGATCGCCATGGCGAATTGCTCTTTGAAATTTTCGATTCGCGCGGCGGACGGCGCACGAACCTCGCAATCGAAAAAATTCCTGCGGCGCTGAAGAACGCGACAATCGCAACCGAAGACCAATCGTTTTACACGAATCCCGGCGTGGATTTCGTCGGCATCGCGCGCGCGGCTTTCAATTTTATTCGCTACGGCAAACCCGCCGGCGGCGGCTCGACGATCACGCAACAGCTTGTCAAAATCACTCTGCTCTCGCCGGAGCAAACGCTCGAACGCAAAATGCGCGAAGCGTTTCTCGCGTACGAAATCACGCGGCGCTATTCCAAAGATCAGATTCTCGAACTGTACCTCAACACCATCTATTACGGCAATCTCGCGTATGGAGTTTCCGCGGCGGCGGACGCGTACTTTGACAAAGACGCGCTCGACCTCACGCTCGCGCAAGCCGCGCTCCTCGCCGGTCTGCCGCAAGCGCCGGCGCTGTACGATCCGTGTGTGGATGCGGACGCCGCGCTCACGCGCACGCGAACTGTTTTGAATTTGATGGTGGACGCGCGCTATATCGCGCGCGAGGAATCCGCGCGCGCGGCGGCGGAAATTTTCGCCGAAGTAAACTCGGACGCGTTCGCGCGGCGTTGCAAGATCACCGCGAGCATTCAAGCGCCGCATTTCGTCGCCTACGTGCGGCAATTGCTCGAAGAAGATTTCGGCTCGGATGTCGTGTACAAAGCCGGTTTGCAAGTGACGACAACACTCGATCTGAACATTCAGCGCGTCGCGGAAGACGAAGCGCGCAAGCAAATCGCTTTGCTCAAAGATCAGAGTGTGACGAACGCGTCCGTCGTCGTCCTCGACCCGCGCAACGGCGAAATTCTTGCGCTCGTCGGGAGCGTGGATTTTTTCGACAAAAAAATTGACGGACAGGTGAACGTCGCCACGCGACTGCGTCAGCCCGGCTCCGCGATCAAACCGATCAATTACGTCGCCGCGTTCGAAAAGGGCTGGAGTCCGGCGACGGTGCTGGTGGACGTGACGACAAAATTTCCGATCAAAGGTCAGTCCGATTATATTCCGCAAAATTATGATCGGCGCGAGCATGGGCTCACGCCGATTCGCGTCGCGCTCGCGTCGTCGTTCAATATTCCGGCGGTGAAAACGTTGCAATTCGTTACCGTGCCGACGATGATCGAAACGGCGCAACGATTTGGCATCACGACCTTTCGCGACGCGCGCAATTATGGACTCGCGCTCACGCTCGGCGGCGGCGACGTGAAATTACTCGAACTGACCGGCGCGTACGCCGTATTCGCGAACAACGGCGCGCGGCGCGCGCCGTCGCCGTTTGCGAAAATCACCGACGCCGCTGGCAAAACGCTGGTAGATGTGAAAACAAATCCGCCGCGCGCGGAACGCGCAGTGGATCCGCGGTACGCGTATCAGATCACCAGCATCTTGAGCGACGTGTCCGCGCGCGCGCCGGCGTTCGGCACCGCGGGCGCGCTGAAATTATCGCGCCCCGCCGCGGTGAAAACCGGCACGACCGACGATTTTCGCGACAATTGGACGATTGGCTATACGCCAAATCTCGTCGTCGGCGTGTGGGTCGGCAATTCGAACAACGCGGAGATGGAAGACATCAGCGGCATCACCGGCGCGGGCCCGATCTGGCACAACATCATGGAACGTATCCTCGCCGGCACACCCGCGCTCGATTTCAAAAAACCGGACGGGCTTGTAGATGTAGAAATTTGCAACGAGTCCGGTTTGCTCGCCACCGATCTCTGCCCGCGCGAAAGCCGCCGCGTCGAAATTTTTCTTGCCGAGCGCGCGCCGAAAGATAAAGACAATGTGTGGCAGAAATTGAAAATAGACAAGACGAACGGCTTGCGCGGCAACGACGGCTGTCCGCCGGATATTGTGGAAGAAAAAATTTTCGCGGTCTATCCGGTGGAGGCGCGGCAGTGGGCAATCGAACGCAATATTCCGCAACCGCCGGAGCAGATCAGCCCCAACTGCCCCGATCCGATCATCGCCGCGAACAAACCGTCGCTCGATGTGTCGTCGCCGAGCGAAGGCGAGCGTCTGCGCGGCAATATCGAAATTCGCGGCACGGCGCGGTTGCCGGAGTTTGATCGGTACACGATTCAGATCGGACCCGGCAACGATCCGCCCGATTGGATTTTGCTCACGACCGGCAGAAATCAAATTGAGAACAATGTGCTGGCGCGTTGGGACACGCGGCGTTATGCCGACGGCGCGTACACGATTCGGCTCGCGATGTACGATCGCGCCGGCAAATTTTTCGCGGGCAGGGTGCGCGTCGTCGTCGCGAACGCGCCAACCGCGACGCCGCGCCCTTCGCCCACATTCACGCGCACGCATACGCCCGCGCCGACGTTCACCGCGACAATGACGCGCACACCAACGCCTCTGCCTACTGCAACGCCGATCTCGCCAACCGCGACTACCACATCCGCTCCGACGATGACCGCGACGCCGAGCGCATCGCCATCACCGTCTCTCACCGCGTCGCCGACGCGCTCCGCGACGATTCCAATTCCAACCGCAACACTTTTGCTTCCAACATTCACATTGATCGCGCCGACCGCGACGTCAAGCGCAACATCAACCGCGACGAGTACGCCGACGGGCACACGCACATCAACACCAACTCCAGCTTCAACCGCAACTCCAACCGCGACGGCAACTCGTACCCCAACACAGACCGCAACGCGCACGCCCTCCCCGACACAATGAAAAATTGAGCCAGAGAAAATCTCCGGCTCAATCAAAATTAAAGCGTCAAGATCCTAACCGATGCTCCACACTATCATTATTTACTTTGGCTTGGGCGTGTTGGTTGGTTTCGGTTCATTGGTTGGTTTCGGTTCGTTAGTCGGTTTCGGTTCGTTAGTCGGTTTCGGTTCATTGGTTGGTTTCGGTTCGTTGGTTGGCGGTGGCGCGTTGGTTGGTTTCGGTTCGTTAGTTGGTTTCGGTTCGTTGGTCGGTTTCGGTTCGTTAGTCGGTTTCGGTTCTTGCGTCGGATTTACGACTTGAGTCGGCTCAGGCGTCACGATTGATGGCAGAGTTGCGATCACTTCCGCTGTTTTCGTTGCCTGAGGCGTACTGACGATTGGGGTCTTGATTGCCTCCGGCGTCGAGGTCGGCGCGGCAGATGTTGGCGCTGTCGTCGGCGCGCTCGAGAAGACGACGGTCGGAATTGTCGTCGGAGCAATTGCCGGCGCGGGCGCGTTCGAACTCTCTGATTTTTCTTTGACCAGCTCAGGAGTTTGAGTGACTGTGGACGCGCCCGCCGTTTCCGAATTGGTAATCACGCGCGGGCGTTCGCGCGGCGCTTTTTCATTTTGCTGATCTTTTTCCGCGTCTTGAATAATTTGCGCGTTAACCGGCTTGAGCGCGATGAACGCGCCGGCGTCCACGCCGTAATCCGCGCGCAGACGCGAGACCAGCGCCGAGCGCACCACCGTGCGCGCGCTATCGGCGAACGCGGCTTCCACCGCGCCGAACACGCCGCCAATTCCCATCAAGATCATAAAGGTCAATATCGCGATCCATACCCGCGTTCCGGCGTTCATGCGATCTCCCGTTCCATCATCGGCGCGAAACCAATTTCTACTTCCGCTTCGCCCTCTTCCACGACGGCATACACGCGCACGCGCGCCTCTTTGCCTTTGACGCGATGCAAACCCAAATCGCGCACCGGCGCGTTCAACTCGCCCGCCGCGCGGAACGTGGATTCCGAAATGAGCACATTGTATTCCGGATATTCTTTGTTCAATGCCTGAATGCGCGACGTGAGATTCACCGCATCGCCGATCACCGTGTACTCAAACCGTCCAAGCGATCCGATTTGCCCGGCGATCACGGGACCGGTGTTGACGCCGATGCCGATGCGAATCGGCTCGATGCCGTGAAGCAGAGCAAGCCGCCGCGCGTTGAATTCGCGCAAACGTATTCGCAATGCGACCGCGCACTCGACGGCGCGCCGCGCGTGATCCGGCTGTTCGACCGGCGCGCCAAATACGATCAGCGTCGAATCGCCGCCAAATTTATTGACCAAGCCCTCGAATTGATTTACCACGTCAAGCATCTCGGTGAAAAATTCGTTCAAAAGCGCGACGACGTCTTTCGGATCATACCGTTCCGCGAGACTTGTGAAATCGCGAATGTCAACAAAGATCATTGTCACCTCGCGTAATTCGCCGCCGAGCTTCACGCCGCCTTCGGAAAAATTTTGCATCAGCGTCTCGCGCACTTGCTTGCTGACGACGCGGCCGAAAATATCCTTGATAAATTCGCGCTCTTTCAACCCGTCCGTCATGCGATTGAACGCGCGCCCGAGCAAACCGATTTCATCGCGGCTCTGCACCTCAACGCGCGCTTCCAGGTCGCCCTGCGCGACGCGCTGGCTCGCGTTCACGAGCGTCGTAACCGGTTGCACGATACTGCGCGCGACCACGACGCCAATCGCCGCGATGATGACGATCCCCGCGCCAAAAACAATCACCATCGTGTTGCGAATGTCGCCGCCGGAGCCAGTCACGTAATCCTCACGCGACGCGGCGACGGAAAACAACGCGAGCGGTTCGCCATCGCGCACTTCGAACACGCCGAACGCTTCGGTGTAATCGGATGGTCCCAACCCCGCGAGCGTCGGGCGAAAATAAATCTGATTCGCCGGCAAGGCGGCGATACGTTGATATTCCAGCGGCGTGATGCGCGCGCGTTCTGGCTCGCGCGTCGTCAGCGTCGTGCCAATCGGCTCGCCCGTCGGCGCGTAAATCGTTATTTGCGCGAGCGATTCTTTATCGAGCCGCCGCGCCAAATTGTCCAGATAGGTTCCGACGAGTAACACGCCGATCACGCGGTCGTTGACTTTGATCGGCCCCGCGATATAAAACGCAAACCCCCGCGGCGTTGGTACGATGTCCGCGAATTTATCGTTGCCTTGCGTGACCGCGCCGGCAATGACTTTGCGGACGATCGCCCAGTCCAAATATTGCGCGCCACTTTCATACGAATAATCGTCCGCGTGGCGACGCATCGCCAAGAGCGCATCGCCGGTCAAATCCACCACCTCAAGCAAATCCGCGCGCGCGTTGACGACGAGCGGCTGCGCGAGTGTTTTGATCGCGGCGGGGTCGCGGGTGAAAGCGGCTTGCGCGAATCCTTCGGTGAAATTTATCGTCCGTAATAAACTCAACTGCTCGCGCTCCACCTTGACGAGCGTGTCCGCCGCGAGTTGCCCGGAGTCAATCAGCCGCCGCGTAAAACGTTCTTCGAGATCGCGCGACAACACTTGCGTCGCCGTGTACGTCACCACCACCGCGAGCACAATCGCGAGAATGAGGTACGGCAGTGTGATTTTGACGCGGAGTTGGGAAAAGAGAAATTCGCGCAGACCCAAACTCTCCGCGCGTGAGTTCGATTGTTCATTCATAGCCGGCAAGCCCTGCGAAGAGTACTAGCCCCGACTGAATCATAGCACTCGTGAACACCCCCAACAATGGTACCTTTATCTTTTCCGCGCGTCAAATTGAATTTTCGCGCCGCGTAGTCAGATTACGATGCGATTACAGAATTGGTTTCACGTCGAAAAAAACAAACCCCGCCTCTTGCGACCAAGACAGCGGGGCAAACAAAATCTGAAATCTGAAAATCTTTTATCGTCCCAGCCCGCGCGGTCCCCTGCCCATTTCGACGTGGCAATATTCACACGTGGGCAGGATTGCGTCGCGGAATTGAAAGACGTTGCGCTCGTCGCCTTTGCGATGCGAGACGTGGCAATCGGTACACCGGACGAACGGCGCGTCCGCGTCCGGCATTTTGTTGTGCATATGATTCTCAAAGCCGGGCTTGGCGAGTTCTTTTTCGTGGCATTTCGCGCACGCTTCGTTTTGGAGCGGAAAAATCATTTTCGCCGCCGGTTGCGTCGCCGTGCCGGTGAAATGCTTGAGCGCGTCCCACGCGGAGACGCTCAACACCGCCGCGCGCCCGACAATCCCTTCGCCGACGTGGCAATCAATACATTTCACGTCTTTTTTGCGATGATGAAACGCGGCGAGGTCGAGCGCGTTCTTTTTCGCGACCGCGTCGTTAAAGCGCGCGAGGTATTCGGTTTCGGGTTGCGTGTGGCACGACGCGCAAAAATTATTATCCTGCTCGAGCGCGGAGGCGTACGCGATGCCGCCAAACATTCCGGCGATGCCGACGAGCGCGGCAACCGCGACCATTCGCCATCGCGATTTTTGAGCAAGCGCATTACGTATTACGTAATACGGATTACGTAACATTCCTATCCCTTAAAGTCCAAAAGGATCGTATGCATTTCATCCGTACCGTTCGGGAACGTCCCATCGAGCAAGCGGATTTTGCCGGGCTTGGTTTGCACCCGCCCTGATTTTTCCGTCACGCGCGCGTAAACCGAATGCCGACCGGGCGCTAGCGCGGGTCCCGTCCATTTCCAAATCGTCCAGACGTACGGCAACGGTCCGCGCGAGAGTTCGGTTGCGAGCCAGTGGTCCGTGTCGTCGAAACTAATTTCGATTTTCGCGATACCGGCGTCGCCGGAAAACGCCACGCCGGCAATGCTAAAGGTCGGGTCTGCGATCACGTCTAGGTCTTTGGGCGTATCAATGCGCGAATTCGGATGAATGAACGCGTCGTTCGTCCAGCCCTGCTTTTCCCAGTAGCCGAGAAATTGTTTGTCTACAACGGTAATCGTGTGAATACTTTTCGGCTGTTTCATCCCATAGCGCCCGGGCCAAAGCACGCGCAACGGCGCACCGTGTTCGCGCGGCAAAGGCACGCTGTTCATATCGTACACCAGCAACGCGTGGTCGTGCAGTCCCACTTCAATCGGCACGCCCGTGTAAAAGCCGTCGAGGGCTTCGAGTTTGAGATAGATGCCGGCGTTTTTTATTTTGGTTTGCGCGAGCAAATCTTTGAGACGAACGCCTTTCCAGATCGCGTTCGAAATCAATTCGCCGCCGACCGGATTGGAGATGCATTGCATCGTTCGCATTTCGGTGATGGGCGGCAGTGCGCGTAATTGCTCGAGCGTGAATTCGAGCGGATTCTCCACCATGCCGAGGATTCTGAATTTGAAATCCGCCGCCGGCGCCG
>Ga0247727_10017334_pt1 | contig 11484 bp, 7 predicted proteins | sample WisWelCaveWW1625_FD_202498 | JGI IMG/M metagenome (GOLD analysis project Ga0247727, IMG submission 202498) | Biofilm microbial communities from Wishing Well Cave, Virginia, United States - WW16-25 | ecosystem: Environmental > Aquatic > Deep subsurface > Groundwater > Cave microbial mat | place... | reverse complement strand
TGGCGCAGGTCTCGCGTTAGGCGCCGTTCTTGGTTCAATTGCGTTGGTGCGAATTATTCTGTGGCCCAATCATGAAACGCTTTATGGCGAACACTATGTTCTCGTGGCGTTGACCGTGGCCTTTAGCCTGCTTGGCATCGTGCTCTGGGGATCGTTGTCCGGCTCGATGCTGCCGTTCATTATGAGAACCTGTTCGTTCAAAGAGGATCATATCGTCTTCGATTTTGTAGATTAAAAGCCAATCAGGTTCAATGTGGCATTCTCGCCTGCCTTTAAAATTCCCGATGAGTTTGTGATCGTTATGTTTCTTTTCCAGCTTTTCCTGGGCTGCCAGCTTGGCCATGATCGCATCAAGGTTTTCCATGTCTTTTCCTTGTCGCAGAACTTTTTTATAGTCCTTCTTAAACTGTTTTGTTCTTACCGGCCTTAGCATATTTTATTTTTTCAAATCCGCAAACATGTCATCCAGGCTATCATAGTGAACCAGGTTCTTTCCGGCATCGGTATCCTGAAAAGTTTTAAGCGTGGTTTTGTTGGGGATTTTGAATGGCAAGCCTCGGTGAAGCTTGATTTGATGGAAGAACAAAGCGATGGCTTCAGTTGTCGACAGGCCAACTTCTTTGAGAACGCTTTCAACCTCTGTTTTCAGATGCGGCTCAATTCGCGTTTTAATCACTACGGTTTTTGGCATAAGCTTATACCTCCAATCTGCTGATGATACTTTTATAACGCACCTTAAAATAACTTATCGAATTGCCGGCACAGAACCAAGAGAAATTTAATTATTGCCCAACCTTCAGCAATAACTTGTCCCCGGCCTTCAGCGCCGCGGCCGGTTTGGCTTCGCTCAGCTCGATGATGGCATAGCGCGGGCTGAGGTCGAGCAATTTGCCGGCGCCGTAGCCGCGGCCGGTTTCTTTGCCGAACACGGACTGATAAACCTTCAGCGCCATGCCGCTTTGCAGGCCGGCTAGATTGTCCGCGCTGATGATGAGAAAAGGCGGCCGCACTTCAATGACCTGCGCGACGAAGAAGATCGGATCGGGAGGCGCTTCGATTTCCTGCCGCGCCGGGCTCGCGAGGAGTTGCGGTTCGGCTTCCGTCGGCGCCGGCGTGCTCACGATGAGCTGCGATGGCGATTCGTCACGATCGCCATTATCATGACCGGCGGACGGCGATAGTTTATTGAATTTTAAGATGAGCGCAAATTGGTGCGCGAAACTCTGGTCGACGGGATCGCGCCGCAACCCATAGTCGATGGAAAAATTTTGGCGCGTATTGCGCGCGAGAACGGAAGCGCCGAGCGTCATCGCGCCATCGTCGTTGCCGAGACGCAGGGCGGCGAAACTGCCGAAATAAATTTCTCCGCCTACGTGTAATCTGCCCGGCTGCGGCGCGGCCGTTTCGTAATCAACGCTTAAATTGAAAAAAGGCGCCGGTTTGATTTGCACCCCGACGCGTTGGCGCGGCAAAAAGGTTTCGCGCCGGTGATTCGGGTCGTCCCACCGAATTTGCGTGCGCAGATTTTGCCAACTGCCGCCGAGCGCGAAAACTTCCGACGGTTTGAACAATATCCCTAAATCGTAGCCGATGCCGCTGGCGCGGCGCTGCGCCAGATCGTGACGCAACAACTTGACGCCGCCGCCGAGCGCCAGCGCCGGATGCAGCATTTTTCCGTAAGCAATCAGCAAAGTATTTTCCGCGTTGGAAAATTTTCCGGTCACCACGCCCTCGCGATCGCGCGCTTCGATCTGGCCCACCTGATAATTCAACCAGCTCACGCCGAACGTTCCGGCCGCGCCGAACGGATAAGCCGCGGCCACGTAGTTATATTTCCGGTCAAGCGATAGAGCCGAATACATGCCGGCAAACTGCGGCTCGATCAACTGGCCGAGTCCCGCAGGATTCCAATAGCCGGCCGTGACGTCATTCGCGATTGCAACAAAAGCCCCGCCGAGACCCAGCGCGCGCACGCCGGCCCCCGACTGCAAATAAACGCCAGCCTGCCCGCCGTCCTGAGCTGCAGATTCTATTGAAAAAGCGTTCAAGACGACGGTCAAACTTAGAAGCAAGTGTCTCAAAGCTTTTAATGACATGGAATTTGCACGCAATTTTTTACCGCGCCACGCCGATCTTGCCGATGAGGCGCCGGTTCTCCGGCGCGTCGATAATATAAAAATAAACGCCGTTGCTCACTTCGTCGCCGCGACCGTTGCGGCCATCCCACTGTATCGTTTGCACGAATTCCGGCCGGGAAACCATCACGCCAAAAAATTCTTTCACCAACTCGCCGCGACCATCGAGAATTTTAACGGAGGCCGGCGCCGCCTTTTGCAGCGCAAAACGGATTTGGAGCGGCTCGAGGTTTGGATTGAACGGATTCGGAAAAGCGAAAGGCTCGTTAATAATGATCGTGGCGCTCCGATAATCATGATCGAATTGATCGCGGGTCACGTTGGCGTATTGGCGAGAGGGCGGATCAAAAGTGTAGCCGCTATTTTTGGGAATGAGCGTGCCGGACCAACCGGGTTCGACGACGGCGCGATAGTAACCGTTTTCGTCGGTGGTGATGGGGTTTGGCAAGCCGGCGAGAATCACGCCGGCGAGGCTGGCCTCAGCGGCGCTGCGAATACGGCCGGCAATGATTGGTTTAACAGTAAACTTTCCGGCGCGGCCTTCGACCGGCAATGAGACGGCGTTGGTGTCGGTGGCCGCCAACCGCCGCAACGACAGACGCGCCGTATCACCGCCGGCGGTCGCGGTGTTGACGACAAATTTCAAAAAAACGGCGGTCCCGAAACCCCTGACCCGGCCGAAACTAAAAGCGCCAACGGCGATGATGCCGCTGGCATTGTTGCCGGTGGCGTCGACAAACCAGTTGTCATTTGCCGGGAGAATCGGCCCGACCGTGAATCCCGTGTAAGTCAACAACGTGTTTTGAAATTCCACCGTGGCGTCGAATGAGCCCACTGCTTTGCCGTTGGGATCGAGGTGGAGAGGAATCGTCACCGTGTCGCCGGCGATTCCTCGCATATCGACTGGCAGGCTGAAGCGGATAGGTTGCGCGCCGGACTGGCCGGCGCAAAACAAAACCACAATCACGGCATGCAGGAAACTAGAAAAGTTTTTTTTCAGGCCGCTGAACATTGATCTCTAAAGTGAAATCCGTCCAAAACAGCGAGGAAATTTTGGCGCGCGGAAAAAAATTCCGCGCGCTTAGATTAGTGTTGTCAAGCTAAAGCTTGACACGCCGTTTTTTGACATCGGACATTTGACCTCGACCTTCGGACTATTTTTGCAAAATTAGTTTGTTCGTTTTCACAAACGTTCCCGCCTCGAGCCGATAAAAATATAAGCCGCTGACCGCGAATGAGCCGTCGTCCTTGCGCCCGTTCCACCCGACGGTGTGCGTGCCGGCATTTTGCGATTTGGAAATCAGGGTGCGCACGACGTTGCCGAGCATGTCATAAATGCGGAGATGCACGACGCCCGCTTCCGGCAGCGCATATTTGATCGTCGTCGCGGCGCGCAGACCTCGAGCTTGTCGAGGGGCAAACGGATTCGGATAATTTTGCTCCAGCGCATATTGTTGCGGCAGGCTCGCAACGAATTTCAAATCGCCGGAGGCATTTTGCGCCGCGACTTCTTTGCCATTCCAGCCAAACAACGCCAACGGCATTTTGAGGTCGAGCCGATCGTTTTCTTTAGCCGGATGCGCGAGCGCGGCTTCGATCACGAAAAGCGCGTTTTTGCCCTTAATGGCCGCCTCGTTCATCGAAAAGCCGGCAATCCGCAAAATGCCCGGCTGCCCGGCATTCCAAACGATCTGCCAATTTTCCGGCGCCAGCGTTTTGGCGAACGAAACCTGCACAATACGAATGGCGGCCGCATCATAAGTGAGCATCACATCGAAAGAATTATAAACTTTGTCCGCGGCGTTCACCTCGGCGGTGAAATTGAATTGCTCGTTCCCAATCAGGCCGGGATTCGACAGGGTAACGATTGGATCGTTGCCGGCGCTTTTCGCGAGCGGGGCGCTGAAGCTGCCGTTCACATCGCCGCGAATGACGCCGATAAAATACTGGTCGGTTTTGTCTTCATCGAGCGGCGAATAACTCCGGTTGTCGGGCGCCTCGCACCAGTTGTCCGTGGTGATGTTGAAATCATAATCAACGAAACGCCAATCGTCAAGACGAATCGCCCGCTCGTCTTCTTCGTAGCGGTAAAAACCCTGCAGCTTGCCGGTGGCGCGCATGAGAATCGCCAGCGCATCGCCGGAGGTGAGCTGACAATCGCCGTTGACGTCCATCGCCAGACTCTGATAACCGTTCAGCGGATCCGGGCCGTCGGTTCGGCCTTTAAACGCGCGCAGCGCATCGCCCGCGGTGATGATGCCCGTGGGAAAATTGCCGGCAATTCGCCGCGGCGTCAGAACCACGTCGCTGCCGAACGGAATGCCGGTGATTGCAAAATAGCCGTCCGCATTGGAAATATCGAACATTGTCACCGGATCATCAATCTCGACCTGCACCGTGTCGCCGGCAATCGGCTTTTCGTCGATATAATAATAAAGATTGCCGTTAATCGTCGCTTCGGCAACCGTCAGCAAACCGTCGTGGCCCTCGGTTGGCAATGGACTCGCGTTGTTATTCGTCGCCGACAAATCGCTCAACACCAGCGGCACGGTGGTTCCAAGCGTAGCGGTCTCGTGGACGCGGAAGAGCAGCACGATCGCCGTTCCCGATTGCGTCAACGAGTTGTTCGTCGTAAAGGCGCCGATATTCACCGACGCCGAATCCGTATGGACGTCGATCTGCCAATCTTCGGAGAGGATCGGGCCGCTCGTGAAATCGGCGTAAGCCAGCACCGCCGGATTGAAATGAAGCGTGGCGTCAAATGAGCCCACCTTGCGGCTGGACGGATTGAGGTTAAGCGGAATTGCAACGGTGTCGCCGCGCGCGCCGGGAATATCGTCCGGCACGCTGAAACGGACGATCGTGCCGCTCGACACGTTGAAAGCTTTCGGCAGCGTGACGCCGCCCCCGCCCGGCTCGGCATTGCCGACGGAAACATCGTGCGGCTCCGCTGGCGCCGAATTTTCGATCGTGATATTGGCGATGATTTTCGTCGAGCTGGCGACCGTGATATAATTGACCGCAATGCCTTCGCCAAAGTCCACGCTCGTGATCCCGTCGATAAAATTCATGCCGGTCAAATTAACATTCAGCGTCTGATTCAACGCGCCGATCATCGGCACAATGCTGATCAACGTTGGCCGCGGATTCACCACGGCGAAGCCTTCGGAAAGCGTCGCGGTTCCGCCGCCGGGAATCGCGTTGATGACGTGAACATCGCGATTGCCGTTTTCGACGCGAAGCGGAATGGCGAGGTTCGCGGTGATTTGCGTGTCGCTGTTGACGGTGACGAAGTTGACGGTAATATCCGGGCCAAAGCTCACCGTGGTCGCGTTTCTGAAAAAATTCGCGCCAATCAAAACGATATCGTGAGTTTGTCCTCGACCGGCGCTTTCGGGATAAAGACGCGTCAAAATAGGCGCGGGATTATTGACGGTGAAATTTTTATTCTCCGAAGCGCCGCCGCCCGGCCCGGCATTGATGAGCGCGAAAGTGCGTGCGCCCGTCGCGGCATTTCCGGCGATCGTTAAATTTGCCGTCAGACTCGTGGCGCTCGTCACGGCGATCGAATTGACCGTGATACCGGCTCCGACCTTCACTGTGGTAATGCCCTCGACAAAGCCCGTGCCGGTGAAAACGACGTCGAGCGTTTCCAAACGCGCGCCGTTATCCGGTGTTAAACTGGTTAACGCTGGAACCGGATAACCGACGGAAAAAACACCAGTGAGCTTTGCCGTGCCGCCGCCGGGAAAAGCGTTGGTGACAACGACGTCGCGCTTGCCAACAACGGCGTTCGGCCCGATCGTGATATTCGCGGTCAGCAGCGTCGGGCCGGTGACGACCATCGAATTAACGGCGATATCCGCGCCGAAGCTCGTGGTCGTGACGCCGCTGATAAAATTCGCGCCATTGATCGTGACGTCGAATCTTTGCCCGCGCAATCCCGCCGCCGGAATCAGATTCGTTGCCGCCGGCGCCGGGTTGTTAATCATAAACGGAAAAAAACTGGAAGTCCCGCCGCCGGGCGGATTGTTGCTCACGGAAAAATTTCGCACGCCGGTGCTGGCGTGCGCCGCGATGGTAATATTCGCCGTCAACTCGGTCGCGCTATTTACCGTGATCGAATTGACCGCGATGCCGCTGCCGACGTTCACCGAGGTCACCTCGCCACTAAAATTCGTCCCGATGAACGTCACGTCAAAAGTTTGCAGCCGCGTGCCGCTCCTCGGGCTCACCGCCGTCACCGTTGGATCCGGATTTAACGGCGTCTCGCCCAGCGGCGCAAAAAAGCTGTGTGATAAGCTAGTGATGCTGGTGAAATTGCCGCCGGCAAAAATCGTGGCGCCGTCGGTTTCCAATGTCATGATCGGCGGCGCGCCGCCGGTTGGATTCGGATTCCACGTCATCGCTAATGCGGTCTCGGCGCTGACGGCGGCCAAATTGTTTCGCGTCTCGCTGCCGACGTTCGTAAATTCGCCGCCCAAATACACGATGGAATCATTCACCATGATGGCGCTCACGAGGCTGCCGCTCACCTCGGGATTCCAAAGGGTTGGCGCGCCGCTCGCCGAATCAATGGCGGCAATAAAGTTGCGTGGCAATCCGCCCACGGTGGTAAAATCGCCGCCGGCATACACGAGTGAACCGTTCAAAGTCAACGCATGAACCTCGCTGCCATCAGGACTCGGATCCCAGGCCGTAAGCGCGCCGGTGTTGAGGTCTAACGCCGCAAGACGATTTCTTGTTCTGCCGTTGATCGTGGTGAAGTCACCGGCGACATACGCCACCGCGCCACGCACGGCGAGCACGCGCACGCTGCCGTTCGCACTAGGATTCCAGGTAGTCGGTTTGCCGGTGCCAACATCAATAGCGGCCATATTGCCACGCGTCAATCCGCCGATCATGCTGAACAAACCGCCGACGTACACCGTCGTTTCCGTTACATCAATCGTGTTAACTTCGCCCGTGCAATTCGGATTCCAAGCCGTGGCGTTGCCGGTTGCGGCATCAAGCGCAGCGATCCCATTCCTGAAAGCATCGTCAATCATGGTGAAACTGCCGCCGGCGTACACCGTGGCTCCGGACACGGTCAGGGCGAACACGGCTTCATCCGCATTCGGATTCCACTCCGTCGGCCTGCCGGTCAAAGTATTGAACGCCGCAATATTGCTCCTCGCCAGCCCGCTCGTTCGCAAGCTGCCGCCGGCATATATCGTTAATCCACTCATCGCCAGCGCGTAGACGTGCGCCGTATCACTCGTAGAGACAGCCGGCGGAATTAAAGCGCTAAAATTGGGATTCCACGGCAACGCGACGCCACTGGCGATGTCAATGGCAGCAACAAATTTTTGCGGTTCGGTTCCGATCGCCGTAAACCGGCCGCCAACGAAAACTTCGGAGCCATTGATCGCCAGGGCGAAAACCTGGCCGCCGGTCGAGGCTAAACCCGTCGCGCGAGGATTCCAGCTCGTGCTGATGCCGGTCGCCGCTTCGATCGCTGCGAGGTTGATTCGTGGCCGCCCACCGACCGTGCCGAATAAGCCGCCAACATACACCAACGTTCCTGCCAGGTCAATTGTATTGATCGCCGACGATAAGCTCGTTGACGCGCCTGGCGGCAAACCTTCGACACTCGGATTCCACGGCGTGGCGATTCCGGTCACGGCATCTATTGCGGCAAGCCGATTTCGCGTCACGCCGCTGATCGTCGTGAAACTGCCGCCCGCATAGATTGTTGCTCCGGATATGGCCAGCGCGCGAACGGTGCCGCCGGCATCAGGATTCCACGCGGTCGCATCGCCGGTCGCAGAATCGAGCGCCGCAATCCGATTGCGCGTCGCGCCGCCGATATTGGTGAAATTGCCGCCGGCGTAAATGATTTGTCCGTCAACGACCAGCGCGCGCACACCGGCGCCGGTCGCCGTCGTCGTGCTGCCGCTCGTTATCGTGGCGTTCGGATTCCACGGCGTCGCCAGGCCGGTGCTTGCATCCACCGCGGCAATGTTATTGCGTGTTTGGCCGCCAATCTGGGTAAAATCGCCGCCAACGTAAACCGCGTTGCCTCGCAAGGCCAGCGCGTGAACGCGGGCATTCGGGTCCGGTCGCCACGCGAGATCAAGCGCGCCGTTCGCCAGAATATGAACGAGATTGGTGCGCACGAAATCATCGACGCGGTTAAAGCTCCCGCCAACATACCAACCGCCCGCGCCGTCCGGTATCACCGCGAGAATCGTGCCGATGGCAGTGCTGGTGCTGCTGACGAAACCGACGCGGGACAAAGGAATCGGTATGGCCGTGCGCATGCTCAACGCCGCGCCGTTGCCGGTGTTCATGAGCACATGGTTGAACTGGCCGCCGATGTAGGTGACGCCGTCGCCCTGTGCGATGTCGAAAACCGCGCCATCCGTCATCCATGCATCGGCTCGCAAGGTTGCCGGTTGTGCCGAAGCCTCTTTGATGAAAAGGAATTTCACCACAACCACAATGGCAAAAATTAAAAGCTGTCGAAATGCTCTCATTAAACCCTCACAAGGTTAAGCTATCCATGGCGCTTAACTAACGCCATAACCCGGGCGTAGCCGGAGCCAAAGTCATTTGAATTTTTAGCCGCAATGAGGCGCCCCTTCCGTGGGATGACCGAATTAAAGGCAAACCAACCCCTTGTTATTTGCCGCTGAAAATATCGCCGTCGAAGGTGAGAATTGAATCATCCTTATTTTACAACACAAAACCATCTTTGCGGAAGCAGAGCTAAAATTTTTTCATCTATTTTTATTTTCCAGCGGAAGAAACGAAGAAATGGCGCGCGACCGACGTGCGGTAAACCACAAAGGGTGAAAAGCGCGGGGCGCCTTTTTTCTTGCGGTTTGAGAAATTCTTCTTTATTTTTGGACGACCGCATTGAAATTCACACCCCCGGCAAACCGCCGAACACGATCAAGGAAGCCGTAATGCGCGCCGGTGCGCACGTGGTGCGTAACCCGCGCCTCTACGCCCGGCTTTCGCCGGATCATCCGTTTGGTCCGAGAAGCGACCGGCCGCGAAGTGGAGATCACGATTCGTGATTTTGAAGTGCTGTTGACGATTCCGCGGAAGGGGCAAGGTTGAAGATAGAAGCAGAGGTCGAGATATGCGCTGGGGGCGTTGCGGGAGGCGAAAAAAATTTCGCCCTCAAAAGTGAAATGTGGGCGAAGCCGGACTTGGTCACGAAGATTTTTTAAGTTTAGGATATTTTCCCGACCAAGTCCGACTGTTTCATTCTAGCTAGCGCTTTCGGGCGCTTTTAATTTGCGGCTTGCAAACCGCTTTCAAGCAGATGAGAGACTTCCTGCGTGATGGAACGTTTGTTTTTCCGGGCACGCGCCGCCAGCGCGTCCTGCAGCGTCGGTTGCAGGCGGATCAAAATTTCGCCGGTACGGCTTTGAACCTCGCGAGCCTTGCGTACCGCTTCCATGTTGAAAATGTGCTCACCGCAAACGGCACAAGTTTCCACTTCAAGATCGGGCACGACAAATTCTTTGCCGCTTCTATCTTTGAGTTTGTAATCCAGTTTTTCGAAGCGGGTCGTGCCCTTGCCGCACATGGGGCAAAGATTTTTTGAAGTTTTTTTAGGTTTCATGTGTTATCGTCGTGAAACGTGATGATGAAGTATTCTTCTCCGAAGTCGTTCTGGCGGATTTTGCCGCAACAATATAAAGGGATACCATTAAGTGCAGGGCCGACGATAGTATACTTGTATTTTGCTATTTTGGTCTCGTCGCGTTCCTTTTTCCTCACTTTGCCAAGAAGAATAGCATTTTTGACGTCATCTTCCTCAAAAGGTCCTTCAAAAAGCGGCTGGTAGCCTTTTCCCGAGAATTCGATGAATCCACGCGAGGCCAACCATAAAATTTTTTCCGGCACTGGGGTCATGATATTGGCGCTTTCACAGAATTCTCACGACAACTAAAATTAAAAAAATTCTTTGTGGAAAGCAAGGAAGATTATTTTTACTTTGAGTAAAGCCAGGCGTTTAGTGGCGCTTTTCCGCTATCCCCCGGTTCTCTCCGCATCTCGCCGATTTCGCCGCATCTTTTCTCCCGGCGCACGTATTTTAAAAGCGTGAAACAAGTTCGCCGATCATTGAAACAACCAACAAAACGATGCGACGAATTCAAATTTTTATTCTTGGCTGCCTGTTACCGCTCACAACATTTGCGCAACAAAAATCCTCTTTCCTCGCCGGCAAAGTTGTGGACGAAAAAGACGCGCCGCTGGCGTTTGTCAATCTGCAAATTGTTGACAGCTTCGACGGTGAGGTTTCCAATGCCGCCGGAAAGTTCGTGATCACGACACGAAAAATTGGCGCAGTCAAAATTCGCGCGAGTCTCATCGGCTATGAAACCGCCGAGCAATCAATCCGGCTTCTCGCTAGTGATACGACACGCATCAATTTTATTTTAAAAGAAACCCTCGTCAACCTGCAAGACGTCGTCGTCACCGCCAGCGCGTTTGCCACGGGCGACGAAGGCAAAGGCGTGACGCTGCGTCGCATGGAAGTCGTCACCACGCCCGGCGCCGCCGCGGATATTTTTCTCGCCATCAAAACTTTTCCCGGCCTGGCGATGGTGGATGAAGGCTCCGGCCTGTTCGTGCGCGGCGGCGACGTGAGCGAGACGGTCACGTTGCTCGATCAGGCCACCGTCGTGCATCCGTACAAATATGAATCGCCCACCGGCGGCGTGTTCGGCACCATCAATCCCTTTCTCGTCAGCGGCACGCTGTTCAGCAGCGGCGGCTTTTCCGCGCGCTATGGCAACGCCCTCTCCGGCGTGCTGGCGATGGACAGCCAAAACTTGCCCGAAGGCGCGGCGTACACATTGAATCTCGGCTTGGCCGCGGCCTCGGCTTCACTGCAATTGCCGCTGTTGCAAAACAGGCTCGGCGTGCGTTTCTCCGGCAATCGTAGCTTCACCGGCGCCATGTTTCGATTGAACGGCTTGCGTGATGAATTTGTCGAAGCGCCGAGCGGCAACGACGGCAATTTGAGCTTGATCTATCAATACTCGCCGACGGGACGTCTCAAATTTTTCAACTTCGCTTCCAATGATCGCATCGGCGTGAACGCGCCTCAGCCGTCATTCGCCGCGGTGTATCGCGGCAAAGAAAGCCATCAACTGCACAATCTGCAATGGTCGGATATTTTTCGCGGCTGGTTGATAAAATCGAGCCTCTCGCTCAATCGCTATGATACGAAAAGAAATCTCGGCAATCTGGATTTTGCTCAACGCGATGACACGTACAAATGGCGCCTCGACGTTGAGCGCGAATTGAGCAAGCGCGCGAGATTTTCATGGGGAAGCGAATTCGA
>Ga0247727_10017333_pt1 | contig 11484 bp, 10 predicted proteins | sample WisWelCaveWW1625_FD_202498 | JGI IMG/M metagenome (GOLD analysis project Ga0247727, IMG submission 202498) | Biofilm microbial communities from Wishing Well Cave, Virginia, United States - WW16-25 | ecosystem: Environmental > Aquatic > Deep subsurface > Groundwater > Cave microbial mat | place... | reverse complement strand
ATGCGCGCCGTCTGGCGGACATCAAGACCGTGCGCAGCGCGATCGAGCAGTACTACATGGACAAGGGCAGCTATCCGGCCGCCAATGCCAACAGCTCCTACGGCGGCTGGGATGTCTCGAACGACGGCGACTTCATCCGCGTGCTGCGCGACCAGGGCTACGTGGACGAGGACGCGGTCGACCCGATCAACGACGCCACCTTCCACTACCGCTACTACGTCTACGCCAAGAGCTCCTACGGGTGCGTGAGCAGCTCGGACTTCTACGTGCTCGGCGTGCGCAACTTCGAGAGCACGGACTTCGCCGCCAAGAACAAGGGCTACTTCGCCTGCAGCGGTCGGGACTGGAACGGCGAGTTCGCCTACGTGACCGGCGGCGGGGCGAGCCTGCAGTAGCGCGCGAAGCGCTGTTCGAGGAGGGAGCGGGCGTCACCCTGCGCGGGTCGACGCCCGCCTTGCTTTCGAGCACCCGCGCTCTAACCTTTTCCCATGCCGTTCCTGGCCGACTTCCACACGCACCTCTTCTCGCGCGCGCTGTTCGAGACCCTGGCTGGCGCCTCGTCGTTGCGCGGAACGCCTGCCGAGCGCCTCGAGCGCGTGACGCGCACGATGGGCGTGGCCCTGCCGCCCGCGGACGACGAGGAGCACCTGGCGCGCTGGCTCGACGAGATGGAGCGCCACGGCGTCTCCCACTTGGTGAGCTTCGCCAGCGCACTCGAGGAGCACGCGGTGCTGGAGCGGCTCGCCCCGCGCACCCAGGGTCGGCTCACGTTCTTCGCCTACGTCGATCCGCGCCGGAACGGAGCGGCGCAGGAGCTCGCGCGCCTGCTCGAGCAGGGCACCGTTCGCGGGGCGCTGTTCTTCCCGGCTCTGCACCAGTTCCGCCTGCACGCACCCGAGGCGGCGGCGGCCTTCGAGGTGCTCGACGCCCACGGCGCCCCGGCCGTCGTGCACTGCGGCCTCCTGCGCATGCCGCTGCGCGACCGCTTCGGCTTGCCGCGCCAGGTCGACCTCACCTGCGCCAACCCGCTCGACCTGATCGGACCCGCCGAGCGCTTCTCGCACGTTCCCTTCGTCATCCCCCACTTCGGCGCCGGATTCCTGCGCGAGACGCTCCTCGCCGGGGCGCAGTGCACGAACGTCTACGTCGACACGAGCTCCTCGAACGCCTGGCTCAAGACGGAGCCCGCGCGCCTCTCCCTGGCCGACGTGTTCGAGCGCGCGCTGGCCGTCTTCGGCCCCGAGCGCATCCTCTTCGGCACGGACTCGTCGACCTTCCCGCGCGGCTGGCGGCGCGACCTGCTCTTGGCCCAGCGCGAGGCCCTGGGCGCCTGCGGGGTGCGCGAGGAAGACCGCGCGCGCATCCTGGGCATGAACGCGGCTCAGCTCCTGCGCATCACGCCCTGACCATCTTTCCTTCTCTTCCTTTGCGTCCTTTGCGCCCTTTGTGGTTCCTCTCCCTTCTCCAAGACGAAGAGTAGAAGAGGCACCACAAAGGGCGCAAAGAACGCAAAGAACAGCGGGGAAGACCGGGGATAGGAGATCAGTTCGGAACGCCGCTCTCGACCCGCGGAGCCTGACCGCGCAGGACGGAGTTGTCGGCGAAGAGCTGGCGCTGGTCGATGGCCGGTCTCTCGAGCAGCGTCTCGACGTCGATCTGCCCCGACTGCGCGTAGGCGTCGAGCGCGTTCTGCCAGGTGACGAGCTCGACGGTCCGCGGCGCGAGCCCGCGCTCGAGCATCAGCTTGGCGGTCTTCGGCACGGCCAGCGGATCGCTGACGCCCCAGTCGGCCGAGCTGTCGACGATGACGCGCTCGGGGCCGTACTTCTCGACGATCTCGACCATGCGCTCGGAGCCCATCTTGGTGTGGGGGTAGATGGTGAAGGCGGCCCAGGCCCCGGCTGCGAGCGTCAGCCCGACCGTCTCCTCGTTGTTGTGGTCGATCACCAGCTTTTCCATCGGGAAGTCGAGCTCGCGTGCGATGTCCAGCGAGCGCGCGATGCCGCGCTTCTTGTCGCGGTGCGGCGAGTGCACCATCACCACCATGTCGTTCTCGCGCGCGAACTGGACCTGCCGCGTGTAGGCGCGTTCCTCGGCCGGCGTGATCTCGTCGAAGCCGATCTCGCCGATCGCCACCACCCCCTCCTTGAGCGCGAAGCGCGGCAGGAGCTCGAGCACCCCGGCCGCCAGCGGCTCGTTGTTGGCCTCCTTGGAGTTCAGCCCGATGGCGCAGTAGTGCGCGATGCCGAACTGGGCGGCGCGGAAGCGTTCCCAGCCCAGCAGGCTCGCGAAGTAGTCCGCGAACGTGCCAGCGGTCGTGCGCGGCTGGCCGACCCAGAAGGCCGGCTCGATGATCGCGCGCACGCCGGCCGCGGCCATGCGCTCGAGGTCGTCGGTCGTGCGGCTGGTGACGTGGATGTGCGGGTCGAAGAAGCGCATCGGGCTCATGCCTTCACCGGCTCCAGGTGCTGGAAAGTGGCCGCGCGGGTCTCGCCTGCGCGCGCGCGCGCCAAGGCCGCCAGCAAGGCCGGAACGCTCTCGCGCGCGGTGAGTCGCTCCAGACGGCGCTCTTCTCCCGCGCGCGCCAGAGCCAACGCGGCGCCGCAGCGTCCGAGCGTGTTCGCGTTGGCCGGCGCGAGCTCGCGTTCGAGGGCCTCGAGGCCCCGTGCGCCCGCGTGCCGTCCGAGGCACAGCCACAGCTCGTGCGGTACCAGGCGGCCCGCGCTCCGGCGCTCGTCGGCGTGGTCGAGAGCCATGCGCGCGAGCTCGGGCGACAGGCGCTCGTCGAGGCCCCACAGGCGCCACAGGGGCGCGCCCACGAACAGGCACTTGATCACGCACTGGCGCCAGGTGAGATCGTCGAAATGGCGCGCAGGATAGGGCGTGTCGAGCGCCGCGGCTTCGAACACGCTGCGCATGTTCGAGCGGCAACCCTCGCCCGCGCGCCAGACGAAGCGCTCGGCGCCGGGTAGGAGCGCCAGCGAGCGCAGCAGCGCGCACAGCTCGCCCTCGTCGGTGTAGCGGAAGGCATCGGACAGCGCGCGGGCGCCGCCTTCGCCGGCGAGATCGGGGCGCGACAGGATCAGCACCACGCGCACGCTCTCGAGCACGCTCCAGCGCTCGGGGTTCCAGCCCTCGACCAGACGCCCGGCCAGAGCGCGCTCGTCCGCGCTCGGAGCCAGCGCGGTGCGCCGCGCATGGCGCGCGGCCAGCGAGAAGAGCGCGCAGAAGCGCTCCACGGGAGCTCCCGCGGCGATCTCGCCCGCGCTCGCCTCGAGCCAGCGCAGAGCGCCCAGCGCGAGGCGCGCATCGAGCAGTCCGCGAAGGTACTCGAGCGGTGTCATCGTCTGGGCTGGCTCGGCTTCTCGGGCACCTTCTCCACGCCCTGCACCTCGGGCGGCAGGCCGAGCTCGAGCGCCAGGGCCGAGTAGGCGGTGCCGGCGACCTGCATGTAGGAGCTCGTCAGGAAGTCCGTGCTGGCGCCGCCCTCGCGCATCACCTTGACCAGGTGCGGCCGCAGCCGCGCGTGCCAGCCCTCGCGTTCCGCCTCGGGCAGGAGCTCGATCACGCGCGCCGCGTAGTAGTGCCCGAAGAGGTAGAAGTAACCCGAGTTGTAGTAGAAGGCCTCGTGCGGAACGGGGTCCATGTAGGCCACGTCGAGGAAGCGGTGGTGCTCGAAGAAGTTCTCGAGGCCCTCGCGCAGGCGGTCGAGCGTGATCTTCTTCTCGCCCACCGAGTGGAGCGCCCAGTTGCACACCTGGATGCGCGACAGGCTGCCCTTGACGTCGTTGATGCTGTCGCCGCCGACCCACGGGATCACCCGCTCGTCATAGGCGTAGGCCCCGTTCGGTAGCGCGCACCGGCCCACGTAACGCGTGGCGCGCTCGCGGATCTTCGCGTCGCCGACCCAGCCGAGCTCCTCGCCGCGCTCCAGGGCCGGCAGGACCGTCGCGGTCGAGAAGCTGGTGGCCCACTTCGGCCGGCGCGAGAAGATCGGGTCGTCGTAGTAGCCCCAGCCGCCCTCGGGGATCTGGTTCGCCTCCAGGATCGCGAAGTAGCGTCGCCCGATCCGATCGAGGACCGCCCGCCACTCGCCCTGGGCAAAGCGCGGATCCGAGGCGATCTCGGTGGCCGCGGCGAAGCCGTACAGACCGCCCCACACGTAATCGATGTCCCAGTCACTGCCACGCTTCGGCGGCCGCGTCTCGTCCAGCCACTTCAGGCCACGTTCGAGCGCTGCGCGACGCGCGGGCGTTTCGGGCGCATCCAGCAGCGCCAGGCAAGCGAGCGCATTGGACGCCACCTGCCAGGCGTAGAACGACTCGATCGAGAAGCCGAGCTCGAGCAGGCCGTCGAGCACGCCGCAGGCCCAGGAGCCGCTCTCGTTCTGGTTCGAGACCAGCCAGTCGAGCGAGCGGCCGAGCGCCTCGCGCCCCTCCGCGGGCCCGAGCGTGCGCGGGACTTCGATGTGCTGGGCCGCGGCGGGCGCGGTGAGTACGAGCACGAGCGCGCCCATGCCCAGCACCGTCCTCACGGCTGCCCCTCCTTCTCCTGCTTGTCCTTCCCCGCGCCCTTGTCCTTCTTCTCCTTCTTCTTGGCTTCCTTCTCGATCTTGCGCATCAGCTCCTCGAGCTCCTGCTCCGCCTTGGCGATGGCGATCTGCTTCTCCAGGCGCAGCTTGACGAGCGCCTGTTCGGCCTCGAGCAGGCCCTTCTCGGCCGAGAGGTTCTCCTTCTCGAGCCCGCGCTCCTTGCCAACCAGCTCGTAGCCCTCGGTCTCCTTCAGCTGGCGCTCGGAGAGATCGAGCGCGCGCCGGGCGTGCTCCAGATCGCGCCGGCTGCGCGTCAGCACCAGCTCCTTGGTCTTGGTGGCGAACTCCTCGGCCGAGTACATGGCCTCGAGCTCGGCCAGCTCCGCGGCCGCGTCCTCGGCCCGGCCGCGCGAGCGGTCGAGGCCCAAGCGCGCCTCGTCGAGCTCGCGCGCACGGCCGAGGGCGGCGAAGCCCTCGCGCTCGATGCGCGCCTTCTCGGCCTCGACCCGGGCCTCGGCCAGCTTGCGCTCGGCGCTGGCAACTTCCTGCTCCGCCTCCAGCTTGGCCAGCTCCAGCTCGAGCTTGGCCAGCTCCAGCTTCTTCGTCAACGCTTGCAGATCGTCGTCGTCCTTCTCCTCGTCCTTCTCCTTGGCGCCGTCCTGCGACGACCCGGTGCTCGCGCAGCCGGCGCCGGCGAGGGCGGTCACGAACAGCAGGGAGCAGAGGAAGGCGGGGCAGCTTGTATGCAGACTCGACATGGGATGGCAGCTCCTCAATGGGGACGGGGCGGTAACGTAACATGGGGCCCTCGGCGACGCCGAACCTCGCTCGGAGAGCGAGCGGCCCGCGACCCCACCTCGCGCGTCTTTCCATGAGCCTCGGCCTCTTCCGCACTCCTCCCCCCCGCAACGAGCCGGTCCTCTCCTACGCACCCGGGAGTCCCGAGCGCAAGCGCCTCGAGGCAGAGCTCGCGCGCCAGGCCGCGGAGGTGATCGAGATCCCGCTCGTGATCGGCGGCGAGGCCGTGCGCACGCCGCGCACCGCGGACGTGGTCATGCCGCACGACAAGCACCACGTGCTGGCTCGCCTGCACCTCGGCGGCGCGCGCGAGGTCGCCATGGCGATCGAGGCGGCCACCCGGGCGCGCGCCGAGTGGCAGGCCTTCCCGTGGGAGGAGCGTGCGACGGTGTTCCTGCGCGCGGCCGAGCTCCTCGCCGGGCCGTGGCGCGAGCGCGTCAACGCCGCGACCATGCTCGGCCAGTCGAAGACCGCGCACCAGGCCGAGATCGACGCGGCCTGCGAGTTGATCGACTTCTGGCGCTTCAACGCGCACTTCGCCGCGCGCCTGTACTCCGAGCAACCCGAGTCGGCGCCCGGCTGCTGGAACCGGCTCGAGCACCGCCCGCTCGACGGCTACGTGCTCGCGATCACGCCCTTCAACTTCACCTCCATCGGCGGCAACTTGCCGACCGCGCCGGTCCTGATGGGCAACACGGCCCTGTGGAAGCCGGCCACGACCGCGGTGCTCTCGAACTACTGGTTGATGCGACTCCTGGAGGCGGCGGGTCTGCCGGCGAGCGTGATCAACTTCGTGCCCGGCGGCGGCGCGGACATCGGCGATCCGGCCGTGGCCGACCGGCGCCTCGCGGGCGTGCACTTCACGGGCTCGACCGGGGTCTTCAACCACATCTGGGGCAAGGTCGGCGCGAACATCGCGCGCTACGCCCAGTATCCGCGCCTGGTGGGCGAGACCGGCGGCAAGGACTTCGTCTTCGCGCACGCCTCGGCCGAGCGCGCGGCGCTGGTCACCGCGCTCGTGCGCGGCGCGTTCGAGTACCAAGGCCAGAAGTGCTCGGCCGCCAGCCGCGCCTACGTGCCGAAGAGCCTGTGGGGCGACGTGTCCGCGCGCCTCCGCGAGGAGGTCGGCCAGATCCGCGTGGGCGACGTGCGCGACTTCCAGAACTTCATGGGCGCCGTGATCGATTCACCCTCGTTCGCGAAGCAGAAGCAAGCCATCGAGGCCGCGCGCGCGGCCGGCTCGCGCGCCAAGGTCCTGATCGGCGGCGAGTGCGACGACCGCCAGGGATTCTTCGTGCAGCCGACCGTGATCGAGGCCAAGGATCCGGCCTACGACACGATGTGCACCGAGCTCTTCGGACCCGTGCTGACGATCCACGTCTACGACGACGCGCGCTACGCCGAGACGCTCGAGGAGTGCGCCACGCGCTCCGAGTATGCCCTCACCGGCGCGATCTTCGCCGACGAGCGCGCGGCCGTGCGCACCGCGCTCGAGAAGCTGCGCTTCGCGGCCGGCAACTTCTACGTCAACGACAAGCCCACCGGCGCCGTGGTCGGACAGCAGCCCTTCGGCGGCAGCCGCGCCTCGGGCACGAACGACAAGGCGGGCTCGATCCTCAACCTGATGCGCTGGGTCTCGCCGCGCACGATCAAGGAGACCTTCGTGCCGCCGACGGACTGGCGCTACCCGTTCCTGGGTTAGGATTCGTCCGCGCATCTCCGCGTCCTCCGCGTCTCCGCTGTTGATCGAACGCACCGCGGAGACGCGGAGAGCGCGGAGGAACGCGGAGACAAGAGCTTGGCGAAACCCCCGACGACCACCGAGCCGCGCTTCCACCTGCAGCCCGAGCTGCCGGTGTGCCAGACCGATCTGCCGCTCGACTGGTACCAGGAGGAGTTCAAGCCGTACGCCGAGGAGTACCTGGCGCTGCCGGACCGCCTGCCCGAGACGCTCTTCCGCTGGCTCGATTCCTACGTGGAGCCCGCGCAGGCCCACTTCGGCGACGCGCTGCTCCTGCTCGCGCACTTCTACATGGGCGGCGAGATCGTGAAGCTGGTCGAGCGCTACGGCGGCAGCGTCTCCGACAGCTACCAGCTCGCGCTCCAGGCCCGCAACCGCCCGGAGAGGAAGTTCATCGTCGAGTCGGCCGTGCACTTCATGGCCGAGGCCATCGCGATCCTGGCGCACGACGACCAGAGCGTGTGGATCACGAACCCCAAGGCCGGCTGCACGATGGAGATGCTGGCCAAGGATTACCTCGTGCTGCCGGTCGCGGACCAGCTCGTCGAGCGCTACGGCGACGCGCTCGCCGCGGTCGCGTACATGAACACCGGCGGGCGGCTGAAGGCGCTCGCCGGACGCACGGGCGGAGCGGTGTGCACCAGCTCGAACGCGCACCGCGTCGTGGACTGGTGCCGGAAGCGCGGAAAGAAGGTCTTCTTCGTGCCCGACGAGCACCTCGGGCGCAACACGGCGCACAAGCTCGGGCTCGCGCCCGAGCGCGTCGTGGCGCTGCCCGATCCGCGCCGCGGTCAGATCAACCTGGCCGAGGTCGGCCTCGAACGCCTCGATCGCGCGGACATGATCTTGTGGGGTTCGTCGTGCGGCGTGCACACGATCTTCACGCCGGCGATGGTGCGCCACTGGCAGGAGCGCAGCTACCGCGTTCTCGTGCACCCCGAGGCGCCGCTCGAGACCGTGCTCGCGGCCGACGGCTCGGGCAGCACCAACTACCTGTGGACCGCGTTCGAGGAGGCGCCGCGCGGCTCGAAGCTCGCCATCGGCACCGAAGGACACTTCGTGCGCAACGCGCGCCAGCAAGGCCTCGTGCGCGGGGTCGAGGTCGTGCACCTCGCCGACGTGCCCGGCAGCGCCATGGCGGGCTGCGGCTGCGCCACCATGAGCCGCAACGACCCGCCCCACCTGGCCGGCATGCTCGACCTCCTGCGGAGGGGCCGCGCGCCCGAGATCAACCGGGTCCTCGCCGGCGACGTGATGAACGAGCGCACGATTGGGCGCGAGCGCCTCGCGAGCGGCGAGCGCGCGGAGCTCGTGCACGACGCGCGGGCGGCCCTGGAGCGCATGATCGCGGTCGTCGAAGGCCGCGCTTGAGCCCGCGAGCGGAGCACCTGCTGCCAGCGGGCACGGACGGGCTGCCGCTGCTCGATCGATTCGCGGCGCGCGTCCTGCCGCTCCTCGCGCTGCTGTTTCACCTCTCGACCGCCCAGCGCTACGGCATCTTCCGCGACGAGCTCTACTACGTGGCCTGCGGAGCACACCTCGACTTCGGATACGTCGACCATCCGCCCTTCGTGGCGCTCGTCGCGCGCCTCGCACAAGCGCTCTTCGGCACGTCGCTCCCCGGTCTGCGGCTCTTCCCCGCCCTGGCCGGCGCCGCCACGGCCTGCACCGCGGCGCTCCTCGCGCGCGAGCTGGGGGGCCGGAGCTACGCGCAACGCCTGGCAGCGCTGTGCGTGTCGCTCGGAGGAAACGCGCTCTTCTCGTTCCAGGTGCTGTCGATGAACGCCTTCGACCATCTCGCTTGGGCTCTCTGCTGGTGGCTGGCCGCGCGCGCACTGCGCACCGGCAGCGAGCGCGCATGGCTCGGGTTCGGCCTGGTGGCGGGCCTCGGGCTCGAGAACAAGATCAGCGTGCTGTTCCTGGGCGCAGGGATCGCCCTCGGGCTCGTGCTCTTCCGCCGCGACGTGCTCGCGCGGCGCGGGGTCTGGCTCGGGGCGCTCCTCTCTCTCCTCCTCTTCCTGCCGCACGTCTCGTGGCAGCTCGCGCACGGCTTCCCGACGCGCGAGTTCATCGCCAACGCACAGGCCGAGAAGATGGTCGCCTTCGGGCCCGGCGAGTTCCTGGCCCTGAGCTTGCCCGAAGCCGGCGCCGCGGCCGCGCCGGTAGCGCTGGCGGGGCTGCTCGGACTCGCTCTACGGCGCGCGTGGCGCCCGTTCCTGCCGCTGGCGGCGGCCTTCGTGTTCGTGCTCGGCACCCTGGCTCTCGCGCACGCGAAGCCGTACTACGCGGCGCCGGCCTTCGTGCTCGTGTTCGCCGCCGGCGGTGCGACGCTCGAGGCCCTGGGCGGCGGAGCGCCCGCGCGTCTCGCGCGCGGCGGGGTGCATGCACTGGCGCTGCTCGGTGGGCTCGCGCTCGCGCCCTTCGCGAAGCCGCTGCTCTCGCCCGACGCCTACGTCCGCTACGCCGAACGCCTCGGAGTGCGGCCGTCCTCGGCCGAGCGCCAGCAGATCGGCCGGCTGCCGCAGCACTTCGCCGACATGCACGGCTGGCGCGAGCTGGCCGAGGCCGTGGCGCAGGTCTACCACGCGCTCCCGCCCGAGGACCGCGCGCGCACCCGCGTCTTCGGCCAGAACTACGGCGAGGCCGGCGCGCTCGACTTCTTCGGCCCCGAGCTCGGCCTCCCGCCGGCGCTCTCGGCCCACAACAGCTACTTCCTCTGGGGCCCGGGCGACTGGACGGGCGAAGTCCTGATCGTGATCGACGACGAGCGCGAGAACCTGCTCGGGCTCTTCGAGGAAGTCGAGCTCGCCGGCCGCACCGACTGCGCCGACTGCATGCCCTACGAGGACGATCTCCCCATCTGGGTCTGTCGGGGCTTGCGCAGGCCCGTGGCCGAGCTCTGGCCGTCGATCAAGCGCTTCATCTGAGGGTCTGTGAAAAAATCCCTCGCCGCCTCCGAGCTCAGCAGGATGCGCCGTGGCGTCGTTGCGCCTCCTCCGACGCTCGGCGCAGACCCGGCGGCGATCCAGGACCGCTTCTCGTCCGGCTACCAGATGGCAGCCGCCACCAAGCTCCTGCGCGACCTCTCCGAGCTCCAGCGCGGCGCCGAGCGCGCAAAGAAGGCGCTGCCGACGATCACGCTCGAGACCGAGGTACGCTTCGCGAGCGCGGAGCGCCGCGCGGCGTTCGCGAAAGAGCTCGGCACCATCCTGGCGCGGCTCTCCGCCAAGTACCACGACGACTCCCCCGGGAGTCGCGCGTTCCGCTTCGTCCTCGCCGGGCATCCCGCACGCAAGGACACCACCACGACTCCTGAACCAGAAGGCGACGAGACATGACCACCAAGAGCTCCCCCACCCGCGCCCACGAACACGTGCTCGAGATCGCCGCCACGCCCGAGGTCGTGTGGAAGACCATCACCGAGGCCGACGAGCTCGTGCGTTGGTTCCCACTCGGCGCGAAGGTACGGCCCGGCAAGGGTGGCGAGATCCTCTACCGCTGGGGCGAGCTGGAGGGCCGTTGCCGCATCCTCGAGTGGCAGCCGCCGCGGCATCTCGGGACCGGCTGGATGGAGGCGCCTTCAGCCGAAGCGAAGGCCCCGGACTTCCCGCGTAGCACGACGGGTGACGAAGCCGCCCGCGCAGCGCTGGCGGTCGATTGGTACCTCGAGGGCAAGGGCGGCTCCACCGTCCTGCGCCTCGTGCACTCGGGCTTCGACCGCGGCGCGCAGTGGGACAAGGAGTACGACGGCACGAAGCGCGGCTGGACCTTCGAGCTGCAGGCGCTCAAGCACTACCTCGAGCACCAGCGCGGTAAAGAACGGCGCGCCACGTGGATTCGCCAGACGACCGCGCTCGAACCCGCGGCCGTGTGGGAGCGCTTCATGAAGCCCGGCCCGATCTTCCGCAAGGTCGCGCTCGACTCGCTCGGCGCCGGCGACCGCTACCGCTTCGTGCGCGAGGGCGGCGAGGTGCTCGAGGGTCGCGTGCTCGTGAACCACCCCCCGCTCGAGTTCGCCGGCACGCTCGCGAATCACGGCGACGGCATGCTCCGCTTCGGCTTCGAGGACTGCATGGGCGGGCCGGAGGCGCACGTGTGGTTCGCGACATGGGGCACGAGCGCGGAGGAGTTCGAAGACCTGGAGGGCCGCTGGCGGAAGACGCTGGCGAGCGCCTTCGGTTAGCCGGGCGCGCCGGGCTCCAGCCCGGCTCTGCCTTCTGCTCTCTTGCCAGAAGAAGAAGAGAAGAACCGGAGCCAGGCTGGAGCCTGGCGTTCCCGGCTGAGAGCCTGAGCAAGAATCCCGCGCCGGCACGGCGCGGGCATGCTTGCTCAGTATCGAACCCCCAGGGCGCGAGTCCCTCGCGCCCCTTGAAGCCTTCCCTCTCGCCTCTTAGGCATTCTTGCTCACACGCTG
>Ga0247727_10017332_pt1 | contig 11484 bp, 6 predicted proteins | sample WisWelCaveWW1625_FD_202498 | JGI IMG/M metagenome (GOLD analysis project Ga0247727, IMG submission 202498) | Biofilm microbial communities from Wishing Well Cave, Virginia, United States - WW16-25 | ecosystem: Environmental > Aquatic > Deep subsurface > Groundwater > Cave microbial mat | place... | reverse complement strand
TTTCTTGTGGATGCTGCTACATACCAGGAGGCAATTGCAATTGCAAAATCATGTCCCCATTTGAATTACGGAGGCGCAATCGAAGTACGCCCCATCCATCCTGTTTAGGGTCTATTTATTAGTGCGGCTAGTAAGCGGTTGAATCTAAAAGATAGTCGTTTTACTGATGACAGATTGCCGTGTACACTGTTAACATCGTGACGAAGTGGAGACTGTTTGCGAAGATCGCCGGCGCTTATCATGCCTGGCATGGCGACAAAGATGCCGGCGAGTATACCGATGTACGACGGCGAGCCGTTTTGAGTAGAAGATGAAGCGGCGGCTCACCGCAACGCTTCGCGAGCAGCAGTCTGAAGCCGCAAAGCTGGATGCCGCCATTGCCAAGAACCTCAAGGAACTGGGCTATGGCAAATGACGCTTCGGTTGTTGCGCGGGAAGCGCATACCGAGGAGCTTGGCTATGACGGGTGAGACGCCTTTGTTGCCCGCCGAGCGGATCGAATCCCGGATCCTTCTCATCCGTGGAGAGAAGGTCATTCTCGACGCGGACCTGGCGGCGTTGTATGAAGTCGAGACGCGTACTCTTGTGCAGGCTGTCAAGCGCAACATCAAGCGATTTCCGCAGGACTTCATGTTTCAACTCACCACCGATGAGTTCGCACTTCTAAGATCACAAATTGTGATCTTAGAGAAAGGGCGCGGCCGCTACTCGAAGTACTTGCCGTACGCCTTTACCGAGCAGGGAATCGCCATGCTCTCGGGCGTGCTGCGCAGTGAGCGCGCCATCCTGGTGAATATTGAGATCATGCGCGCCTTCGTGCGATTGCGGCAGATGCTTACCTCGAATGCCCAGCTTGCGCGTAAGCTCGCGGCCCTCGAAAGGAAGTACGACACTCAGTTTAAGGTGGTCTTCGACGCCATCCGCGAGCTCATGACCCCGGCCCTGCCGAAACAAAGGCGGCCAATCGGCTTTGCGAAGCGGGAGCACGCATGAACAAAACCGCGAAGCTGGATGCTGCCTTAGAGTCTATACCACCCGAAATGTTGACAAAACATTGTACACATTTTTTGGTGTAATAAGGGAGAACGTGCCAAGTCTGCAGACGGTTTGCAAAATTTGCATCCATACGCTACCAGAATTCCGTCGTGCACTCGACGGCACAGAGCTTGCTAGCTAGAGCGTAGATTCAGAAGAGGAGCAGTATGAGACCCATTCCTGTTGCCGTTCTGGTTGTGCTCTATTTGTTGTGTGCATCCGTTCCGGTCTTTGCAGAACATGCCGGTTGGAAGTGGCTCGGGCCGCGGGGCGGATCGATCCGTAAGCTGGTTCCGATACCCGCCAATCCTGCTATCTGGCTCACAATTAGCGACAACCATCTCTACGTAAGCAAGGACTACGGGCAATCATGGAAGCCTGCCCCCATTCCTTATGCGATCCAGGCGCTTGTTCATCCTGTGACGTCTACGATTTATGCCGTCGGCAACTGGGGTTTTGTCTATTCCAGTAAAGATTTCGGCAAGACATTTCAGTTCATTTCAGTCATGCCGGAGTGGAGCGGAACCCTGCAACTGAACTCAATTCGTCCCGGTGTGCTTTACGCGACAGGATATGATTCGCCTCTCTTTGTCAGTGACAACGATGGAAAAAAATGGTTTCCGGTGGGACCTCCCCCAATTGATATCAGCAAGCCATACCGTCACTATCGGGGACAACCCTGTCACATAGATTATTTCTCTTACGGGGATATAGCCATTTCGCCTGATGACCCAGACGAATTTCTGGTCAGCGGCGGACCGGTCTACAGTTGCACATACAGCCACAGGGATATTCTGGATCCATTTCTGATGACTACACGCGACTTCTACAAATGGAACATACTGGAACGACGAGAAAATGAGTACGCATTCCAATTCCACCAGGACGGGCGAATGCCCGGGCAGCTTTTCATTCAGCAACAAGAAGACCTGTTCACATTCAGCAAAGGGAAATTGCATTTCATCTCGCGACCGGGATTCCTGAGCTTGTCTTCGGTTCCCGGGGAGCCGGACCAGCTTTTTGGAGCCGACTACCTCAATAACCGATGGACAATCTTCCGAAGCAAGGATAGCGGCAAAACGTGGCACAAGTTTGGCGATCTAGACTCTCATCACGTTTTGGAGCTCGCGGTTGTGAGAGCCCGGCCGCTTTTGTTACTTGCGGGATTTTCCTTTTACGACGGTCTCTATCGTTGGGACGCCACCTCTCCCGGATGGGACGCGTCAGATTCCGGATTGCCTGGGGGGCCTGCAGAGGAAGTGGAAGCGAGTGGTCCTTATGTTTATTCGATTTCGCCTTCGAATTCCCTCTATCGCAAGAAGGCGGGGTCAGACTGGATCAAGCTCAGCGTATCTGGTTACTACCTAGCTGTAAACCCGAAGAAGCCCTCTCAATTGTTCATCCAGAGCGACGTGCTTTACAAAAGTATAGATGCCGGCGACACGTGGAGTCCGGTCTCCAGTGAACAATACGCTCTTCTCGGATTCGATCCAAACGATGAAAATGCATTTTACCTTCGGAAGGAGTTGGATGATGGCCATGTTTACAAGTCCCGGATAGACGTTTTTGACCCGCAAGCGATTGGAGCGACTTTTCAATCTACCGTTGGTTCGATCCGGATACACCCTTACAATTCACAACTGATTTTTTTTAACACGTCCGGACAGATGTATCGCTCTGTGGATGGAGGAAACACGGCTCAAGAATTCAAAGTCAAAGGAAAACGAGTTTTTGGCGTTGCGTTTTACGCCAATCCCAACGGGTACTTTGCCGTGACGACTCACAATCGGATTTACAGAACCGATGATTCCGGAAGAACTTACACTTTGATGCGTTCCAAATACCGTATCGGAACGCTTTATAACTGCGATCCAGAAGGAAAGCGATTACTCGGCCGCACATCTCGAGACAAGCCGCTCTATGAAAGTACCGATCTGGCAAGAACATGGCTTCCCATAAGCTTAGACCTTCCCGCAGACCCCGGAGACATTTCCTGTCTGCCAAACGGCAGACTGTACGTCGCTACATACAACGGAATCTACAGGGAAAAGCAGACGTCAGACCCATGAAGCAGATCAGCCAAGTATCCTTACATAGACGCATCCGGAATCCAGTTGGAGCGCGGACTTTCAGCCCGCAAGGCTTTACCGCGCGACGAGGCTGGTGGGCTGGAAGCCTGCTCACCAATCTAAACTAAAGCCCGCTAAACGTCCAGAAAAGGAAGCTGCGGCTCCAGACCGGTCTTAAGAAATCAGGAAGCGGCGCAACAAATCAATTTTTTTTCGACTGACAGGCAACCGAAGGTCATTGCTGAGAATCGCTCGATATCGGCTTCCCGGCTGTCTTTCCTGTCCGGCTACGAAATCCATGTTGATCAGATAAGACTTGTGCAACCTTTGAAAATTTCCGGGGAGGCGAACCTCCAGTTCAGTAAGAGTTTTGTCATGAAGATGAATCGATTCGTCTTTGCAATGAATCTCTGAATAATCATCGGCTCCTTTTATATACATGACATCGTGAACGGCTATGGATCGGAGCTCATTACCGCAGCGTACCGCCAGATATTTTGTCCGTCCGCGCAGAGCCGTATCAGGTGCGGCAACCCGGTCTAACGCTTTTCGCAAGCGTTCTTCGCTAAAAGGTTTTGGCACAAAATCGGTTACCCCGTATTCGAAGGCACGGATGGCTTGCTCTGTGTGCGCAGAAACAACAATCGTTTGAAAGGACCCGGCTACTGCTTCCATCAACATGTGAAAACCGTTCGCTCCGTTTAATTTTAAATCGAGAAAAAGGAGATCGATCGGGTGTTTCCGGACATACGCGAGGCCTTCATACAGATCGTCCAACTGGCGGATTGATTCTGCGCCTTCGGGAAGAATAGCCATGATCATACGGATAAGCCGGCGTGCAACTATTTGTTCGTCTTCAACAACAAGAATTTTCATTTCGCATGCGGAATCTTCAATTCCGTAATCCAGAGATTAGCGTCCGCCCCGGAATGAAACATCCAGTTGGCGCCGTAACTTTCCTGTAATCGCGCTTTGATGTAGCGGAATCCGGTTCCATCCGTGGGTTCCGCGACCGGTCCGGTTGATGGAGCCGTTGGGGCCAGAAATGTATAAACAATAAAACCGTCTTGCCGTTTTGCCGTCAATTGAAATTGTACATGACTCGCCTCCGGCTTGTTGTGAATCACGGCGTTTTCCACAAGTGTATGGATCAACGCAGGAGGAATCATTGCTTCCAGATCTATTTGATAGGTAAGTAATTCATATTCCAGGGCTTTTCTGCGGCTCATAATTTCCAGATGTGCGAAGCAAAGCCGGAGCTCGTCCCTCAATGGAATCAGTGAGCGGTGAGAAACATCGGATAGAATACGGAATTCTTCAGATAGTGCTTCAATCATTTTCACGGCTTCTTTTGGTTCCTGTTCCATCCATTCAGCCATCGCCGTCAGTGTATTCATGAGGTAATGAGGCTGGATATGTTTTTTCAAGAGTTCAATTTCCAATCGCGCAGACTTGATCCTTGCCTCCTCGCGTTCCGCCTTTACCTGTTTCACCTGCAGTACGTGGGCGGCGAGCAAACACAGCAACAGGAAATCAATACCGAAGTACAGATTCACATCGGCAAACAGCCATGGTTCCCAGATCAAAACTGCAGATGTAACGAACAGGCCTGCGATCGCAAGAATGCTTCCACGCCTTCGTTGCAACACGGCTCGAATTGTCCAGGCAAGTGAAAGTGCCAGCCCAGTTACAAATACAAGCAATGCTTTGACATCCCATCCGGGGACCGTCAAGCTTCCCGCGAAACCAGCTACAGCCAGAAGTAAGAAAATTCTGCGAGACAGGCCTGGAAATCGCGCCATCATGAAAAACAACAACAGCAAGCTCAGTAACGCGGTCAATCCTGTAATGATGGCGAGGCGAATTAGATGGTAGTTGTAGGTGTATCCGAACAAATTGCGCCAGCCTTCCGCTATCAGAAGAACGGCCGAAACAACTGCGAGCAGGCAGAGCAGCAGGTAAGAGCGATCGCCTCGATCGATAAGAAACAACAATAGAGCAAAGATTGCTACCAGCACCATGCCACTCAGGCTGATCATCGACACCATTGTCGTACGGCGTCCCAGATCGACAAGCCTGTCGTAGTCGCCTATCAGCATCGTCCAGTACCCGGTTCGCGGCACAAAATGGCGATGATGTGCTGAACTTCGTACTGCCACCTCATGTTCTCCAATCGTTGCAAGACGCCCGGGCACCAGATAGTGTGTTTGAATCGGGCCGGGAATTTCCTCTCTCGCAGTTCTACCCGGTCGACCACCGCTCCCGATCAATACTCCATCCCAGTAGATCTCGTGTGATGCCATAGCAGAAAAATGAAGTCCGATGGGATGTGTACCATCCAAATGCTCCGGTGCAAGTTTAACCCTGGTACGCGGCCAGAGAATGTCACCTGACGGCGGCACCAGATTCAGATGTACCTTTTGCCAACTCTGATCGTTCCAGACGGGGACAGCCCACCGTGGATCATCTCCATATTTCATCTGGAACCATTGCTGGTCGATCAAATCGGCAGCGAATACAGGCGCCACGAGAACGAGGATCAAAATAATACAGGAATACCTCACAGTACTAATGTTAATACGACTTTCAAAGATTCAACAGAAAACATGAGCACTTCACCGATGCGGAATGCCATTGACCGATCCGATTCGTTTCAGGTGTTTCAAGCATCGTATTGTTCTTTGTAAGGAGGACTTACATGCGGAATATTCTAGTGCTGGTGATTGGTCTGATGTTTATTTCTTCTGGAAAAGCAGAAGATCGTTTAACTCTGAGTTCCTATGAATTCAAGGCGGAAAACGGAGAGGCAGTTCAGGCGGAGCTGGGAGAACTGAAAGTTCCTGAAAACAGAAACGGTAAAAGCGATCGTACGATTACTCTCCGTTTCATCAGGTTCAAAAGCACTTCAAAGGAACTAAGGTCCCCGATCATTTATCTTGCGGGCGGTCCCGGGGGCTCCGGGATCTCTGCCGCGCGCGAATCACGATTTCCGCTCTTTCTGGCGATGCGTGAATTCGGTGATGTTATCGCGTTGGACCAGCGAGGTACCGGAATGTCTGAGCCGGACCTCAGTTGCAAAGAATCCTATATGTTTCCGTTTTCCGAACCGCTGGATCGTACTGAAGCGGGCAAGATTTTTGCGCTCGCCGCAGGGCAATGTTTTGACAGACTGCGGGCGCAGGGAATCGATCTCTCCGCATACAATACTCGCGAAAACGCCGCCGACCTCAACGATTTGCGACAGGCACTGGGCGCTTCACGAATGAGTCTGTGGGGAATCAGCTACGGCACACATCTCGCCCTTGCCACAATGAAATATTACGGTGATCACGTGGATCGCGTGATTCTTGCAGGTGTTGAGCCCCTCGACCACACCTTGAAATTGCCGCAGGATCAACAACGATTGATCGAAAAAATCGATTCGCTCTCGAAGAAAGACGGGAAAATTCGTGCTCTGCTTCCGGACTTGATTGACTCCATCACCAAGCTGATGCAGAAGCTGGAAACGAAGCCACAAACGGTTTCTTTGACGCATCCCCTGAACGGCCAAACAGCTTCCGTAACCGTCGGAAAGTTTGATCTTCAACTTGTACTATCGGACATGCTCGTTGGACCTGAAACATTTTCCGGCATGCCCGATTTGATCGCGCGCCTGGAGAAAGGTGACTGGATCGCTCTTGCCCTTTTGAGCGGGCAAAAAAGAATGGGCACCATGTTCAACGCCATGTCAATCGCCATGGATTGTGCCTCCGGCGCGAGCGCTGCGTGGGTTGAGGAAATACGGCGACAGGCAGATTCTACCTTGCTGGGTGATGCAATGAATTTTCCTTTTCCGGAAATCTGTAACTCTCAATTCGATTTGGGGGATGAGTTCCGGAAACCCTTTGATTCAAGCATCCCTGCCCTTTTGATAAGTGGTACCCTCGATGGGCGAACACCGTCCGAAAACGCCAAAAAAACAGCCAAACACTTATCGAACTCACAGCATCTCGTGATTGAAGGCGCAGGTCACAGTGATCCGCTCTTTCTATCCTCACCGAAGATTTTGAAGGCAATAAAAGTATTCATGAAAGACGGGAACATTAATGAAAAAACGATCACGATTCGGCCCGACTCAATGATCGTTCCACGAACAATTGCCGAAGTGCCGGAAGAAGTGTTGAGCCTGTATACCGGCAGCTACAAAATCAACGAAAAGGAAGTTCGGCGCGTCATCAAGGCCGGGAATGTTCTTTACACACAGCGAGGTGATCGCCCCTTCCCGATCCGTTCGATGTCCACGACTGATTTCTTTTACGAAGGACTTCCCTCCCGCCTTCATTTTGAATTGGACTCCAAGGGAAAAGTGAAAGGGATGACGATGTTTCAACAGGGAAGCGGTCCGGGTGACTTCTCTCCTAAAATCGATGCGCCTCCGGAAAAATCTTCACAATCAAACACTGAAGTCAACATTGAAATGAAGGTGGATACATACCTCGATCCGTATTTGAAAGCGGGCTTCTTCAGCGGCGCTATCCTGATCGCAAAACAGGGCCGAATCCTCGTCAATAGAGGTTATGGCCTGGCAAGCCACGAGTTCCAGGTTCCCAACTCCCCGAAAACAAAGTTTCAAATCGCGTCAATTTCCAAATCATTTACTTCGGCAGCGATCCTGATTTTGCGGGACAAAAAGCTATTGAGCACTTCAGATCCATTAGCGAAGTTCATCCCCGACTATCCGAATGGGGACCGGATTTTGATTCACCATCTGTTGACTCACACTTCTGGAATTCCAAACGTGAATGAATTTCCTGAATACGATGAAAAATCAAAGTTTCCACAAACACTGGCAAATATCATCGCGTGGTTTAAAAATAAACCTCTGGAATTCGAACCGGGAGCAAAGTACAGCTACAGTAACTCGAACTACAACCTGCTTGCTTACGTCATTGAAAATGTATCGGGCAAATCTTACGGAGAATTTCTAAAAGAAGAAATCTTCCAGCCTTTGCAAATGGAAAATACGGGTCACAACGAAAGCTCCGCAAAAATCATTCGTTCAAAGGCCTCTGGTTACGTTCCGGTTTGGCTCAACGAATTTACGGCCGCTCCATTTCTGGAATGGTCGATCAAGACAGGAAACGGCTCGCTTTATTCCACCGCTGAAGACCTGTATAAATGGGACCGGGCCCTGTATGGAAACAAAATTCTAAGCTCCTCAACCGTCAAGGAGATATACGAAAAAAAATACGGATGGTTTGTCGGTGACCGTTTTGGAAGGAAGCGTGTCTATTCCAACGGACGAAGCCCGGGCTTCAATAGTTATCTGGAAAGATACATCGCGAACGATGTATGCATCGTACTTCTCAGCAATCAGTATACAGCCTTAGCACATTCCGTAATCGGTGACATGGCGGCAATCGTTTTCGGGGAAAAATACGAACAGCCACAGCCGTTTGAACCGGTATCAAGCGCAGATCTTGAAGAGTATGCGGGCAAATACGAATTCGGTCCCGATTTCTACCGGCCCGGGCCCGTTGAACTGAAGACGCGGGACGGCAAGCTGATCGCAGCATGGGATGGATTTGAATCAGGACTGGTGCCGGTCTCCCAGGGAAAATTTATCTTGCTCGCGTTCTGGGCGAACATCAGTTTCGTTCGTGACACTCAGGGGAAAATCATAGCAATGGTTTATCACGAAGGAGACACACAGTTTCGTGCAAAACCGCTGTAACCCGATTCCTTCCGTTTTTACCTGGACTGGTCTGCGAAAAATTGGGGCTGCCGGTGCGCAAGTTCGAGCGCAAAACGGGGGAGCGAGCTCGTGCCGGATCGGTGTCGCATCAAAGCGAGCGGATTCAGCCAATCCTTGCCGCCGATTTCCATTTCATAATATCCACGAATTTTGACCAGCAGAGTGCGCTTCGTATTTTGAGCCGCTGGAACATCGAAATACGCATCGAATGAATCGCCCTTGTTCAATACGATTCTTTGCCTGTCCACGTTTCCTAAGAGCGCGATGACATCGCGCTTCCGCTGGTCTTGCGCGATAGTCAGTCGGCCCAACTGGACTCTATAAGGGGCCGGATTAGCGTTTGCGAGTTGGACCTGGTCTATTTCCCAGAAAAGAGGAGTCATGGAAAGGCGTACTTCCAAAAACGGATCGTTTTGATAAGGGACATTGATTGGGACCGCGATGGTCCTTTGAATGGCGGGCCCGATCGGCTGGATCTCCGTCTGAAATTGCCAGCGCACTCCGTCCCATACTTCAACTCGAACCAGAAGACCAAGACGCCGGATCTCATCACCGATGTGCCGGCGATAGGCTCCTGGCTTTGTTCCCTGCACGTGTCTCAATACTGGTCCTAATCCGGGACCCATCTGCGCCAGATAATGCGCAACAGCCGTAGCTGCAAAAGGAGAGTTGTTTCCGCGGAAAATGAGCTGCGCCCGGTTTTCTGAAGGACGTCGAAACCGAACTGTCAGTACATCCAGAGGCTCTGATGCTGAATGGCTGCTGAAGTGCCCCGGATCGCCGATGTATCTCAAATCATCGGCGTAAGCTACCTGCCTGAGCACATTACCGTGACGACTATTTTCGCAATGCAAAGGAGAGTCGGTGCGAGTGAAGGCGACGATCCCGCCTTCCTGATTGGGTGCCACTTCCACGTTCGCATCATGATCTGCTGTGACAAGTGAAATCATATCGATATAATCCAGCTCATCACGTTCGTTGATTACCCGGATTCGATACTTTCCATCAGATGCGGCAAGCCTTTCCATCAGGACGAAGTCAGTGTTTTCGGCCCCTTCAAAGAGGGACCCGGAAAACGCGTCGGCTTCCAAACTGTATTGGCCTCCATTGTATGAATACACATGTGGACAGGAACCGGGTTTAGGCAACCGGCCAAGCTGTTTTGTCCATAAAATCGTTAACGCGACAGAAAAGACGCACAGCACCACACAGACAAGCGCCAGCCATTTTTTCCACTTCGCATGTGTTGCCGGCTTTTCGTGCCCTGACCTGAAAATCACAGGCAAAGCCAGGCCTCCTCCAATCATCGCAAGCACGCAACCCAGAGTTCCTATCAATGGGAGCGCTGAAAGCAGGAGTCCAAACAGCGAAAACAAGAACGCTAAGATGACAAGTAACACATTCAGCCCGGATCCATTCGAAGGGGACCCCGGCTTAAAAGGTGGAGGAGGCGAAAGCGGTTCCTGGTTCATATACGCTCCATGTTTAGTTGGGCTCCTCTGCACTGTGCGCCCGGATAACAGGGCGGCGGATACTGCCGGCATCCGCGATTGCGTAATGCCTGTACGATCTCTTCCAGCTTTTGAGTCTTCGTTGTGAGCGACTGATGTTGCCTGCAGAAAGGGCAGTTTTGCGCAGTTCCCGTAGAATCGATGTACAGGTAACGGTCCCCGGCGCCAAAGCATCCGATGCGCCGCGCAAAGTAATTGTGGTATGTGATGATCGGCATTGTTGAGTAATGATTGTCACTGTTGATGCGGCAAAAAAACCGTTCGAGTATTTCGATCTGCTGAAGACTGAGCTGCACATTCTTCTGCTCATAGTGGCCAACGGCCCGGGCTTCGATCCATTGAATGAAACCGGCGCCGAGTTCTCCGGCCAACTCCACATAACGCGACAGATTCTCTTCGTTTACGAATTCCGGAGTAAGGCACAGGTTCAAACAAACCACAAGTCCTGCATCCCGCGAATTTTCAGCAGCGCGTCCCACCCGGCGGAACACGCCCTGTCTTCCGCGAAATGCATCATGCCGATCCGGCTGCCAGTGATCAAGACTGAGTTGAATCCCCGTTAGTCCGGCTTCGGCCAGCTTGAACGCCCGTTCACGCGTCAGCCCCACCCCCGAAGTCAGGACCCAAACATCACAATCGCGACTGGCCTCTTGCAGGATCTTCAGGATCTGATCAAAACGCTCCAACGGCTCTCCGCCTGTAAGATGGATCTGAGTCACACCCAGGTCCTGTGCTTGATGTATCAGATCTATAAGATCGTGTACTTGCAGTTCATCAGGCTGATTCAAGTTGTTCCAGGTAACGCAGTGTTCGCACAAAAGAGAACAACGATTTGTTGCTTCCAGAATCAAAACATGTGGCGGGGGAATCGCTTCCCTGTAAGGCGTCAGGCGCTGGAATTCAGAGTCAAGAAAACGATTCAATGCCGCGGAAGGCCATCCCGGGACATTCAAATGAAAAAAATATCTACCATTGGCTTTTACATATTTACGAGGTGGAGACTTCGGATGAAACGCCCGGTCCAGAACTCTCAGCATACCAAGCGTATGCAAGAGTATTTGAAAATCGGCATAATGAGCGAGTCCGCTTCGCAGGATCTGCCATCTGATGCGCCGGCGGACCAGCCACCGCTCCC
>Ga0247727_10017331_pt1 | contig 11484 bp, 12 predicted proteins | sample WisWelCaveWW1625_FD_202498 | JGI IMG/M metagenome (GOLD analysis project Ga0247727, IMG submission 202498) | Biofilm microbial communities from Wishing Well Cave, Virginia, United States - WW16-25 | ecosystem: Environmental > Aquatic > Deep subsurface > Groundwater > Cave microbial mat | place... | reverse complement strand
AGACCGGTACAGGTGACGATACACAAGGCGGATGGCACAGCGCTCACCATCCAGACGAACCACAGCATGACGGAGCCGCAGATTGCGTGGTTCAAGGCCGGTTCGGCGTTGAATGCGCTGAACTAAATACGATGCGGAAAGAGGACAAACCATGACCACCAAAGCAGCAAAAATTCTCTACACCAAAACCGACGAAGCGCCGATGTTGGCCACCTATTCGTTTCTCCCCATGGTCGCGGCCTTCACCAAGGCGGCCGGCGTGGCGTTCGAATTGAGGGATATCTCTCTGGCGGGGCGCATCCTCGCCGTGTTCCCGGATTGTCTGACGCCGCAACAAAAGCAGTCGGACGATCTGGCCGAATTGGGCGAGTTGGCCAAGACCCCGGAGGCCAACATCATCAAGCTGCCGAACATCAGCGCGTCCATTCCACAGATCAAAGGAGCCATCAAGGAATTGCAGAGCCAGGGCTACACACTGCCCGAATATCCCGAGGACCCGAAGAACGACAAGGAGAAGGACGTCAAGGCGCGGTACGACAGGGTGAAGGGGAGCGCCGTCAACCCGGTGCTGCGCGAAGGCAATTCGGACCGCCGGGCGCCGCTTTCAGTCAAAGCCTATTCCAGAAAGCATCCGCATAAGATGGGGGCCTGGACGCCGGACTCCAGGACGCACGTCGTCCATATGAAGGGCGGGGATTTTCGGTCGAACGAAAAGTCCACGACGACGCCCGCGGCCACCGATGCGCGCATCGAGTTCGTCGGCCAGGACGTCACGGTCCAGGTGCTGAAGCCCAAAGTGGCTCTGCAGGCCGGGGAAGTCATTGACGCCACTTTCATGAGCCGCCGCGCGCTGCGCCAGTTCCTTGAGGAGCAGATCGAGGACGCCAAGAAGCGGGGCGTGCTGTTCTCGCTCCACATGAAGGCCACCATGATGAAGGTCTCGGATCCCAAGATCTTCGGTCATGCCGTGTCGGTCTATTACAAGGACGTGTTCGAGAAGCATGCCGCCACGTTCCAGAAGTTGGGCGTGGATCCCGACAACGGCGTGGGCGATTTGTACATCAAGATCAAGGCCCTGCCGGACGACCAGCGCAAGGCCATCGAAGCGGACATCCAGGCCGTGTATCAGAAGCGGCCTCCGATGGCGATGGTGAATTCCGACAAGGGGATCACCAACCTGCATGTTCCAAGCGACATCATCATCGACGCCTCCATGCCGCCGGTCATCCGCGATTCGGGGAAAATGTGGGGCCCGGACGGCAAGGCGCACGACGCCAAATGCGTGATCCCGGATGCCAGCTACGCGCCGGTCTATCACGAGGTCGTCGAATTCTGCAAAAAGCACGGCGCCTTCGATCCACGGACCATGGGGAGCATTCCCAACGTCGGTCTCATGGCGCAGGCGGCGGAAGAATACGGATCGCACGACAAGACCTTCAAGGTTCCGGGCAACGGCACGATGCGCGTGGTGGATGCATCGGGCAAGACATTGCTGGAGCACAAGGTGGAGGAAGGCGACATCTGGCGCATGTGCCAGGTCAAGGACGCGCCGATCCAGGACTGGGTCAAGCTGGCGGTGAATCGCGCGAAGGCCACCGGGGCTCCCGCCATTTTCTGGCTGGACAAGACCCGGGCGCACGACGCGGAGCTGATCAAGAAGGTCAACCAGTATCTCCCGAAGCACGACACGAAGGGTCTCGACATCCAGATCATGTCCCCGGCGGAGGCCACGCGATTCTCGCTGGAACGGTTGAAAGCGGGGAAGGATACGATTTCGGTGACAGGGAACGTGCTGCGCGATTATCTCACGGACCTGTTCCCGATCCTCGAAATCGGAACCAGCGCGAAAATGCTCTCGATCGTCCCGCTGCTGAACGGCGGCGGCCTCTTCGAGACCGGGGCCGGCGGCTCGGCACCCAAGCACGTGCAGCAGTTCCAGGAAGAGGGGTATCTGCGTTGGGATTCGCTGGGTGAATTCCTGGCGCTGGCCGCCTCCCTGGAGCATTTGAGCAAGGCCTTCAATAATTCGGCCGCGAAGATCCTGGCGGATACGCTGGACAAGGCCAATGCCAAGTTCCTGGAGAGCAACAAGTCGCCGGCCCGCAAGGTGGGCGAAATCGACAACCGTGGGAGCCATTTTTATCTCGCGCTGTACTGGGCGCAGGCGCTGGCCGAGCAGACCCAGGACAAAAACCTGGCGGCCAGGTTCGCCAAGGTCGCCCAGCAGATGGCCGACAACGAAGCCAAGATTAATGGCGAGCTGCTCGGAGCCCAGGGCAAGCCGGTCGACATCGGCGGGTATTACCATCCCGATGACGCGAAGGCGGCGAAAGCGATGCGTCCGAGCCAGACCCTGAACGCGATCGTGGACGCGATTGCGTAAAAGAGCGCATCGGCACTCAGTCCTCAGTCCTGACAAGGCTGGCGGCAGCTAGCCGAAACCTGATAGCCTGTTACACATGGCAGACACCGATACACAAAATGTGATTGACCAGGAGGAAGTCCTCCGGCCAAAGATGGTCACGGTGGAAATCGCCGGCAAGAAGTACGAGGTGCCGGAGGGCGTCACCGTCATCAAGGCCCTGTGGTACGCGGGGCAGGAAGTCATCCGCGGCATCGGCTGCCTGGGTGGATTCTGCGGGGCCTGCGCGACCTACTACCGGACAAAAGACGATCCGAAGGTGAGAACCTGTTTGGCCTGCCAGACGGCGGTGCAGGACGGCATGACGTTTACCATGGTGCCGCCCTTCCCGGCGCGCAAGGCCATCTACAACATGGTCGAATTAAAGGATCCCAAGCAGGATCTCTTCACGCTCTATCCGGAAGCCCCGCTCTGCCGCAACTGCAACGCCTGCACGGAAGCCTGCCCGCAGAAGATCGACGTGCGCGAGGGCGTCTGGAAGGCCGTCTTTGGAGACTTTAAAAGCGTATCGGAAATGTTCATGGACTGCGTCATGTGCGGGCTGTGCGTGCCGGTCTGCATCGCGGACATCGCTCCCAATCTCGTCGCGCTCTACGCCAGCCGCGTCCAGGGCGCGCATTTCACGGAGAAGCCGGAACGGCTGGAACACCGGATCAAGGAAATCGCCGACGGCAAGTACAAGGACGAGTGGGCCCGCGTCATGAAGATGAACGAGCAGGAACTGGCGAAGGTTTGTGCTGAGTTGAAATGAAGATGGTGAGGGGCAAGAGGCAAGGGGCGAGCGGTTTGAAGTTCAGCCATATCCCCCCTCTAGCCCCTAGCCACTCGCCTCGTGCCTAATCATGGACATTCATAAACTTCAAGAGATCGTCCACAAGACCCGCGACGCCCGCCGCAAGCAGACGCTTCCCAAATACGCGCCGGCCGAGCGCGACACGCTGATCAAGAAGCACCATCCCGATTTCCGCGAGAGCGCCTACCGCCCGATCACGTTCGGCCCGAACGCCGGGGAAAAGACCGTCCGCGAACTGGCTTCCTTGCTCGAAGGCAACAGCGTGGTGCCGATGGACCTGGACCTGACTCCGCAGTACACCTGCGACGTGCTGGTGGTCGGCGGCGGGGGGGCCGGCTGCGCCGCGGCGCTGCACGCCCACGCGCAGGGCGCCAAGGTGATGCTGGCCACCAAGCTGAGGCTCGGCGATTCCAACACCGTCATGGCGCAGGGCGGCATGCAGATCGCCGTCACGAACGAAGATTCCCCCGTCACGCATTTCCTCGACACGCTCAAGGGCGGCCACATGAAGAACGACCACGACCTGCTGAAGGTCATGGTCGAAGAGGGGCCCGCCATCGCCAAGTGGCTGCTGAGCCTGGGCGTGCTGTTCGACCGGGATGCGGACGGCAATCTGCACGTGAAAAAGGGCGGCGGCAGCTCCAAACCGCGGTTGCTGACGGCCTCGGACTACACCGGGCTCGAAATCATGCGGGTGTTGAAGGACGAGGTGCTGAACCAGAAGATTCAACTGCTCGAGTTTTCCGCCGCGGTCGAACTGCTGAGCGACGGCAAGGGCACGTGCACCGGCGCGGTGCTGCGCGATCTCGACAACAAGCGGTTCCTTGTCGTGGCGGCCAGGACGGTGATTCTGGCCACGGGCGGCATCGGCCGGCTCCACATCCAGGGGTTTCCGACCAGCAACCACTTCGGCGCGACGGGCGACGGCCTGGCCATGTCCTATCGCATGGGCGCCAGGCTCATGCACATCGATACGTTCCAATACCACCCATCGGGGGCGGTCTATCCCGAACAATTGATCGGCGCGCTGGTCACGGAGGGCATCCGTTCCGAGGGCGGCCATCTCGTCAATGCCAAGGGCGAGCGGTTCGTGAACGAGCTGGATACGCGCGACGTCGTGTCGTCCTCGATCATCCGAGAATGCGAAGAGGGCCGCGGCATCCGGACCATGTCGGGCCGGATCGGCGTGTGGCTCGATACGCCGCTCCTGGAAGCGGAGCAGGGTGAGGGCACGGTGAACAAGCATTTCCCCGCGATGGTGCGCCAGTACGAGCGCTTCGGGATCAATATCGCCAAGGACCCGGTCCTGATCTATCCGACGCTGCACTACCAGAACGGCGGCGTGAAGATCGACACGCACGGCGAGTCCGATGTGAAGAATCTCTTTGTCGCCGGCGAAGCCTCGGGCGGCCTGCACGGGCGTAATCGTCTGATGGGCAACTCGCTGCTGGATCTGATGGTATACGGCAAGCGATCGGGCCTCATGGCAGCCGCGCGCGCCAAGTCCGGTTCGCAAGGCAGGCTGACGCTCGAGCATGTGAATAAATTCAAGGACGAAGCTAGGAAGCACCACGCGTCCTCCGATGTCATCTCGCCGATGCTGTTTCCTGCATATGCTAAAAAAGAGTAGGCGCGAGACGTGCGCGAAACGCGAGAAAAGCGAGACGCGGCATAGTTTCAGATCAGTCCCGCCTGTCGCGCGAGTCTCGCGTGTCACGTGGGAGTTTTTTTGAGGAGAAGCAATGAACGTTCATGAATTTCAGGCCAAGTCGTTGTTTGCGCAGTTCGGCGTGCCGGTGCCGCGCGGCAAGGAAGTCAAGACGCCGCTGCAGGCCGAGAAATGGGCCAAGGAACTGAACAGCCCGGTCTACGTCGTGAAGGCGCAGATCCATGCGGGCGGGCGCGGCAAGGCGGGCGGCGTCAAGATCACCAAGAGCCAAACTGACGTGCCCGGGCTGGCCAAGGAGCTGATCGGCAAGACGCTCGTCACGCACCAGACGGGGCCAAAGGGCCGCAAGGTCCGCCGCCTCCTGATCGAGGAAGGCGCGGGGATTGCCAAGGAGCTGTACCTCAGCCTGCTCGTGGACCGGGATACGGGCTGGCCGGTCGTCATTGCCAGCACGGAAGGCGGCATGGAGATCGAGGAAGTGGCCGCGCACACGCCGGAAAAAATCATCAAGGAGATGATCGACCCGGCGGTCGGGTTCCAGGGCTACAACGGCCGCAACGTCGCTTTCGCGCTGGGGCTTAACACCATCGAGCCGGCGGTCATCAATCCCTTCGTGCAGATGCTGGGCAATCTCTACAAGCTGTTCATGGACAAGAACGCGGCGATGGTCGAGATTAACCCGTTGGTGGTTACGACGGACAAGAAGCTCATTGCGCTGGACGGTAAAGTAAGCTTCGACGACAACAGCCTCTTCAAACATTCTGATGTCCAGGCCATGCGCGACCTGAACGAGGAGGAGCCGCTCGAAATCGAAGCCATGGCGAACAATCTGAATTATGTGAAGCTGGACGGCAACATCGGCTGCATGGTGAACGGCGCGGGCCTGGCCATGGCGACGATGGATGTGATCAAGCTGGCGGGCAGCGAGCCGGCCAATTTTCTGGACGTGGGCGGAGGCGCGACCAAGGAAACGGTCGCGGCAGGCTTCCGCATCCTGCTCAAGGACAAGAACGTCAAGGGCATCTTCATCAACATCTTCGGCGGCATCGTCCGCTGCGAGCGGATCGCGCATGGCGTGATCGAGGCGGCCAAGGAAGTGAAAATCACCGTGCCGCTGGTCGTGCGCCTGCAGGGCACGAATGCGGAAGAGGGGCGCAAACTGCTGAAGGATTCCGGTCTCAAGCTTGATGTGGCTGATGACCTCTGGGAAGCGGCGCAAAAGATCGTCGGCATGACGGGAAAAAAGCGATCGAAACCTGCCGCCGCCGCAGGAGGCCACTCATGAGCATTCTCGTTAATAAGAACACGCGGGTCGTCGTGCAGGGCATCACCGGCAAGGAAGGCTCGTTCCACGCGACCCAGTGCAAGGCCTACGGGACGCAGGTCGTGGCCGGCGTCACGCCGGGGAAAGCCGGGCAGGAAGTCGAAGGCATCCCGGTGTTCAATACCGTGCACGATGCGGTGAAGAAGACCCAGTGCGACACGTCGCTGATCTTCGTGCCGCCGCCCTTTGCCGCCGACGCGATTCTTGAAGCGGCGGATGCCGGTGTCAAGCTGGTCATCTGCATCACGGAAGGCATTCCGGTCAACGACATGGTGCGCGTGAAGCGCGCGCTCCATGGTCGGCCGGTTCGGCTCATTGGACCGAATTGTCCCGGCGTCATCACGGTGGACGAGGCCAAGATCGGCATCATGCCGGGCTTTATCCATAAGAAAGGCGTCGTGGGCGTCGTCTCCCGCAGCGGCACCCTGACCTACGAAGCGGTCCACCAACTCTCGACGCTGGGTCTGGGCGAAACCACCTGCGTCGGGATCGGCGGCGATCCGGTCAACGGCACCAGCTTCGTGGACGTGCTGCCCCTGTTCGAGCAGGATTCGGAGACCAAGGCCATCGTCATGATCGGCGAAATCGGCGGCGACGCCGAGGAGAAGGCCGCTGAGTTCATCAAGAAGAACATCCGCAAGCCGGTCGTCAGCTTCATTGCCGGCATTACGGCGCCGCCCGGCCGCCGCATGGGCCACGCCGGCGCGATCATCTCGGGCGGCAAGGGCACGGCGTCGGAGAAGATGAAAGCGCTCGAAGCCGCCGGCGTCCGCGTCTGCAAGAATCCAGCTGAGATCGGGACCACGGTCAAGACGGCGCTAGGCCGTTGAATGACGGACGGCGGCGGATCGCGTGGCGTTCCCGGCAGACTCGAAACGACGGCCGCGAGAGGACGAGCGCTTACTCTCACGACTGCTGCCGGCCTGATGTTGGTGACGGCCGCCTGCTCGACTCAAGGTTCTCTGCGGACCTACCTCGATGAGGATCCCGCCGCCCGTTACTATGCGACGCAATCGGGGCATGTCGTGAGAGTGGATCGCGACGGCACCGTGCTGGATGTCACGTGCCTGAAGCCGGGCCTGACCAAGGGTCTGCCGCAGCAGGAGCTGATGAAACTGCCCTGCGAGAGCGGACGCATCGAAGTCCTCGGGAAGGCCGCGAAGATCGGGGACGACTGGGATATGACGGCCTATGCCATCGCTCCGGAAACGGGGACGTGCAAAACGCTGTTCCCATTTTTTCGCAACGAATGGCTGGAGGACCACCGCCATTCCTGCTGGAATCGGCTGTGGGAAATTCCTCCCGCCGCGATCTTCTATCCTGTGGCCGCGGCGGGCATTATCGGGGCGATTACCTCGCCGATATGGGTGCCGATTCTGTTGTTGTAACGCGGTTCGCCGGCCGGCCGCCGGACGGCAATCCCCGGAGCCGCGTAAGGTGATTCCTTCATGCTGATGAGGAAGTGCCCCAGTAGTATCGCGCTCACGCTGGTGAGTATCCTGGCCGGCGTGTCTCTTGGCGAGGCCGCCGACGAGGCGACCGAGCAGGTGATCGAAGTCCAGGCCCTGCATCAGCAGGCGGCGGTCGAGTCCATGCACGCGCAGGACAAGGCCGATCTTCACGTCAAATGGACGGCCAAACGGAAAGCCGACCCGGCGGACGACGAGCGGGCGGCGCAGGTCGTGCAGACGCTTAAGCTAGCCATCGAGAAGTACAGGGACTACCGGGTGGCGCTCAACAAGGGGTTCCAGCCGTTTCTGCCGAACGTCCCGCAGCCCTACTACCACTTCACCAAAAAGTTCAACGGTTTCAAGGCTGCGCTTTCATTCGATCCTGCGCAACCCACGACGTTGCTGTATCAAAGGGTTGGGAAGGATTATGAGTTGATCGGCGCCATGTACATGGCGTCAAAAGATGCCGGCGAACGGGAACTCCATGCGCTCGTGCCGTTGAGCGTGGCGCAGTGGCATGCGCACATCAATGTCTGCATCCCGCCCAAGGGGACGTCCAACGGGGCCGCGTTCGGCGTGAAGGGATCGATTGTCGCTGAAGCGGAGTGCAAGAAGGCCGGAGGCCGGTTTGTGCCTCAGTTGTTCGGCTGGATGCTGCCGGTCTATCCTTTGAAGGACCAGCCGGAGGAAATCTGGGCACGTTGACCCGTCAGACCGATACGCCCCACAAAGTCTTCGCAGCAATCCCGATCCCATAGGTGACGCCGACGGCGATCGTGATGATCACGAGATTGAGCGCGATGCGTTTCGCGACGTCCATGCCGGAGAGAAACGCGAGCAGGGTGGAGACGAGGATCACGATGCTGCCGGCGGTCATGAGCGAAATCAGCGCGGTCGTGGCTCCGAAGAGCACGGGCAGCACCGGCACCAGCGCCCCCAGGAAGTAGCTGCAGCCCACCACCACGGCCGATCCGAGTGGCTGATCCTCCATTTGCGAGTCCGTCGGTTCCCCCAAAAACTGTTTCCTCAGAAACTCCGTGGTCTGGACTTCCTTCTCGGAGTTCAGCGCGGCGTAGGCCCCGGCGGCCATGGAAATGGACCCGGCCACGGCGGTGGTCGAAGCGGCGATCAGCACCGTCGCGGCGTCCCCGAAGGCGCCGAAAAATCCGCTCACGGCGCCGAGGATTTCCACCAGCCCGTCGTTCAATCCCAGGAAAATGTTGCGGATTCTTTCGGGATTGATTTTCCGCTCGGTCAGTTGCGACACCAGCACGTCCTCGTGCTTGAACTCGTCCATCAGGATGCCCTTGAGGGCGTTCCCCAGCGGTTGGTCCTTGTAGACGGCCCAGAGCGAGAGGTACTTCCGCACGCCGTGGACCTCGATGGCCTCGAGAACGAGGTGGATGCCCGTGGTGCCGAAGAGCCGGCAGGCCAGGATCATGAGCTGCAGTTTCAGCCGGCGGCCCGCGTCGAGGGCCGTGAGACGGGAATCGAAAAACTTCTGCCAGAAGGCCAGGTGCTGCGTTTCGACGACGATCAGCTCGTCGAGGACTCTCCGCGACTCCACGTCGGTCGAAATGTCCCGCAGGGCCTTGTAGAGCCAGAGATCGAACAGCTCATCCAGAATGAGCATCCGCGCGAGCGCGGGGTCATGTTGAGTGGAGGTCGCCATGGGCAGGCCTCATTCGCAGAGCGTTATTCCGGGGAGAACAGGGATCCCAGGATGTGATACCCGCCATCCACATAGATGATTTCGCCGGTGATGCCGCGGCCCAGCGAGCTGAGCAGGAAGAGGGCGGTGTCGCCGCATTCCGACTGTTCGGTCGCATGGCGCAGGGGCGCGAACTCGCGGTGATGGTCCACCATCTTGCTGATCCCGGCCACGCCGCGCGCGGCCAAGGTGCGGATCGGGCCGGCGGAGATGGCGTTGACACGGATGTTTTTGGGGCCCAGATCATGCGCTAGGTAACGGACGCTGGACTCCAGCGCCGCCTTGGCTACGCCCATCACGTTGTAGTGCGGGACCACGCGCTCGCTGCCCAGATAGGTGAGCGTGACGACGGAGCCGCCCCCGGTCATGAGGGGGGCAGCCGCCCGCGTGACGGCGATCAGCGAATAGGCGCTGACGTCGAGCGCGGTCGCGAACCCCTTGCGTGTCGTATTGAGAAATTCTCCGGTGAGCTCTTCGCGCGGGGCGAAGGCGACCGAATGGACGAGAAAATCGAGTTTGCCGAACTCCTTTTCCACCTGCTTCAGCAGCGCGTCAATTTGGACATCGTCACTGACGTCGCAGGGAAAGGTCTTGGAGCCAGGGACCGTCCTGGCCAGCTCATCCACGTTTTCCTTCAGCCGCTCGCCCTGGTAGTTGAAAAAGAGCTGCGCCCCCTCGCGGGCCGTGGCTTCCGCGATGGCCCAGGCGATGCTGTGCTTGTTGGCGACCCCGACGATCAGCCCCTTCTTGCCGTCCATCAGCTTCATGAACCTGCTCCTTGTCTGGCGGGTTGCTTCCCCCGACCGGGCGCCACGATACCATGATTCACGGGACAAAGTGGAGCCCCACGGCCTGCGCAGCCGGCTGTTGCGGGACACGGACTGGAAACGTAGAATGTCCCCCGTGTTCTGTTATGACAGGGCGGAGGTGGCATGCGGACGATAACGATGTTGAGCGCGGTGATACTGGCCGGCGTGTTGAGCGGGTGCGCGGAGTCGAAAAGCGACCTCTACTACGAAACCCATGTCGTCAAGAACCTGACCGTGATTTTGCTGGACGACCGGGCGCTGCAACGGCGCTGGGTGTATGTCTCCGGGCAGCCGGCGAGCCGGACCATCAAGTTCACGGTCGCCGGCAACCAGATGAGCATGGCGGACACGGTCAAGGGCTTCTTCGATTACAAGACGACCACGATCTACTGCACCAAGGACAATTTCGATGTCTGCGGGCACGAGCTGTTTCACGCCATCATGGGCCGATTCCATGAGGAACGGTAACGGTCAGCCGAGGAACACGTAGGCGCCTGCGCCCGCAGCCAGGAGCACGGCGATCCCGAACATGACCTTCTCGTGACCGCACATTCCCGACTGAGCCTTGCAGACCTGCAGTGTGCACATCAGTGACATGGTCTTTCTCCTTCAGGTACATCAGGACCGGGGCTTGTGTTGCGAGATCGCCGCATCCACGAGCGCGAACAGCGCAACCAGCGTCAGCAGCGTGCCGCCCGTAAACCATCCGAACGGCCAGAGCTTCCACGTGTGGTCCGTCAGGCCGGCCACGAGGCCGATGACCCCACAGGCAAATCCCAGCACCGCGCCGATCCGACCGATCAGGGTACGCTTGCATCCGACAGGCATAGGGCACCTCCTTTGGCTGGAAACCAGCAGAACACTTCACGAAACAGAAGATGAACGCGGAGAAGATGGAGCATGAAGCCGGAACGCGGGGCTACTGTGTCAGATGGATGGGGCTCTGTCAATCCTGCCTGCGACGAGAGGAGGCGGAACGCGGTGCCCGGCATCTGTTTCTTTCCAAAAGAAGATGGTAGGCTGACTCCCACATATACGGGCTCGTGTTAACCAATGGAGGAACCCATGTGCATCAAGCAGTTCAAGAAACTTTCGCTCATCGGCGTGCTCGCGGTGGTTGCGGTGCTGTCCGGGTCGCTGGTCGCAGGCGACGCGCATGCGGCTGACGGTCCGGGCAAAGAGAAGCTGAAAGTCCTGTACCACGTGGACGGGAAGGACCCCGAGGTCGCCAAATATGCCCTGGCGCTCATCAGCAAGCACATTGATGCGGAGGGCGGACCGGAGAACATCGACGTCGAGCTGGTG
>Ga0247727_10017330_pt1 | contig 11485 bp, 7 predicted proteins | sample WisWelCaveWW1625_FD_202498 | JGI IMG/M metagenome (GOLD analysis project Ga0247727, IMG submission 202498) | Biofilm microbial communities from Wishing Well Cave, Virginia, United States - WW16-25 | ecosystem: Environmental > Aquatic > Deep subsurface > Groundwater > Cave microbial mat | place... | reverse complement strand
GGAAGTCAGATGGAGCTTGCCAAAGGACTCGCTTTTGTTCAAATATGACCCACTCCACGATTTAGTGGGGTGCTACCATTTCTCAATACCATCGCCAAAAACCCGTTTTCTGGGTCTCGCACAAGTTCGCTGTAAGAATCTAATCGAGAAAACGGGTTTTTTGGCGAACATTTCCTATTGGCGAAGGTATTGATTTCAATTCGAGTTTAGCCAATCGCTGGTTCATGCACAGATGACTGCACTTGTAAAATTAGTTCAGGCGAAAACGGCGCGATAATCCCTTCTGAACAAAGTTCAGCCAAAGAGATTCGCCGTATGCCGCGCCAGACTTTCGCTCCCCTCCTCAAACTCTCCTTGCTCGGCTCTTTTCAGTTGGAAGGTGAAAAGGGCGCGATTCTCCTCCCCGCGCGCAAGGATCAGTTGCTCCTCGCCTATCTCGTCCTCTATCCCGCCGAACACGCGCGCGAAAAACTTGCCGCGCTGTGTTGGGGTGATTCGAGCGATGTCCAAGCCCGCACTTCGCTCCGCACCGCGCTGAAAAATCTCCGCAAACAGCTGGGCGACAACTTGCTGCTCGCTGACCGCGAGACCGTCCAAATCAATCCCGCGTTTCCGCTGTGGGTGGACGCGCGGGAGTTCAAGGATGAAATCGGAAGGATGAAGGATGAAAACGAGTTCATCCTTCATCCTTCATCCTTCATCCCTTATTCAGGCGATCTGCTCGCAGATTTTTATGACGATTGGATCCTGCCCGAACGCGAGCAGTATCGCGAATTGTATTTGGGCGCGCTGGAGCAGTTGACGCAAGCGGCGCGCGCGGCGAGCGAATACGAACGCGCGATGCAATACGCGCACAGGATTATCTATACCGATCCCGCCAACGAACGCGCGCATCAGCATCTGATGTTTTGCCATCTCGCGCTGGGGGATCCGAGCGCGGCTTTGAAACAATACGCCGTCTGCGCGCGTGCCTTGCAAACGGAATTGGAGGTCGAACCCGCGCGCGAAACGACGGCGTTGTATCAATGGATTCGACTCAATCGCGGCGCGCAAACGCCATCCGATGCTCCAGCGCCACTCGCCGCGCAGATCACGAATCTGCCCATTCCACTTTCGAGCTTTGTCGGACGAAAAAAGGAATTGACCGAACTCAAGCAGCACCTCACAACATCCCGTTTGCTGACATTGACGGGCGCGGGCGGCAGCGGCAAGACCCGCCTCGCTATTCAGATGGCGACCGATCTTGTGTGGGCGGGATCACCCCGCCCTTACACTGATGGCGTGTGGTGGGTTGACCTCGCGCCGCGCACGGATGACGCGCTCGTGCCACACGCCATCGCGCAAGCGTTAGGCGTGCGCCAAGCGCAAGACCAACCCCTGACCGAAACGCTCACAAACTTTTTGCGCGACAAGCGCTTGCTGCTCGCCCTTGATAATTGTGAGCATCTCATTGCCGCGTGCGCCCAACTTGCCAATGAACTATTGACCCACTGCGCCAATTTGAAAATTTTGGCGACGAGCCGCGAGCCGCTGGGCATCACGGGCGAGAGCGTGTATCGCGTGCCTACGCTGTCATTGCCCACCACATCGCGTCCGAGTATCGTTGATTTCTTGATGGAGTTTGAGGGGATTCGTCTCTTTGTGGAACGCGCCTGCGCGGTCAATTCCAATTTTGCATTGACACTGCAAAACGCCGCGGCGGTGCTTGAAATTTGCCAGCGTCTTGATGGAATCCCCCTCGCGCTGGAATTGGCGGCGGCGCGAACCAACGTGTTGTCGGCGGAACAAATCGCAGCAAGGTTGAATGACCGCTTTAATCTGCTCACGCAAGGCAGCCGCACCGCCTTGCCGCGCCAACAGACGCTGCGCGCCGCGATAGATTGGAGTTATGACCTGCTGTCCAACGAGGCGCGCGTTTTATTTCGGCGCGTGTCTGTCTTTGCGGGTGGATTCACGCTCGATGCTGTGGAAATGATCTGTGGCGACGAAAAGCTTCATATTCTTAACGGATTGTCCCATCTGATGGACAAGTCTCTTTTGCTTGTAGAGGATCAAGGCGCGGACAGGCGCTACCGCCTTTTGGAAACCATTCGCGAGTATGCGGCTGAAAAATTGGACCAAGCCGCAGAAAGAGCTCGCCTCCGTGACCAACATTCTGACTATTTCTTTCGGATGGCGGAAAAGGCGCATTTGGAGCAGCACACGCCCGCTGCGGCGCAGTGGTTCGATTGTCTGACACGCGAACACGACAACTTGCGCGCCACACTGGAGTGGTCACTTGAGCAGGGGAATGTGCCAAGGACCTTGCGGCTCACTTATTTACTGGGCTACTTTTGGCAGATACGCGGATTTTGGACAGAGGGACAGAGATGGGTTGAACGCGCGTTAGCGGCAGTCAATTTGGACTTTAGAGAATCCCCCCAAGAGCTTGTTTTGTTGGCGCAGGCGCTTCGTATGCTCGGCATATTTGTTTTTGGGCAGTCTGACTTGGCGCTGGCGCAGACATATCTCCTCAAGAGTTTGTCACTCTACCGCAACCTGACCAAGTCCCGGGTGCTGAGCAGTGAGGAAAAGTCAGACTTGAGCACGGCATTGAATTACCTCGGTTTCATCGGCTACCACCAAGGTGATTATGCTGCGGCGACCACATTCTATCAAGAAGCGCTTGAATTGTTTCACGAGATCGGCGGGGATGTGGGCGCTGGTTTTACGCTGAGCATGTTGGGGCGCGTGGCGCTGCTCCAAGGCGACTATCACCGGGCAATGCAGTTGGGGGAGGCAAGCGCGGCGATTGGCAGGCAGTATGGACAACTTCATCTTACCGCCGCAGGACTGGACGTTACAGGGCGGGCTTTATACTTTCAAGGAGAAGCAGAGCGCGGGCTTGCACTGTTGGAATCGAGCATGGCACTATCCCAACAGTTGGGGAATGATCAAGATGTCGCCAATATGCTCACCGTTTTGGGCTTGCTGCACTTGCAACAAGGCGATTCCACAGGAGCAACAGCGCGGCTGGAACAAGCGCTGGCAATGTCGCAATCGTTCAAGGACAGCATGGCGATTGCATACACGCAAATTGCTCTCGCCCAAGTTGCGCTTGCGTCTCAAGAGACAGGGCGCGCTGCGTCGCTGCTGCGTTCCAGTCTCGAAGCGTTTCGACGAATGGGACACAGGTGGCAGATGACGCGTGGGCTTGAGCTCATGGCAGTTCTCACCGCCGCCAAGCGTGAGATCGTTCGTGCGGTGCGTTTGTTTGGCGCCGCCACCGCCGCGCGCGCGGCGCTCGGCGCTCCTCTGCCGCCCGACGAACGGGCGAGGTTGGAGCGCGCGGTAGAATCGGCGCGCGCGAAACTCGACCCTACTACATTCACTCAAGCATGGGCAGAAGGAAGCGCGCTGACGCTGGAGCAGGCGCTTGCGGATGCGGAGGAGGAACCAGAAACAGAGGTTTAGCGGCAACTGTCGTGGTTGCCCTGCACTGTCAATTGGAGACCTGCGCTGGCAGGTCTTTTTTTTTATTCCACCAAATCTTGTTGTTCTTTGCTCAGCTCAAGAAAATGTGTGGCGTGTGAAAAGATGCCACGCACTTGCAAAGTGCGTGGCATCTTTTCACACAACTTTTTGTTTGCCCGATGCAACTTTCACGATGATTTCACGATGCTCTGCTACATTGCATCGAAAGGCAACAGACAGTTTAGAAGGAGTCCAATCTATGAAACCAAGAAATTCACTTGTCGCGATTCTCGCTATCGCCGCGCTGCTCGCCCTCAGCATCGGCGTTACCTCTGCCCAAGGACCCATCGGCACGGCGTTCACCTATCAAGGCCGCTTGACCGACGGCGGCGCGCCCGCGAACGGCGTGTACGATTTTTCCTTTAATCTCTACAATGTCCCAAGCGGCGGCTCTGCCATTGCTGCGCCAAATGGAAAAAATGATGTGAGCGTCACCAATGGTTTGTTCACTGTGACGTTGGATTTTGGCACGAGCGCGTTTACAGACCAAGCGCGGTATCTGGATATCTCGGTGCGCCCGGGCGCCAGCACGGGCGGATATACCACACTTTCGCCGCGCCAGAGCTTGACGCCAACACCGAACGCGCTGTATTCCACTGCGCCATGGGCAACTAGCGGCAGCAGCATTTCATTCTCACAAGGGAATGTTGGCATCGGCACAACGGCGCCGAACGCCGCGCTCTCGATCGTCAAATCCAGCGCGCCCGAACCAAGCGCGCAAGGATTTCCTGTCGCGTTAAAAATTGGCTCACCCGCAGGCACGATTCCCTTTTCCTTTCGCCAAAACGCGGCAGAGAGTACGACGCCAACACTCGCTTGGTTTGAGACGAGTTCGGGCGACCTCGGCTATCTGTCTGCGGCGACCTCAACATTTATTCTCGGCGCGTTGACGGGAAAAAATCTGGGACTCAATGTCAATGGCAACAGCCGCGCCATGACGCTTGCCACAAGCGGCAATGTCGGCATCGGCACGAGCAGTCCCACCGCGCAGCTGCACGTCAGCGGAACGGACGCCGACCTGCGGCTTGAATCTACCAACAATGCCGTTTGGACGACTACTCAATACAAAACTAATGCGAGCGAATGGCATACGGGCGTCGGGGGTTCTTCCGTCTCGAACGATGTCAAGAGCAAGTATTACATCTTTGATAACACGGCGAGCCAGTTTCGGATGGTGCTTGATACCGCGGGTAAGGTTGGGATTGGGGTGACAAGCCCTACTGCTACGCTGGAAGTGAAGGGAGATAGCACGAACCCCATTCTGAGCGCATTGACCTCAAGTGGCGCATCGGCGCTCAATCTGAGCAAGGACGGCAGACTTGGTCTTGGCACGTCGAACTCTCCTGCGAAACTTGCCGTCAAAGGGATAGGGGGGTTAGGGGGTTCCGAAGTCATGACTATAGATAGCTCAGATGGCAGCACTGTGTTTGAAGTGCTAGACGATGGGCAAGTGGGAATCAAATTACCCTCCACTGGCTATGGTGTGGCAACTGTCTGCTTTGAATCGGGGGGGTCGATGTATTATTTCACGCGGTGCAGTTCAGCCGCAGAGTATGTGCCCTCCATTAATAACGGTCACGGATTTCCCGACACAGCTGACATTGTCAGCATTGTGGCTGGCGCAAACAATCCATACGGCGATACACACGGTCCTTTCACGGTTCAAAAATCTTCAACCGCTTGCGATGCCAACCTGCTCGGTTTCATCGTCAATCCCAAGCTGGGCGGAAATGGTCCGAAACTCAACGACCACTATCTCCCCCTCGCGATCTATGGCTACTTTCCCGCCAAGGTAACGCTGGAAAATGGCGCAATCAAACGCGGCGACCCACTCACATCGTCCTCGAAAGCGGGTTATGCAATGAAGGCGACGGGCGCGTGCAAAATCATCGGCTATGCGTTAGAGGACGCGAACGCGGAAGGACAAATTCAAGTGTTCGCAGACTTGGGCGAGAACAGCGCGGCGCATGTTGTGGCACTGCAAGCACGCATGGACAAGAGTGAAACGCAAAACGCGCAATTGAAACTCCAAGTCGAGGCGATGCAAAAACAAAACGCGGCATTGGAAGAACGCGTCTTGAATCTGGAACGCATCGTGAGTCAAGGCGGCGCAGGCGCGGTGGGCTTGAATATGAATTATCTTGTAGTGGGAGGATTTGCCGTGCTCGGTTTCGCGTGGGCGCGGCGCGTGCGAAAGGAGAAATGAAAATGAGACGAATTTTTGTCGTCGCCATTCCTCTCCTTGCTTTATTTGCGCTTGTCACATCTGCCCTCGCCCAAAGCGGCGGCACATACACGCTCGAATGGTTCACGACGCACAGCGGCGGCACGAGCAGCGGCGGCAGTTATGTGCTGGATGGCGCGATTGGTCAACCCGCAGCAGGGCAAGCAAGTGGCGGCGCGTACAACATCACGGGCGGTTTTGGGGCAGTGTGGCAAGGGACGAATCCTTCGCCAACCGCGACAGCGACTCTGACGCACACACCAACGAATACAGCGACGCGGACGAATACGGCGACCAACACGCCTACAAATTCTGCGCCAACCAATACACCGACCAACACACCTACGAGCTTTACGCCAACCAATACGCCGACACACACGGCAACGCACACACCGACATACACGGGCAGCCCAACACACACAGCGACATTTACGCATACGCCCACGTTCGCCGCGAGTCCAACCGACACGCCAACGTTCACACTTACCCCGAGCGCGACGCCCACCGTTAGTGGTTGCGTAACCGCGCCCACGAAACCGATTCTCACTGCGCCCGCGAACAATGCCACAACAACCAAAACACGTCCCACGCTCAAATGGAACGCCGCGACGTGCGCCGAAACGTACACTGTCGTTGTCAAGGACACAGTTACAGGCAAGAACGCGGACAAGCAAAGTGGCGTAACCGAGCTGCAATACAAAACCAAAACGCTGCCCAGAGGCAAAAAATACAAATGGTATGTGCAGGCGTGCAACACCGCGTTCGGCTGCACAAAATCAGCGGCGCGGTTCTTTACCGTGCAATGATTTGGATTGGCACATTTGTCATTGCGAGACCAACATCACGCATAGACGTGGTGTTCAAGGACACAAACTTTTCCAACGCGAATCTACGCGAATCAAAACACGAATCTACGCGAAGCTTTTAGAAACATCATCAAATTCGCGTAGATTCGTTCCGATTCGCGTAGATTCGCGTTTCTACGCCCTGCCTGAAAAAGGGCTTGGGAGTTTCAGATCGCTATGACAATGCCGCGACTTTGCAAAAGCCATTATCATCACGGCGAATTGATTGACACGCTCACCATCTCGCCTATAATCAAAACGCTCCGCTCAATGTCAGCCCCAACTCTTATGCCGCGCGTTTTTTCTTTTTCGCCCCGTTTCATTTTCGCCTTGTCCCTCGTACTCTTTTTTGTTTGGGGCTGTGCCGCAGCTGCGCCAACGCCAACGCCCGCGCCGCCACAATTTCAGATGATCGAGTTTTATTCTCCCCTCTGAAGCACCTGTCGCGAAATTGCGCCCATCGTGTATGGGCTCGAAAAAGAGTATGCAGGGCGAATCAAATTCGTGCGCGCAAACATTCACAACAAAGACACCTTCGCGCTGCAAAAAAAATATGGCTTTACGGCGACGCCCGAATTTTTTTTGGTGAATGGCGATGGCATCATCGTGGCGCGTTGGGACGAAATCACGAATCTTGCCGATTTCATACGCCAGATCGATCCCTTTCTCGAAAAAGGATCGCAATAAAATCTTCTCCCCGTTCTTTGTGCTAATGCGTCTCCCCCTCATTCTTGTAGCGTGCGTCATTCTCCTTTTTGCTTTTGGATGCAGTGCCGCGCCCCCCACCCTCACTCCTCCCGAACCCGCCGTGACGAACAACGCGGCAGACGCCAACAGTTTGACGCTGTGGCATACGTTCGACGAAGCTCGCCTCAAAATACTTCAAGATTTGACGAACGATTTTCACAAAACGTATCCCGACCTCACGATCAATTCCGTCTATGTCGGCGGACACGACGATCTCTCGAAACAAATGACAGCGGCGGTTGCGTTGGGCAATGCGCCCGATCTCGTGTTGGCGGAGCGCGGGCAGATCGCAGAGTTCGCGTCGCAAGGCGGTTTGTTGTCACTCGAAAAATTTATGGACGATGCGGAACTCGGTTTATCGAAACAGGATCGCGCGGACTATTGGCGCGGCGCGTTGAATCTCGGAAAATTTCCGACGCTGCAAAATCGCATGTACGGTTTTCCGTTTGATCAAGAGCCGTTGGTTTTGTTTTACAATGCTGACCTGTTGAAAAAAATCAACCTCAACCGCGCGCCGCGTTCGTGGGAACAATTTGGCGAGTACGCCAAAGCGGCGACAAACGAGCAAAATTATGGCTGGGCGATGAGCGCAGATGCCGCGACGCTGGAAGCGATGCTGGCAAGCCGCGGCAGCGCGTTGTTGACGGACGCGGAAACGCGCGCGTTGTTTAATGAACGCGCGGGGCTCGCATCATTGAATTTGATCGCCGACTTGAACGACGGCGGCGTTGCCGAACTCGCGGCAAGCGAGGAAAAAGCGCAGCGCGCATTTGCATCGGGCAAGGTCGCGTTTTACATGGGCTGGCTTTCGGAAATCGGAGCGTTGACGCGCGCGCAAAAAGAAGCAAAACAAATTTTTGAAATCGGCGTCGCGCCCTTGCCACAACTCGATCCCGAAGCGCCGTACCTGCTCACGCGCGGCGATTTGTTTGGCATTACCAAAGTTTCCAACGAACGCGCGCGCAACGCGTGGTTTTTTATGCGCTGGATCACCGCGCCAACCCAAAGCGCGCGCTGGGCGCGCGAAACGGACGCATTGCCTTTGCGCGCGTCGGCGTTGACCTTTCTCGCGCCAACGTCCGTCCCCAAAGCGCGCTTTCGCCAAATTCTCGCCGCACTGGAAAATATCCCGCCGCGTCTCGCCGCGCAGCCCGCGCATCCCTACATGGATACGGTAGAGCAAGCGGTGGGCGATTTGTGGCTGCAAGCGACACAACCCAAAGCTGATCTGCGCGAGATACTGGACGCCATGGCGGCGCGCGTCAATCAAATTCTCGCCGTTCAACCATGATAAAGAAACAAGGCGAAGGTTGCACAATGTCATTCTGAACAGTCCTTCGATTCCTCAGGATAAACTCTGACGAATCTCAACGCGACAACCGAGATTCTTCGTCCCTCAGAATGACAACCCTGGGAGCTTTATTTGAATTGTCTATGAGCACATGAACAATCAACCACAAACATACGAAGGTGAAATTGCATTGCGCGCGGCATTGGCGGCAGGGCGCGTGTTGCAGAAAAAATTTTATCAGGCGCGCGACATTCATTCCAAAGGATTCCGCGATATTGTCACCGACGCGGATTTCGCGGCGGACCGCGCGGCGCGCGCGATTTTGCAGCGCGCGTTTCCACAGCACGCGATCCTTTCGGAAGAGGACAAATTGCCGCCGCGTCATGCTGAATTTGTGTGGATGATGGATCCCCTCGACGGCACGACGAATTACGCGCGACAACTCCCCATTTTTTGTGTTTCACTCGCATTGACGCGGCGCGGACAACCCATCGTCGGCGTCGTGTACGATCCAATCCGCCGCGAATGTTTTTTTGCCGAACGCGGGCGCGGCGCGTTTTTGAATGGGACGCGGATTCGCGCGAGCGCCATAGATTCATTTGCCCGCGCGGTAATTGGCTGCGAAATGCCGCGCGACCCAAACGCGCGCGCGCTGGCATTACAGCTGCTTGCAAACTTGGTGCGCCCCAGTATTACCGCGCGCATCGGCGGCAGCGCGGCATTATCACTCTGCTACATCGGCGCGGGGCGCTTGGATGTTTATTTCCAACCCACGCTTTCGGCATGGGATGTCGCGGCGGGCATATTGATCGTGCGCGAAGGCGGCGGGCGCGTGACGCATCTCGACGGCAAACCCGCGACGTTAATGGGCGGCGCGTATCTCGCGGGCGCGCCGAAAATTTTTCCTGAACTTTTGAAAAAAGTGATCAGTAGTCAGTAATCAGTAATCAGTGATCAGATTACTGACCACTGATTACTGATCACTGATCACTCTGTCTCGTGACTAGCTCCGAATCTCGTTTTCTCTCACGTCTCATTCTTTTTCTCGTCATCGCCGCGCTGTGTCCGCTCGGCGCGTTCGCGTATCGGGTTGCGTTGAATGTGGCACCCGACATTGTGCCTGCGCCCGCGCCAATTTTTACACTCGTGCCAGCGGTGGGCGATTTGGGCCTCGCTACCCCCGCGCCAACTCAAGTTGTCGTCGTCGTGCCGAATGGGTGGAGTGAATACGCAGTGCCCGAAAACGGCTTTGCGCTTTCTGTGCCGACGACATGGCAGCGGCTGCCCGTAAAAAATCAAGAACTCGTCGCGGCATTGCAAACCATTCGCGGCTCAAATCCCGAATTGGCGCAGCAGCTTGGCGCGAACGCGGAAACCTTGTTGGCGAGCGGCGTAAAATTTTGGGCGTTCGATTTGAACGCGGAAACACAGCAAGCGGGCTTTGCGACGAATGTGACGGTGACGCGTCAAGCATTGCCGAATCCTGTTTCCTTTGAGACGTTCGTTTCGATCAATCTCAATCAACTCAACGCGCTCACCACGCGCAACAGCGACATTGTGAATGATCGCGTGACGATTGCGGGACAACCTGCCGAACGCGTCCGTTACTTGCTGGCGTTGAATCCCGAAGACGGCGCGCCGATCACCGCCGCGATTACACAATACCTCGTGGTAAATGGGCGCAGCGCGTATGTGATCACATTTGCGACGCGCACCGATCTGAGCGAAAAATATCGCGCGGTGTTTGAACAGAGCGCGGCGAGCTTGAGATTTATTGGACAGTGAAGGTGACGAGTGACGGGTGACGAGGATTGAACCCCGTCACCCGTCACTTGTCACTTGCCTTTTATGAAAGTTACAACGATGCACTCTGCCATCCGCGATTTGGTGCATGATGGCGACACGGTGGCGATTGAAGGATTCACGCATTTGATCTGTTTTGCGGCGGCGCACGAAATTATGCGTCAACGCAAAACAGATTTGACGTTGTGCCGTCTCACGCCTGATATGGTATATGACCAGATGATTGCAGCGGGCGTGTGCAAGAAATTGGTGTTTAGTTACGCGGGCAATCCCGGCGTCGGAAGTTTGCAAGCGTTTCGGCGCGCGGTGGAAAAGGGCGAACCACGCGCATTGGAGCTCGATGAATTTTCGCATTTCGGTTTGGTGGCGCGTTATATTGCGGGCGCGGCGCGTTTGCCGTTTTATCCGTTAAACAGTTACACGGGCAGCGATCTGCCCAAAGTGAATCCACAAATCCGCGAAATGCAATCGCCGTTTGGCGACGAAAAAATTTATGTCGTGCCGCCGTTGAATCCCGATGTGGCGATTTTGCACGCGCAGCGCGCGGATGAAAACGGCAACACGCAGATTTGGGGTTTGACAGGGGTGCAAAAAGAAGCGGCGTTCGCGTCCAAGCGCGTGATTATTGTCGTTGAAGAATTGGTGAACGAGAGCGTGATTCGCGCGGATCCGAATCGCACGATTATTCCCGGGTTGATCGTGAACGCGGTGGTGGTCGAACCGTTCGGCGCGCATCCGAGTTATGTGCAAGGGGCGTATGATCGGGATAACGCGTTCTATGTGGAATGGGACACGATTTCGCGCGAGGCGTCAACCTTGAACGCGTGGCTAGAGGAATGGGTGTACGGGTTGAGTGGGCGCGCAGAGTATGTGGAGAAGATGCGCGAACGATTGGAGGGATTGAAACCGGGGGATGCGTTTGCCGCGCCGATCAATTACGGCGAGTATAAATAACTCACGTTACGCAGAGCGAACCCGAAGTGACAGAATTGACGGTTCAGATTATGTGGCGAGACGGACGGGGTTGAGGGTGCCCAATGTGGCATACGCGACTTGCAAGGC
>Ga0247727_10017329_pt1 | contig 11485 bp, 11 predicted proteins | sample WisWelCaveWW1625_FD_202498 | JGI IMG/M metagenome (GOLD analysis project Ga0247727, IMG submission 202498) | Biofilm microbial communities from Wishing Well Cave, Virginia, United States - WW16-25 | ecosystem: Environmental > Aquatic > Deep subsurface > Groundwater > Cave microbial mat | place... | reverse complement strand
TAGGATTGCTTCGCAGAGATCCCTTGGCCACGTAGGATCACCAGGGCCTCCAGCAAAGGACCTACACCCCGGCTTCGGTTCGCTGTGCAAAAGCGGCGCGCGAGACAAGACAACCCACATCCACCTCTGCCGCACTGCCCGCAATATCAAACGTGATGCGGTACTACGGCGCTTCATGAATAATCCGGGCCAGCTGTTCTCAAGCGTTTCTGCGCCTCGTCCGAAGCAGGAGGGGGCTCTGCGGAGCCTGCGTGGGGTATCAACCAGGTGGACCGCCAAAGAGCCCAAGAGCGCCGCAAGTACGCGCGGGTTTCCAGCGATCATATGCTGTCCTTCGCGCCGGTCGATATGCGCGAGCGCCTGGCCGTAAGCCGCGACGTTTCCGTGGGCGGCATGTGCTTTGAAGTAGTGGGCTGTGAGATCGCGCTCGGCGAAGTCCTGCGGGTGACGTTTAACGTGCTTGAGCAAACGGTATCGGCCGTGGGCAAGGTGGTATGGGCTACGGAGATCGATCCCCTGACCACCGACGTGGGTCTTGAATTCATCGAGATCGATCCCGTTGCAGCCACTCTGTTGCTGGAAGCCACCGACGTCTATAGCCCCCTCTAGCCCGGATTATTCATGAAGCATCTACTGTGACCGCGTATTTGCCCAACTTGGCGAACGATTTCAAGGTTCAGCTCCTCGACGTACTGGGAAGTCAGCCTCCGGTGCCGAACCTTGAAATCGTCCACCATTTCGGGCATCTCCGCGGTCTCGCTACGACGCTTCATGAATAATCCGGGCTAACGGAGATTCGAAATTCTGGCGCTCCCATTGAGGGGCGCATGGAGAGGGTCGAAGCTCCTCCAAGAATTGTTTATGTCGTCGCTTCGACCCTCTCCATGCGCCCCTCAATGGGAGCGCCAGAATTGATCGGACCGAAGTTGACATGTGGCGCCCGCCGGTGTCAGCTTCCCCGCCATGGCGGATTTCCACCAGAGCGGCGCGATCACCACCTTGCACCGTCTGGGTAGTTTTGACCTCGAGCGCTTGGAAGAGGCGCTGCTCGCCTGCGTTCAAGTTCGCCCCTTGGCGCTGGTTCTGCCCTGCCACGCCGCTGATGCCGCGCAGCCTGCCGTCAAAGAGATCGTCGAAGCTCTGCGACCGGTACCTTACCTGCGCCAGGTCGTCGTTTCCGTGTCCGGTGCACAGACGCGGGACACCTTCGACGACGTGCGCGAAGTCTTTGCGAATCTGCGCACCAGCGACGGTCGGCCCCCCGTCCTGATTTGGAACAACGGGCCGCGGGTCGCCGCTCTTTACGCGCGCCTGCGCGCCGAAGGTCTCGACCCCGGCGAAGACGGCAAGGGCCGCAGTGTGTGGATGGCCTACGGCTTCGTGCTGGCGGCCGAAGTGGCGCGCGTCATCGCGCTGCACGACTGCGATATCCGCGACTACAACCGCGAGCTGTTGGCGCGGTTGTGTTATCCGACGGTGAATCCCAACTTGAACTACGAATTTGCCAAGGGTTACTACGGCCGGGTGACCGACCGCTTGCACGGGCGCGCCACGCGGCTGTTCATGACGCCACTCTTGCGCGCGATGAAGGCGGTGCTGGGGCCTGTGCCTCTGCTCGAGTACCTCGATACTTTTCGTTACCCCTTGGCCGGAGAGTGTTCGCTCACGGCCGATCTCGCGCGCATCAACCGCATTCCAGCGGATTGGGGGTTAGAAGTCGGCGTACTGGCCGAGGTCTTCCGCAATTGTTCGCAAAAGCGCATTTGCCAGGTGGAACTAGTGGAGAACTACGACCACAAACACCAACCGCTTTCGGAGACGGACGCCGGTCAGGGACTGCACCGCATGGTGCTCGACATCGCCGGTTGTCTGATTCGGAACCTGGCCAGCTACGGCGTTGAGTTCGACGCGGGTTTTCTCAACACTCTGATCGCGACCTACGTGCGCACGGCCCAGGATGCCGTCGCGCGCTACAACGACGACGCCGCCCTGAACGGTTTGGCCTTTGACCGCCACGCCGAGGAAGTTGCGGTGGAGACTTTCTCCCGGGCTCTGCACACGGCGGGCCTCTTCTTCGTCAAAGACCCCATGGGGACGCCAGCAATTCCTAACTGGAACCGTGTCACCGCAGCCCGGCCGGGCTTCCTGACGGAGTTGAGAGAGGCGGTGGAGGCGGATAACCGGTCGGAGTAGTCGCAGCGGGGAAGCCTTCGCTATCTAAAGGCCTGCGCGGGAGAATCAGCCATGCAGATTGGTGGGATTCCGGTAGGTGGGGGAGCTCCCCTAATCCTGATCGCCGGCCTTAATGTGGTCGAAACGGAGGAGGGCACCCTCGCCTGTGCGCGACGCCTCCAAGAGCTCGCCGGGCGGCGGGGGCTTCCCCTCGTTTTCAAGGCCTCCTACGACAAGGCCAATCGTTCTTCGGTACACGCTTTCCGTGGGCCTGGCCTCGACGAGGGTCTGCGGATGCTGGCCCGCGTGAAGCGCGAGACGGGCCTTCCGATCCTCACGGATGTTCACGAATCCGGGCAGGCCAAGATGGCCTCCGAAGTGGCGGACTGTCTGCAAATCCCGGCTTTTTTATCGCGCCAGACGGATCTGATCGCCGCCTGTGCTGCTACGGGGCGGCCGCTCAACCTGAAAAAAGGGCAATTCATGGCGCCCGCGGATCTGCGCCTAGCCGTGGAGAAAGCGGAGGCCCTGGGAGCCAAGGGAGTTTTGATCACCGAACGCGGCACCACGTTCGGCTACCGCACGCTGGTGGTCGACATGCGCGCGCTCGTCAGCATGCGGCCGTACGCTCCCGTTTGTTTCGATGCCACGCACGCCGTGCAGGAGCCTGGCGCGGGTGGAGACGCTTCGGGGGGAGATCGCCGCTTCGTGGCGCCGCTGGCGCGGGCGGCTGTAGCGGTTGGTATCGACGCCCTCTTCTTGGAAGTGCACCCCGAGCCGGAGCGCGCTCCCTGTGACGGCCCCAGTCAAATTTCTTACGCCGCCTGCGAATCTCTGCTCGACGACGTCTGCGCGCTTGCGCGCGCGGCGGCTAACCTTGCTTGCGAGTAAAACGATGACGCTGGCCCAAGGCGACGCCAACGAGCAGAGTCAGCGATCCCGTGCGTGGTTGGCCCGGCCTTGGTTGGAAGCACTGGTTCTGTTCGCGGTGCTCTTGTTCGCGCTTGCATTGCGCCTTTATTACTGGCACCGCGTCGAGGCGATGTTCAACGACGGGCCGCTCTTTCTCACGATCGCCCAAGAGATTGCCCAGCGCGATTGGTCGAGCGCGCTGCGCCATCCGTACCACCCCCTGTATCCCTTTGTGGTCGCCGTAACACAGCTCGGCGTTGAGGATTGGGAAAGCGCCGCCGTCGCGGTTTCCATCGCGGGTGGCGTCGCCGCGGTGTTCTTCCTGTATTGGTTCCTGCGCTTTGCTTTTCGCCCCGGTGTGGCACTGCTTGGGGCGGCACTTCTGGCCGTGCATCCCTACGCCGTTTATTTCTCGGCAGATGTTCTGAGCGACGGCCTTTACATGGCTTTCTTTCTGGCTGCTGCGGCGGCGTTGTGGTCGGCTCTCGAACGGCGCAGCGCAGCACTTGCGGCCTGGGGTGGGTTGGCGGCGGGTCTCGCTTATTTGACGCGGCCGGAGGGCCTCGGCCTGGTGGCGGCGGCCGGCGCGACGGCGGGTCTCTTGTGGCTGCGGCGGCAGTGGTCCTTCGGGCGCGCGGCGGGCTGGGGGTTGGCTCTGGTGGCGGGCAGTCTCTTTACCTTGATTCCCTACGTGAGTGCCATTCGTATTGAAACCGGCGGTTGGCAGCTCACTCAGAAAAAATCCATTCAGGAGTTGTCGGGTGTGAAACTCCCCGAACGGCTGAAGGACATGACGCGCCCCAAGTTGCGGCATCAAATCGAGGTCGAAAAAGTGAGCTTCGATCACTACGAATCGCCGGAGTGGAGTGACGCCGGCGCGCACTGGGAGGCGTTGCGCGAAATCGCCAAAACCACCAAGTCGTCCTTTCGGCCCGAGTTGTTGCTCTTGCTTTTGATCGGTTTGTGGAGCCTGCGCGGTCGCCCCGGTACGCGCGGCAGCTTCGTGTTGCTCGTGATTCTCACCTATTTCGCGGCGGTCTATCTGCTGCGCTTTCAATCCGGCTACGTGAGCCGGCGCCACGTGCTGGTGCCGATGTTGCTCACGTTGGGGTATTCCGCGGTGGGGGTGGAAGTACTGGCGTCCGCGTTCGCGCGTTGGGGCAGGCGCTGGGTGCAGGGCGCGCCCGTCTGGTTGCCGCGCGCAACCAGCGCGCTCGTCGTGCTCGCGCTGTGCGCGCTTTCCGTCGGCAAAGTGCTCCGCGCGGGCGATGTGCTGCACACCGCGCGCCGTCACGCGGCCGAGTGGCTGCACGCGGAGGGAGAGCGTGGGGCGCTCGTGGCGGCGAGCAAGCGGCGCGACGCCTACTACGCCGGAGGTGATTTCGTTCCCCTGCGCGCAGCGTCCGCGGGCGGGTTTTTAGCTTACTTGCACGAGCATCGAGTCCGTTACGTGATTGCTCAGGCAGACAAATATCCGGGCCTCGCGGAGGCGGAGGCGCGCCAGGAGCTTCGCTTGCTGCACCGCGAGCAGGCGGGAAAAACGTGGGTAGGAGTGTACGAAGTGGTTGCCCCGGAGAGTTTGCCGTCGGTATCTGCGGGCGAGCGGAAGGAATAGGCGTGCTCCACCGCTACAGCGAAGTCTTTCGCAGCGTGCTCCTGCTCTCGGATCTGTTGATCGTCGGCGCCGCTTGGCTCGGTGCTTTCTGGCTGCGCTTCTTTACTCCGCTCGCGGCGCGCGGAGGCACGCCCGAGTTTGCTCCCTACGGTTACCTGCTGCTGCTGATCCTTCCGCTGTGGTTTTGGCTTTTCCGCGCGCGCGGTCTCTACCAGCCTCGACGCACGGAATCCGTGCTGCCCGAAATTGGAGCGGTCATCGGAGCCTCCGCCATGGGTGTCACCATTCTCATGGCGGCCAGCTTCTTCGTTCGCCACTACTACTACTCGCGCGGTGTCATCGCGATCTTTTTCCTGCTCTCCGCTGGTGCGGTGATCGCTTTTCGCACGGCCGTGCGCATTGTGCTGCGCCAACTGCGCCGCCGCGGCTACAACCTGCGTTACCTCCTGGTGGTGGGGGCGGGGCGTCTGGCGGAGGAAGTCATCGAGCGCGTGCACGCCCATCCGGAAGCTGGGTTGCGCGTCGTCGGTGCACTCGCCGGCGATACGGACGGCGCCGCGCGCTCCGTGCTGGGTGTGCCGGTCCTGGGCGCTTACTCCTCGCTCAAAGCCGTGCTGCGGCGCCATCGTATCGATCAGGTGATTCTGGCCGTGTCCAAGGAAGAGGCCGATCACATCGAGAAAATTCTGCTCGAACTCGATGACGAACTCGTCACCGTACGTTTAGTGCCCGACCTCCTGCACGTGATGACGTTGCGCAGTTCGGTCGACGATCTCGACGGTCTGCCGATGATCAACCTGCGGGAGGGACCGCTCATCGGTTGGGCCGGCGTGCAGAAGCGCGCTTTCGACGTTGCGGTGAGCACGACGGCACTGCTGCTCCTGTCACCGCTTTTGGCGGTGCTTGCTTTCGCCGTGCGGCTTACCTCGGGTCGGCCCGTTTTCTACGCCCAAGAGCGCATGGGGCTCGACGGCCGCGTCTTCCGCATGTTCAAATTCCGCACCATGCTCCCGGGAGCTGAGGACGCGAGCGGCCCCGTGTGGACGACGGAGAAAGATCCCCGCCGCACCCACGTCGGTTCCTTCCTGCGCAAGACCAGCCTCGATGAATTGCCGCAGCTCTGGAACGTGCTGCGCGGCGACATGAGTCTCGTCGGCCCGCGTCCTGAGCGGCCGGTCTTCATCGAACAGTTCCGCCGCGAGATCCCGGGCTACATGCTGCGGCACAAGGTCAAAGCCGGCTGCACGGGTTGGGCCCAGGTGCACGGCTGGCGCGGCAACACCTCGCTTCACGAGCGCGTAGAGCACGACATCTACTACATCCAGAACTGGTCATTGGGCCTCGACGTCCGCATCCTGCTCATGACCCTCTGGCGGGGATTGTTACACCGCAACGCGTATTAGCCCGGATTATTCATGAAGCACCTACTGCGACTGCGTATCTGCTCGACCTGGCGAACGATTTCAGCGTTTGGCACCGCAGGCTGACTTTCCAGTACGTCGAGGAGGCAAACGCTGAAATCGTTCGCCAGGTCGAGCAGATACGCAGTCGCAGTAGGTGCTTCATGAATAATCCGGGCTAGTGAGCGTTTCCTCGATGGCGCGGGCGATTTCACGGCGGAAGCGTTCGGCGGAAAAGCGCTCGGCGTGTTTGCGGATGGCTTCGGTGTGGAAGAGGGCTTCATGGGCTTCGAAGCGACGTACCGCTTCGCAGAGAGCTTCCGGCGTCTGAGGTTCAAACCAGATACCCGTCGGGTCAGCGCCGTTGCTCTCCGCGAGCGGCACGACGGTTTCGGTAGCGCCGCCGCGGCCGTATGCAATCACGGGGCGGCCGGCGGCTTGTGCCTCGAGTGGAATGATTCCGAAGTCTTCTTCCTGGGGATAGATCAGTGCGCGGCAACTGGCGTAGAGATCCGCCAACTGAGCGTCACTCACCCGCCCGAGAAAACGCACGTTCGCTGGGGCCGCGGCTTGCAGTGCTGCGCGCTGCGGCCCGTCGCCGGCGACCCAAAGCGGCAGGTCTAACGCCGCAAAGGCCTGTAACGCGATCTCCTCGCGTTTATAGGGCACGAAACCGCCCACCAGCAGGTAGGGCCGCTCGCCGGCAACGGGACGCGGTTGAAAGCACTCGACGTCGACGGGAGGATAGATGACGTCGGCTTCGCGGCCGTAGTGGGTGTGAATGCGTTGCGCCACAGTTCGCGAGATCGCGACGAAGCGCGTGACACGTTCGGAACTGCTGGTGCGGCGATCCCAGCGGCGCAGATAGGCGAGCAGGGGAGAAGCCATGGCGCGTCGGAGACCGCGTCCGAGGTAGGCGTCGGCGTGATCCCAGATGTAGCGCATGGGCGTGAAGCAGTAACAGAAGTGGGGAGTGGCGTGCGCTACGCGAACACCCTTGGCCACGGCGTGGCTCGTGGAGACCACAAGATCGTAACCGCGCAGTTCGAAGCGTTCGATGGCCCAGGGAAAGAGCGGCAATAGTTTGCGGTAGTGGCGCGCAATCCCCGGCAGTTGGGAGAGAGGGCTCGTGCGGATGCGCAGGCGTTCGATGCGCTCGGAGGTGGAACCCGGTAGGTGGACCAAGGTGTAGAGATCGGCTTCTGGGTACAGCGCCGCGAGTTCGTGGAGCACGCGCTCGCCGCCGCGCATGCCCGTGAGCCAATCGTGTACCAGAGCCACCCGCACGCGGGGAAAGATAACCCGCATTTTTCACCGGTGGCCGCTCCATAGGACATGCGGTTTCGGTTCACGTTGCTGAAGTGGCGTATTGGTCGAAACGCCACGCTCCTCTGCGGAGATTCGAAAATTCGCGCGACTTTCCATGGTGGGTGTCTTGGAAGGGCCGAAGCGACGACATAAATAACTCTTGGAGGAGCTTCGGCCCTTCCAAGACACCCACCATGGGAGCGCCAGAGCTTTCTCGGATCGAAGTCAAAGCTTGCGCTCCGGGCGCGGAGTAGGCACCGTTCGCCGGGGCTCGCGTCCGCGGTCTAGCCGCGGGTCGCGCGAGTTGGGGGAGGTGCCCGCCCGGGCATGGAGTCGACGCTCAAGAACTTGTTCTCGCGCCGGGATTTGTTGCGTGAGCTCACGCTTTCGGAGTTGCGCAGCCAAGCCAAGGAGACGCGGCTGGGCTGGATTTGGTGGCTGCTCGATCCGGCTTTCATGATGCTCATCTACTGGGGCGTCATCGTCGGTATCTTCGGGCGTGGCGTGCAGTACGCGCCGTATCCCGTCTTCGTGTTGTGCGCCATGCTGCCCTGGAAACATTTTTCCACGGCGGCGAGCCAAGCCTGCAACGTGTTGCGCTCCAAGGAGGCGCTGATCAAATCGGTGCCCTTTCCGACCATGATCTTGCCCCTCTCGCAGATCTTGGCGGGTTTCGCCTATCTGGTCGTCGGAATGTGCGTATTGTTGGCGGCGGCCCTCCTGTTCGGTGTTTCGCTCACGCCGGCAGTCGTGCAGCTTGTGCCGCTTTTACTGCTTCAGATTCTGGTCGTGAGCGGCATCTGTCTCATGTTGGCTTCTTTCGGTGCCCTCGTTCACGATCTGGTAGCCTTCGTGCAGTACGTCATCCGCATGCTCTTCTACGCCTCGCCCACGCTCTACGGCGTCGACATGGTGCGAGAGCGGTTCGCTGAGGTCGCTTCAGGGGATTGGCTCCTGCGCATCTACCTGCTGAATCCCTTTACGATCTTGTTCACCGGCTATCGGGACGCCATCTTCTATGGGCGTTTCATACCGGCCGAGCAGTGGCTTTGTATCAGCGCGGAGGCGCTGGTCCTGCTCGTGCTGGGTTATCGCATCTTTTATTACTACGACCGACGCGTGATCAAGTTCTTGTGAGGGCGATGTGAGCGCAGCAGCGTTTGAAGAGCAGCGGAGAGCGGATCCAGCAATGCGGACCGGCGAGCCGCTGGTCGAGATCCGGGATCTCGGCATTTTTTACCGTCTGCACCGCACCAAGCGGGTAAACCTGAAGCACATGCTGCTGAATCGCAATTTGCTCACGCGCGCGCCGGTACACTGGGCGTTGCGCCACGTGAATCTGAGCTGTCAGCCGGGAGAAACCTGGGGCGTTGTGGGACCGAACGGCGCCGGCAAGAGTACGCTGTGTCTGGTGCTGTCGCGCATCCTGGTGCCCGATGAGGGCGAGATCAACGTGCGCGGAAAAGTCTCGACCCTGGTGACCCTCGGAGCTGGACTCAACCGCGAACTCTCGGGGCGTGCCAACATTTATTTGATGGGTGCCTTTCTCGGCATTCCGCGCAAGGAGATCGACGAGCGCATTGAGGACATCATCGCCTTCACGGAGCTCGGCGATTTTATCGATCAGCCGGTGCGTTCCTATTCGAGCGGCATGCGCTCGCGCCTCAACTTCAGCGTGGCGACGGAATTGCGCCCGGAGATCCTGCTGCTGGACGAAGTGTTGGCGGTGGGGGACACGGCCTTCCGCGTGAAGAGCCAGGAACGCATGCGCGAGATGATGGGCCAAAGCAAATTGATCGTGATTGTTTCCCACGAGTTGGATTTTCTGGAGTCTATCTGCAGCCACGCGCTGTGGCTCGAAAAGGGTTGTGTGCGGGGCTGCGGTACGGCCGGGCAGGTGCTCGGCGATTACCGCGAGGCCGTGTTGGGCACGCGCACGTCGCCGCGGGTTGCCCGGTGCACGGCGCTGCCGGAATATGATCCGATCTAATATCCCGATCGTTCTCACGGCCAGCGCTTGCTGGGAGACTGCGCACCCCGTCAACGCTCATCAGATCGCGCGTCGCCTGGCGGCGCGCGGGCAGCGCGTACTCTTCGTCGAATCCACGGGTTTGCGCGCACCGTCGCCGGCCGGTAACCGGCACGACCTGCACCGCGTGCTGCACCGTTTGCGGGATATGTGGCGACCTGTGCGCGAGGTAGAGCCGCGCCTTTGCGTGTTGTCTCCCTTTGCGCTGCCCCCGCTCGGTCCGCGCCGCTGGCGAGACGCCAACCTGCGTTGGGTAGCGGGACGCATCGCACAAGCCGCGCAGCGTGCAGGCTGGGAGCGCCCCGTGCTGTGGAGCTTTCTGCCGACGCACTGGCCACTGGCCGATCGCTTGGCAGCGCGTTTGCTCGTTTACCATTGTGTCGACGATTACACGGCTAACCCCGGCGTCGATGCAGCTTGGCTCGTCGCGCTGGAAAAGCGCATGTTGCGTCGGGCCAATCTCGTTTTTGCCGCGAGTCCCGTGCTCGCGGAGCGATTGCGCCGCGAGCGCCAGGACGTGCTTTGCTTTCCCAACGTGGCGGACGTCGAGCTGTTTCAAAGGGCGGTGAACGAGGAACTGCCGGAACCGGTGGAGTTGGCGGCGCTGCCACACCCTCGCTTCGTCTACGTGGGCAATCTCGCCGGCTATCGCATCGATTTCGCGCTTCTACTGGCATTGGCGCGTTCGCGTCCGGACGCGGCGCTGGTTCTGATCGGTTCCATGGGATTAGGAGATACCCGGGAGCCGCCGGCTGCATTCCGGGAGTTATCGCAACTTCCCAACGTGCGGCTGCTCGATGCCAAACCTCAAACGGAGCTTCCCGCTTTTCTCCGACACTGCGACGTGGCGCTGATCCCCTTTCTCGACAACGCCCACACCCGCAGCAGCCTGCCGCTTAAATTGTGGGAATACCTGGCCGCGGGGCTGCCCGTCGTGACCACGGCGCTTCCGAATTTTCTGGAACTCGCCGAAGGAAGTTGGCTTCGCACCGCGGCGGACGCGCAGGCTTTTTTGCACGCCGTTTCCGAAGCGGCGCTGGAATTACCGGCGGAGCGCAAGCCGCGCAGCGAGCGCGCGCAAGCTCATGGCTGGCCGCAGCGCATGGACGAACTCTGTGCACGCATCGCGGAGCGGTTGAATGTCTGAGATCTTCCTCCCGCATCAAGGGAATGCAATGGATTTCTGCTCGAAGCTTTTTTGCTTGCATTTTGACGGCTTAAAAAGCAAGCTGCCTGTGGTATCTGACTTCTGGATTGATGGGAAGGAACGGCGCTCATTCCTGTGTTAGCGTTTTCCGGTCGTTTGCTCAGCAGGCAAGCAAGCAGTGAGAATAGTTCTGTTGTGGAGTGTGTGGATGATGAACGAGCGATTCGGCGCGCGTAAAGTTCTCTCTCTCTCTCTCGTAGGAATCGCGCTGGGTTCCATCACTTTTGCGTGTAACGCGAGCGAAGATCAAACTAAAACCGCACGGATCCTTCACCGGTCTCTCCACACGCCGTGTGGAGCGGTGGCCGTTGAGGTAGGTTCTCCTGAGGCCGTCGATTATACGTTCACCGGGTATGAGCAAGACGGTGCGCTCCCTCTTCTCGACGCTGGCGCGCGCTTCTACAGTTCATCGCTGTGCCAGTTTGTGAGCCCCGATCCTGTCGATAGTCCCGCCAGTCTCTACCGATATGCCAGTAATAATTTTCTGAACAGGGCGGACCCGGACGGACGCCAAGACGGCCCCATCTTGGATTCTCTGGCGAAACCGTTCGTAACATTCGGAAAAGGCTTGGGAAGATTTTGGGATAGTTTATTCCATGTCGGACAAACGACGCTTTCGACGCTTGAATCGAGCGCTGGCGGCATAGAACGACTTGTCGTAGAGCCAAACGTACGTGGTGCTGAAGCTTTCTGGAAGGGAATACAAGGACAAGATTTGACTTCCCAAGAGCTGGGTTCAAGCCATCGGCTTTAGCCGATTTGCTTTTAGCATGTAGCATGGAGTCCCGAGGGGGCATTCATGCGCGAGTATTTGCACCGAGGCCACACGGTCACGGATGTGA
>Ga0247727_10017328_pt1 | contig 11486 bp, 8 predicted proteins | sample WisWelCaveWW1625_FD_202498 | JGI IMG/M metagenome (GOLD analysis project Ga0247727, IMG submission 202498) | Biofilm microbial communities from Wishing Well Cave, Virginia, United States - WW16-25 | ecosystem: Environmental > Aquatic > Deep subsurface > Groundwater > Cave microbial mat | place... | reverse complement strand
CAGCTCCCCGTCGATGACCGGCACGGCTATTCGAAGGTGTACTTGCTCAACCAGCTTGCCATTCTCATGGGAGGTCGTGTGGCGGAAGAGCTGGTTTTGAAGGAAATGACGACCGGAGCGGGGAACGATCTTGAGCGGGCGACGGATCTAGCGAGGAAGATGGTCTGTGAATGGGGCATGAGCGAAAAGATGGGCCCCCTGACGTTCGGCAAACAAAACGAACAGGTTTTTCTTGGGCGAGAGCTCGGGAGTCAGCGCGACTTCAGCGAATCAATAGCCATGGAGATTGACCAGGAAGTCAAGCGGCTTGTGACGGAAAACTATGAGCGGGCAAAGCGGCTGCTCACAGAAAATATGGCTAGTCTGAAGCGTTTAGCCGAAGCACTCTTGGAGAAAGAAGTGCTCGACGGGTCCGATATTGATCACATTCTCATGCAGTCCACATCCCAAGCGGTTCCTGCCTAGATTCTACATCGCTGATCCCGGGACACCATTTCAGGGCATTGGAGTCCCGGGGCAGTACATCTGAAAGACGATAGGCGAGAAGGGAGTCCTCCTCGCGAGTGGTGTGTTGCGACATGTACCTTATAGGGCCACGATAGGTGGCGGTCCTGGGTCTCGTGGTTAATCCCTTATACGGAGGCCCGTGGGTTGGTGTTAGAACCGAAGACATTGACACGACAGGCAAAAGATCGGCTGATCGAATTTCCTGACCGATCGTTAATTATGGGCGTCGTAAATGTGACGCCGGATTCGTTCTTCGACGGCGGCCGCTATTTCGATGCAGAAGCCGCTGTGGCCCATGCCGTTCGGTTAGTAGAAGAAGGGGCGGACCTGTTGGATATCGGCGCAGAGTCGACACGTCCCGGTGCCGATATCGTCAACGAGGCAGAAGAGCATCGTCGTGCGATTCCCGTTGTGACCGCAGTAGCAAAAGCCGTCACCGTTCCAATCTCAATCGATACCTCAAAGGCGGCTGTTGCACGTGCGGCCCTCGACGTGGGGGCGGTTCTTGTGAACGATGTCACAGCTTTACGAGGCGACCACGCCATGGCCGATGTGGTCGCCCGAACGGGAGCCGGAATCGTCCTGATGCATATGTACGGTACGCCGCGTACAATGCAACAGGCCCCCTGCTACGACGATGTGGTCGGCGCGATCTCCGATTTTTTTGAGGAACGAATCCGTTTCGCGATGGCACATGGCATTGTACGAAGACAAATCATTCTTGATCCAGGTATCGGATTTGGTAAGCTGCTCGTACATAACCTTACTCTGTTAGCCCAATTGCGCCGTTTCGAGCAGTTTGAATGTCCATTGCTGGTTGGTGTCTCACAGAAAGCGTTCCTTGGGCAGCTCATGGACCGTCCGGTTCATGAACGTCAGTGGGGTACGGCGGCGGCGGTGGCGATGGCAGTGGATCGTGGGGCTGGAATCCTTCGCGTCCACGACGTGAGGGCCATGAAGGATGTGGTCCAGGTGACCGCGGCGATTAATCGACAGACAACCCTTTCCATGAAAGCACAGCATGCGTAAATTGTTCGGTACCGATGGGGTCCGGGGGGTCGCCAACCTCGATCCGATGACCAGTGAAATGGCGATGCAGCTGGGGCGGGCCGCGGCACATTTGTTTATGCGCCGAGCTGGACGGCACCAGATCGTGATCGGCAAGGACACCCGCATCTCCGGCTATATGTTGGAATCGGCGTTGATCTCCGGGATTTGCTCGATGGGTGTTGATGTGTTGTTGGTCGGTCCGCTGCCGACGCCGGCGATTGCATTCTTGACGAGGAGCCTACGTGCCGATGCCGGGGTGATGATCTCGGCCTCGCATAATCCCTACCAGGATAACGGCATCAAGTTTTTTTCCAACGACGGGTTCAAACTGCCTGATGAGATGGAAACTCGCATTGAGAACCTCATCGTCTCGAACGAGATTGCCCATCTACGGCCGACGGCTGATGCCATTGGGAAAGCCTATCGAATCGACGACGCTGATGGGCGGTATATTGAGTTCGTCAAACGGTCTCTCCCGAAGGCGCTGGACTTCCAGGGGATCAACGTGGTGGTCGATTGTGCCAATGGCGCAGCCTACAAAGTTGCGCCAACGGTGTTGCGCGAACTCGGGGCGAAGGTTGAAGTGATCGGCAATAAGCCAGACGGGATGAACATCAATGCCGGCTGTGGCGCGGTGCATCCCGAACTGCTGCAGAAGGCGGTCCGCGAGCAGGAGGCCCATATCGGAGTGGCGCTGGACGGGGACGCCGATCGCGCCATTTTCGTCTGCGAACAGGGCCGCGTCGTGGACGGTGATCATATTATGGCGATGTTGGCGCTTGATCTTCATCACCAGGGGCAATTGGCAAAGCAGACGGTGGTGGGAACTGTCATGAGCAACTTCGGATTGGAGCTTGCCATGACCAAAGCGGGTATCGCCCTTGCGCGGACTGCCGTCGGTGACAGATATTTGCTCGAACGGATGTCGGCCGGGGGGTATAACTTCGGAGGAGAGCAGTCGGGCCATTTCATTTTCCTGGATCATAATACGACCGGGGATGGTTTGATTTCGGCATTGCAAGTCTTGTCGCTGATGAAGCGCACGGAGAAGCCCTTGTCCGAGCTGGCCAAAGCTATGACGGCAGTGCCACAGGTATTACTCAACGTGAATGTGACGAAGAAGCCGAACCTCGACACAGTCCCCGAACTGCAACGCGCGATCCATGAAAGTGAACAGCATCTCAACGGCTGCGGACGCGTGTTGGTGCGATACTCCGGGACCGAACCGATCTTGCGGGTGATGGTCGAGGGTGAGTGCAATGAGCAGATTCGTGAAGTGGCCAATCGACTTGTCGACGTCGTCAAGACTCATCTGGGTTAGAGTTGTCGCCCCCATTGAGGGAGGCTCATGCTGCCGTCCCTCACCGTTGCCTTTACCGTCGGGCTCCTTGTCGGATCACAGATTCCCTATTTTCCCCTGTCCACTTCATTCCTGCTCCTCCTCGTTGCGCTAGGCGCCTTCGTCCTCGAACGACTCAATCAGTTCTCCGTCCGCCAGGCGACTTGGCTCTACGGAGCACTCTTGATGGGAGTCGTCTACTGGAGTGTGGCCGTCAACTTGGCTGCGCATGCGCCGATGGTCGAGCACTCGTCCGATACGGCGATCGAGGTGACCGGTCGCATCGTGGCACCAGTGCAACAGGCGCCAGATCGACTGGTCATGATCATTAGGTCAGATAATCTAATCGATGCGTCGGGAACGTCCAGACATGTTCGTCTGACCTGGCGCACGCCTGAACGAATGTTCTTCCAAGGTGATCGGGTCAGCTTTCGGACGATGTTGCGCCGTCCAAGCGGGTCATTGAATCCTGGTGGATTCGACTATGCGGTCTATTTTGAGCGGCAAGGAATCGATGCAATCGCCACGGTGACCGGATCCGAGGCGGTGCGATTTCTTGAGTCTGGGCGTGCGCATGTTTGGTGGGCAATCTGGAATCAATTCGATCGGTGGAGGGGCAGTATCCGTCTCGCCGCGCTGCACACCCTTCCCCAGCCTACACTGGGGCTCTATGTAGGCATCATCATCGGTGATCGAGGATACTTGGATCCAGATCTGCGCGATCAGTTCATGACGACCGGGACGGTCCATCTCCTTTCTATTTCAGGGAGCCACTTGGGCCTCGTCGCGCTGCTCATCTTCGCAGTCGTCAGATGGGGAATGATTCTGTTGCCTGCGGATTGGCTTCTTGCGCTTTCTCGGAGAATCACGCCGACTCGGCTGGCCGCTGTCTGTACACTCATTCCTGTCGCAGGCTACGCCTGCCTGGCCGGGGCGGAACTGGCTACGATGCGGTCGTTGCTGATGGTGACTGTGGGGCTGAGTGCTATCTGGCTCGGCCAGGAGCGCCGTTTGTTCCATGCCCTCTCTGCCGCCGCGGTAGGGATTTTGCTCCACGATCCTCAGGCGCTGTTCGATATCTCCTTTCAGCTCTCCTTTTTGTCCGTCATTGCCATTGCCGGGTGGTTCTCCTGGCCGACCACGGCTGAATTGGAGGAGCTGCCGAACGAGCCGTCGTTCCTGAGAACCTGCGCTCGATGGGGGAGAGACTCTGTGGTTATGAGCGGGGTGGTCACCGTGGTGACCCTTCCTCTTGTTGCGTACTATTTCAATCAATTGCCCTGGCTCGGTCTTTTCACCAATGTGGTGGCCGTTCCCGTGATGGGGATTCTGCTGGTTCCGATCGGACTTGGTGCCGGAATCTGGCAGATTGTCGTTGGGGGAACCATGCTGCCCCTGGCTTTGCTGAATCAGTGGCTCCTCGAACACTTTGTGAATGCGATCCGTCTTGCGTCGATGCTACCGGGAGGGGAATGGCATGTCGCGGCCCCTTCCGCTCTTACCATGTTGTTATTTTATGGCTGTCTCGTATTGCTGTGGCAGCAAGTGGGCCGTGCAGCGTTCCGATTGGCAGTGGGTGCCGGAGTGCTATTGGTATTGCTGTGGTGGACCTGGTCTCCACGGATGTTTCTTGATGGGAATCACTTCCGAGTCACGTTCCTGGACGTCGGGCAAGGTGATAGCGCGGTCGTTGAGCTGCCTGATGGACAAGTGGTGTTGATCGATGGAGGGGCGGCGTATGAGCGATTCGACATGGGCCGTGGGGTGGTGGCTCCGTTTCTCTGGAACCGGGGAATCCATGCTATCGACCATGTCATTGGCACACATCCCCAGCTTGATCATGTCGGAGGCCTTGCCTGGGTAGTCCGCCATTTCATCGTGAAGCGCTATTGGGGATCGGGAGAGACCCGCGAAGAACTGTTCTATCGACGATTGCAACAGTCATTGGCTTCTCGAGGACTGCAAGAAGAGGTGGCCAGTGAAGGGCAGGAGATCGTGTCGTCCGGTTCCTGTCGGATGGTGGTCCTCAACCCACCAGCGGACGAGCAACTCAATGTGCCCCTCCACGATAGCCATGTGAGTGGGCATGTGTTGAATAATCGTTCTGTGGTGACGCGTCTGACTTGTGGTACTCATACGATGCTTTTCGCGGCGGATGTCGAGCGTGATGGCTTGTCACGGATGACCCGTTCACCGTCTCGTGATCCGATCGCGGTCGTCAAGGTGCCTCATCATGGTGCGTTGAGTTCGTTGAATCGTGACTGGGTGGCATCATTGCATCCCCGGTATGCCGTATTTTCTGCAGGGCGCCATAATCCCTACAGACACCCGGCCGCTGCCGTTCTCGATGCGTATGTGTCGGAAGGCAGTACGGTGTTGCGAACCGACCGTGACGGCGGGGTGTGGTTTACCGGAGGAGTTTCCGACGCGGCGCTTCACGTGCACCGAACAAGAGGGTTGGTGTGGCAGCCGACGAACAGAATCTCCTGCCTATGGGCCTGCGAACAGGCAAACTGGGCTCGGATTTGGACACAATGGCGTGACCCCCACTGACCACCGTTTGAGCAGCTTAGTGTGTACCTACGTCACAGGACCGCGGGCGCTGACTCTCAGAGCATTTCGAGCGAATAAGAGAGTGCACATATCACGTCTCGGCAAGGCGATTTTCGTCTCTCCTTTCACCCACCAGTGAAGGTTGCATAGCATAAGACATCGATTTATTTATCTTTCATGCCTTGCTAGCAAGGCATAGCATGTGCACTTATCCGTGCTGGCTTAGCCTATGTGTGTCTAATTTTTAAGGGAGCTAGGGTATGCCCAATCTCGTACGAATCGTGATTCAGTTACCAGTCAGCCTCAAAACCCAGCTCGATAATCTGAAACTACAGGGATACACGACCAGTGGCTTCATCAGGGCTATGTTGGAACGGGAGTTTGCCAAAATGGAGGAGAAACCTGTGACGCCCTTTCCAGTTGAGAAACGAGTGAATAGCCGGTAGCCGCTTGTGATACGACCGATCATGAGAGAGAGGCTGGCACGTAGTTACCCGAATCACGATTAGAGTTGGCGGTCCCAAGAAATACTGCCCCCTTGCACTGCATCCCAGTTCCCGCTACAAGATTCCTCCATGGTTCCTACCGTTGAATGGAAAGACGGCGCAGTACGGCTGCTAGACCAGAGCCGGTTGCCGGAGTACGTCGAGTTTTTGGACTGCCGGGACTATCAAACCGTCGCCGACGCAATTCGCACCCTCAAAGTCAGAGGAGCCCCGGCAATCGGTGTGACTGCGGCAATGGGAGTTGCACTCGGTGCCCAGACTGTCACGGCATCCGACTACAAGACCTTCGCCAAGGCGGTATTCGCGATCTGCGATCATCTCGCGGCGACGAGGCCGACAGCGGTCAACCTGTTTTGGGCCATTGAACGGATGAAACGCATGCTCGCCTCGTTACGCACGCAGCCAATTGTGTCCATCAAAGCCGCGTTGCTGAAAGAGTCACAAGTTATTCTCGATGAAGATATCGCCCTCTGTAAGGCGATGGGACAGCACGGAGCGGGACTCATTGCGGATGGTCAAACGATTCTGACTCATTGCAATGCCGGCGCCTTGGCAACTGCCGGCTACGGAACGGCATTGGGTGTTATTCGCGCGGCCTGGGAGCAGGGCAAGCAGATTCAGGTCATCGCAGGCGAAACCAGGCCAGTGCTGCAAGGCGCGCGGCTCACGGCCTGGGAGTTGATGCAGGACAAGATTCCTATAACCCTCATTACCGACAATATGGCCGGCACACTCATGCGTCAGGGGAAAATTCACCTCTGTATCGTGGGGGCAGATCGGATCGCCGCGAACGGGGACGTGGCGAACAAGATTGGGACATACTCAGTTGCAGTGCTGGCGAAAGCCCATGGTATCCCCTTCTACGTGGCCGCGCCATATTCCACGATTGATTTGAAGACCAAAACAGGGGCGGACATTCCAATCGAACAACGGAACCCCGTAGAAGTCACCACCATCCACGGCAGCCATCCCGTGACACCCAAAGGGGTCGCAGTCTACAATCCTGCGTTCGACGTGACACCGGCTGAATTGATTGCAGGGATTATTACAGAGCGGGGTGTATTTCGCCCGCAGGATCTGGCTGCGCAATTCGCCTCTTAAGGCTGGCGCTTCCTTGCAAGACATGCAGCCCATCCTTATAATGGGCCGGTCATTTTTTCCATGTTTCTATATTAGACTGGGGAAAACTTCAAGCAATGAGTGAACGAACATTGGCTATCATCAAGCCGGACGCGGTGAAGAAGAACGCGATTGGCGATATTATTGCCCGCTATGACAAAGCCGGCCTGAAGCCAGTGGCCATACGCATGATGCAGGTCTCCAAGTCAACAGCGGAGGGGTTCTATGCCGTGCATAAGGCCCGTCCGTTTTTCGATAGCCTCTGTAAATTCATGTCGTCCGGTCCGGTCGTAGTGCTGGTCTTGCTGGGTGACAACGCGATTAAGAAGAATCGGGAGCTGATGGGTGCGACGGACCCGGCCAAGGCGGATGCGGGCACGATTCGCAAGGTCCATGGGACAAACATCGAATTTAACGCCGTGCATGGATCCGATTCGCCGGAGACCGCCAAGTTCGAGATTGGATATTTTTTCCCCGAAATGGATCTACTCGGATAGGGACGCCTGTCGGTTAGCAGAATGCTGAAAAAGTCACTCTTCTCACCCGCCCGACCCCTGCGCGCCGAGACGCGCTTTTTCCCGAGCAGCGTTCGCGCATCGTTCAGACCCTCGACGTACCTCAGAGGGTACGCCTCAGGCCTTCACTCGCTGCGGCCTTGCTGGATGAACTTTTTGAGCATCCTGCGGGAGTTTTTTCTCGTTGTGCCAAACGTACAGCCTGTCGAAGTTCTAGCATGCCAAAACAGTTTTTCCGCAGCCTTTTAGGTGTGAACGGCTGTGCTCTTTCCCGTTCATCGTTGGCCGGACGTTGTGAGGTGGATTTCGTGTGTGCTGCTTTTGGTCCTTCCGGGGTGCGCCAATCTGGCGCACCGGTTCCCTCCTTCGGTGCTGCCTGCCACGCCGGGTGTCGATCCGGCACTGGATGCTCAGACGCGGCTTCTTGAGTCGGCCTATCGTGCCTTTGCGCAAGAGCACTATCCGCTCGCGAGTGCACTTCTCCAACGATTTGTTGATTCCAATCCCGATTATCCCAGGCTGAGTGAAGCTCGTTGGTGGCTCGCGCGTTCGTATGAGGAGCGCGGGGACCTCCCAGCTGCACTGTCTGCCTATCGCGCCCTGATCGGGGCGGCACCGCAATCCATCCCGCTCGCCGGCAGTTATGAATTTCACGCCCTCAATCGGCTGGACGCATTTCGCCGGAGTCTTGGTCCATCGTCCTTGTTGGAACGTAGGCAGATTGCGCTCTGGATGACGAGCGCGGACTGGCTCGCGATTCCTGATATCGGGCCATGGATTGCACAACTCGCTGACGCAGGAGTGACATCGTTGATTGTCGAGGCAGGATCTCTTTTTCGTGAGACAATGCAGTCAGGCCCCATGGGGGCGTACTTCCAGACCTCGATGGTCCCGGTCGTCGAAGATCTTTTTACAGTTATCGTGCCGGCAGCCCATGCTAAGGGAATGGCGGTGTTGGCGTCGCTTAATCTGCATGAGCCTGCATGGACGACGGTGAATCCTGAGTGGGGCACCGTCGTGGCCAACGGGACAGATCAGGTATTCCAGTCGGTCGGTCATGTTGATGTGCTCCATCCCGATTATCAGCGTTTCGTCAGTGCGGTTGCACAGGATTTGTTGCGGACAGATATCGATGGGCTGGTGGTTGGGGCCAGAAGGGCCAAGGGATTTGCCGAAGAATGGAGCCCGATGTCGCGACGGATGTTCGAAGGCCTCTTTGGGCCTTCATTCGACAGCCACGACCAGTCTGTCTCACCAGATGCATGGCGCTGGGCCGGGTGGAAGACGAGGGCCTATCTTGGGTTTGTGGCACGATTAACCCAGCAGTTGCGACAGACGCAACAGGGACTTCTGGTCGCCGTGGTCGTTCATGAGCGTGCGGTCCTCTCGCCTGCGGATGCCTTGACGGAGTATGGAGAAGACGTGCTCGAGACCAAGCAACGTGGGCTCCACATAGTTGTCCAGCCAGAGCCGGGCATGTCCGAACGATTGGAGGAGCAAGGGGCGAAGCTGGAAACGGTGCGACAACGATTGGCGCCGACGGCTGGAGATGAACGGCAACTCTGGCTGAGCATGGCTCTGGGTGTGTCGGATCCATCATCTCTGGTGACGACTGTGAGAGCCATACTCGCGACGAAAGTTGGGCAAGCTGGGCCACATCTGCTGCTGATGAACCGGCCAGCGATTCCTTGACAAAAGAGGCGCCGGACCACTACGATCCCAAAAACTTCTAGGTCGAGGATGAGGCTCAGATGAGGGTAGTCAGATCCTCGCTCAGCCGCAACCTTAACTTTAGCCTTCTCCAAGCCGGCAGACTTTTTCAGCATCCTGCTAGACCATCTCCAAAGGGGAGCGCGCATGATTCCCAAAGACCTCCGTTACCACCAAGAGCATGAATGGGTGCGAGTGAGCGGCACGCAGGCTACTGTCGGTGTCAGTCATTTTGCCCAAGATGCGTTGGGCGATATCGTCTTCATCGATATGCCGAAGCCTGGCGCCGTCGTCAAGGCCGGGCAGCAGATCGGTGAGGTCGAATCGACCAAGACGACCTCCACGATCTACACGCCCGTGAGCGGTACCATTACCAAAGTTAATGCCGATTTGAAAGACCACCCGGAAGTGGTGAACTCCGATCCCTATGGCAAAGGTTGGATGGTGGTGATCGATCTGTCGAACGCGAGCGACGTGGAGAAGCTGATGACCGCAGCGCAGTATGAAGCCTTTCTTGCCGGCCAGAAGAAAGGTTAACCCGCATTATTCATGAAGGTTTGTCGCGAAAGCGTGCAGACGCGAAGCGAGACGGGCACTCGGAGGCGTGAAGCCCTGAGGCATACTTGTGCAGTATGTCGAAGGGCCGAACGGCGATACTGCCCGCCACAGCCACGTATCCTCGCTTGCAGCAGAAGCTTCATGAAGTATGCAGGTTAAGGTCAAGGCTGAGGTTGAGCCTCGGAGAAGTGTTTGTGCATACTCAACCTCAGCCTGAACCTCAACCTTGATATGTCAGTTCAAACTCACATCACCATTCTCGGCGCTGGACCTGGTGGCTATGTCGCCGCGATCCGGGCGGCACAGCTTGGCGCCCGTGTCACCGTCATTGAGTCCCACGCACTCGGGGGCGTCTGTTTGAATTGGGGCTGCATTCCGAGTAAAGCCCTCCTGTCGGTCGTCGAACTTGGAGACAAGGTCAAAAAAGCCGAGGACTTGGGGCTGCTGGTCCAAGGACCAGTCACGTACGATCTTGCTCGGATGGTCGCCCGAAAGAATACAGTGGTGGCGGCTCTCGTGAAGGGCATTGCCACGCTCTTCAAGGCGTGGAACATCGAGCATGTGCAGGGAACCGGATCACTGCGAGATCGGCAGACGGTCACGGTGACCAGAGCCGATGGCGCGCCGCGGGACGTTCAGGCCGACGCAATCGTGATTGCTACTGGGTCGTCCTGGCCGAACCTGCCGCAGTTTCCGGTCGACGGACAGCAGCTGCTTACAAGCCAGCATCTCCTGGACCTCGATCGCATTCCTGCCAGTCTGCTGATCGTCGGTGCGGGAGTCGAAGGATGCGAGTTCGCGGCACTCTATAGCGGTCTGGGGACGGAGGTGACGATTGTCGAATTGATGGCGCGCGTGCTTCCCCTGGAGGATGACGACATCTCATCGACTATGGGGCGGGAGCTGAAAAAACGCGGCGTGACGGTTGTGACCGGGACCACCGTCGAGAGATTGGAGCGGTCACCGACGACCATCACCGCGCATCTCAAAGACGGCACGCAGGTAGCGGCTGAGAAGCTACTCGTGTCGGTGGGTCGAGGATTGAATAGCAGAGGCATTGGACTGGACAAGGTGGGGGTCCAGACGGGACAGCGAGGAGAGATTCTTGTCAACGAGCGGATGGAAACCACTGTGCCGGGGATCTACGCGATCGGCGATGTTGTCGGCAAGGCCATGTTGGCGCATGTGGCTTCTACTCAGGGCAAAGTCGCGGTCGAGAATATCATGGGGCATCAGGCGACGGTTCGCTACGACGTCATCCCTGCCGGAATTTTTACCCTGCCGGAAATCGGTCGCGTGGGTGTGACGGAACAGCAAGCTCGCGAACGAGTCCAGGCTACCGGGCAGAATCCCGACCAGACAATTACGGTGGGACGGTTTCGATATGCCGGGTTGGGGAAGGCGCAAGCGACAGGGGATACAACGGGATTCTTCAAGGTCATTGCCGAGTTACCGAGCGGCAGGATTCTGGGCGTGCATATCGTCGGAGCCCACGCAGCCGATCTGGTGCATGAAGCGGCCTTGGCGATGCAAGTCGGCGCGACGGTGACGCAAATGGCGGAGATGATCCATGCCCATCCGACGCTGGCCGAAGGCCTGATGGAAGCAGCGGAAGATGTCGCAGGGAAG
>Ga0247727_10017327_pt1 | contig 11486 bp, 13 predicted proteins | sample WisWelCaveWW1625_FD_202498 | JGI IMG/M metagenome (GOLD analysis project Ga0247727, IMG submission 202498) | Biofilm microbial communities from Wishing Well Cave, Virginia, United States - WW16-25 | ecosystem: Environmental > Aquatic > Deep subsurface > Groundwater > Cave microbial mat | place... | reverse complement strand
GCTAGCTTGGGTGATCTTGCCAGCTGGTGCAGGAGGCCCACAGGAGCCGATGAGCACGGCTAACCAGGTTTCCCGACGGTTTTTTCTGGCCGCGCTTGCCGCCCTCGCCCTGAAGCGCAGTCAGGCAGAGGCCGCGGAATCGGGGATACCCTTCATCGTGATCGGCGACTGGGGTACGGGCTCGATCGAACAGAAGAGGCTTGCGGTCGCGATGGGCCGGACCGCGGATGCGGTTGGGGCTCGCTTCATCATCTCCACCGGGGACAATTTTTACCCCGCGGGCGTGACAAGTGTTGAAGACCCCCAATGGAAGACCAGTTTTGAGGATATGTACGATGCGCCATCGCTGATGATCCCGTGGTACGCAGTGCTCGGCAATCATGACCACAAAGGCAATGTGCGCGCCCAGTTGTCTTACACGCAACGGAGTTCGCGTTGGCGCATGCTCGACGCGCACTACAAACACGCCGAGGTGCTGACTGGTGGCAGTTCCGCCGAATTCTTCTTCATCGATACAACCCCGATTGTGCGGCAATACGCGAGCTGGACCGGCCGTTTCAGCACGAACGAGCAGATGGCTTGGCTGGGAAGCGAGCTGGCGGGCAGTACCGCCCGCTGGAAGATCGTCGTTGGGCATCACCCGGCTTATACCGGTGAGCCCGGCAAAGGCTCTCGGGCGCTTGTCGATTGGCTCGTGCCGCTGTTTGAGCGTCATCGGGTGCAGGTCTACTTGAATGGCCACAGCCACAACCTCGAGCACATTGTCGTCCGAGGGGTGCACTATCTAACGTCCGGGGCGGGTGCGGCCCCACGGAACGCCAGCGCTGTGGGCGGTACCCGTTTCGTTCGCGGACAGCAACTCGGTTTTCTTGTTGTGCGGCTATCGCCAGATGCGATCGACGTCGAGTTTAGTGATGATGTGGGGAATAGTCTTTATCGAGCGAAAGTTTAGGACGCGTCCGGCGGTCGGCCGAAGCGCGGAATACGAAGGTCACACTGTGTGCCCTGCCGGCAACTTGGACGGCATTGGGTCATCTACAGACCAAAACGCAAAACGCGGCGCTTTCCCCGAGCGACAGGACTACTCCGAAAGCGGACGCGAGGGTCGCTGGCCAAGTGTTGGCCCGGCCGGGAAACTCTGCTTAGCGCGCTTGATCGCAAGCAGACGTGCGCTCACGCGGCATTTCAGCTTGGCTTCGGCCCGAGCCCATCGAGGGGAGAGGACGGCGGCAGCACGAACGGCCTGCCGTCATCCGGGGTGCGATTGGCCGTCACCCGGCAGCCGTATGCGGCGGAAAGGAGGGTGTCTCGCAGCACCTCGCGCGGCGGGCCGGCGGCAGCCATCCGGCCCGCGGCAAGGAGCACGATGTGGTCCGCCACGGCCGCGGCAAGGTTGAGGTCGTGCAGGACCGCCAGGACGGCATGCCCGAGGCTCGCCTGCCGGCGCATCGCGGCCAGCACGTGAGCCTGGTGCGCCAGATCGAGGCTCGAGGTTGGCTCGTCGAGCAGGAAGCAGCGCGTTGCGCCCGCGGCGGGCCGTGCCGTCGCCAGCTGGCACAGGGCTCGCGCGATGTGGACGCGCTGGCGCTCACCGCCCGACAATGTCGGATAGAAACGGTCTGCGAACGCCAGTAGGCCGACGGCCTGCAGCGCCGCATCGGACCGCTCGCGCAGCGCCTGGGCGGGCATCGGAAACCCCGGCACCGTCATGCCGAGCATGACCACCTCGCGCACGGTGAAGGGAAACGCCACGACGCTCGCCTGCGGCACCACCGCCCGCCTCGAGGCCAGCTGCGCCGCCGAGAAGCTCGACAGCGGCTGCCCGTCGAGCCTGGCGTCGCCGCGGGTCGGCGCGATCTCCCCCGACAGCACGCGCAACAGGGTGGACTTGCCGGCGCCGTTCGGCCCGATGAGCGCGGTGACGCGTCTTGGCGCGACGCTCAAGTCGATGCCGGCGAGGAGGGCATGTCCGCCCAGCGTCACCCACACGCCGCGTGCTTCGAGCATTGCCGGCCTACACCGCCCCGCGCCTGACGAGGTGCAGAAAGAACGGCGCGCCAATGATGGCCATGACCACGCCCAGCGGGAGCTCGGCCGGCCGCACCAGCATGCGCCCGGCGACGTCCGCTGCGAGCACCAGCGCTGCCCCGAGCAGTGCGCTGCCCGGCAGAACGACGCGATGGTCGGGACCCGCGAGCAGCCTGACGACATGCGGCACGACGATCCCAACGAAGCCGACGATGCCCGCCACGGCAACCGCGGCACCGGCGGCCGCGGATGTAGCCAGAATGACGGCGCGTTTCGTGGCGTTCACGTCGACGCCCAGATGGAAGGCCTCGGCCTCGCCCAGCAAGAGCCCGTTGAGGCCGCGCACCAGCCGCGGTACGGCAAGCGCGAGGGCAAGCGCGAAGGGCAGGACGGCGAGGAGCTTGGGCCAGCTCGCGCCCGACAGGCTGCCCAGCATCCACAGCGTCAGATCGCGCAATTCCCGATCGTCGCTGGCGTAGGCAATGAGGCCGGTGAGGGCCGAAGCCAGCGCCGCCAGCGCGATGCCGGCGAGCAGCAAAGTGGAGATCGCCAGCTCCCCGTTGCGGGAAGCCACGGCCACCAGAACCAGGGTGGCGGTGATGCCGCCGCCGAATGCGGCAAACGGGATCGCATAGGAACCGAAAGCCCCGGTCAACGGCAGCGCAAGCCCGTTGCCGAAGGCGATGGTCGCAACCGCCGCCAGCGCCGCGCCGGACGACACACCGATGAGGCCGGGATCGGCCAGCGGATTGCGGAACATGCCCTGCATCATGGCGCCGGCCACTGCCAGGGCCGAACCGACGAAGGCGCCCAGCGGCAACCGCGGCAGACGGATGTCGATGAGCACGAGCTGCTCGCGCGCCGTCGCGGGATCGGTCGCGCCCGTGGCGATCGCGGTCAGGACGCGCGGCAGCGCGGCGAGCGTAATCCCGGTCGGACCGATCGACAGCGACAGAAGCGCCGCAACCGCCAGGATCACGCAGGCGGCCGCGATCAATCCGCCGGCGCTGACCGCGCGCGCTGCGCCGGAAGGCGTGGACACCGCCGTCATTGCCGGCCGGCCTCGGCATCGATGTCGGGGTAGAGCGCCCGCATGAGGTCGCCCGCCGCGTCCGGTGCGCGCGGCCCGAAGCCCAGCAGGTAGAGGCCGTCCATCAGGATCAGGCGTCGGCTTGCGCCCGCCGGTGTAGACTGGATCGCCTTCAAAGCGAGCAGCTGCGAGAGGTCGTGAGTGTCGCTGTCGCCCGAGCCGCGCATGCCGATGATGACCTCCGGCGCGAGCTCGATCAGCGCCTCGTCGGCGAGCGGCCGAAAGCCGTGCACGGCGGTTGCGGCATTTAAGGCGCCGGCGAGCGCCAGCATCGCATCGGCGCTGGTATGCTTGCCACCGACCAGGACCCTGCCGTTCTGCACGCCGAGGACGAACAGGGCGCGCACCGGGCGGTGGATGCGGGCGCGCCGGCCGGCAAGGGCGGCGAAGTTGGCGACGACCTCCGCCGCGATTCTGTCACCCAGAGCTTCGGCCCCGATCACCCGCGCGATCAGCCGCACCTTCTTGGCGATGCCGTCGGCCGAGTACTCGTCCGGGACCTCGACGTAGGGCACGCTGGTCGCTTTCAGCGTCTTGACCACTTCCGCCGGTCCTGCCCGCTCGGAGGCCAGCACGACGGTCGCGCCCACCGCGATCACGCCCTCGCTCGACAGGGCGCGCATGTAGCCGACGCTCTTCTGCAAAAGCGCGGGCGGCGGGAACTTGCTTGTCGTGTCGACGGCGGCGATCCGATCGCCCGCTCCCAGCGCATAGAGGATCTCGGTCACGTCGCCGCCGATCGAGAGAATGCGCGAGGCATCGGCGATGCGCACGCGGCGTCCGCTGGCATCCTCGACCGTCACGTCGGCGAATGCGGCCTGAGTCGCGCCCGACCCGAGGAGGAGAATGGCAACCAACACCGCACCTAGTCGCTGCACGTTCATATGCACAACCTTTCTCACTTGGTCAGAATCAGCTTGCCGTTGGCAGTGATGCGCAGGCGATAGTCCTGCCCGCTGTGCTCCAGAATGGCTTCGCGGCCGCCGGCCAACAGTTCGCTCACCTTGAGCCGGCGCGGCTTGGTCACGGGCTGCGGCGGCGGCGCCCATGTCTCCTCCCGCTCGTCCCGTCCCGCCATGAACGACAGCTCCCTCGAAGGCGGTGTTGCCCTGAAGCTTCGCCGCGCCACCAACCGCAAGTCTATTGTTGACTCCATATGTCAACAAAGACTAGCTTTGCAAGTCCTCTTCGAAACGAGGACCGGCTCGGGGCGCGCGCGCATCCGAAGTCGAGCAAGCCCGCCAGATGGCGCCACCGGCGCGCTTCAGCCAGCTAGCCGCTCAGTCAGAGTAGCGTTGCATTGGGACGAGGGGCTCAGCATGTACCGGAGTATCTTGGGGAGGGCCGCCGCCTTGGCGTCGGCGCTTGCGCTCGTGAGTGGCGCCGCCGCGGCGCAGGGCATCCAGCTTGACGGCATCGTGGTGACGTCCACCAAGACGCCTGAGTTGGCGATCGACGCTCTCAGCGGCACCAGCACGCTGGGAAGGGGCGAGCTCGATACATTCCAGGCGGCTTTGCCGCCCGCCTTTCTGATGGCGCTCGCCGGCGTGACCACGGCGACGACGGCACGCGATGCGGCGACCGGCGTCAACGTGCGCGGCCTGCAGGACTTCGGCCGCGTCAACGTGCTGATCGACGGCGCGCGGCAGAGTTTTCAGAAGACCGGCCACAACGCCGACGGCGTCTTCTACCTCGAGCCGGAGATGATCAAGCGCGTCGACATCACCCGCGGTCCGGCGGCGACCATCTACGGGTCGGGGGCGATCGGCGGCGTCGTTGCCTTCGATCTCATCGATGCCGACGACATCCTCAAGCCCGGCGAGCACGCCGCCCTGCGCTGGCGCGGCACCTACTCGACCAATGGCGAGGGCTATCTCTCGAGCACCACCGGCGCCATCAAGCTCGGCGCCTTCGACGTGCTCGGACAGCTCACCGGCCGCCAGGTGGGCGACTTTGAGGACGGCAACGGCAAGATCGTCCCGGACTCGGCCAAGTCAACCGACTCGGGGCTCGCCAAGATACGCTGGCGCCCTGCTCCCGGCCACCAGATCACCGGCGTAGTCCTCGACTACAACTCGCATTTCGTCGACACCGTCACGTCCGGCGGCGTCACCGGACTGTCGCCGCGGGACACGGATGTCGCCAATCTCCAATACTCACTGGGCTACACGTTCGCGCGTCCGGATACGCCGCTATTCGACTTCAGCGCCAAGATCTACCGCAACGACACCCAGATCGATCAGCGGCGTTTGACCGACCTCACCAACAAGAAGGGCGACGTCGTCCTCGTACCGGCGGGAGCAAGGCGAAGCTTCGAGGTCGATACGGTCGGTGCCGATGTCTTCAACACCTCGCGTTTCAGCTTCGGCGCCATCAAGCTGGCGCTGACCTATGGCGGCGACCTGTTCATGGACAAGGTCAGCAACTTCGATCCGCTCGAGGGCGGCGATACGTTCACGCCGAACGGTGAGCGCACGGTCTACGGCACGTTCGTGCAGGGCCGGCTGACGTTCTTCGAGAAGATCGATCTGATCGCGGCAGTGCGCTACGAGACCTACAGCCTGTCGGGCACCATCGTCACCCCCTCCGGCACGGACAAGGTGGGGACGGATGGTGAGCGCGTCTCCCCCAAGATCACACTCGGCTACACGCCGGTGCGCGGCATTACCCTGTTTGGCACCTACGCCGAGGGCTACCGCGCGCCGGCCGTGACGGAAACCCTCATCAGCGGCTTTCACCCGCCGGGCGGCCGGCCGTTCGAGTTCCTGCCCAATCCGCTGCTGCGCCCCGAGGTCGCGCACAATTTCGAAGTGGGGGTGAACTTCAAGTTCAACGGCGTCTTCACCCCGCTCGACGCGTTCCGCGCCAGGATCATGGCGTTCCGCAACAAGGTCGACGACTTCATCGATCCCACGCTCGATCCCACCTACAAGAGCCCGAACAGTCCCTTTCCCAACGGCGCGTTCAAGTATGTCAACATCTCGCAAGCCACGATCGAAGGCATCGAGATCGAGATCGAGGCGATGTACGATGCGAAAGCGTGGTTCTTCGGGTTGGCCGCGCATCGCATTCGGGGCACCAACGAGGACACCGGCGAGGGACTGTATTCGATCCCGGCCGATCGCCTGGTCCTGACCGCGGGCTTGCGCGCACTGGACGAGCGGCTGATCGCCGGGACTCGCGTGCACTTCGTTTGGGCACAGGACCGCATCCCGTCGGCATTCTTCGGCTCCGCCGCGATATCAGCCTCGGAGGCCTACACGCTGGTGGACCTGTTCGCGCAGTACGTCATCAACGACAACGCCGTGCTGTCCGTGAACATCGACAACCTGTTCGACGTCGCCTACCGGCAGTACCTCGACCAGAACCCCAGCCCCGGCCTGAGCGCTCGCATCGGTCTCACGTTGCGGTTCGGAGCCAACTAGGGGCCAGGGACCAAGTTCCCCTGATCCCTGATCCCTGAAACCTGGAGAGCGCCATGTTCATCGCCATGAACCGGTTCAAGGTTCTCAAAGACTGCACGCAGGAATTCGAGAACGTCTGGCTCAGCCGCGAAAGCTATCTGCACGAGCTGCCGGGGTTCGTGGCGTTCCATCTGCTCAAGGGGCCGGAGCTGGAGGACTACGTGCTCTATTCCTCGCACACGATGTGGCGCAGCTACGCCGACTTTGAGGGCTGGACCAAGTCCGAGGCGTTCCGCAAGGCGCACGCCAGGGCCGGTGGCGGGAAGCCCACCACGCTCGGCCACCCCGAGTTCGAGGGGCTTTCACGTGATCCAGGAGGTCACCGCCGACGGCGCCGTTCGCCGCGCGGCGGCCGAGTGAGGTTTCAGGTGTCAGGACGTAGGTTGGGTTAGCGCGGTAGCGCGCAACCCAACTCTATGTGCCTCGGACATGTTGGGTTACGGGCTTTCGGCCCTAACCCAACCTACAGGGGAGAGGACATGTCGATCTCTGCGATTCGCCCGCCTCTGGTGGAGCGCTTGGCGCAGAACGCCGACGGCATCCTCGAGAAAATCGCCCACGAGTACGGGGTGAGCACCTTCCAAGTCGTGACCGCACTCCCCGCCGAGCACCGCACCATCGTGTCGGGATCGAGCTTCGAGGAGATCCTGCGCGCGGTCGCGGAATGGGGCGAGGTGCTCTGCATCGTGCACACACCCGACATCGTGCTCGAATGTGCCGGCACCATCCCCGCGGGCAGCTTCGCCCGCGGCTATTTCAATCTGCACGGCGACAGTCCGATCGGCGGCCACATCAAGGCCGAGAACTGCACCCACATCGCCTTCGTCAGCCGCCCCTTCATGGGCCGCCCGTCGCGCTCGCTGCAGTTCTTCAACGGCGCCGGCGAAGCCATGTTCAAGATCTTCGTGCGCCGCGACCAGGACCGCCAACTCATCGCCGCGCAGGTCGAGCGCTTCGAGACCCTGCGCCAACGGCTCGCTGGAGTGGCCGATTCATCCGAATGATCCACCCGTCATCCCGGAAGCCGAGCCCCGGCCCCGAGCCGGGGCGAGGCTATCCGGGACCTCGTGCAGCGAGTCGAACCCGGCAAGATCCCGGCTCGGAGCTCTGCTCGCCGACGGCTCGCATCGCCCAGGGGTTCCATGGCCGGGATGACGGGTGGAAAATCGCGCCCAGCGCCGTTCTACCGACACGGACGCTTCCGCATCGCCGGCGCGTTGCGTTTCGGATCGCTACCGCCGCATCGGCACTGCTGCACGCAGGCATGGTTCTGGCAATTGTCGGCTGGCCGGGACACACGCACGTGGGCGCCATCCCCCAGCCAAGCGATGTCGTCAGCGTCGAGATGATCGAAACCCGCACGCTGGAGGCCCTGCAGCCGAAGCAGGCCGTCGAGCCGGCGCCGGCGCCCGAGGCGACAGCGCATGTCGAAGGCAAGTCGGACGCCTCAGACACACCTGTCGCAAAGGCGGACCCGAGCCCCGAGCACAAGGCCGTCGAGCCGCAGACCGACGCCCCCGACACCACGAAGGCAGTCAAGCGGGCGGCGAAACAGGACGAGCCGCCCAAAGTGGAGGTCCCGCCGGCACCCGGTCGTGAGTCCAGCCCCTATCGAGGCGGTTCCCGAACCGCCGAAGGCGAAGACCGCCGAGCCGGAGGCTTCCGCCAAGGTCGCGGAGCGCAAGAAGGGCGAAAAGAAGGCTGACGCGCGCGTTCCCAAAGGCGGCATGACCTCGAAAGCCAAGGCCGGCAAAGGCACTGGCAAGGAGCGGGCGACAGCCAGCAGCGGCTCGATCCTGAACTATGCTGCGCACGTGCGCGCCCGGGTGGCGGCCAACAAGCCCGCCGGAGGCGGCTTGGGCGGCACCGCGGTTGTGGCCTTCGGTCTGACGCCGTCGGGCGGCCTCGCTCATGCCAGGCTCGTCCGCTCCTCCGGCAATCCCGTCCTCGATCGGCTCGCGCTTGCCACCGTGCGCGGCTCGGCGCCATTTCCGCCACCGCCGGCCGGCGCCACGTCCGCACAGCTGCAGTTCTCGATCCCGTTCCATTTTCGATGAAGGCTTGGGCTCTCAGGCTTGGGTTCGCGGATTGAGAGCAATGCTCCACAGGCCATTGGCAGAGCGGAACGGCTGTGCTTGGGTGCACGGCCCGATGACAGCGCCCGCAACTGCCGACCTTGCCAAGGCCCTGCCGCGCCGGCCCTTGGCCGTGCGCCCGCCGCAGACCGTCGGGCCGCTGGCGATGCTTGGGCTGTTCGCCATGCTGTTCGCCTTTCTGGGCGGCATGTTGTGGTGGCTGGGACCCGATCTTGCGCGGGACTGGGGCATTAGCGCCGACGCAGCCCCCGCAAGCGACATACGCATCGAGAAGGGCCGCTGCCGATCCAAACTGTTCGTTCTCCGGGTTTGCGATGTGGTGCTGGCAAGCCAAGGCGGCGCCAAGCGCACGCTATGGTATGTTTTCATCGATGCCCCAACCGGTTCCCAAGACCCGGAGCGCATCGAGCCCGTGCGCAGCCGATCCAAGCCGGAGCTCGTTTCAACCGGCCTGGGGCTGGCGAAGCTCCTGTCGCGGTCGCTGACACTGATGCTTGCCGTGTGCGTACTCGCGTTCTGCATCGCGGTTGCGGTGTGGGTCACCCGGCAGGGCTTGCGCACGCAGCGTGCATTCCGTGACCTCAGCGGGCAGCCTGTCATACCGGTGGTGGTCGAAATCGAGCGCCACAACCTGGTCCCGCCCAGACGGCGCCTTTGGGTCTACCTCTACGACGACGCGGGCGGGCGCGGGCGTGCCTTCATCGAGCTGCCCTCCAAGGACCGCCCGCTGTTCACCGACGCATCGGAGCAGAGGGCGCTGGCGCTGCGCGGCGCGCGCGGCGGCAGGCCGCTGTTGCTCGACGCGCAGCTGTCCTGCCTCGACCTCACGGCGCCCGAGAAGGAGGCGTTCTATGCCGCGTGCCGGCGTGCCTTCGCCGTTGCGGACGGCGGCAATTCCGCCTGATCGGCGGTTCGGCTTGCGCGGGGCGGCGCGCCGTCCTTCAATGCGATGAGATCGAGGGATGGTGACGGCGAACAGCCATGCGCAAGATGAAGCTCACGATTGCCGTGGTCGGCGCCGGCATGGGCGGTCTCGCCGTCGCCGCGACGCTGCGCCGTTTCGGCATGGACGTGCAGGTCTACGAGCAGGCGCCGCGCTTTGCCCGCATCGGCGCCGGCATCCAGATGATGCCGAACTCCATGAAGGTGCTGCGCCAGCTCGGCATCGAGGAGCGGTTGCGGGGCGTGTCGTTCGCCCCCTACTCCCACGTCAACCGGGTCTGGGATAGCGGCGAGATCACCCGCGAGCTGCCGATGCCGGAAAGCCTCTATGGCGCGCCCTACCTGTGCATGCATCGGGCCGATCTTCATGAGGCGCTGCTCTCGGTGCTGCCGCCTGAGATCATCCACCTCAACCGCAGGCTCGTCGGCCTCGATCAGGCCGCCGGCCGGGTCACCTTGAGATTCGCGGATGGCAGCCGCGCCGTTGCCGATGCCGTGGTCGGCGCCGACGGGGTTCACTCCGTGGTGCGCGACCTCATCGTCGGCCCCGACGCGCCGGTGCACAAAGGCCGCATCGCCTATCGGGCGGTATTTCCCTCCGCATTGATGAACGGCCACGACATCGGGCGATCGCGCACCAAATGGTGGGGCATCGACCGCCACATCGTCATCTACTACACCAACGGCGCCCGCAGCGAGGTGTACTTCGTCACCAGCGTGCCGGAGCCCGCCGAATGGCTCACGCGCGAGTCCTGGTCGGCCAAGGGCGACGTGAAGGAGCTGCGCCAGGCCTACGCGGGCTTCCACGCCGACGTTCGCGGCGTGCTCGACGCCTGCCCGGACTGCCACAAGTGGGCCATCCTGGAGCGCGCGCCGCTGCCGCGCTGGAGCGACGGCCGCGTCGTGCTGCTCGGCGATGCGGCGCATCCCATGACGCCCTACATGGCGCAGGGCGGGGCGACGGCGATCGAGGACGCGGCCGTGCTCGCCCGCTGCCTCGCCGAGGCCGGCGGCGAGGACATCGAGGGCGCGTTCCGGCGCTACGAGGCCCACCGCAAACCGCGCACGTCGGTCATCCAGGCGATCTCCAGCGCCAACACCTGGATGAAGGAGGGCAACTCGGATACCGCCTGGCTCTACGGCTACGATGCCTGGCACGGGCGCCTCGATGAACCGGCCGATCATGCACCTGCGAGCGATCCGTGATCAGGTTTGCCTCCGGCGCTCCGCCACCGCTATGCTCCCTTGCTGGGATTGCTTGAACACTCGAAGCGAGACGCGCGGGGCTGTCGTGCTGATCACTTTTGGCGGCCTTCCAGGAACGGGAAAGACCACACTTGCCCGAGAGTTGGCGCGGCAGCTCGGCGCAGCCTATTTGCGGATCGATACGATCGAATACGCCATAGCGCCAGCAGAGGACACACCGGTAGGTGAGGCCGGCTACCTGGTCGGCTACGCGGTCGCGGAGGAGAACCTGCGCCTCGGGAGCACCGTGGTGGCCGATTCGGTCAACCCGTTGCGGATAACGCGGGACGCCTGGCGCAATGCCGCACAGCGCGCAGGTGTGACCTTTGTCGAAATCCTGGTCGTTTGTTCGGACCGGGCCCAACACCGGCACCGAATCGAGACTCGCAAGACGGACATTCCCGGACATCTCACTTGGCAAGATGTGTTGGCGCGCGAGTTCGAGCCGTGGGATCGCGAGCATGTTGTGATTGATACTGCAGGTCAGACCGTAGAACAGAGCCTGACCGCGCTACAAGCAGCCGTGTCCGGGCGTCGGTAGAGCTGAACGACAACTCCAGAGAGGGAGGCGACCATGTGGAACCCAGCAAGATGTATGGCGACAAGACTGTGGGCGGCGGC
>Ga0247727_10017326_pt1 | contig 11487 bp, 9 predicted proteins | sample WisWelCaveWW1625_FD_202498 | JGI IMG/M metagenome (GOLD analysis project Ga0247727, IMG submission 202498) | Biofilm microbial communities from Wishing Well Cave, Virginia, United States - WW16-25 | ecosystem: Environmental > Aquatic > Deep subsurface > Groundwater > Cave microbial mat | place... | reverse complement strand
CCAAGTGCTGAATGCGAAGTACCATCAACAAGAGGCGGAAATCATTTCGAACGCGGGCCAGCCGGGCGCGGTGACGATTGCGACGAACATGGCCGGGCGCGGCACGGATATCAAGCTCGGCAAGGGCATCGTGCTCGCGCCGCTGAATCATCAATGCGCGCTCGTACACAATCCGAAAAGCTCGCAGGCGCTTTGTCCGCACCTCAACGAGTACAAGTGCCATGAGAATGCGCCGTGCGGTTTGCACATTATCGGCACGGAGCGGCACGAGGCGCGGCGCATCGATCGGCAATTGCGCGGACGTTCGGGACGGCAAGGCGATCCCGGGTCCTCGCGTTTTTATCTTTCACTCGAAGACGATCTCATGCGGCTCTTCGGCTCGGACCGCATCGCTTCGGTGATGGATCGTTTGGGCGTGGAGGAAGGCGAAGTTATCATGCATCGCATGGTGACGAAGTCCATCGAGCGCGCGCAGAAACGCGTCGAAGGCCACAATTTCCAAATCCGCAAGCACCTGCTCGAATACGACAACGTGATGAACCAGCAGCGCGAGGTGGTATATGATCGCCGTAGTAATGCGCTGCGCGGCGAAAACTTGCGCGAAGAGATTCTGGCCATCATTCAAAAATATGTCGAAGAGAAAGTCCAGCTCTACACCGCAGGCAAACACGTCGATGATTGGGATTTGGAAAGCTTGCAAAGTGCGTTTCAGCGCCTCTTTCTAACCGGCATGCCCCTTGACCTACAAAGGAACGCGACCCTCGAGCCGGAAGAGGTGAAGGAACAACTGACTCAGCTTGCGCTGCAAAGTTACGAGAGCAAAGAGCGGCAAGTCGGCGCGAAGCTTATGCGGCAGATCGAACGCTTTGCGATCCTGCGCGTGATCGACGACCGTTGGCGCGCGCATTTGTATGAGATGGATCAAATGAAGGAAGGCATCGGCCTGCGCGCGTATGGGCAGAAAGATCCCCTGCTCGAATACAAAGGCGAGGGCTTCCGCATGTTCAAAGAGATGCTGGGCATGATCGACGAGCAGGCGTTGGAGTTCATCTTCAAAGCGCAAGTGACGATGGAGCCGCCGCAACCGGTGCGTCGTCGCGCGCCGGCGTCATTGACCGCAGTGCATCAATCTGCGGAAGGCATGGGTTACATCGGCGCGAGCAAAGCTCCGAGTGCGCCTGCGCCTGCAAAACCGGGCAAGCCGCAACCGATTGTGCTGGAACAAAAAGTCGGGCGCAACGACCCGTGTCCGTGCGGCAGCGGAAAGAAATATAAGAAGTGTCACGGCGCGGAAGTGGCGTGAAAAATTTTATTGAAGAGAACGTGAGGCAAGGGTATGCCCGAAAGAGATATTTTTCACGATGCCGTCAAAAATGCCCTCGTCAAAGAAGGGTGGACGATTACGAATGATCCGCTCTTTATTCAGTTCGGCGGCGTTGATATGTACGTTGATTTAGGCGCGGAAAAAATATTGGCGGCAGAAAAAGGCGGGCAAAAGATCGCCGTAGAAATCAAGAGCTTTGTCGGAGCCTCGATCATTTCCGAGTTTCACACGGCTCTGGGGCAATTCATGAATTATCGGCTGGCATTAGATGCGCGTGATCCGACGCGCACTTTGTTTTTAGCCGTGCCGCAGGATATTTACAAAGCCTTTTTCACTTTGGAGTTTGGCCAAACCGTGATCCAGCGCTATCAACTCAAACTGATTGTTTATCACGTCGAGAAAGAGGTGATTGTAAAATGGCAAAACTAGAGCAGTACAGAGCCTACGTGCAACAATTGATCAAGCAGTACGGAGATTACAAACCCTCCTACGGTGATGTCGAAGTCGAAACTGTTTTTGATACGGAGCACGACCATTATGAATTAATCAATATAGGCTGGCATGATGATCAACGCATTCGCGGAGCCGTGCTGCACATTGACATCAAGAACGGAAAAATTTGGATACAGCACGACGGCACGGAGCGAGGAGTCGCCAATGACTTAGTTGAATGGGGCGTGCCCAAAGAGGATATCGTGCTGGCCTTTCATGCGCCGTATCGGCGCCAGTTCACGGGCTTTGCGGTGAGTTAAGGCTTGCTTTGAGGGGGATATTTCTTTGCCCGCGCTCATGCTTTTGTAAGGCAACAACCCCGCTTTTGTTCTCGCCGCCCGTGCAACCATTTGGCATGACGGAGGTCTATATTGAATGACGCACTCTTCCTCATTCAATCACATAAGCTCGAGGCATGTCATTATGAAACCTTCTTGGCTTTCCGCTTTTCTATCTTGCGCTTTATTTTTCTTGCCCCACTCAGCGCGCGCTTCGCATCCTGCAACAGCTTTCGACTCGCCTTCATCAAAAAAACCGCTGCAACAAAATGCTACTCTAGAATTTTCCCCGCTTGAAAAAATCCTTCCACAAATGTTGGACAGCGCCGAAGTGCCGGGGTTGGCCATTGCCATTGTCGAAAATGGCAAACCGGTTTGGATGCGCGGGTTCGGATTCAAAAACGCTGCGACGAAAGCTCCGGTTATTGAGAGCACGATTTTTCAAGCGGCCTCTCTCAGCAAGCCGGTGTTCGCTTATGCCGTACACAAGCTCGTTGAAGAAGGCAAGTTCGATTTGGATCAGCCGTTGCTTGAGTATGTGCCGCAAGCTTACTTCGAAGCGGCCTTTCTCAAACGCCCGCTTGATGACGAGCGCATGCGGCGTCTCACCGCGCGCATGGTGTTGAGTCATACCACGGGCTTTCCCAATTGGCGGCGCGGTGAAAAAGGGTTGCAGCTCAACTTCGAGCCGGGCGCACACTTCAATTATTCCGGTGAGGGATTTGTTTTGCTCCAAAAAGTCATCGAGCGTCTGACCGGGCAAACGCTGCAAGAGTTTGTCGCTCGACAAGTGTTCCTGCCTTTGGGCATGGCGGCCAGCAGCTATGTTTGGCGTAATGAATATGCTCCGGATTTGGCAGAGCCGCACGACTTGTTGGGCAAAGTTGAAGAACGGCCGCCCACGCTAGAAGGCAATGCCGCATACAGTCTTTATACAACGGCGCGAGACTACGGGATTTTTCTCGCGGCTATGCTCGAGCAGCGCGGGCTTGAGAAAAAAACTTTTGCGCAAATGCTGAAACCGCAAATGCAGCTTCCCGCTCGGTGGGGTGATTTTTCCGGGGCGAAAGCCGAGGGGCTTTCGTGGGGACTCGGCTGGGGTTTGCAACGCACGAAGGTGGACGAATCATTTTGGCATTGGGGTGATAACGGCGCGTATCGCTGCTACGTCGTGGACTATCCAAAACAAAATCGCGGCCTGGTCTTTTTCACCAACAGCGTGCGAGGCCTTAATATGACGGCCGAATTGGTGCGGCAAATTGGGGGTGACGATCACGCCGCGTTGATGCAATGGCTGAACTATGATTCCTACAATTCTGCGAGCGCCATTCTGGAGAAGACCGCGAGGAAAAACGGCATGGCTGCGGCGATTGCGCAATTCCGCGCGCAGAGCAAAGCGAAACCCAACTATCGCTTGAATGAAGGCGCGGTCAATAGCCTCGGGTATCTCTTGATGCGCGGCAATCGTCTTGACGACGCGCTGCAAGTTTTCCAGCTCAACGTTGAATTTTTTTCTGACTCATGGAACGTGTTCGATAGTTATGCCGAAGCGCAACTGCGCAACGGCGCCCGTCGGCTCGCCGAGGAGAATTATGCGAAGTCGCTGGCGATGAATCCCGATAACGCCGGCGCGAAACAAATTCTGCAGCAGCTTCGTTCGGATCGGCCTCGCACCGGCAACGCGCAATTCAGGCTCAAAGGCCATGCCTCTGCGCGTTTGGTGACTTTGGCGGGAGATTTCAACGACTGGAGTGCTCTGCACACGCTCTTTGAAAAAGAGGGCGAGGATTGGACGTGTCGGATCAATCTTCTGCCCGGGAAATATTTCTACAAGTTCGTTGTGGATGACAAGTGGATCACGGACCCGGGGAATCCCAATAGCGAGGATGACGGCAACGGAAATTCCAATTCCGTTCTGGTGGTCAAGTGATTGGCGTGTGATGCAAGTGGGCGTTCGTTGCAGTTTGCCAAAAGATTTGATCCACTGCTAGTTCTGCTTTGTCAGATTATCTCTCTGCCCACGAAACAGGCGAAATACACAAAAAGCCTTTCGTGTTTTTTGTGTGTTTCGTGGGCAGAAGTTTTTGATGTGAATGCGCAGAAATAAAGGGGTCGAGAAAAGTTTATTTCCCTCGCGCTTCAGCAATCCACCCTAAGATTTGGCGCACATTGGCGCTCATTGCAGCGAAGTCGCCGGCCGTAACCAATTCTTTGCTGATGAGATTGCTGCCCATGCCCAAACATGCAGTTCCCGCTTTGATCCACGCTTGCACGCTTTCTTTTGTTGATTCGACGCCGCCGGTGGGCATGATGCGCGTCCACGGCATAGGCCCGAGCACGGATTTGACGAACGTCGGGCCGCCGACTTGCGCGCCGGGAAAAATTTTGACGATCTCCACGCCCCACTCTTCCGCCTCGGAAATTTCGCTCACACTGCCGCAGCCGGGTGAATAAGCAATCTTGCGGCGATTGCAAAGCTTCGCGACTTCGATATTCAACACCGGCCCGACCACGAAATTCGCGCCGTGAGCGATGAAGAGCGCAGCCGTCGGGGCATCGACAATCGAGCCGACGCCTAAGATGAGGCCGGGGAATTGCGCCGCAATCAACTCGGATAATTGCGCAAACACCGGCAACGCTCGCTCGCCGCGATTGGTAAATTCGAGTACGCGCGCGCCGCCTTCATAACAAGCCGCGACGATCTTCTTGGCAACTTCGAAATCACCCTCATAAAACACCGGAACCAAGCCGCCGTTGAGCATGGTATGCAAAACGGTCAAGCGATCAAATCTAGCCACCAATTCTTCTCCTAAAAAATTCCGTTTTAAATTGCCGGACTATTCCACCCAACACGGACAAACTATAACCAAACAGAGCAACCGCGAATAGGCGCCAATGAACGCGAATGAAAAATATTAGCATTCCTTGGCGTTGATTCGCGGCCAAGCAATGTTTGTCGAAAAAGCACAAACCGTTTTAAGTATTCATTCAAGCCTGGGCACATTAGCCTGCTTATTTCTCCTCCATCCCCAACGCTTTCATTTTTTTGTAGAGATTGCTGCGCTCGAGGCCGAGCAAATCCGCGGCTTGCGACATGTTGCCGTTCGTCGCGGCTAGGCACGATTGAATGTAGTCGCGCTCGATGCGATCACGAATGTCGCGCAACGTCACGCCGGGTTGAAATGCGCCGAGCTTGTTCGTCGCGGGCGTTTGTAGTACCAGCGGCAAGTCGCTCGGCGTAATGTGTTCGCCGGGCGTCATGATCACCATGCGCTCGACGGTGTTGCGCAATTCGCGCACGTTGCCGGGCCAATGATACTCGCGCAAGCGCTCCATCGCCTCGGGCGAAAAAGTTTTGAGGCGAAAGCCGTTCTCTTTGCAATAGTGCGCCGTGAAGCGCTGCATGAGCAGCGCGAGATCTTCTTTGCGCTCGCGCAACGGCGGAATATAAATCGGCACGACGTTCAAACGAAACAACAAGTCTTCGCGAAACTTCCCGGCCTTCACTTCTGCTTCGAGATTTTTATTCGTGGCCGCAATGACGCGCACGTCCACGCGCAAGGTTTGGCTGCCGCCCACGCGCTCAAATTCTCCTTCCTGCAAAACGCGCAATACTTTGGCTTGCGCTTTCAAGCTCATGTCGCCCACTTCATCTAAAAACAAAGCGCCCTGGTGCGCTTGCTGAAATTTGCCTTCGCGCGTCGCGGTCGCGCCGGTGAATGCGCCTTTTTCATGGCCGAACAATTCGCTTTCAATCAAATCTTCCGGAATCGCGGCGCAATTCACTTTGATGAACGGCCGGCCGGCGCGCTCACTCGCTTCATGAATCGCGCGCGCGACCAGCTCTTTGCCCGTGCCGCTTTCGCCGAGAATGAGCACGCGCGTGTTCGCCGGCGCCACGCGCGCAACCTGCTCGTGAATTTTTTTGAGCGCCGCGCTGTCGCCGATCATTTCAAAGCCGCTCGAAATTTCACGCCGCAGGCGCGCGTTCTCTTCCACAAGCTGCTTTTGCGCGAGCGCATTTTTAATCGTGAGCAGCAGCTTATCTTTGGAGACGGGCTTTTCGATGAAATCATACGCGCCTTCGCGCGTCGCGGCCACGGCGTTCTCGATCGTCGCATTGCCGGAAACCATGATCACAATCGGCCGCGCCGGCAAATCGCGCAAGCGTTTGAGAAATTCCAAGCCGTCCATTTCCGGCATCACAATATCGAGCAGCATCAAATCATAATTTTGCTGCGCGAGTTTTTGCTCCGCTTCTTTTGCGGACGCGGCTTCTTCCACCGCGAAACCGGCGGCGCTCAAAATCATTTCCAAGGAGCGGCGGATATTCGGCTCGTCGTCGACGGCTAGAATTTTGGCTTTGGGCATGGAGTCGCTTCGTGATGCTTTATTGGGAAGGCGGGGCCGATTGCTGAATCAGCCATCGAATTGTGGCTTCGAGATAATTTTGCAATTCTTCCACGGTCAAGGGGACGATCATGAAAGGCGGAATTTGCGAGAGTTCAAATTGGCTCATGGTATAAGCGAGCGTTTCATGAGCCAAACCGCCGTCTTTTTGCTTGGCGAGATCGAAATAACCGGCGATAGTGTAGCCGGCCTTGTCGAGAAAGTAGAGGTCGACAAGGTCTTTGATTTCCGTGCGGCCGAGCGCCGCGCAGATTTTGTTGGCAGCGATGTCTTCGATTGAATCGACGAGGATATTGCCGAAATGATACGGCGGTTTGAGGTGAGCGGAATATTCTCTGGAAAAATGAATCGTCAACGGATTCTCTTGGGCGCCGACTTGAAAGTGCTTGAAGTAAGAAGTGAGCCGTACTGCGCTGCAATCAACATTTAGGCTTTCGCAAACTTGACTGGTTAAATCATCCGCCCGTTCAAAAGCATGATCGTATTGCGTGAACAAATCAAGATCCACGGAATCACGATGCTTCAGATAAAACGCGCCTAAAGCCGTTCCTCCGGTCAGATAAAAATCCTGCGTGCGGTGAAAAAACGCCGCCAAAAAACTATTTTGGAGAGGGGTTAGTATCATCGCTGGAGTCATCCTTCACGATGCCGTATTCAATCCATTTCGAATACATAAACTCCCAAAAACCTTTTTCGCGGCCGAGCCGCCCGCGCATCAAATGCTCGCGGTGTGTAAGAAAATCTTGCAGAGAGATAAACTTCCACACGTCGCAATAGCGCGCGTCGCGCATGATTTTGGCCATCAGCCAAAGACGCTCGGCTTCCGTGCCCTGCGCCAGCTTGTCTTTGATTTGTCCCACCGTGTACCTGTAGTCCCACATAAAGTAGGGGACGATGTCATCGCGGGATACGTCGAGCAAGTATTCTGCGTTGTTGTTCATAGGAGAAATTTAATCAAGTCCTATCATCATGTCAAATCGTTTTTGTGCAGTGGAGCGCATGGCCAGCCGCTTTGGCAAGGGAGGATTGAGTCTCGGTGGAGGGTCGAACGGGTTCAGGAAGTTTGAAAAAGTTTTCTCGGGTGGGAACCCCCCAACTTATGAGCCAAATTTTTAAGAAGCGCACATTGACAAAAACTCCGCACACACGTATATTGGCCGCGATCGAACGACACGAACATCACGGATTGAGCCTTCAGAAAAATGCCCTCTTCTACCTGCCAAGCGCTTTTACTCATCGCGGATATCAGCGGCTACACGCAGTTCATGAAGCTGCACCGCATGGCCGTCAATCACGCCAAGCAAGTCATCGTGGAATTGCTCAAAGCGATTATCTCCGCCACTTCCTCGCCGTTGAAACTGGCCGAGATCGAGGGCGATGCGGCGTTCTTTTATGCCGTGTGTCCGGAGGATTCCGCCAAGCTGCCGGCTTTGCTTGCGACCCTCAAAACGCAAATGCTCGAAATGTTCCGCGCCTTTTATCATGTGAAACGGAATTTGAACAGCCTGCGGCTCTGTGTTTGTGAGGCATGCACGGGCGCCGACAATCTCCGTTTGAAAATCATCGTCCACTCCGGCGAGGTTGCGTTCGAGCGCATTCAGGCCTTCGAAAAATTATTCGGTCTGGACGTGATCGTCGCGCACCGTTTGTTGAAAAACGGCTTGGCCATGTCCGACTACGTGCTCATCACCGAACCCGTGCAGCGCGCGCTCGGCGGCTTTTATGAAATCTTGCCGGAAAAACTCCGGCTCGATTATGACGGCCTCGGCCCGATCGCCGCTTCGGTTTATTATCCTCCCGCCTTTCTTATTGGCGCGTTGCAGCCAACGGCTGCGGCGGGCCGGGTTTCCTTCTGGCAAAAGGTGCGCTTTGTCGTTAAGCTGGACGGCCGCTTCCTCGGCGAGTTGTTGGGCTTCTCGAAACGCCCGCCGGAAATCGCCCTATCTCAAACTTTATTGCAAGAACCTTTTTGAGCCCTCACCTTCAACACAAGGAGCATGAGTCATGAAAAAAATCTTGTTTCTCGTTTTAATTTTGCCGTCGGTCACGGCATTCGCCCAAACCCCGGCGGCGCCCATTCAAGATGCGATGTGGGAGTCGCTCGTCGGAAAATGGGAAGGCTGGTCGGAATCACCGATGGGCAAATCCACGGATGAAGTCGAGTTCGAATGGGAATTGCAGAAGCAATTTTTCAAAACCAAAGTGGAAGTCAAGAACAGCGACACGGCTTATAAAATCGTCGGCTATTCCACGATGGATCCCAAAACCGGAAAAATTACCGGGCATTGGTTCGACACGGCGCGCATTGTTTACACCAGCTCCGAAACGCGCAACGGCAACAAAGTTACGATCCGCATAGAAGGCGGCCCCGGCCCGGTTGAGCGTACCTATGAAAAAGTCGGCAACGACAAACTGGTCGGCACATTCAAAGCCACCACTGCGGACGGCAAAACGGTCGAGGGGCGCTCAGAATTGACGCGCAAAGTGAAAGCAGCGAAGAAGTGAGTGTGAATAAACAAACCTCCAAGCTGGGCCGGTGTCGCAACCGGCCTTGCTATTTTTTGATTCACTGATCACTGGCCGCTGCCCACTGCCCGCGACACCACATCTTCATGGGGGTTGACAAATGGACGGGAAAAATTCACCTTGCCGAAACACGCACGTTGGATCGACATGAAGAAAGCCTAGCATGAAAGCCTCGACCAAAGCGGTTTTATTCGCCGCCGGCCCTTGCAATATCATCCTTTTGAACCGCGCCGGTTTATTTGTGGCAATCGTAATCAGTATGGTCTCGGCCGGATACGCTCTCCCCCAGGAAAACGGCGTTGCGTTTCAGCGCATCTCGTTCGAGCAAGGATTTTCGCAGAGCACGGTTTACACGATGCTGCAAGACCGCCGCGGCTTCATGTGGTTCGGCACGCACGACGGCTTGAACCGTTACGACGGCTACAACTTCGTCCCCTATAAACACGCCCACACCGACTCACAATCGCTTTCCGACAACTTCATCCAATATATTTTTGAAGACCGGGAACAATATCTTTGGATCGGCACCAACAACGGCTTGAACCGCTTTGATCCCCGCACCGAAAAATTTAACCGCTATCAAAACGATCCGAAAAATGCGAACAGCCTCAGCGGCAACGACGTGTATGCGATTCACGAAGATCGCGCCGGGAACCTATGGGTGGGCACAAATGCCGGGCTGAATCGTTATGCGCGCGCGACCGGAGATTGGAAACGCTATCAACACGATCCCGGCAATGACAAAAGCTTGAGCCATAATCGCGTCAACGCCATATCCGAAGACCGCTCGCAGAGGCTTTGGATCGGCACTCTGGGCGGCGGCCTTGAGCGCTTTGATCCCGCGACCGAGGAGTTTCATCATTTCAAAAACGATCCCCAAGAGGCCGGAAGCCTCAGCTCGAATTTTGTTTTGTCCCTGCATTTCGACCGCAACGACGAGCTCTGGGTGGGAACGTACGGCGGCGGCTTGAATCGCTTCGAGGCGCGCACGGAAAAATTTCGGCGCTTCGGGCATGACTCCACCGACGCACTGGGCTTGAGTGACGATCGCGTGTATGCGATTTGCGAAGACGGGGGCGGCACGCTTTGGCTGGGCACTTTGAACGGCGGCTTGAATCGCTTCGATCCCAAAACGAATGCCGTCACGCGCTTTCAGCACGATCCCATGCGGCCCCAATCACTGAGCGCCAATTTCGTGCGCTCGGTATATCTGGATCGCTCCGGCAACTTATGGCTGGGCATGGATCACGCCGGTTTGAACAAGCTGGATTTCAAGCCCGCAAAGTTTTTGCACTATTACAGCGACCCGCACTACCCCACTAGCCTACACCACAATTTTGTCAACGCCATATACGAAGGGCCGGACAAGGCGCTTTGGGTCGCCACGAACTGGGGCTTGGACAAACTCGAGGCGCGCGCAAATTCGTTTCAGCACGTCGTGCTCAAGCTTGAAGACGCGAAGGACGATAAAATTTTTGCCTCCGCGCTTTGGGTGGAAAAATCCGGCGTGGTTTGGGTCGGTTCGTTTGGCGCGGGCTTGCTCAGATATCAACCTGCAACCGGCAAGCTCAAGCGCTTCAAGCATGATCCGAAAAATCCTGCCGGGCTCTCAAACAACATCGTCAATTGTCTCTATCAAAGCCGGGATGGGACGCTGTGGGTGGGAACGTCACGCGGATTGAGTGTGTTGGCGCCCGGGGCCGAGGGGTTCACGGTTTTCAAGCATGATCCGCAAGATCCGAAGAGCTTGAGCCAAAACGGCATTTCGTGTGTCTTGGAAGATCGCGCGGGAAATATCTGGGTCGGAACGAATCTCAGCGGCCTGAACAAGTTTGACCGCGCCTCACGGACTTTTACGCGTTATGTGCATGACGCAGAAAATGTCCGCAGCCTGAGCAACAACGCCGTCGCCTCGCTCTATGAAGATGCGCGAGGCCTGCTGTGGGCCGGCACCAACTATGGATTGTCCCGGCTCGAGCGCGAGGACCGGCAGGGCGAGTTCTTCACGAATTATTTTGAGACCGAGGGTTTGCCGAGCAATCACATCAACGGCATTTTAGGAGACGATGACGGGAATTTATGGTTGAGCACCAACAACGGGATTTCGCGTTTCAATCCGCAAATGCCGCATGGCCGGCAATTCCGCAATTACGACATGGCGGACGGTTTGCAAGCGCCGGGCTATTTCGAAGGTTCCGCGCATCAGTCGCAATCCGGCGAAATGTTCTTCGGCGGCACGCGCGGGTTCAATCGCTTTCATCCACGCGAAGTTTGGGACAATCCTCATACTCCGGCTCTTGCCTTCACTTCTTTTAAAATTTTCGATAAGCCGGTCGCGCTCGACACCGCGATTTCCGAACGCACCACGCTCACACTTTCACACGAAGACGCCTTCTTTTCATTCGAGTTTGCGGCTTTGGATTTCACTCGCCCGGAAAAAAACCGGTACGCATATAT